>Ga0137397_10001197_pt1 | contig 18164 bp, 30 predicted proteins | sample czorhiz116metaG_FD_106658 | JGI IMG/M metagenome (GOLD analysis project Ga0137397, IMG submission 106658) | Vadose zone soil microbial communities from Angelo Coast Range Reserve, California, USA - czorhiz1.16 metaG | ecosystem: Environmental > Terrestrial > Soil > Vadose zone | place: USA... | reverse complement strand
GGTGCATCGAGCCTTGACCCCGGGGCCGGCCGCTTCCGCTCCCTCCAGAAGACAGGCCTCCTTCAGAAAGGGATCCCACTCCAGCCGTCGCGCGTAATCGTGAATGAGATCGAAAACCGCCTCCGGCCTCGCGCGAATCTCGATCGCGGCCTCGACAGTCCTCATTGCTAATCGCCCCCCAAAGCCGCCACCCGCGCCTCGACCTATAGGACCCGCTCGAACACGCGAATGCCCGACCACTTCTGATCGTTCTTGGACCAGAGGGGTTTGAGAACCAAGCGGTCGCCCGTAAGCTCGAACGGTCGCTCTTCGTCGCGGCCGATGAAGAGGCCGTACAGGTCGCCCTCGGCATGGTGAACCACGATCCCCCTGGCGGCATCGACGCGGTAGGTGCCAAAGTACGCCGCGTAGGCATCAAGGAGCGCTTCCTTCTCCTGAGGCGTCACTCGGTACGGATCGCCCGAGGCCACCTTGGGATGCGGCTGCTTCATGATCTGAATCGCCATGTGCCCGGTCGCGTCGTAAACAAGAAACCCTTTCGGCTCGGTGCCATACGGAAAGACTGCGGGACCTGAGGCCGGCCTGTCCTCGTACGAGACAAGCCTCCAGGAACCAACAAGCCCCTGTGGAGCATCGCGTGCGTTCTCCCTCATTGAGAGCCTCCCGTCCGCCCACCAGGTAACGGAGGTGGGTATTGCATGGCTGACCTGCTGCTCTTTGCCAGGACGACAGCCAACAGAACAATATCGATCATGAGACTGAATACAATGAGGGCCCCATCTTCAGAAGACTCACCGACGCACCATCGCAACACTGAGACATGCCAGCCAGGTCCCGAACCATGCCGGCGCGTTGACCGTTACACTATCGACAAGGCTAGTCATGAGCTGCTGCATCGCGTCCGTCACCGGCGAGCGGGCACCGCGATCGATCGACTGGGAGAGCATGCGCGACTGCGCCACGATAAGCTGAGGCAGGTAATAAGTCTGGATGGCACCCAGGATACCTAGACTCCCCAGGATGATGCCCGATACGCCGACCGAGGTGACCCAACGAGGTCTCATGAATTCAGCCCCCGGCTACCCTGCTGCGCGCCTCAGCGGTCGCACCGTGACGGCGCCAAGGATCAGACCAGCGAGAAGCACGAACGCGACGACTCCCCGCGGCGAGACCACGCCACCCAACAGCGTGTCAACCGCCAGCGAGCTCAATGGGAAGCCCAGGCCGAGCGCGAAAATTGTCGCAGAGGCCCAACCATGGACCCGGACCGCGCTGCGCCGCAAAACCAAGGATTGCGTCATGCCCAACAAGAGCCCGCTGATAGTGCCCACGACGGCAAAGCTCAAAGCCCTCCCGAGAACTCCAACGCGCGCGACGTTCATTGCATGCCCTGTCAGGACGCGCCCACCCTGCTCCACCACGACCACTCCCAGCGCCAGACCAGCACCCAGCCCAACGCAGCTTGCGACTACCCACTGGTACGGCCGAGCCACCAGGGACCGCATGTGGTGCAACTGGCTGAGACCGAGAATGCCACCGACTAGACAGGTCACAGCCGGCGTAACGAGCATCATGCCAACGACAGCTGCGATGGGCCCCCCGAGGATGAGGCCCGCAACCATACCGGCCCCCAGGCCCACGGCCGTTATCAGCGTCCAGCCGAGCCCAAAGCGTTTGCTCTTCGAGTCCGCCATGATTGCCTCCCGTCACACGTTGAGTATGGCGTTGTTAGCCGGCTCCGGGTACACCGTCGAAAAAGTCAACGACTCCAGTGTTCAGCGAATACTCGGCTCCCACGACGAGGAGCCCATCCTTCTGGATGGACTGCTCAAGGACTTCCGATCCATGTCGCAGATGGTCGGCCGAGACGCGGATGTTGGCCCGAACGGCCTTCCGCACGAGAGCATCCGCCTGATCCCGGAATTCCTCCATCAACAACGCTTCCACGGATGGCCGGATACGGTCAACGATCGACCGGAGGTTCCGTGACTGGCCCTCCGAGGGACGCCCAAGCTCCTCGATGGTTGCCAGAACAGCCCCACACTCGGTGTGACCCAGGACCACAACGAGCCGAGTGCCGAAACGCTCCGCGGCGAACTCGACGCTCCCGATTTGAGAAGGGGCGACGATGTTCCCGGCGACACGGATGACAAACAAGTCACCAAGTCCTTGATCGAAGACGATCTCCGCCGGCACCCGCGAATCGGAACATCCGAGAATGATGGCAAACGGCTCCTGGCCTGCCGCCAGCTCGCGGCGACGCGTCTGGCCAGTGAGTGTGTCACGGCGACGAACGTCCATCACAAATCGGCGGTTCCCCTCGCGCAAGCGTTCGAGGGCTTCTTGGGCAGCGATCATCGACGTTTCATCCTCGTCCGCCTGACGCCCCGGGTAAGCTGCAGCACGGCGCGCGCGACAACGCCGCCATCAGAGCCCTCCGTTACCCACCACCCTGGCGATCGTGGTGATGGTATTCCAGTTGCGCGTGGTAACCGGGACCCCAAAGAGCCGGTCGAACTTGCCGAGGTGGCCGATAGCCTTCATCTGGCGTCGGTAAACGCCGAAGACAAACCGGTTGTCCGCCGCGAGGATCTTCACCAGCCACCTGCCGCTGGAAGGAAAGCTTATGGGCGTCGATGGCATCGAGCGGGGGCGTTTGGACAGGATGCTCACGAAACGAACGATATCGGGTCGCAGGGCCTGGTCCGCGAAATGATTCTGAGACGTCAGCCTGACAATCTCGCGACCGTGGCAGATCATGATCTCCGCCTCAAAGGGAAGCCTGCGTGCCATTTCGGCGCGGAGTTTCGCCCGGGTGACTGGCCGCCGGATCACGAAGGTGCCCGCCGCGCCGATGTTGACAACATCGAGGTGCTTGAGTCGTTCGGCCAGTGTCGAGGGTCGGAATGTCCTGTGACCGCCGACGTTGACTCCTCTCAGAAGAACCACGAGTGCCACGCGTTCCCTCCTCGTCGCGCCGCCTGGCGGCAAATTTGCGCAAGCAAATGTGATTCGAGTCCGGTGGGTCGGCTGCATGCGTTTGTCAGGCCGGCACCGCGTGGCCCCTTGACTCGAACGAAGAGAGCTCACTAATCGTGACGTAGTATCCGTCCGGATCCCGGAGCGAGAACTCCTTTGTCCGAGTATTCGGGTTCGCGTGCGGCTCCTCTTCGAGTCGACCGACGAGAGCGCGCGCCCTTTTCAGTGACATATCGAAATCGTCGACGCGAAAGAACAAGAGGAGCCCGTTGCCAGGTGTTGCCTCGTCCCGGCTCATCAAGGACGGATGTTCGTGCGCTCCCCACTCGTGGAGGCAGAGCAAAACAGTTCCGTCCGAATCGAGGATCTGACTGAAATAGGGATGGTCCGGTCGTTTCTCGGGCTGGCCGAAGAGCGACTGGTACCATTTGAAGCTACTCGGCACATCGCTTACGCCGATGATCGTCCAGGTGCGCTTCATGACGTCTTCTCCCGTCGGCCTGACGGTCGCGCTCAGCGGCGCGGCGGAGTCCTACAAGGCAAGGCGCATCTCGTTGGTCGACTTGAACCCCATGCTCTCATACAAAGGACGACCATCATCGCTTGCGTGCAGATAGAGAAAGCGCATGCCTTCCTTACGGCACCACTCAACGATTGTCTGCACGAGGCGCCGCGCCAGCCCCCGACGTCGATGTTCAGGGTCAGTAAACATATTCACAACCCAAGCACGCTGCGGCCGCGCGTCAAGGGGGTGGGGCTGAAACTGCAGCATGATGACTCCTCCGCCGGCGACGATTGCGTCGCCTGTGGTCTCCACCAGCCAACCCCGGTACGTTCCGTCCATCAGACCGCGCCGGATCAGAGGAGTCGACACTGCGATCATGATATCAAGCCCCTGTCGCTCGGTGAACCCCATGTCCTCGAACATGCGTCGCCGGTGGGTGAGCACGACCTCAAGGTCTTGCGGGGTCGCCGGCCGGATGTGGTATGTGTCCACCAAACCTCCTCGTCTTGGAGCCCGCGACCCGTGGGACGCCGACCTCCCGCGCGCCGTCTGCTTCAGCCGGTTGTCAGCCAGTGCGGCCCGGCCGACCCTGCGCTGTGAATTCTCTAATTTCTGGCGGATCACACGGCACCTTGCGATCTCCAAAACTCCCTGAGGCGTCTAACGTCCGGCTAAGCTACGGCGCGGGTGCGCTCTTCGGGACGTAGGCCGGTGCGCTTCGCGATTCTCGCCAGCATGCGGGGGCCGATTTCTTCGCGATCGTGGAAGGCGAAGACAACATCGGGCCAGCCTTCTCGGGACAATGTGCGGTGGGATCCGGTCTGTCTGTTGAGCTGCCAGCCAATCTTGAGTAGAGCAGCCAGCACCCTGCGTGCCCTGGTGCCGGGCCACTCGCTCATGCGGCCTTGAACGAGATGTCCCGAAGCTCCGGACCCGCTTCCCCGTGTTCAAGGCGATCGGCCACCACACGAAGGGCCAGGGCTTTGGCTTTCGCGAGTGCCTCCTGCGCCGACGGGCCATACGCCATAACGCCCGGCAACTCAAGGACTTCCGCGATCCAACGCCCGTCGTCTTCTTGTTCCAGCTCGACCGTGAGAACCATAGACGCCTCGAACTATCGGTTGTTGCAAGAATTCTACGTCAGGGAGGTCCCAGTGGCTATCGAAAAGTTGCCGCCTGTCCTGCTAACACCCCACATAACACGTGGAAGGCGAACGCGGCCCCAAGATCACTGCGAACCCGCCGCCTGCCAGCGGGTTAATGTGGAAGTCAGGTGCTCTCCTTCGCGGACGGACAAATCGCTAGTTCGCCATACTCCCATACACTTCTCCCCATACGACTTCGTCCCCTCCGAAATGATCTTGATTGGCTTCGGAAAGCGCAGTGGCGCGGCCTCCACATTCAAGGGCCTCCAGTCTCCCGTCACGATGTCGGAGTTTGCAGTTGTGGCTGGAAACGTCGTCGTGACTACATACTCGATCTTCGACCGCTTAAGGTTCTTCAGGGTCTTCCCGATATCGCGGAACGAGAGATGCACGAGACAGTCCCTACAGAAAGCCACATCGGCGTTTGGAAGCAGATCTCGCGTGATGTCGAGGCAGATGAACTGCGTCTGACGGTCGCCATGCCGGATCTGATTCTCGTCGATCAGGCCGGGTACAATATCCGCTCCGATATAGGAGTCGACCGATGGACGAATGGCACTCATCCAATTGTATTCACCACAGGCGATGTCCAGAAGCACCTTAGTTCCTAGTTTTTTGAAGAGGCCTGGGAGCGCTGCTCTCAGCATTCCCGTCTGGGCAAATGTCGAGCCATGGCCAGAGACTGTCTCAGAAGATCCCCAATTCTGGTTACGCCAAATATACAAGAACACCTGCTCCATCGACATCATCCGAAATCGGAGGAGGCCAAGTTTGCGAGCGATGAGTCTTCGGATAGGCTGTCGCATTGTCAGCAACGGGCAAATGACGGATGTGCGATCCGTAGATGCACCGGGCGCCAAGCCGCCCTCGTGACGATTTCCAGAACCGCGTCGCTTGTTCACAGTCCTTACGCTCGTGTCGCGTTGCACGTCGCGCGGTTGTTAGGCAACTGTCCGTGGCCTACATCCTTCCCCCCGATCGCATTCGTACATAGGCCATCTTGTCGGGTGTAGCTGGGTCAGGCTTCCAGACGACTTCGAGGGTGGCCGGATCAGCACCAGGGCCCCTGAACTCTTCAGGCCAAATGTCCGTTTCGTTAACCCGAGGGCGTTTATGAACGTGGTCCAAATATCCGGCTGCCGCTCCACCGACGTCAATGCTCCAACCCTCTTCCTCAGGCGACCATTCACACTCGAAGATCACTTCCCCTGTGGCGCGGTGAACTGAAAGCTTGAGCGTACCTGGAACCCCAATACGGATGGGGGCGCCCGATCGCATCTTCCACTGATCACCGGGCTCCGGAACAACTAGATCAACCCAGTAAGGAACAGGACGCTTCGGTAGCCCGTCGATACGGTATACAGCAGAGAATTCGTGAGCAAGGGGAAACGGCTCGAACACGAGCTCAACGCCCGGATTGAAAATATTCTTGATTTTCGAAATCTTGCCATCACCCCGGTATTCCGCAAGCAAATGTGGACGAACTGCAGCCCTGTACGCACAGCCGGCCACAGCAGAGGTGACCATCGCTATGAGCACGATGCCTGCGAAACGCGACGATCTTCTTGCATTCATCTTGGCGGTCCCGCAGTTGCCTAACGCCCCGGTTCAGGCGCGCTGGGCGCACGCCCATCGCGGCGGCCCGCACCTCCCAACGCGCCCAGTGTCGCCTGCAACCAGTTGTGCCGCGCAGGCTCTCGATTCACAGTACGTCAGAGAGGTCCGAACATCTATTCCCTGCGCAGGAGTGCCGATATCTGGACAGCGGCTGCTCGCCGAGCTGGCCAATAGACTGCGATAGCGGCCATGCCGATCACGAAAGCAACCACGCCGGCATATGTGACCCCATCCACTGGCTCGATGCCAAAGAGCAGACTCTGCATGGCGCGCGTGGCGGCGAGCGCGACCAACAGACCTGAGACAACGCCCAGTGCAACTTGCCATAGAGCACATCGCGCCGCGAGCCGGAGAATGTCGCGTGGCAGCGCCCCGACGGCCATCCGTATCGCGAACTCGCGCTGGCGGCTTGCAACGTCGAGGGCGACCAGGCTGAACAAGCCGACACCCGCGAGTAGCGACGCGAATGCGGCAAACAACGTGAACATCCACGCGCTCAGGCGCCATGGAGCAAGGGTGCGCTCAACCACGGCCTCGACTGTCGTGACTCTATCGATGACGACGCGGGAATCGAGCGACTTGGCGATGGCCCGTACATCGGCCGCCATTGCCAGCGGGGCATCCTCTGTCCGGACCACCAGATACTCCGCTGCCAACCCGGTCTGCTGCGCGGGGTCGTAGACGTCGAGCGACTCGTCGTCGATCCCCTGGTACCGGACGTCGTCGACCACGCCGACGACCGTCCGCCATAAGGCCTCCCCCGGGTCCGGTGCGAAGGACGGCATCCACAAACGCTTTCCTATCGGATCCTGGCCGGGCCATAGCCGGCGCGCCGTGGTCTCGCCGACGATCACGACTCTGGGCGCACGGTCGTCGTCAGTCGCGTCGAACAGGCGACCTCGGCGCAGCGCAATGCCCATCGCCCTGAAGTAGCCCGGAGTCGCGACCTCATAGTTGAGCCTCGGGTTGGACGAGATGACTTCGGGCGCGTCGGACTGCCCCTCCGACAAGAACCAGATGCTGTATCCGACCTTACCGATCACAAGCGGTGGAGGAAATGCCGCGCCTGCCGCCTTCACCCCCGGACGGGCCTCGACCCGCGCGATCAACTCGCCAAACCAGCGATCAGCCGGCGGCTTCGGGGACCGGGGAAGTACGAGCATCATGAGCACCCCACGCGGCGAGAACCCAAGGTCAAGCGCGCGAAGGCCGCCAAAGCTTCTGACGACGAGACCGGCACCTATGAGCAGGACGACGGCCAGGGCCATCTGGAGCACGAGAAGAGCCGAGCGCGTGCGACGCGAGTGTCTTCCGGGCGTACCGTGGGCGGCATCGTTGAGAGCCTCGAGCAGGTTGGCCGCGTTCGTCTGTCGGATGGCTGGGATGCCACACATCAGTGCGGTGAAGGACACCACACCCGCCGTGAATGCGGCTACCGGCAGGCTGATCGACGCTTCGGCGATGCGCGGGATGTCGTCGGGGCCGAGCGCAACGATGGCCCGCGTTATCGCCCGGCACGAAATGAGCCCGAGCACGCCACCGACTACAGAGAGCGTGAGTGTCTCGAGAATCCAGAGCTTGCCAAGGTCCAGCCTAGTCGCCCCGAGCGCCATCCGAATCGAGTGTTCTCGACGTCGCAAAGAGGCCTGTGTCAGCATGAGCGCCGAGATGTTGGCGCAAGCGATGAGGAGCAACACGCCTACCGCCGCAAAAAGCAACCAGAGCGCGGACCGCACGGGACCGAACAGATGCTCGAGAAACGCCGTGACCGTCACGGAAGGACCGGATCTCGGTGCGCCCATTCGCAAGCTGCTAGCGACTCGATTCAGTTCCTCCGTCGCGACCGGATGCGTCACCCCATCGCGCAATCGACCGACGACGAACAGGTGGCCGACGTTCAGGACGTCCTCGACGGACTGAGGCGAGGATCCGATGAGGACCGGCACGACGGGCGTCCAGAACTCGGCGCCGCGCGGGAAATCGAAACCGCCTGGCATCACACCGATGATCGTGTAGAGTTTTTGATCCAAGATCGCCGTATTTCCAACGATGTTCGGATCTCCGCCAAATCGCCTGATCCATGTGTCATGGCTCAGCACGATCACACCGGCCGCGTTCGCCACGTCGTCTTCCGCACGGAAGGTGCGGCCGAGCATCGGCCTGGCCCCAAGGACCTCGAAGAACGATGCCGAAACGGCTGTAAACGACAGCCGGACCGCCTCACCGCGTCCGTCCATCACCATTGTCCAGAGAGCCGATCCCAACGCCGCCATTCCGCCAAAACTTCGGCTTCCGGCCTGTAATTCCCGATAGTCCTGGTACGAGAACTCGGCGACTCCGACACCACGGGCCGGGTCCGTCCCCCAGCAAACGACCAGACGCTCCGGGGCCTCAAGGGGCAGCGGCCGAAGCAGAATGGCGTACACCGCGCTGAAGACACCGCCCGTGGCTCCGATCGCGAGCGTGAGAATGAGGACGGCTGCCGATGCGTAGCCGGCGTGTGCGAAGAGACGACGAAGTGTCATCCGAAGATTAGTGATCATCTCCATGGCCCCTCGTCCTGTGCCAGTGGCTGGGGTGATGCTCCGTTAGTCGGCCCAACGCTCCGGGTAAGCTGCGGCGCGCGTGCGCCGCAGCGATTCCTTCACCGACCTCCCGCGCGCCGTCTGCTTCAGCCGGTTGTTAGCCCGCTGGTCCCAATTGCTTCGTCACGCTTTCGATCAGCGCTGCCACGCCCGGCTTATGCCCCTCGGATCGAGCCCGCTCGAGATACTTTCGAGCTTCAGCCACGTCGCCAAGTTCAGCATTGGCGACAGCCAACTGGCAGGCTGTCAGACTGCGGTCGTTCGAGGTACGAAGTCGACCGGACAGCGCCGCCACGAAGTGCCGCCGCGCCGTAACCCAATCTCGTCCATCAGCCGCGAGCATGCCGCGCGCCATTTCGTAATAGGCCCGACTCTGGGCAGCAAGCAATTGGGGGAACCGGGTCCCTTCTAAAAGTTGCCGGCCCCGGCTCATCTGCCCGGTCTGCATCGCCTTCCAAGCGACCCAAACGGTGCCGTATCGAAAGTAGCCCCACACGAGCAACCCCGCCGCAACTAGCCACAGCCAAGAGGAGGCGGCGCCGCGTCGACTCTCCACGATGGAGACGACAACACATACGATGATCAGCACAATTCGGACAATTGGCGCAAACATCGTGCGTTTTCTCGTATCGGGCTAACGCTCCGGCTAAGCTCCGGCGCGCGTGCGCCGCAGCGACTCTGCCCCCGACCTCCAGCGCACCGTCTGCTTCAGCCGGTTGTTAGGCGCCATCGCTCCCTATGCCACGGATTTCCAATCAAGAGCTAACCGCTTGCCGGTTGCCGCACAGTCACGCAGATAGAGGTTGATCAACGTCTGATACGGGACACCGCATTCCTGCGAGATGCCCTTGAAGTACTTGATGGTTTGCTCATCAAGTCGAATCGTTACCTGACGCTTGAGCCGTTTCGCATATGGGTTGCGACGACCCTTTGAGAAGTCATATTCCTTCTTCATGCTCTCCACCTTCGGTTATAGACGTCCCGTTCACGACGCGTCGCCTTTCGGGCTGAGATGATGCGGATGACCGCCTCTTCTTCACGATAACAGTGAACGACCACCAGGGTTCGCAACCTTGCGCTGAGTCCGAGCAGAGCGAATCGATCCTCTTGGGCCGAGTGCTCCGGGTCGTCGACCAACAACGCGTGTTCGTCCGAGAATACCGTCTCCGCCTCAGTGAAGGAGACGCCATGTTTGCGCCGGTTCTGGGTTTCCTTTCGCTGATCCCACGCAAACCGCAGATCGGACATGCGTACATTGTAACTACGTCGTAGGCTGGCGTCAAGCACAGGCTGCTGTGCGTCTAACGCTCCGGCTAAGCTGCGGCGCGCGTGCGCCGCAGCGACTCCGACACCGACCTCTCGCGCGCTTGAACATTGCCTGAACACCCTCGACCTTGTACTCAATCGTGGCCTTCGCACGGGCTCCATCGATCTCGAAGGTCAGGATGCAGATATGCGGTTGTGTACTCGCCTCTCGATCGGACACGATTCGCAACGGCTCACCGAACTTCGATGGTGTGACTCCGGGTTCCAACAAATGATCCGAGACGACCAGGGGGACTCGACCGGCGACTTCAGGGTGGAGATACGGAGCGAGCGCCGGATGGTCGATGATCAGCTTGAGCACAGCTCTTGGAACGAGCGGCTGCGACTGCTGACTTGTGGATGCCCCGGCCCAACCAAGCCCGACACCCGCAAGTACGATGCACACTAATACGACAAGTAACGGGTTGACGCTTCTCATTTTCTGATCACGTAGCTGTCTAACGCTCCGGTTCAGGCGCGGTGGGCGAACGCCCAACGCGCCGGCCCAGCACTTCCCAACGGGCCCACCGTCGCCTGCAAGCGGTTGTTATGTGGCCAGGTTCACCCGTTCACTCGTCTGCCACAACCGGACAGCCCGTCATGGTCAGGTATTTCTTGCGCGACGGCCCATACACAATCGACTTGAGATCCCCCACGCGAATTGTCCCGTCGTTCGATGATTTGTCGTATACCCGGTACTCGAGTCCAAACTCGTCTCTGTAAAGCTGCCAAGACCCCACCGGATCGTGAGCACCCATCTCGACCACCTGGTGGAAGGCCGATGGAAACCGCGCATCAAGAAACGACACTCGCCTCTTCGGCTCGAGTTCTACGTAGGCAACCGTGCCCACCAGAAACGACGGGAATGGCGCGCCAGCACAAGAGCCGCCGTCGGCCCAGTAATGCAGAGTCAGGTGCCAAATGCGCCCGAAGGTATAACCACTAGGCTTCAAATCACCCAAAACCGCAGTGACGTCGGCATCGCGCGACGCGAGTGGCTGGAGCGAGTGCCAGGTGGATCGAGCGTGAAACTGATAACCGGGAAGTTCATTCGGGTACATCCGATCGACTTCCTGTCCCGTTCCTGACCGAACAGAGGCAACCCAAACTAAGACCAAAGCCATTGAGACAACGACACACCGTTGGTTCCTCACCCTACTCGACCCATGGCCACATAACGCTCCCGCTCAGCCGCGGCGGGCGGACATCCCTGATGAATTCACCCCGCACCCCCCGCCCGCCGTCGCCTGCAGCGGGTTGTTATGCGACTGGCCCACTTGCGCTTGACAGAACATACGAGTATTCGTATATTGACCCGTGCCCGATAAGTCGCTCCAGTGGCTCGGTGCCTCGCGCAGCGACGTGCGTGCCTTTCCGCTGGAGGCCAGGAGACTCACGGGCGTTCAGCTTCGGCGTGTCCAACAGGGCCTGGACCCGCAGGATTGGAAGCCGATACCGACCGTCGGGCCGGGTGTCCGCGAAATCCGAGTTCATACGGCCCTGGAGCACCGCGTGTTGTACGTCGCCAAGTTCGCGGAGGCCGTCTATGTGCTGCACGCGTTCGAGAAGCGCACCCGGAAGACTGCGACCCGCGACGTGGAATTGGCCCGGCAACGGTTCCGGGCCTTGGTTGTTCAGCGCCGTACAAGAAGCCTGACGGGAGGGTAGGTTGCCCAAGAAACTTAGAATCACGCCTTCAACCGGCAACGTGTTCCGTGACCTCGGATTCCGTCGTGAGGAAGCGGAGCATCTTCTGGTGCGAGCGGACCTGATGATCGAGGTCCAGAAGATCATCGCCTCCCGTCGCCTAAAGCAGCATGCGGCGGCCACGCTTCTCCGGGTGTCCCAACCGAGGGTGAGCGACCTTCTCCGCGGTCGGATTGACTTGTTCAGCACGGATGCCCTCATTGACATGCTCACTCGCCTCGGCGCTCGCGTTCGCCTAAGCGTCACAGCCGGTCGGCGCAATCTGAAAGTCGCATAACGCTCCGGCTAAGCTGCGGCGCGCGCGCGCCGCAGCGACTCTGCCCCCGACCTCCCGCGCGCCGCCAGCTTCAGCCGGTAGTTAGACAGCCCCCGCGAAGCACCCGGCCGCGCGGCTCTCTTCGTTGCGCAGGTCATCAGAGCCTCACTTGGCGCGAGACCGGGCGGATCGAGCCGCGACCCACCTGCCATGAAGATGGACTTGGTCGGGGTCTGGCGCTCACTTTTACTGGCTGACTCGGGCTGCATGCTCACCGCGTCCCTGCGAACAGGATGGCCCGGAGTGTCGGCAGGCCACCTGCCTGGTCGACACCATTTCTCTTTGGCGCCGCCGGCCGGAGATGTCGAGTCACTGCAACCACCCAAACCATCGTACTTGCCCAACTCGATGACATCGCGTCACTCCCCACCCTCGCGGACCGAACAGTAGAGCCACCAGAAGCAGCTGTTTCCAACCGACTGTCTAACGCCCCGGATAAGCTGCGGCGCGCGTGCGCCGCAGCGATTTCGCCCCCGACCTCCCGTGCGCCGTCTGCTTCAGCCGGTTGTTAGATTGCGCCCGTGACTTTTGATGCCTGACCGCGCGCCCTGGTCTGCCGCGCGCCGGCTTACGCCCAAGCGTCTTGCCAATTCTGAGTTTGCCCGTGCCCAACGCGCAAGCCACGAATCGAGCTTGAGAAACCCAATATACTGTTTCAGGATCTCGGGCTTAATTTCAGCGAGGCTGGAATTCTCGACTGCACGGAGCCGGTATTGAGGAGCCCGAAGGTGCTGCGCGGCGTCACGTAGGGTCAAGCCACGTTGTTCGCGAGCTTCCGTGCAGCTTGCCCCAACAGAGTGAAAACGAACGCCGTCCCGAATGCTGCTACCGCGTGAGCTGAGGTTCGACATGATACGAGGCCCGAACAACTTGGCTATGCCTTCGGCCGCCACCTCGACCTCCTTCGGGGTCAGGATGGTTGTCTGCCTGATTCTACGTCGCTTCACTCGTAGTTCCCTCTCATGAAAGCAATCTAACGCCCCCGCTCACCTGCGCCGCGCGAACGCCGCCTCCCAACGCCCCCAGGCCTCCCGCGCGGCGGCAGGTGCAGCGGGTAGTTAGGCCACTTGCCGGCTATCGTCATGCACGCCTTACGTGCTTGACGTGCTTGCGAACGATGGTCAGAGCGCTTTCCCATGCTTCGCGAGATGCAAAAAAGTTCTGCGGCAGATAGAAAGCCACCCGTGACGAAGTGTAGATTAGGGCGACCTCGGTGGCGATCTTGGCCATCAGCACCTGGTCCCAACGGTAGCGCGCCTGCCCGACCTCAGTTCGGAACTCGAAGCCTGCGTCCGTGATCGCGCCCGACAATTCGCCCTGGATTGCCTTGTTCGACCGATATTGACGCCGCGCCTGCCACCTTGGCCCGAAGATTAGGAGGAGACCCAAACCAAAAACGAATATGAGGCGGACCACATTGTTCCAGGGATCGCGAGCAATGACCTGCGCACCACCGCTCGCCAAATTCATCGCGACCATAGCAATCATAACGAGACCGGCACCGAGAATCATCTTGCGTGATGCCAGCCACTGAATACGGCAATACTGTTGTTCCGTCAGCTTTCCGCGAAACTCACAACCTCCTTCGGGTTGGCCAGTCACAAACGCCCCTCAAGTGGCCTAACGCCCCGGCTAAGCTGCGGCGCGCGTGCGCCGCAGCGATTCCGCCCCCGACCTCCCGCGCGCCGTCTGCTTCATCCGGTTGTTGGGCAGTTCGTCACTTTGAGCACCGCCTTAATGTTTCGCCGACTCGGATGCGAACCCGAAGCAAATTGTCTTCTCTTGTCCTTCAGTAGTGGTGATGAACACTTGCTCCATGAGCGAATCGACGCTACCACCCTTCGAGCCAAAGCTGATGCCGCCGGTTACTTGCTGCTTAATTTTCTTATACCCAGGAAATTGAGCCTCGAGCCACTTCGATTCAGCTTCTGCCTCGACCGCTTCCCCTTTGGCACCGTGTATGATGACGGCATGCTTGCAGTCGTGACCATCACCGCCTTTGTAGGTAACGCCTGGCGGTCCCTCGACAGCCGGCGATGACTTCTTGGACTTGGCTTGGGCAATGCTTGCGAGCATAAGTCCGGCCGTGAGTATGACGAGACCAATTGCGAATCGATTCATGTTCACCCCCACGTTCCATCTGCCCAACGCCCCAGCTAAGCTGCGGCGCGCGCACGCAGCCTCGATTCCGCCGCTGACCTCCCGCGCGCCGCCAGCTTCAGCCGGTTGTTAGGCTTCATGGCGTCTTCGCCGCCGCTCTCTGAGCGACAGAGTACAGTGACAATGCAAATTCGGAGTCAACGACGGCGCAGGAATCATCAACCCAGAACTCGCTTTTGGATCCGGACCGCAGCTTCCAGTCGACGCTCACCGTGGTCGAAGACGTGCAAGCACCTTCTGGTCGTGTGCGATAGTACGCGAGTACTCGGTCAACCCGCACCGCATCTGCGCGGGTCAGAATAGTCTGACCCAGGGAGGGAAGCTGCCCATCAACGGCTGCGTCATGCCGACCGTGAACGACAACACTAAGGGGAGGGGGCCCAGTTAGGCGAAGAGCATAGGTGTAGCCGCCGAAGCAATGTTGAGTTGTGGCGCGTATGTCGACAGTTTCACCCGCCTTCAGCTTTGATACCAAGGGTCTTGTAAGGGGCAACTGTGAGAAATCGGGCGGACCATGACCGATTTGGATTTGAATCCCATCGATCGTCGGCTCGGTCGCCAGAGAGTCCTGAAGGATCGAGAAAGCCGCGATCATCACGATCGCAACCACAGTCTTCATAACCACAAGCGTCCTCATGAAGCCTAACGCTCCGGCTAAGCTGCGGCGCGCGTGCGCCGCAGCGATTCCGCCTCCGACCTCCCGCGCGCCGTCTGCTTCAGCCGGTTGTTAGGCTTCAGCCGACTAGTCCATCGAGGGGCTCGTCCAGTCGTACCAATACCAAATACCCCCGATGCGTACCCACCCATTCAGCATTTCGTCGATCACCTCGGATTCTCCGTTCGGCCGAACGAGCTTGATACGCAACGTCACTACCGCAGCGCTCTCAACGGCTATGGCGTCAGTGGAACACTGGCTTTTCAAACCTTCGACGTCCTTCCGTTCGGCTGGCTTAACCCGGATTGGCTTGCATGCCACGACACGTCCCTCGCCCGACCGGGTGAAGTCATCGAGCCATGCTTCATATTGAGTGCAACCGCGGAATTCCGGTGTCCGGAGATCGTATAAAGCACGCGCGTCCTTTGCGATGAGTGCTGAGCACATCGTGTCTGTGCGATCGCGGAGGTCGTCCACTGCGATGATCGATATCTTTGATTTCGCGAGAACGACGGCACCGTGAACGGTTGCCATCGCGATAATGATGGCCAAGATGGGTGACCGATGGTTGAGATGCACTTCAGCCCCTCACCTTCTGCAAGCCTAACGCTCCGGCTAAGCTGCGGCGCGCGTGCGCCGCAGCGACTCCGACACCGACCTCCCGCGCGCCGCCAGCTTCAGCCGGTTGTTAGACAGCCGCCGCGAAGCACCCGGCCGCCCCGCCCCCTTCACTGCGCGGGTCATCAAAGCCTCACTTGGGCGAGACCGCGGCGGCTCGAGCCGCGACACACCTGCCATGAAGATGGACTTGGTCGAGGTCTGGCGCTCACTTTTACTGGTTGACTCGGGCTGCATGCTCACCACGTCCCTGCGAATAGGATGGCCCGGAGTGACGGCGGGCCACCTGCCTGGTCGACACTGTTTCTCTTTGGCGCCGCCGGCCGGAGCTGTCGAGGCACTGCAACCAACCAAACCATCGTACTTGCCCAACTCGACGACATCGTCGCTCCCCACCCTCGCGGACCAGACAGTAGAGCCATCATAAGCAGCTGTTTCCAACTGACTGTCTAACGCTCCGGCTAAGCTGCGGCGCGCGTGCGCCGCAGCGACTCCACCCCCGACCTCCCGCGCGCCGTCTGCTTCAGCCGGTTGTTAGCCCGCCTGTTGACTTGGACTCCAGCCGACCAAAGGTTACAGAAGGGCTTGGAATTGCTCGCGGGTGAGTTCGCAATCGCGAAGAATCTTTGCGAGGAGGCCTGGACCGATGGTTTCAGCCGCATGAACCGGCACCACGGTGACTCGACCATCAGGGTGGCGCAGAAAGTGGTGACTACCTTTCACCCGCGCCACTTCGAAACCCACCTGAACCAGCGCCGCGATGACGTCTTTCCCGGTCAACCGCGGGAGCCGGGCCATCAGCCGACGGTCACCTTCTGAACCCCGACGAAGTCCAGCGGTTCCAACTTGTTACCCTGAACTTCAAGACAGAGCTCGATAGCCTCGCGGATGCGAGCCATCAGCTCGTCCAGTGACTTCGCTTGGGTGTGGCACCCCTTCAAGGAGGGGACGGAGCCGACATAGTAGCCTTCTGCGTCACGCTCGATGATGACGTTGAACTCTCGGCTCATGGTGCGGCCCTTTCGTGTGGTGCCATTTTACAACAGATTTGGCTCCAACGGCTCTGTCGGGCTAACGCCCCGGTTAAGCTGCGGCGCGCGTGCGCAACCGTGCATTTGCCGCAGACCCGCGCGCGCCGACGGCTTCAGCCGGTTGTTAGGCCGACGACGCGCATCTTCTCCACGCACTCGCTGAATCGACCTCCATGCGAGCTCCCCAGCTTGCGGTCAAGGATCCGACATAGATGTCTCACCGCGGTCGACAGATTTACCTCCATCCACTCGCCTCTCACGAGCTGCCAAAACTCTTCGGCTTGGAATACTCGTCATCCAAGAGCCAAAAAGCGTTTACCGTTGCGAGTAAGGCGAAGAGTGCAAAGCAGATCTGATCACCGATAGCAAACGCTGTGGGATGCATTGCGGCGAGATTCATCGTCACGATATGCCATGCCAGAAGGCATGCAGCCAGGCCACTGTATATAGCTGACAGTATTCGGAGAGTTGAGGATACCGCGTTGCGCGCCACGAGAAACGTGCCTGGCACGAGAGTGAATCCGATCATGATGCCTGCGGTCCGCAACCCGTCGACCTCGAAGGGACTCACGATGAGGAGCAGCAAGAGCATGATGACATTCGTCCCTCCGAGAATTCCAAGCGGACTTCTGGAGGGACTGCTGTCAGCCGGTGCTAATTGCGCCTCGGGGAAGATAGACGCTTCACCGCCGACTTCGAGCCCACGCTTCCGAATCTCAACCACGAGCGCATCTTGGGCCTCCTGCCTGAGTGTTTCAGGTTCGCGATTCAGGGCAAGGAGTTGTCGATCGGGCAAACCTGCGTAAACTCTTGCCCAGTCATCCATAGATCATTCTCACAGTGTCCTCGACCGGCCTAACGCTCCGGCTAAGCTGCGGCGCGCGAATGCCGCCTCCAAGCACGCGTGGGCCTCCCGCACGACGGCGGCTTCAGCCGGTTGTTAGCTGGCGCCGTCACCTGCGCACCTCTTGCGCCTGCCGAATTAGCCCGTAGATACGCTTGGCGTCGGGGATCAGTTCAAAGCTAGGGGGGCCGTATGACCCCATTCCAGGCCAGCGCATGCCGCCGTACATACCAGCCCAAGGCGGAACTTGTCCGAACGCAATTGTCCCGGAGGCATCGCCGCGCTCGGTCAACGTGACATCCGTCATGGTTTGCAAGCTTAACGATTTCACAGTGCGCGAGAGGAGGCCCGACACGATGATGGCTCGGCGATCGGTCAAACCGTAGAACGTGCGTGCGCGCGTGGCCGCGTCAACCCAGAACCGCCCAAGGATGAGGTAGATGCCGAGCAGGACAAACGGAATTCCCCATAGCGCGAAGAATGCCGACCCATCGGATCTTAGGACGCTGACTTCCCAAAAAATCGCGAAGCCTCCCCACATGATGCTGAACGGCACAAGAAATGCGTCCGCCGCTCTAAGAAAGATGCCACGCCTTGGTTGTCCAGACCACAGAAGGCGCTCCCCGGCTTCAATTTGCTCCGAAATTACCTGTTCAGGGTTCATTTGAATGCGCCCCACCTCAAGGCCAGCTAACGC
>Ga0137397_10001195_pt1 | contig 18180 bp, 13 predicted proteins | sample czorhiz116metaG_FD_106658 | JGI IMG/M metagenome (GOLD analysis project Ga0137397, IMG submission 106658) | Vadose zone soil microbial communities from Angelo Coast Range Reserve, California, USA - czorhiz1.16 metaG | ecosystem: Environmental > Terrestrial > Soil > Vadose zone | place: USA... | reverse complement strand
GGAACTCGATCGCACAGCGGTACACGTCGAGCTTCTGAAAGCTGAGCATGGGGATTCAGGGAGCAGCTGCATCTGACATGCCGAGCAGTCGTCCACGGCCACGTCGCCGTCGCCGTCGCCGTCGCCGTCCACGATCACGACAACGTAGGACGACAGCGTCAACGTCTGTCGCTTAACTGACTGGCATTGCGCCTCGCCGCGCCGCCGAAGGCGGCTACTTCCGAGCAACCTTGAAGTGCAATTCCTGTGGTGGGGCCTACCGCGCCATCGCGCGCGGGCCGTTGGCCTCGGCCGCCGCCGGCGCGTCGATGGGCGTCAGCCACTCCGCGTACCGCGGCTCGAGCCCGCGCACCGCGCGGAAGAACGTCGACTGGATCTCGCGCGTCATCGGGCCCATCTCGCCCTTGCCGATGAGGCGGTCGTCGACGTCGCGGACCGGCGTGATCTCCGCGGCCGTCCCGCACATGAACGCCTCGTCCGCGCAATAGAGATAGTCCCGGCTGAAGCGCCGCTCCTCGACCGGAATCCCCTTGTCCTTGGCGATCCGCATGATCGACTCGCGCGTGATCCCCTCGAGGATTCCGCCGGCGGCCGGCGGCGTGAACAAGGCGCCGTCGCGCACCACGAAGAGGTTCTCGCCGGTTGCCTCGCCAACGTAGCCCTGCTGATCGAGCAGGACCGCCTCGTCGTAGCCCGCCATCAGCGCCTCGCGCTTGGCGAGCACGCCGTTCAGGTAGTGCCCGGTGACCTTCGCGCGCGTGGGGTCCGAGTTCATGTGCATGCGCGTGTACGAGCTGATCTTCACGCGGACGCCTTTGCGCAGGCCTTCCTCCCCCAGGTACGCGCCCCAATACCAGGTGGCGACGGAGAGGCGGACCGGGTTCACGGCGCCCACGCCCATCAGGCCGTCCGCGTAGTACGCGATCGGGCGCAGGTAGCCTTCGTTCATCTTGTTCGCGACCATCACCTGCTTGCAGGCCTCGATCACCTGCTCCCGCGTGTAGGGCATCTCCATCAGGCAGATGTGGGCGCTCTCGAACAGGCGGCGCACGTGCTCGCGGAGCCGGAAGATCGCGCCGCCGCCGCCGGGCTGCGGATAGCAGCGGATGCCCTCGAACACCGCCACCCCGTAATGCAGCGAGTGGGTGAGCACGTGCACTTTCGCGTCGGCCCAGGGAACCAGCTTGCCGTCCATCCAGATGAACTGGGATTCCTTGAGCTTCTCGACTTTCTTGGCGGCCACGTTTCGCCTCGGAGGCAGGTTCGCGGGCTCTTAGCACGCGCCTCCGTCCAAAGTACAGGCACAGTGCCGCCCTCCTCGAAGACCCTGCGGGCACGGTTGAAGCTCAGAAATCAGTCGCCAAGCCGCCTTCGGCGGCCGCGACTAAGCCGGAAGAGCGGGAATCGGCGCCAGCAGGCGCTGCAAGGCCGGGAGCTCGTCGAGGAGCTCTTCCTTGGCCGAGCGGACGATGGCTTGCAAGGAGCGCTGGTTCGGTAGCAGCGCGAGCGGCGAGAGGGTCTTGCGGAACGCCTTGTACACGTGGGCGTAGGGCCGGTTCCGGGCCACGGCCGGGGCCGCGATGCTCTGCAGCGGCAGCCAGAGCGGGGTGAGCAGACGCGGAGCGAACCCGTCGAGCGCGAAGATCACCACGTTGCGGCTGCCTGCGCCCGGAAGGCCGGTGCGCTGCACGTGCTGCCACGCCGTCCGAACAGGCACGTTGTCGACCACGCCACCGTCGCACAGGCGCAGCAGATCGTGCCGCTCCAGCAGGCCCTGCAAGAGCTCGTGCATGCGGGGATCGTCGCGCAGCACGTCGTAGTGGATCACGCCGGGGACGCTGGCCGAGAAGCCGGCGGCGTCGATCGCGTCCGCCTGGCGCGTCTCCTCGGAAGCGCCGAAGACGAGGCGCGAGGTGAGGCGCGGGATCCGCGTCAGCTCGGAGATGGCGGCGGTGAGCCGCTGCACGTTGCGGTGCAGGGCGCGCACTCCCCAGCGGGAAGGGTCCGCATCCGGCACGCCGACCATCGACTCGTACTCCTCGAGCGGGCGGGGAAGCTTGCCGCGGCGGATGCCGGTCACGGTGACGAGCAGGGGGATGGGCAGATCCGACATCCGCAGCGGCGAGCCGTCGGGATGGCGGAACCAATGCCCGATGGCCGCCCGCAGGTGGAGGCGCAGCGGCCCGGGCAGGCCGTAGACGCTGCGCTGCGGGATGATGCGGAAGATCTTCCGGTAGGTCAGATCCTCGAGGATCTCCGGGATGCGAGCCAGGTCGAACCGCCTCTCCCGGGCCCGGAACAGCCCGAGGATCGCGCCCATCGAGCTGCCCGCGATCAAGGCGGGCTGCAGCCCGGCGGCTTCCAGCAGCGCGAAGGCGGCGAGGTGCACGTAGCCCGTGCCGCCGCCTCCTCCGCAGACGAGCACCAGGTGGCGCTCGCGCACTTCGCGGTCCAGCCGTTCCGCGGGAAGGCGATGGCCGAGTTGCCGCGAGACCTCGGCGGTGGCGGTCTGCGCCAGCCGCAGCGACTCGCGCGCAACCGGCAAGAGCTCGTGCGGGGCCGCGAGCTGCTCCCGCTGCGGATCGAGCAGCGGCCAGAGGATCTGCACCAGCTTCTCGCGGTAGGGCCGCAGGATGGCGGCCACCGCGACGTCGCGCCCGTCGGGGGCGCGGACGTGCCAGCAGCGGGTCAGCGCCAGCGCGTAGCGGATGGCGGTCTCGTCCCGCTCGTCGAGGCGGCCCCGGGCGGCGACGGCGGCCCGCGCAAGCTGCGCTTCCATCGCGGTGATCGGCCCGACCTCCGCGAATCTCTCCTGCAACAGGGTCATGTGCTGCCGCGCCCGCGCGGACCGTTCATGCCGCTCCCAGGACGCGCAGGTACGCGGCGCGCACCTCGGCGGCGGTGCGCTGGTAGTCCGCGAGCAGCTCGTCCCCGGCGCGGGGCCCCGAGTAACCCATCCGGCGGGCCAGCCGTAGCAGCTCCGGAGCGCTCTCCGGCAGCCGATCCACGGACCGATCGCGCACGATGCGCAGCCGCGACTCGAGCCGCCGCAGGAACCGATAGCCGCGGGCGAGCGGAGCGTGGTCCTGGGCGGCGAGGTGTCCGTGGCGCAGCAGCAGCGAGAGCGCCTCCGGCGTGTTGGCCGAGCGGATCTGAGGGTCGGTCGCGCCGTGCGCAAGCTGCAGGAACTGCACCGCGAACTCCACGTCCACGAGGCCGCCACGGCCCAGCTTGGAATTGTACCGACCGGCAGATTCGCCGGCAATTTCGCGCTCCATCCGATCGCGCATGGCCAGAAGCTCCTTGGCCGCCGCCGCGCGATCCATCGGGCGGAACAGGCTGGGCTCCAGCACCTCGGCGAACGCGCGCCGGAAGAGCGCCGCGTCGCCCGCGACGGGCCGCGCGCGCAAGAGCGCCTGGCGCTCCCAGAGGCGCGCCTCCCGCCCATGATACGTGGCCAGCGCCTCGAACGAGATCACCAGCGGGCCGGAGCTTCCGCTCGGCCGCAGGCGCGTGTCGATCCGGTAGAGGGTCCCCTCGCGCAGCGGCAGCGTGAGATGGCTGATCAGCTTCTGCGCCACCTTGGCGAAGTACTCGTGGTTGCCGCCGTGCTCTCCGGGGTCGGAGTAGAGAAAGAGCAGATCGAGGTCGGAGTGGTACCCGAGCTCCCGGCCGCCCAGCTTCCCGAGCGCCACCACCACCATGGCGGCGGCCTTCGGACCGTACCGCTTCTCGATCTCGCCGGTCGCGAAGCCGAAGCAGGCTTCGACGCAGACGTCGGCCAGGTCGGACAATTGGCGCGACACCTCCTCCACATCCAGCGCGCCGGCGACGTCGTGCAGGCCGATGCGAAGCTCCTCCTCGTTCCGGAACCGGCGCAGCTCGGTCAGGGCTGCCTCCACGTCGCCCTGGGGAAGAGCGCCCAGCCGCTCGGCGAGATCGGCGCGCAGGTCGTCGCGGTCGCGGATCAGCGCCGCGGCGCCGCGGTGGACGAGCTGGTCGATCAGCTCAGGATGCCGCAGGAGCTGGCGGGAGAAGTAGTCGCTGGACCCGAACAGCGAGATGAGCAGGCGGGTGGTCCGCGGACTGTGCGCGAGCAGCTCGCGCGTGGCGCGCGGATTCGCCAGGCGGCCGAACAAGTCGGCGAGATGGCGCAGCGCCTGGTCCGGATCGGGGGCCACCGCCAGCTCGGTGACCAGCGCGGCCCCCAGCGGCTCCGGCTCGTGGAAGGGCGTTCCACGCTTACGGCTCAGCCGCGCGAGCTCCTCGGCACTCGCCTCCGGCTGGTCGAAGCCCAGCTCGGCCAGCGCCGCCGCGCGCTGCTCGGTGGTGGACTCGGGATCCGCGGCCGCCACCGCGCGCGGATCCTCGCCCGGCGAGCGGCCCGAGGCGACGCGAAGCAGATCCTGGAAGCGCGCCTCCACACGCGCGCGGTGCGTGGCCAGGTCGCGCTGCATCGCCTCGGCGGCCGGATAGCCGGCGCGGCGCGCCAGCCGCTCCAGCTCCCGCGGGTCCTCCGGCAGCGAGTGGGTCTGGCGCTCGGCCACCATCTGGATGCGGTGCTCCAGGCGCCGCAGCGCCACGTAGGCCTCGGACAGCTCGTCCCGGTCGCGGCTGGAGAGCAGGCCCGCGTAGAGCAGGCGCTCCAGCGCCTTCAGCGTGCCGCGGACGCGCAGGTTCGGGTCGCGGCCGGCGTGCAGGAGCTGCAGCGCCTGCACGAAGAACTCGATCTCGCGGATGCCGCCGCGGCCCAGCTTCAGATCCACGCCGGGCGCGCGCGCGGCTTCCTTCTCCGCGCGCGCCTTGAGCAGCCGCATCTCGTCCACGGCCTTCAAGTCGAAGTACTTGCGGAAGACGAACGGCGTAAGCCGCCGCAGGGCTTCCTCGCCCGTCGCGAGGTCGCCCGCGATCGGCCTCGCCTTGAGCAGCGCGAAGCGCTCCCAGGTTGCCCCGTAGCCCTCGTAGTAGAGCTCCAGGCCGCGGATGGCGTTGACGATGGGGCCGCTGCGGCCCTCCGGCCGCAGATCGAGATCCACGCGAAAGACGAATCCGCCTTCCGGCGTCACGCCGGCCGAGCCCACCGAGGCCGTCACCGATTCGGCGAGCCGGGCATAGAAGGCGAAGTGGTCGACGGCGTTGGGTCCCTCCGTCCGGCCGTCCTTGTCGTAGACGTAGATCACGTCGGCGTCGGAAGAGAAGTTCAGCTCCTCCCCGCCGAGCTTGCCCATGCCGAGCACGCAGAAGCCCGTGGCCCCCCCGGCGCTGCGCCCGGCAGGCGGTCCGTGGATCGCGCAGAGGCGCCGGTAGTGGAAGCGGACGGCGGACTCGAACGCCCGGGCGGCAAGCCTCGAGAGATCGAGCGTGACTTCCGGGATTGACGCGCCCGACAGGTCGCGCAGGGCGATGCGCAGGACCTCCACTTGCTTGTGCCGGCGAAGCCTGCGGGCCAGGGCGCCGGCGTCGGCGTCACCCAGGTCGGAGGTCCGCAGCGGCGTCGGCCGGCGGGGAAAGCGCGTGGAGGCGAGCAGGTCGACCAGCCGGGGCCGGGCGGCGAGCAGCTGGGCGAGGAACTTCGATGCGGCGCAGACGCGCACCAGGGGCGGGAGCGTCTCGCGTGTCGCCGGCCGTCCGTAACGTTCCTTCCGCGCGGCGAGGGCGCGGACGGCGCCGCCCAGTGCGCCATCGGGATCGGCACTCTGGGCGCACAACTCGAGGAGCTCTGCCTGTGGCAGCCCCGTCTCGGCGGTGATCCGCACCGCAAGCCGCTCCGCCCGCTCGGCGTCCTCCCAGCCGGGCGGTGCTTGCGCCTGACCCGATCCATGCACGCGCCGGAGTGTATCAGCGGAGCGTGAATTGCCGCGTCAAACCCGCATCGCTATGCTCATTTCATGCAGCATCCCAGGGGACGTGAAGCGCTCGCTCCCGAGACCTTCCGCCCCTGGATGGCGTTGCGTACGGTGGTGATGGGGGCCGCGACCCTCTGGGTGGCGGTCTTCTTCGCCCTGGTCGCGATGCAAGGCGCGACCCGCTCGGCGTTCTTCTCCGCCGCGTTCTTCGTCGCGCTGTTCACCGCCTGCTCGTTCTTCTACAACCGCCTCGCCTTCACGGTCAGCGAGACGGGGCTCACGATCCGCACCGTGGCGATGGAGCGGACGGTTCCGTTCGAGGCCATCCTGCGCGTGGACGTGGTGCCCGGCCTGCTCGGCACCTCCTATGCGGTGCGCACGCGCGGCGGATCGCTGACGTTCTCGTCGCTCCTCGCAGGCCACCGGCGGCTCTGCGACCTGATCGTGCGCCGGGCGCACTTGAGCTAACGTCCGCGCCGGTGCGCGCGGCCCTCTTGCTGATCGCCCTCTGCGCTTGCCGCCGCTCCGGCGGCGACTACGTCGTTCACCGCGCCCGGGGCCCGATCGAGATCGACGGGGTGCTGGCGGAGTCTGCCTGGGACCGCGCGGAGCGCGCCGCGCCCTTCGTCCGCAGCCTCGACGGCAAGCCCGCGAGCGCTTCCACCGAGGCGCGGCTGCTCTGGGACGACGACAACCTCTACGTGGCTTTCCTCTGCGAGGACGCGAACGTCTCCGGGACGTTCTTCAAGGACGACGAGAAGCTGTACACCTCCAACGTGGTGGAGATCTTCCTCAACCCGAGTGGCGACAGCTCGCGCTACGACGAGATCGAGGTGGCGCCGACCAATGCGCTCTTCGACGCCAGCTTCGCGGGCGGGCCGCGGCAGGGAATGGATCTCGCCTGGTCGTCCCGGGCGCGCCACGCCGTGCACGTGGACGGAACGCTGAACGACCCGCGGGACGTCGATCGCGGCTGGACGGTCGAGCTGGCGATCCCGTTCGCCGCCCTCACCGGGATGCCGCGCCCACGCCCCCAGGTCGGGGACCGCTGGAAGTTCAACCTCTACCGGCTGCGGCAGGGCCCCGGCCAGCCGGGAGAAGGCCAGGCCTGGTCGCCGCCGATGCGCGGCGATTTCCACGCGCTCGACCGGTTCGCCACGCTGCGCTTCCAACAGTAGCCGCGGAGGCTGTCCTGGTCATGGTCAAGCGTGTTCCCGTCTTCGCGGGAACACGCAGAAAAAGCGTGGCCGCATTTCCGCGCCTTCGGCGCGGAGCGGCTACCGTCTCCATGGACGCACCTGCACCGTGCGCCCGTCGCTCTCGGCGACGATGGCTCCCTCCGCGGTCGTGAAATGCTCCCCCGGCGTGCGCGCCACGACCTCCGGGTTGGGGAACCCGAAGCGGTTTGCCGCACCCACGGAGTAGACCGTGAACGCCGGCGCCACCCGCCGCAGGAACGCTTCCGTGCTGCTGGTGCGGCTGCCGTGGTGCGGTGCCTTGAGGACCTGCCCGCGGATCTCCGCGTCGCCCTGGGCCAGCTCCGACTCGGCGAGGGCTTCCACGTCGCCGGCCATCAGGACAGCGACCTGCCCGTGCACGAGGCGCAGCACGATGGAGTTGTCGTTCAGGGAGCGATCTTCGTCGAACCGCGAGACGACCTCGACGCGGACGCCGCCCAGCAGGAGATGGTGCGGCTCCCGCACGAGGATTCCTCGCGCCGCGGCTTGCGCGCGGATCGCGGAGGCGATCGGGTCGCGCTCCGGGCTCATCCAGAGCTCGCCGACCGCGACCCGATCGAGGACCGTGGAGAGGCCGCCGGCGTGGTCGGGATGCGGATGCGTCAGCACCACGACGTCCAGGCGGCCGACGCCGAGCTCGGCGAGGGCCGGCACCACGTCGCGGGCGCCCGGATCGAACTTGCCCGGCCAACGCAGGTCGCCTCCCGCGTCGACGAGAATTGCGTGGCCGCCCGGAAGCTGCGCCACCGCCCCGTCGCCCTGGCCGACCGCCAGGAAGGTGACGGTCATGCCCGACCGCGCGTGCGCCAGCGCGCTGCGGGTCCCGGCGAACAGCGCGATCGCGGCCCAAGGCACCAGCGCCGCCCGGAAGGAGCGCCGGATGCACAGGAGAACGCCCGTGTACCAGAGGACGCCGGCAAGGATGCCGGGCGCGGCGACCACGACGGTGGACAGCGGCAGCGAGGCGAAGAAGCGGGAGGCCAGCAGCGTGGCGCCGGCGAGCAGATCGGCCAGCCACCAGAGCGGCAGGAGATCGAAGGGCACCAGCAGGGTCGCGACGGGGATGGCCGCGAGACCGGGCAGCAGTCCCAGCGCGTTCGCCAGCACCGAGACCAGCGAGAGGCGGTGGAAGGCGGCCGCGAGCAGCGGGCCGGTGCAGAGCGCGGCCGCGAGCGTGGCGCAGGCCAGACCCAGAAGATGCTCGGGAAAGGTGCGCCACCAGCGGGAGCCGGCCGGCGGAAGAGGCAGCGGCAAGAGCTGCCTGATCGGCCTCGCCAGCAGGATCAGGCCGGCGATCCCCGTGGCCGACAGCTGCAGGGCCAGATCGTGCATGGCCGCCGGATCGATCGCCGCGCAGCCCGAGACGGCCAGCGCCAGCGTGGTGAGCCCGTCGCCGCGGCGGGCGAGCGCGGATCCGAGAAGGCCCACCGACGCGCCCACCCCGGCTCGCACGGCGGGCCAGGGCGCACCGAGCAGCAAGACCTCGAACGCGGCGAAGGGCAGGGCGACCGCCGCGCCGAACAGGCGCGCGCGAACCTTCGCTGCCCACGGCGTCCGCAGCCAGGCCCGGCGGGCCAGCTCGCGAACCACCAGCGCCACCACGGCCAGATGCAGCCCCGAGCTGGCGAGGAGATGCACGAGGCCGCTCTTCGCCAGCTCGTCCTCCGCCTCGCGCGACAGCCCGCTGCGATCTCCCACCGCCAGCGCGGTGACCAGAGCGGCCCTCTCCGGAGACGTGCACACCGCCAGCGCCCGCTCGGCGAACCGCGCCCGCAGCTCGTCGAAGAAGCGCCAGAGGCGCGGTCCACGCTCGAGGACCTCGATCACTTCCGCGCTGCCCTCGACGGCGATCCCACGCGCGAAGAGCTGCGCCCTCCGATCGCGTCCGCCCGGATTGAGCTGGCCGGGCGGCAGGTGGACGGCGCCGAAGAACCTCGCCCGATCTCCGCGATGAACCGGAATGCCCCGGAGCCGCATCGCGGCCAGCCCCTGAGATGTGCGAACGACGTCCGCGGCGACGACCCGCCCCTCGAACTCCTCGGGCAGGACGAAGGCCGGAGGGTGCTCCTGGGCCGCCCCGCGCAGAAGCCCCAGCACCAGACCCGCCGCGACCGGCCGGAACGGAGGCCAGGCGAATAGCGGCAGCGCGCCGAGCGCAACCCACCAAGGAACCGAGATTCCGAAGTACGCGCCGGCCAGAAAAGCCAGGCACGCGGCCAACAGCGGCCGGACCCCCACGCCCCCCCTCCAACCCCAGCGGGACACGAATCGCGGCTCCGCCGCTCATCATGTCCCCATCACGGCCATGTGCGCGTTTGCCTACATCGCACGCACGCGAGCCGACCACGCTACACCCGGGCCGAAATCCGCGTCAAGTCGGTCCTTGACTCACAATGGCGCTTCGTGTTAAAAGCCCCTTCCTATGCAGACTTTCAAGGTTGGTGACAAGGCCGTCTACCCGGGCCAGGGGGTCGGCGAGGTCATGGGGATCGAGCACAAGGACATCGCCGGCCAGCGGCAGTCCTTCTACGTCCTCAAGATCATGGAAAACGGGATGAAAATCCTTATCCCCATCAACAAGGTCGGCTCGGTCGGGCTGCGCTCCCTCATCGATGAGAAGGCGGTCAACAAGGTCTACACGATCCTGAAGCAGAAGGACATCTCGGTGGATTCCGCCACCTGGAACCGCCGGTACCGCGAGTACATGGAGAAGATCAAGACCGGCTCCGTGTTCGAGATCGCCGAGGTGCTTCGCGACCTGTACCTGCTCAAGTTCGACAAGGACCTGAGCTTCGGCGAGCGCAAGATGCTGGATACGGCGCGCAACCTCCTGATCAAGGAGCTGTCGCTCGCCAAGGGCGTCAACGAGGACGACATCGAGGGCGACCTGAAATCGATCTTCAACTGCTGATCCTGTGCGGTACAGTCAGGCGGGCGTGGGCACGAGCGGGTGCCCGCGCCCGACTTGCTTCGAGCCCCTGAAAAGGCCCTCCATGCCGCTGCGCGTCTTCAGCACGCTGGCCAACGAGAAGCAGGACCTCGTTCCGCTCCGCCCGGGGCGGCTGGGCCTGTACGTCTGCGGGATCACCGTCTACGACCTGCCCCACATGGGCCACGCGCGGATGCTCACGGCGTTCGACGTGATGGTCCGCTACCTGCGCTGGGCGGGATGGGAGGTGGACTACGTACGCAACTGGACCGACGTGGACGACAAGATCATCCGCCGCGCGCACGAGCGCGGGCAGGACCCCAAGCGGTTCGCGGAGCACTTCATCGAGGAGTGCCGGCGCGACATGCAGGCCCTGAACGTGATGGCCGCGGACGTGGAGCCCAAGGCCACAGACCACATCCCCGAGATGCAGGCGCTGATCGCCCGGCTGATCGAGCGGGGCAACGCCTACGCCTCGCAGGGCGACGTGTACTTCTCGGTGCGCTCGTTCCCCGGCTACGGGAAGCTGTCCAAGCGGCACCTGGAGGACATGCGGGCCGGCGCGCGCGTCGAGCCGGGCGAGCAGAAGCACGATCCGCTCGACTTCGCCCTCTGGAAGGCGGCGAAGCCCGGTGAGCCGGCCTCCGTCACCTGGGACAGCCCCTGGGGGCCGGGCCGGCCCGGCTGGCACATCGAGTGCTCGGCGATGTGCCAGAAGTACCTGGGGACCACGTTCGACGTGCACGCCGGCGGCAAGGACCTGGTCTTCCCCCACCACGAGAACGAGATCGCGCAGAGCGAGGCGGCCAGCGGGCAGGACCTCGCGCGCTATTGGCTGCACAACGGCTTCGTCACCATCGACGCCGAGAAGATGAGCAAGTCGATCGGCAACTTCAAGACCATCCGCGACCTGCTCACGCACTGGGACGGCGAGGCGTTGCGGGCTTTCTTGCTCTCGACGCACTACCGGCACCCGATCAACTTCACCGAGTCGGCCATCGTCGAGTCGGACCGCCGCGTGGAGTACTTCTACGAATCGCTGGCAAAGGGAGACGCCTGGCTTGCGCAGAAGAAGTTCGCGCCGGCGGGCCCGATCGAGCCGCTGCCCGAGCACGTGCAGGCGTTCCGCGAGGCGATGGAGGACGACTTCAACACCGCCGAGGCGCTGGCGCGGCTGGAGCGCCTCTACGGGGTGCTGAACGCGCGCATCGACGCCAAGGCCCGGCCGGACGAGGTGGCCCGCCTGCTCCACACCGCTCGCCATCTCTCGGCCGTTCTGGGTCTGTCGGGTCGAGTGCCGCTGGAGGCGATCCGCAGCCGCCGGCAGCTCGCGGCGGCGCGGAAGGGAATCGACCCGGGGTGGGTCGAGGAGCGCATCGCCGCCCGGCTGGCGGCGCGCAAGGCGAAGGACTTTGCGAAAGCGGACGCGATCCGCGCCGAGGTGGGCGCGCGCGGCGTGGAGCTGCGCGACGGGCCTTCCGGCACCGACTGGCGGGTCTTGTTGTGAACCGGCTGCGGACTGATCGCCTCGAACTGGTCCAGCTCGACGCTCCCTGCATCGCCGCCTGGATCGCGCGCGACGGCCAAAGACTCGAGGATCTGACCGGCGCGCGATTTCCCGAGCCGGTCGACGCTCCGCCCCTGTTCGACGCCGATCTCCCGCGCATCCTCAAGACCTTCGAGGAAGGCCGGGACTCGGGCCCCTGGCTGTTCGTGCTCCGCGAGACTGCGGAGCCGGTAGGCGCCGGCGGCACCGCGCCGATGGGCGACGGCACCCTGTTCATCGGCTACTCGATCTGGCCGCGGCACCAGCGGCGCGGCTATGCGTCCGAGGCCGTCCAGGCGCTCTGCGAGCACGGCCTGGCGCAGCCGGGGGTCACCCGGATCCGGGCGACCATCCCCGTGGGGCACGTCGCGTCGGAGCGCGTCGCCCAGCGCGCCGGCCTGCGCCGTGTGGGCAAGGACTTCGATCCGGACGCGGGTGACGTCGGAGTGTTCGAGTTGTCCCGCTGGCCGCTCTAACGGTCGAACATCTTCTGGATCTCCGGTCCAGCGGCCGTCGTCTGCAGCGCCAGCATGAGCAGGATCCGCGCCTTCTGCGGCGAGAGATTGTCGGCGAAGATCGCGCCCGCCTGCTGCAGCGTCTTGCCCCCTCCCTCGAACCCGTAGTTGGGCAGGACCCGTCCCGTCCAGACGCGCGTGGTGATCGCCACGGGAATGCCCTTGCCGATCGCTTCCTTCACGGCCTGGAACATGGGGACGTTCATGTTCCCCCACCCCAGCGCCTGGATGACGAGCCCCTTCGCGCCGGCCGCGACCGCCGCCCGGACCAGCGCCCCGTCTGCTCCCCCGTACATCGCCACGACGTCCACCCTGGGCAGGTGCTGGCCTTCGGCCAGCGGCTTGAGCGCGACGTGCTGCCGGCGAAGAGGCGCGCGATACCAGACGATGCGGTCGTAGTCGGCGTAGCCGATGAACCCCAGATCGCCCGACTTGAACGTCTCCACGTCGGAGGTATGCGTCTTCACCGCGTCCCGCGCGGCGCTGATGTTGTTGTTGAGCGCGATCATCGCGCCTTTGCCGCGTGCACCGGCATCCACGCAGATCCGGGCCGCATTGAGCAGGTTGCGGGGGCCGTCGAAATCGCGCTCGCTGGCGTTGCGCTGCGCGCCGATCAGCACCACCGGCTTGGGACTGTCCACCGTCAGATCGAGGAACCAGCCGGTCTCCTCCAGGGTGTCCGTCCCGTGCGAGACGATCACGCCCGCCACCTCGGGCCGCGCCAGGGCCTGGGTCACGGATTTCTGGAGCTGCACCCACCGATCCGGATCCATGTAGCTGCTGGGCACGTTGGAGAGGTTCTCCACCTCGACGCGGGCGACCTTGGCGATCTCCGGGACGGTGGCGACCAGATCCTCGCCCGAGATGGCCGGGACCGGCGCCTTCTTCTCCGGATCGATCTTCATCGCGATGGTCCCGCCGGTGGCGATCAGGCGGACCACCGGAAGGTTCGGGGGAGGCGCAGGCGGCTGTTGCTGCGCCCGGACGGCGGCGGAGGAGAAGAAGGGGACCGCGAGCAGGCAGGCGATCGACGGACGCATGTGACCTCCGAGCAGGTTTTGGGAGCGGCTGTTACACTCGACCGGCCATGCCCTTCAAGCTGCGCACCGACTACAAGCCGCAGGGCGACCAGCCCCGCGCCATCGCGGAGCTCACGGCCGGCGTGCGCCGCGGGGACAAGCACCAGACGCTGTTGGGCGTGACCGGGTCGGGCAAGACCTTCACCATCGCGAACGTGGTCGAGCAGGTGCAGCGGCCCACGCTGGTGATCGCCCACAACAAGACGCTGGCGGGGCAGCTCTACGGCGAGTTCAAGGAGCTGTTCCCGCAGAGCGCAGTCGAGTTCTTCGTCAGCTACTACGACTACTACCAGCCGGAGGCGTACGTCCCGGCCTCGGACACATACATCGAGAAGGACTCGACCATCAACGACGAGATCGATCGGCTGCGGCACTCGGCGACGCACTCGCTGCTCACCCGCAACGACGTGCTGATCGTCGCCTCGGTCTCTTGCATCTACGGCCTGGGAACCGCCGAGGCCTACTACGAGCTGAAGGTCGCGCTGCAGACCGGAGAGGAGTACCCGCGGCACAAGCTGCTGCGCGACCTGGTCGAGATCCAGTACGAGCGCAACGACCTCGACTTCTCGCGCGGCACGTTCCGGGTGAAGGGCGACACCATCGAGATCTTCCCGGCCTACGAGGAGGAGCGGGCCATCCGCGTGGAGCTCTTCGGCGATACGGTGGAGAGCATCAAGGAGATCGACCCGCTGCGCGGGAAGGTGCTGGGGACGCTGGAGAAGATGTCCATCTTTCCCTCCAGCCACTACGTCACCAGCGGCGAGCGGCGCAAGAGCGCGATCCTGGCCATTCGCGAGGAGCTGCGCGACCGCCTGGTCGAGCTGCGCGCGCAGGACAAGCTGCTGGAGGCGCAGCGCCTGGAGCAGCGCACCATGTTCGACCTGGAGATGATCGAGCAGGTGGGCTTCTGCAGCGGGATCGAGAACTACTCGAGGCACCTGAGCGGGCGCGCGGCAGGCGAGCCGCCACCGACCTTGCTCGACTACTTCCCCAAGGACTTCCTGCTGGTGATCGACGAGTCGCACCAGTCGGTACCGCAGATCGGCGCCATGTACCGCGGCGACCGCTCGCGCAAGGAGACGCTGGTCGAGTACGGGTTCCGGCTGCCCTCCGCGCTGGACAACCGGCCGCTGCAGTTCGGCGAGTTCGAGCGCCTGGTGAACCAGTCGATCTTCGTCTCCGCGACGCCGGCGGAGTACGAGCTGCAGAAGAGCGAAGGCGTGATCGTGGAGCAGATCATCCGGCCCACCGGGCTGGTGGATCCCGAGGTCGAGGTCCGGCCGGTGGCGCAGCAGGTCGACGATCTGCTCGAGGAGGTGCGCAAGCGCGCGGCCGCCGGGCAGCGGGTCCTGGTGACTACGCTCACCAAGCGGATGGCGGAGGACCTGACGGAGTATTTCGCCGACCTGGGCGTGCGCGTGCGGTACATGCACTCGGACATCGACACGCTCGAGCGGCTGGCGCTGGTGCGCGACCTGCGGCGGGGTCTCTTCGACGCGCTGATCGGCATCAACCTGCTGCGCGAGGGCCTGGACATCCCGGAGGTCACGCTGGTCGCGGTGCTGGACGCCGACAAAGAAGGCTTCCTGCGCTCCAGCGTCTCCTTGATCCAGACCATCGGCCGCGCCGCGCGCAACGTGGAGGGCAGGGTGATCCTCTACGCGGACACGGTGACTGCCTCGATGAAGGCCGCACTGGAGGAGACGGCGCGTCGTCGAACGAAACAAATCGCCTGGAACCAGGCGCACGGCATCACCCCGCAGTCGGTGAAGCGCGCGATCCTCGACATGGCGATCCACGGGATCGCGTCCGGCGTGGACGAGGCCCTCGCCGGGAAGGAAGAGCTGGCCGGGTACCTGCCGGAGAACCGCAAGGACGTGCCGAAGGTGATCGCCCAGATGGAAGCGGAGATGCACGCCAAGGCCGAGGAGCTGGACTTCGAGGGCGCGGCGATCCTCCGCGACAGGATCCAGGGGATCAAGGACCTGGACCTGGGGATCATGCCGAAGCGGCCCGAAGTGCTCAAGCAGGAGGCGCGCGCGGCGGCGGGCCTGCCCACGCGTCCAGCCGGAGAGCAGCGCAGGCGCGGCCGGCCCAATGGACGCCCCGGCCAGCGCAGGTAGCGCATGCTCTCCGACGAGCTGAAGCAGAAGCTCGAGACGCTCCCGACCCAGGCCGGCTGTTATGTGATGAAGGACAAGGCCGGCGAGGTCGTCTACGTCGGCAAGGCGGTCAACCTCCGCGCGCGCGTCGGACAGTACTTCCAGGAGCGCAGCAGCGACACCCGCGCGTTCATCCCGTTCCTCGAGGACCTGCTCGGCGACGTGGAGGTGATGATCACGCCGTCCGAGAAGGACGCGGTCCTGCTCGAGAACGAGCTGATCAAGAAGTACCGGCCGCGCTTCAACGTCAAGCTGCGCGACGACAAGAACTTCATCTCGCTGCGGCTGTCGGCCACCCATCCCTATCCGCGCCTGGAGGTGGTGCGGCGGGTGAAGAAGGACGGGGCGCGCTACTTCGGCCCCTTCGCCAGCGCCTCGTCGATCCGGGAGACGCTGAGCATCGTCAACCGGCACTTCCAGCTCCGCACCTGCACCGACTCGGTGATGGCGAACCGCCGGAGGCCCTGCCTGCAGTACCAGATCAAGCGCTGCCCCGCGCCCTGCGTGTACAGCGTGCCGCAGGAGGAGTACCGGCGCTCGGTGGACGAAGTCGCGCTCTTTCTGGAGGGGAAGGCCGACGAGCTGACCTCGCAGCTCGAGGAGCGGATGAAGGACGCCGCGGGCAAGCTCGAGTACGAGCGAGCCGCGCAGCTCCGCGATCAGCTCCACGCCATCGAGCGCAGCCTGGAGAAGCAGCGGACGGTCCTCGGGGACCTGCTCGACCAGGACGTGCTCGGCTACCACCGGGCAGGGCCGGCGCTGGAGATCCATCTGTTGTTCTTCCGCAACGGGCGCCTGACCGGAGGGCGCAGCTTCGGCTTCAGCCGGCAGGAGTTCCCCACCGAGGAGCTGCTCTCCAGCTTCCTCGACCAGTACTACGAGTCCGGCGCGTTCATCCCCAAGGAGCTGTTGCTCCCGGTCGATCTTCCCGACCCCTCGATGCGCGAGATCTGGCTCTCCGAGAAGAAGGGCGAGCGGGTGCGCGTCCACGTCCCGGAGCGCGGCGAGAAGGTGCGGTTGCTCGAGATGGCGATGGAGAACGCGCGCCAGAGCTACGAGGAGAAGGCGCGCACGCAGAAGTCGCAGCACGAGGCGCTCACCCGCCTGCAGTCGCGGCTGCGGCTGCCCCGGCTGCCGCGGCGGATCGAGTGCTTCGACATCTCCACCTTCCAGGGAGAGCTCACGGTCGGCTCGCAGGTGGTGTTCACCGACGGCGAGCCCGACAAGAGCGGGTACCGGCTGTTCAAGGTCCGCGGCGAGGCGGCGGGCGACGACTTCGCGTCCATGTTCCAAGTGCTCACCCGCCGCCTGAAGCGCGGGATCGAGGAGCAGAACCTGCCCGATCTGCTGGTGGTGGACGGCGGCAAGGGCCAGCTCAACGTCGCTCGGGCCGCGCTGGGGGAGCTGGGGCTCAGCCTGTCCGACGTGCCGCTGGCGGGACTGGCGAAGAGCAGGGTCCTTGAGGACGAGGAGCGCTTCGCCGCGCGCCAGGGATTCCGCGTGGCGGAGGCCTGGGCGGAGAAAGCAGGCCCCGAGCCCGTGGTGACGCAGATCGCGCCGGAGGGCGACACAGCCGCGGTTGGCGAGAGCACGCCGCCCTCGCGGCGCGGCCGCTCGCGCCAGAAGGGCCGGTTCGTGAAGAGCGAGATCGAGCGCAGCCCCGAGCGCGTCTTTCTCCCCGGTCAGAAGAATCCGGTCGTGCTGCGACAGAACACCAGCGAGCTGCACCTGCTCGCTCGGCTGCGCGACGAGGCCCACCGGTTCGCCATCACCTTCCACCGCAAGCTGCGGCGCGAGCGGAACTTCCGCTCGGTCCTGGAGGAGATCCCCGGGATCGGCGACAAGCGGAAGCGGGCGCTGCTCTCCCACTTCGGGTCGCTCAAGCGCATCCGCGCGGCGGCGGCCGAGGAGATCGCCCAGGTGGAAGGCTTCAACCTCCAGCTCGCCGGGCGCGTGCAGCGCTTTCTGGCCGCGCAGTCTGCCGAGGTGGACGCGCGGGAGGCGGCGGAGAGCGGGGCGTCGCTGGACGGGGGCGCACCGCCGGAGGCCGGGCCGGGTGACGGCACGCTGCTCCGGGATCGCGACGACGTGGCGTTCGACGCCGCCGCGGCGGAGCTCGACGCGCTGGAGGAGGAGGACGCGCCGCCGGCCGAGGCGATCGAGGCCGAGCCCGTCCCCGCGAATCCGGTCGCGCCGCAGGACGGAAGCTGATCCACGCCGGACTGCATCTTGCACGGTTTTTTCTTGCCCCCTACCGGACACATGTCCTACAAGGTCGTCCCTCGCAGGGAAGCAGCGAAAGGACCCGAAGCGAATGAAGCTCTACCCGAAGATCATCCCCGCCATTGCCCGCGACGTGATCGCATCGCTGATGGCGGAAGGCGACATCGAGGTGGAGACGATGCGGGTCGCGGATGCCGAGATGGACATGGCCGCCATCCTCAAGGAGTACCTGGCGTCCGAGGAACGGGTGAACCAGGCCACCCGCGAGGCGCTGGAGCGCCGCGGCTACGACCACTCGCGCTTCAACCAGGTCAAGCGCGAGATGGCCGACGTGCGCGGCTTCAAGATGGGCGACGAAGGGATCGACTACATCATCAACCAGATGATCGAGTTCCTGCTCATCTCCCGGAACATCGAGGAGGTCTTCGCCGAGGACCACTCCATCCGGCGCAAGATCTACCAGGTGTTCAAGAAGCACCTCGACGTGGACGAGGACATCGACCGCGAGGCGCGCTCCCGGCTCAAGCACCTCTCCGGGGGCACGCAGGCCTGGGAGGTCGAGTACCAGAAGACGGTCGAGCAGATCCGCCGCAACAAAGGGTTGGTCTAGCCGCGGCCGCCGCAGGCGGCTTAGCCGCTACG
>Ga0137397_10001194_pt1 | contig 18190 bp, 20 predicted proteins | sample czorhiz116metaG_FD_106658 | JGI IMG/M metagenome (GOLD analysis project Ga0137397, IMG submission 106658) | Vadose zone soil microbial communities from Angelo Coast Range Reserve, California, USA - czorhiz1.16 metaG | ecosystem: Environmental > Terrestrial > Soil > Vadose zone | place: USA... | reverse complement strand
AGTGAGCTGATGAAAGAAGTCCTAACGTGCGGATAGTAGATGAATAGAAAGGACTATGGTATCCACGGGAGGACCTATATCGTGCGTAGTCCTTCGAGGTCGGGACCCATTCTTTAGAGGCCGTGCGCGAGTAAACACTACTGCCCGATTTCAGCGGTGGTAACTCAAAGTTGCAGACCTTTTTTAGATGCGGGCCGGGGGGGTCGATCTCGAGTCTACAAATCTCTAGACTGTTCTTGCCGTCATTCATTATTGCGATCAAGTTGTTGTTGATGATTAGAGTCTTCAGCCCCGGGTTCCACCCAAACCCCAATCGACTGGGAACTCGCGCGGCTTCAGATATGTGTCTGAGTCGGGATGCGAAGTTACTTGCTTGGACTACTCACAAGCGTTACTGCCCCAGTTTTCCATGAGACCAGGTAAAAGGCTGCGTCGTTTGAACCGCCCACTGTTACCAGGACGTGATCTCCCAAGACCTCTTGGCTTATAGAAACAAAAGGCTGTCCAGGATCTCGAGGAAGCGATACAGTATGTGTCGATGAAAGAGGGTGAGGTGCGCCCATCGTAAATTGAAAGAAGGTAAGCTGTAGCATGGTAGACATGATGTCCGGTCGCCAGAGACTCCTGTGACCCGTTATTGGGTGTGGATCCATCGTGACATGGACCCAACGCAATTCTTCGTCTCGAGAGGCAGAGCAGAGATCCGCATATCCGTATCGCTGCAACTCAAGCGTGAGGCATTCATAGATCAGATAACCGTCTTGGAGAATAAAACAAGAGGTGAATGGGACATCCGAATCGCCGGTGACACATTGAGTAAATATGCTGGCTCGGAGTTGCAGATTGCTCCATGATTGCTCATGACGTCGCAGAAGTTCGAGACGTTCGGAGTGTGGGAAGTCTGGAGGTAGGTCGTCGTCTACACCATTGATGTATGCCCGCATGGTGTACTGGAAGTATGTGGTGCCGGCGATGATGTCGCGGATTGTGCGGCATGTCCTCTGCACGGAGAATAGACTCACGACTGGAAGGTAAGCCAATATCTCGACGAGCACCTCTGTTGAAAGATCGAGAAGGGTTTGTGTGGTAACGACTGGATTCTTCGATATTAGGTTGTCTTTGCCCATTGATGGATTTGGATCCATCGAGAATGATTCGAAAGACTGCCAGGTTTAGTTAATGAGTATATGAGTCACGGTGCGGTGAAGCGCCCGGCCAAGTCCGCCTTTTGGTTCCCCTACCAACTCCGGCGCTCATTATCGCTTAATAACGTAGCTTTGAACGGTTAATCTTGGTACTGAGAGATTAGCCAGTTGGTGCGACATTAGCATGATGACTCGTCGAGGTAAAACTGGGGCCCATCATGCACGTGACTGAAATGGCCAATTACAACTGGCAACGTCGGAAATTGGTCGAGTCATTTTGCGTCGCAAGTTGCTGAGGCCGTGTGCCATCATGACTTGGAAACACTTTTTGCTCTCTTGATCTGTTTGAACTGCCCTTAAGTATGTTTCAAAAAACAACCCAGGTATCAAAGGTGTTGAAAAGTATCATCAAGTGATGGCAAGTAAGGATGTACTTTTCTGTAGATATAACAGTACAGAGTGACAACCTCTCTCGGCGTTACTGGCTTGCATCTTCAGTTCTACTTAAACCCTTGTAAGGAAGATGGCGCGAGCGCGATAGGAACGGAATAATCGAAATAAAGACAAAAGTGAATCGCGAGGGGCCCATTCGTAGTTTACATCCACCTATGGTACATCGGTTTCTCCTCCTTCCCCCCGCCACCACTGGAATCATCACAATCACTCCTCCGCAGTCTCTATCCACCCGCGCGAGCGCTCCACAGCGCGCTGCCAACCACGCCAAGCCCTACTCCGCTCTTCCGGCGTCGTGCGAGGCGCAAAGAGCGTGCAACGCGCCGTGTTGACGTCCACGAGCGTCTCTGGCCGCGTGATGTCCCAGCCGAAGAGGCCGACGGCGGATGCAGCGAGCAGTGCCGAGCCGAGCGCGGTGCTCTCGCGCATCTCGGGGCGCACGACCTCGAACCCGCCCACGTCCGCGAGCACCTCCATTGCGAGGTCCCCGTTCGTCATGCCCCCGTCCACCATGAGGTGCGCGAGCTCAGACTTGGAGTCAAGCTTCATGCTCTCGATCACCGCGTGCGTCTGGAACGCGTTTGCCTCGAGCGTCGCGCGTGCGACGTGTGCCGGTGTGGTGTAAGACGTCAGGCCGACTAGGAGGCCCGTCGCGCCGGGGTCCCAATATGGCGCCAGCAGACCAGAGAAGGCAGTCACGAAGTAGACACCTGAAGTGGAGGGCACTGAGCGCGCAAGCGTGTTGATCTCGTCGGCGCTTTTGATCATCTTCATAGAATCGCGCAGCCATTTGATAGCACTTCCGGCGACAGCAACTAAGAGCAGAGTCAGTACCATCGCATAACAGTGAGGAAGACGTGGTGCTCTCACTAGCTCCTTCTAAGGCATAGACAGGCTTTCCTTTGGGTCCCACTTGATACGCGACCTGTGAAGCAGGTGTCAATGCCTACATCGCCGGAACCGCGCAGTGACGTACCGTACTGAGTAGTCCATGATTACTGTACACGATATCGGTGCCCGTGCAGAACAGCAAGAATGCGCCCGTCCCATATGTGCATTTGGCCTGGCCCTGGGTGAGGCACTTGTTGCCGATGAGGGCGCCTTGCTGGTCGCCAACGAGGCCAGCAAGCGGCACACCCTTGAGGGCGCCATATGCGAGATTACCATATACCTCGCTCGTCGAAACGAGACGAGGCAGGATCGATTCCCGCAGGCCAAAGAAGCGCAGGAGCACAGGATCCCATTCGAGTGTGCGGATGTTGAGCAATAATGTCCGCGACGCATTGGTCACTTCGCTGATGTGCTGGCCGGCGCTCACGCCACCGAGTAGATTCTATCTAAAGACCATCAACGGCGTGCGCGGCGGAGGGTAAAAGGTGGGTTCGAGACTGACGTATGCGATCCAAGACTCGATCGTGCCAAACGCGAGGTCGTCGGCCTCGTGCGCCTTGCGGACATCCTCCCAGTTGTCGATCATCCATCGGAGCTTGATCACGGAGAAGTACGTGGAGAGCGGGAGGCCGGTCCTGCGGAGACGATGTCAAGTTAGACAACGACATGGTACCGCGGGCAACACAAACTCCGGAAAAGATGACTCACAACTCCTTGAGGGCCTGCACTCCATCTGCACCACTGTGCACTTGACCGTTGACTTCGATCCCCTGCGTCTTGAGCAGGTGTGTGTAATGTGCGACGACTCCACGAGTGCGCGAATCGTCCCATACGATGGCGCGGGATAATGGCTTGCCCGTTTTGCGGCTCCACACCACCGTCGTCTCACGCTGGTTAGTGACGCCTGTATATTATTCGCTTGGTAATCGACCTTCGGAATTTCAGCAATCAGGTAGGACTGAGGCTCACCGATGACCTTTACGCTGCTACGCTTATAGCCCGCCTCCTCGAGCTTGGCTACGGCCTGCTCGATAACCCTGTCACACATTTCCTGTATCTCGGTTGCATCGTGCTCGTGCCATCTGATGGATCGATCAAAAGAGAAGCGCAAATCAGGGGACGGAGTTGTGTAATGGGTCGTTGCGGGCCTACCCGGGGTTGGGATAGTACTGAGGAAATTCTTGTTGGCTTTGCGCCACGATATTCGCGTACTTATCAAAGATGATGAATCGTGTGGAGCTGTGAGTCTCAAGTCACTGCGAATGCGCGCTCGTGAATATGTAGTTGAACTTACGTCGTACCGCAGTCCAGGCTGCCGACGAACTCGCTTTCCCTGAGGGCCGACATGGGTCTGGTCTATGTGGGGGCTTCGTAAAAAGGGGCAAGGGAGAAAATGCGGTGTTGGGCTGGATTCTGCCTCGGCTCAGTTTATTTGAGGGAACATTGATGTCGTGGATCATATGATTATTTGCCTTTACGCTCGGGAGCTTCTCCGCAAAACGTAGCGGTGATAAGTCGTCGCTTGCTTTTCTTTCGCGACCCATACCTCCGAGAGATTGTCGTAGTGCCCAGTTGAAACATGGTGGTCAACCGGGCAGTTACAGTCTCTGTAGGGGCTACTGCTGAAAAGCACAGAACGAAAAATCACGCTGTGTCGCTGGCTGGAACACGGGCGTCGGACTCGCTCGGATGTCGGATGGCGGAGCGGGGCTGACCCAATCGTGCGTGGCCAAGTCAGACATCTCTTCCCCGCCATCTCACTCGGGAAGAAATGTACTCTAGATAAACTCCTTTGTCGCGACCTGTTCGCATCAAGCATAAACGGAGATCCGATACGACCGATAATCTAATCTTTCCTCGGCCGAGCCAACTACATCTCATAACCATGTCTTCGAGCGCAGAAAATATCGCCCAAACCGCCAAAGCGGCGTTCGAAGCTTCCCAACTCGTCAGCGCGCCGGAACGCACCCGAGCCCTGCACGAAATCCGGAAAGAGCTCGAGGCGAACAAGGATGTCATCCTAAAGGCCAACAGCGAGGACATGGCGGTGCGTTCTCAGTTTCCTTTTCCCCCCGTAACCCCCTTTCCTCGACGCAAGACATGGTGAAAGAAAAACAAAACTGACCGGGTTTGCGGCCGAACAGTATGCAGAAGCAGAAGCCGCCGCGGGGCGTCTCGCCCCCTCGCTCGTGAAGCGCCTCGACCTGCGCGCGGGCGACAAGTGGGACACGATGCTGCAGGGCGTCGCGGACATCGCCGCGCTCCCCGACCCGACTGGATCCGTCTCGTACGCCCGCGCGCTGCACGACGACCTCGATCTCTACCGCGTCTCGTGCCCGATCGGCGTGCTCCTCGTCATCTTCGAGGCCCGTCCAGAAGTCATTGTCAACATCGCCGCCCTCGCCCTCAAATCCGGTACGTGGAGCCCCCCCCACCCCCAAACAAATACATTCCCCCTTCTTCTTGCGCCAAGAAGTGATGAACTCACGCAATGAACTAAAAAAAACACGCGCAACAGGCAACGCGGCCATCCTCAAAGGCGGCAAAGAGTCCGCGCGCACGACCGCAGAGCTAGCGCGCACGGTCCAAGCCGCGCTCGCGCGCAACGGCGCGCTCCCGGGCGCGTTCATACAGACCGTCGAGACGCGCGCCGAGGTCGCCGCGCTGCTCGCGCAAGATCGGTACATCGACCTCGTCATTCCGCGAGGGAGCAACGCGCTCGTGCGCGAGATCCAGCGCGGCACACGCATTCCCGTCATGGGTCATGCCGACGGGCTCTGCGCCATATACCTCGACGAGTCTGCGGATGGAGACAAGGCGAAGCGCGTCGTCGTTGACGCAAAGGTAACGTTTGTCGCGTGCATTGTCGCTTCTCATAAGGGGCTCACTTACATACGCCCGCCACAGATAGATTACCCCGCGGCATGCAATGCCGTGGAGACGCTCCTGGTGCACGAAAGCCTGCTCCAGACAATCTGGCCCGAAGTAGCAAGCGTGCTGCTCGCAGCAAACGTCCAACTCATCTGCGATCCGCCGACGCTCTCCGCGCTTGCAGCCTCCCCAGCCACCCGCGAGGCAACAACAGCAGCGCCAGCAACCGCGACACGCGTGCGCCCCGCCGAGCCAGAAGACTACAAGACCGAGCACCTCTCGCTCACGCTGGCCGTGCGCACCGTGCCGTCCCTCGCGGCCGCAATCTCACACATCAACGCGCACGGCTCGCACCACACCGACTGCATCATCGCCGAGTCCTCCGACGCCGCGAGCACGTTCGTCCGCGGCGTCGATTCGGCGGGCGTGTTTGTCAACGCGAGCACGCGCTTTGCCGACGGCTTCCGGTATGGCTTTGGTGCCGAGGTGGGGATCAGCACGGGGCGGATCCACGCGCGTGGTCCTGTCGGGCTTGAGGGGCTCGTGACGTACAAGTACGTTTTGAGGAGCAAGGGCGAGCAGGGTCATATCGTTGGGGAATTTGGCGGGGGACCCGGGAAGAAACAGTACACGCACCAACCCATCCGGGTGGACGAGCTCCCATTCTAAGAAAAAAAGGGGTTACATCATGCATGCAAGAAGAGTGACATAGCTAGTATAATGTACGGTTATATCAGAGCGTGTCTGCCTATCAAAAATGAAGTACAAGGAAATCCAATCTCAGAGTATACATGCACCTGTCAGGTCCGTTATCATGGCGCAGGGCTCTCCTCCAGACGGGCCTTCTTATCTTGCGGCGTCTGAGCCTCCCCGTCTTCAGCTTTACGCTTTTCAGCGGCGCTGCTTGCCTCGGGCGCGGGCGCTTTCTTTTTCTTCTTCACGACCATCGATGTGAGGTCATTGACTGGCAGACCCTGCTGCACCGTGGTCGTGGCATTAAGTTCTTGGTCGAGCGCGCGTTGTGCCAACTCGGGCGCAGACAGCCCGCCGTCCCGCTCATCGTTAGGCGCCGACTTCAATTCGTCGACCTACACGACGCGCGTGTGAGCCACAGGGTAGAGGAAGAACAAAGCGTGCGGGCAGCATATCATTACATACCTTGAGTGCGAGATCCTGCTTCAGTTCGCCAAGCTCTTTGATCTCGGCCTCGATCTGCGCCTTACTCCGGTTCTGAACCAGCTCCTCCGGGGCAAGCATGGCCTTCTTGCCTTTGCCTTTGCCCTTGCCCTTGCCATCCTCTTTATCCTTCGCGTCGTCGTCGGAGGGTTCGGGTAATGGTGGCAACGTGCCCGTGAGGCCCTTCTGCAACTCGGCAAGACGCGCCTCTATACTCTCGAGGGCTCGTTGCGCGTGATGGATGGCATCCGCGAGCCGACCGGCCGTGAGGTCGAGCGCGATGCTCAGTTTGTAATGCGCTTCGGCGAGCTGGCGTGAGGACAGTGGGAGCAGCTCCGTTTTTAGCGCGATCCCAGAGCTGTAGTCCGTGATGGCCTGGTCAAACTTCTCTGGGCAGTCCGTCAGAAGGTTTTAACGTTTGAGAGCGCGCGGGCGGGTGGGGGTGAATGCAGGACGCAGACGCAGTGGGGAAAATAAAGGCGTGTGTTTTGGTAGGCTGTATGGTGGAAGCAGAGAAATAGAAAACGCACCGGTTTCGAGCGAGACGTCGCCCAGAGCAATGAACGTATCGGCCACCTTGAGTCGCACCTCGTCGCCTTCATCCATACGCTTCTCGTATATCGCGCGCGCGAGATCGAGCACCTCCCACGCAGCATTGAAGTCATCTTCCGGCTCTGCCTCGTCCGCGCCATCACCATCGCCATCGCCATCACCGCCTCCATCACCAGCCTCTTCCACACCCTCCGCCTCCGCCTTGGCCGCCTCGGAAAACAGGTCAACAGCGGGATCATCATCTTCCTCTTCCACGTCGCCCGAGAACGACATGAACTTGTTACCATTCGGCGTGGGCTCTGCATATCACGTACACGACAAAAACGGCAAGGCAAGGATTTTTTTTTTATCAGTCAAAAAGGGTGCCGTCGCAAAAAGCTTGCTGTGGCAAACGTACCTTCTTCCGCGGGGGCGCCCTCCCGTTCCTTGCCAAGGACGGAATTCTGTGCGATGGCATTCTCGAGCAGTGCCTTGCCGTACGAGAAATAGACATCCGCCATCTCTGGCGCGTCTTCTGCGTGCGTTTTTGATCTGTTGTGTGCGCGCGCGTGTGTGGATGATAGGGTAGGGGGGTAAAGTAGGACGTCAGCCAGCCATCGAACGATAAACAGAACGAAACGCGGGAGAGTGGGGAAGAGGGAAAGACGAGGGTGATTATGAGGAAGAGACACGAACAAGAATTCGAGCGCGGTCGCGTAGTGCTCGACGGCTTGCTCGTACTTGCGCAACGCGAATGCCCGCTTCGCGTGATCGAGCGCGTCTTGGACAGTCGCAGGTGAATTATCAGTGATGGACTGGGGTGGCTGTGGACTGCAGACAAAACCCCATAAACACTTCACGGGGACGGAAACACGATGGAAGACCTACGTGGACATGACGGCGGTCGTTGGTGGAGTGTTGGTGGAAAAGATGGAAAAGTGGCTCGGACAAACAAGTCGCGTCCTTTACGCGCGGCGCGCCTGATCAACGCGCCACCAAACAGATCTAACGGTCACTATTATTCTCAAGAGCTAACGAGCGTATCGGGTCGAGAGAAGAGCAAAAGCATGTTTCAGAAGGGAAAGCGTTTCTTGCGCGACATGAAGTTTTACAGGGGAATGAAAAAAAGAAAACCACTGCCGCAGGGCATCAAGTAAAGGCTACAGGGTAAAACAGTGAAAAGGGAGAAAATAAAGAGGGAATGCTTATATCAACTGCGCTGCGCCACTCTGCTGCTTTGAAGCGTCCGTCTGCGCTCCTATGAACAAGCTCTGCCCAAACGATGGCGCACCAGTAGGCTGCGAAAACAAGGCCGTGCTCGTGCTGGCGTTAGAGGTACTAAATCCGGGGAACGCCCCGGCTCCTGCTCCTGCCCCCGCACCGCCAATACCGCCTGGTGTCAGAACGGACGACGCACGGAACGGGTTCGCGGCGCCAAGGCCCATGCCAAAACCGGTCGCTTGTGGACGCAACCCAACGCCGAGCGAGGAGCCGCCGCCTCCCGCGCTGAATGGCGTGAGCCCACCCGTTCCCCCTCCGGCTGGGGGTAAACCAGTTGGCTGTGTAGCTTGGCCAAAACTGTCACCGAGACCTGACACTCCACTTATTCCTGGACCCACACCAATTATTGGCGACGACACGCTCCTGAAACTTGGGCCAAACCCAGCTCCCACGGTTGCTCCAGCGCCACTCATTCCAGTCGTGCCGACGGGCGGTGACGCTGCAGCCGCAGCTGAAGGGAGTTCAGGCGTCGTCGGCTCGGACTGTGGAATCGGAGGAAGCGCCTCGAGCAGCGAGGCGCCGAACGACGATGTCGGCTTGAAGGTCTTGAGACCTGCAGTATACCCTGTAGTCTGCGGGCGCAACGGTGCGCCAGTCGGCTGGCTTGACAGTGCCGTACTGCCTGTGGGCTGCCCGCCGAGCGAACCGAAAAGTGGATCAGAAAAGGTAGATCCAGTAGCACTAAGGCTCGTGGGCGTCGACGTGGCCGTGCTGGGTGAGCCCAAGGAAGTCAGCGACGATGTCATGAGCTGAGGTGCCTGTGCACTGCCAGCGCCACCGGTCATAAATGAGGATGCGACGCCCGTGAAGGTGGTTGATTGCAAGCCAGTCGCTTGGGGTTTGACTTGCACTGGACTTTGTGTCAATTGTTGGGGCTGGGCAACGCCGGTCGCAAGCTCGAAAAGCGTAGGTGCGCGGGGAACGGGTGGAGGGGATGGAGCCTTGGGTACGCCAAACGGGTTGCGCGAACCGGTTTGGTGCGGTTTGAGGGGCATCGGAGGTGGGGAGGAGGGCTTCGTATGGGTGAGAGGTGTCGAGGCTGGACGGGCTGGCACCGAAAAGGCGGGGGATGCGGTAGAAGTAGACGTGAGGGTGGTGGGCTGACCGGGAGGGGCAAACGAAAAGGGCTGGAGGGCGATCTGGGACGTCGTCGGGAATGGGTTCGAGTTCATAGACGAGAAAGGGTTTGAGCCCGCGAAGTTTGGGGTTGGATTGTTCGTGGGTGCCATGAACGAATTCCCTGCAGCGGGGAATGGATTCGTTGTCTGTACGGCACTGGGGAACGGATTTGTGCCCAAATTTGTCTTTGGGAACGGATCCATTCCAAGCGAGCCATTTTGCGACACAAAAGGGTTGAAACCTGTCGGGGCCGGTTGTATTGAGCTCGTCTGGGCGAATGGTGAAAGCCCAGTGGCTTGCATAGGCAGGGAGTTTGCGCGGAAAGGATTCGCGCCTGGCATATGTGTCTGGAGGAAATTGGGGGGCGCGGTAGGGAAGGGATTCGACGGCTGTTGCACGACTCCAGGCACAGCGGTGGCCTGGGGTTGCAGGAAGGCAGTTGGTTGAGGCTGGATCTGTGGGAAGGGGTTTGTTGAGGGACCGGGAGTCCCCGCGGCGTTGAAGGGGTTGTATGTTGCAGATTGGAATTGGCCGTGTGCCGGGCTGGTGACAGCTGGTGAGACTCGAAAGCGGAGAAATAGGAAATGTGCGCACCTTGCGCCTTGCGGGTTAAAAATAGTTGTCTGTTCTGTCTCGATAGCTTCGAAGAAGTCCGTCAATGCCTTTTTCGTTTCATACTTTGGTGTCTCCTGTGAAGGAGCACCCTCAGGAACCGTCGGTGCCGGGGTCGATGACGCTTGTGTGGCTAGCACGATGTGAGCGCATCACCTTTGGATGGTCCGAGTCGAGTGCTTACGTTTTTCTACCCTCTTCGCAACGGTCCGACCATTCTTCAGGTTCCTATCCGCAGCATCTTTGGCCGCCCTGTACTCGATTCTGTTCTGCTCAAAGTTTGGATCGTTCAAGTACTCTTCCAAGGACCCCACGAGAGAGATCGGGGCCTGTAGGAAAACTGTGAGTAAGACATCGAGTAAGGGACGTGGGGACCTACGTGTTTTAGATTCGGGATGGGTACATTGAGTAGATTTTGCAGTTTCTTTGCCACGCCGAGGTACTCGACCGCGTGTTCTGCCTGTTTGCAAAAAATTCGATAGATAGTGAGGGCCTGCTCGGCGTCAACATGCGACATCTCGAAGTAGTGCTCTAAACAAGTTGAGTATTGACAAGCACGCCCGAGACAGTCGAGTGCTACCCTCACCTAGAACGTTGATAACACCTTCATTGACGGCTTGGAAAAGGATGAGCAGATCCTTGACTAGCATCCGGAGCGCAGTGAGGGATAATTGATCCTCCAAGTCATCCAGGTAAAACTGAGTAAAACTGCATGAGTTGCAAGGAGAGGATCGCCAAGAAAGGCAGATATTGAAGCTTACCTTGCATTCTATCAGGGAATCCATCATCTTCTGTACGACCTTTGTCTCTCTCAGCAGCCCTTTTTCTACAGTCATAACTCGGAGTTTGCGACCCATGATCGTTTTTCTCCTCGACGAGTCGCTAGATGACTGGAACCTGTCTTCTTCAGGGGTATATTTACGACTTTGTCGTGCATCTTCCTCGATCGACATGGATAAACGTATATCACGGTTTGTTTCGGACTGGACACGAATGGCGTCATGCTTCAGATCGCGGTATGCGCGTATGCGCGTGTCAAGATACAGCGCGTAATGTTGAAGATTTTTGGGTGCGTTGTAACCTGAAAGGAAGGTGTGAGCTGGTTGAAACGGACAGAGAGAGGAGTTAGGTGGGGAACAAGGACATAGTTCATACCTTCCCATTGGCCACCGACGACATTCTTTAGCCGTAGGACATCGGACGAAGACAAGTATTGAAGTATATTGTCTGTTGCGCCATTCCGAATCATTGTATGGAGGACGATGAGAGCCTTGAAGACCACCTGAAGAGGTGTCAGCCCACAGGCGGGTTCCACGGCTCACGGAATGGAATGAGATGAGCAAACTGACAATCGAGTTTGGCTCTCGGAAGCGGGGAGAAAGGGCTTTGCAGACGTCATGGATGGCACCGTCCTCAGACCATGTTGCGGCGATGATGGGGTCGATGTACTTTTTGCCCACGAAAGTTAAGAATGGACACGAACGGTGGCGGAGGGGCTTACCTTTGCTTTTGGAGGAGCAGGTTTTGGTTTGCAAGCGTTCTTGACGACCTTTTCGAATGAAGACATTTGTGACTGGCCACGTTTCTTCAGCTGGCCCAGGTCTCGCGGTGGAGAGTAGTTCAGACGACGAGTACGTGCAACCCGTCACCGTCACTGGCTACAAATGCCTCAGTGCCTCACCGCCGTTGATGCCTTCCTTTCACGGATAGTCTTCCTCCGAATGTACCCACGGCCGGCATCGGCTCGGGAGCTTACGTCATGCCCCCAAGTACCTCATAAGGTGAGGTCAGAAGGTAGGTGAGGGTACAAGTGATCATCAAAAGCCGCGGAAAAGTACATAGCATGGAATACAGCCATGATTGTCCTACGCAAACGCAATGATAGCCGTGCGGGCGCTGGCAGGAAATGGGGCTTTGCCAGACTCGGATGCAACCGGTACTTGGCACCGGATTCCTGGAAACATACAGTTTAATTCTACTGGCATACGCTCGTCAATCAGCTCAGGCCAGAGCAGGCTGTTTGCACAAACAAGGAGCACGATGTTCTTTGTCCAAACCTTTGTTGTTTGCAGGGGGGAACTTTGATACCTTGTTCCATAAGCCAATTCATTAGGCAGACACCGAAATTGGGTCTAGGCTGCCACTTACATCACGAAGTTTGATTGACTTGACTTTCCTCATCTGTCCGAGATGGAGAGTTTTCTCAAATCATATGCCAAGAAAGTGCCAATAACGTTGGCGTACCACAACCAAGACTTGATTTAATATTAATGATGCAGTGATGTGCCACGAATATTCGGACAGTAGCCGTCGGACTAGCGTTCCCGTCATCCCGTGACTCCGGGAAAGCCATACGGTCTGATCTGGAACTGCTGGAATCAAGGGCCTGGATTTCCTTAGCCCTAACAATTCAATTATGGCCTTCCTCTCTGATCACAAGGGACCGGAAACTTACCCAAGGGGGCGACCCGCGGACCGAGTGATGGATCCACGAGATTCCGGAGACAATCGTTACATTCAGCCCATGTCCTGATGATCTCCTCCATTTTCGAGTTCTTTCCCGACATCCATCATGTCGTGGACGGCTGCGTCTCCCACCACCAGTCCCCCACTTTCCCCGCCTCTCAGCGGACCATCCAGCCCTATCCTATCCCGCCGCACCCAGCATCGCAGGGGGTCCACCAGCGCGGCCGACCCCTGGGGGAATCACCTCGATCTCAACATGAACCCCGGCCGCACGACGTCCTGTAAGCTGACGATCGTACGCGTCAATCCGACGCCGTCCACGATCCAGCTCGACGAACAGCCGCCTTCCCCTCAACACCGTCGACATTTGAGCCTCGGTAGCCACACTCAGAGTTCGCTCAGACGCCCGGCGGGCCACGGCCTCACAGGGAAGAACGAGAACACGCGCATGAGCTTCGCTTCGTCCTCCTTTGCCCCGCCAGGCTCATCCTCCCCTTCTGGATCGCGACCGGCAAGTCCCACTCACGGACACGGCCTGCACAGGCATGCCTCTGTACCAAAGCCACGCCTTTCTGCGGACCAGCTCGTGTCGCTGGCTCAGCAGTCGTGCAATCCGCAGTCAGCGCCCAACTCTCCGCGCACCCCTGGCGGAGGTTCACTTACGGCAACGCGCGGACCAGACCACGCTTCCTTCACCGCAATTCCCGATGACGTTTTCCTTCCTTTTGTGGACCGTGCAGAGGAAGTCAAGGCGCTCTTTACCTCGCCGCAACCAGGCGCAAGGCTATTCGCTCTCCTCGCACAGACGTTCCCACCTCACTCTGCGCCAGAATCTCCCGTGACAGCTGAAACAGTTTTCGAGACTGATCCTAGAAAATGGTCGTCTGCGCAACTCGAACATTGGGTGAAGCAAGTCGACCGTGACGTCGCCCCGGATGAGGTCTGGGTCGGCCTCATCCGTCGCTGCGTCCTATATCACAGCGAGCTCATCTGGGAGCGAATCAAGGGTGCGCTAGGAGTACCGCCCGAACTCGACCCCGATGGCTTCGAAGAGGACCCTTTTACGGTCGACAGACCCCTTATATTCAATACGCTGAAATCGGAACTTTGGTCGGATCTTGCGGCGCCACATAATGAGAGTCCCCCTCCCAACCTTGATACTGAGCCCCAGCCGACACCAGACCACGTATCAGAGACCCATTCCTCGGCTTCTGCCGGTGAATCGCCCGTCGTCTCGACCTTATCCATCGAACCGGTACTCATGACCACCATGACCGCCTCGCCCGTGACTGAACACGACCATCCGCCGACGCGCCCGGGCGGTCATCGCATGCATGACATATTCGAGGATGTCCAAGAGGAACCCAGTGAGAATGAAGACGAGGCGCCCGCCGTGCCCCCTTCTTCCTCGCCACCGCGCGAGATCATCCAAGGTCTACGCATTTCGACGGGACCCGCCCCACCGGGACTCTTTGCGACCGGGTCCAGTCAGATACCCACGTCCACGCAGTTGCGCGCCTTTTCCATGTCCTCCGCGCCTCAGCAGCAGCAATCCACTCGAGTCCCCGGTGAGCACCCTTCGCCGTCCATGACGAGCGGTTCAACAGGCACCTCGCGAAGGTGGAGCTATGCGGCTTCAAACGCGAGTAGCGAGGCGTACGACGCTGTCGGTGAACGCGGGCCCGGCAACCCGCTCTTCCCGACTAACTTTGCTAGGCTCGCACTGGGACCGACCCTCACCGCCAAGTACGTACCTTTTTGTCCGTCCGTCTGTCTTCAGTGTTCCTTCCGTGACAGGGTGGTAGCTTATCGCTGATGGAAAATTTGTTGCTCTCATTAGCAATCCCGCTTTACGCTCCCGCGCCCTTCCTCCCGCGCCGGCGTTTTCGAACCCACACGCGATCCGCACGGGCGTGCTGCGCGGACGGCGCGGCAAGCCGAGTTGGGCGGACGGGTGGGATCCGATGAAACACGAATATGCGGTGACGGCGAGCGAGGGTAGCGTTGGCGGTCATTGAGTCATCATCCGAAAACTCTCTCACTTTCCTTTGGCGCGGAACGGACTTAACCCCATCGGACTTTCGGGTCAAGCTCCCACTTACGAGACCGATGATCCCATGTAATACCCCGGCCTCATTCCCGTGCTCACCCTCGCAATCCCTCGCTGCCTGCCAGCTCTTTCTAGCATTGACCGCCAGTTCTCGAAAGTATATAAAGCTCGTTTCATGTTCTTGGTGACTGTTATTCTGTAGTTGTACCATTTGGGGCGCGCGTTGATACAAGATCGCGATGCTGAATCAATTCATTCATCCCATTTATTTGAACTGCTGGCATGTACCGGTAGCTGACAAGGAAATTTTGATACTTGTCACACATTTCTTCCCTCCACGACACTTCCAATATAGACGGGATTAATTGCATAGTAGCATTTTTGATTATCATAAATATTCCACGGTCGCAAATACAAGTATGGCTCCATATTCCTTACAATTTGTGCTCGATGGTTTGAAAGAGAAAATCATGGAAAGTGTATAAAACGGCGATGACCTCCTGCAGATATTTCTTGTGATGAGTCAAGGCAACTGTTGTTAATCAATGAAACACGCTATACCTGAGAACGACCGAGAAAACCTCACATATTGCCATCCCATTGTACGGTGCAACAGTGTCACCCTTGATCGTCCTGACTCACCGTATCCATACGATGCTCGAGAAGGATGCGGACGACTTGCTCATGTTCCCCTCGCGACGCCATTTCCAGCGGAGTCAGCCCGTCGATGGTCTGGGCTTTAGCATCTGCCCCGCGATCGAGAAGAAAGCGCGCGAGTTCGACGTGTCCCTCGGATGCCACGACATGTAATAGAGTCCGCCCACGGTCGTCCTGTGCGGTCGCATCTGCCCCACTTTCGAGAAGTAGGCTTACGATATCCACATTTCCCCGCATTGCTGCGTAATGTGATGGAGTTTGTCCGCGATTGTCCTGGGGGTTCACATCCACGCTGCGTTCGAGAAGTAGGTGTGCGAGTTCCTCATGTCCCGTGGTTGCTGCCAAATGTAATGGCGTCCGCCCGTCGTCGATTCGTATTGTCGCATCTGCCCCGCGATCGAGAAGTAGGCGTGCGAGTTCGACATGTCCCTCGCGAGCCGCGACATGTAATGGCGTCCGCCCGTCATTGGCCCGAGCGGTCGCATCTGCCCCAAGATCGAGAAGTAGGCGTGCGAGTGTGACATGTCCCTCGCGAGCCGCGACATGTAATGGCGTCCGCCCGTCATTGGTCCGAGCGGTCGCATCTGCCCCACGATCGAGAAGTAGGCGTGCAAGTTCGACATGTCCCTCGCGTGCCACGATAGATAATGGCATCCGCCCGTCGTGGTCGGGTGTTGTCGCATCTGCCCCGCGTTCAAGAAGTAGGCGTGCAAGTTCAACACGTCCATATTCCGCCGCGACATATAATGGAGTCCGTCCGTTATTGGTCCGACCCTTCACATCTGCCCCGTGCTCTAGAAGTAGGCATGCGATTTCGAAATGTCCATACTTTGCCGCGGAACATAATGGGGTAAATCCTTTATCGTTCTTGGACTTCACATCTACGCCGTGCTCGAGAAGGAGAAGCGCGACTTCCACTTGCCCCGTCTTCGCTGTGAAATGTAGCGGGGTATTCCCGTTGTCGTCGCGAGCTATCGCATCCACGCCACGTTCGAGAAGAAGGCGTGCAAGTGCCGTATGTCCCAATACCGCTACCATATGCAGTGGAGTCATCCCCTCGTCGTCCGGGGCTGTGGCATCCAGACCGTGCTCAAGAAGGATGTGTGCGACTTCCACATGTCCTCTGATTGACGTTATATGCAATAAAGTATGTCCGTTATGAACCTTCATGTCTATGCCGTCGAGAAAGACTCGGATGGCGTCCGCATGTCCCCCGATTGATGCTGCTAGGAATAGACCCAACTGATGATCGGCATAGCTTGTTAAATCTCCGCCGCGCTCGAGAAGGACACATATGAGTCCAATATTTCCCTCGAACAACGCCTGATGCAACGGAGTCCACTTGTCAGGATCATATCTTGCCGCCTTCAATTCGTAATCGAAAAAGATCTTCGAGACTTCGACGTGGCCATAGAACATCGCCAGTGTATGTGGAGCAGCTTCTGACTCGTCCTCTGCCGTCGCATCTACGCCATGCTCGAGAAGGAGACGTACAACCTCCGCATGCCCCCCACTTGATGCCAAGTGCAATGGAGTTGACTTGCGCTTGTCCCAGGCTTCCGCATCTGCACCATTGTCAAGGAGCATACGAACAACTTCTACGTGTCCCCTCCTACATGCCAGATGCAAGGGGGTCGACTTATGTTCAAAGCCTCGAGAGTCAACGCCTTGTAAATGTTCAATCACCAAGAACTTGACGATGGTGTCTAAACCACACAGGGCGGCATAATGCAACGACATTCCGCGCGGCTGTGTTGGTCTTTTGCCCCGCTTTCCTCGACGCCCATACTGGTCTTCAAAATCATAGATCCAAGCCCACACCGCGAAATGGAACTTGCACGGGTCAAACAGCCGTTTCATCCCATCTTCAACCTGCTGAGAGACGTCCTCGAACCGCGCATGATCCACCCAGTGCTCCGCGGCATATTCCGCAAAAGGAAATTTGGCCAGATCGTCACTGGTGATGCCATTTCCGAGGTGTAACAGCATGCCCTGACAGGCTTGCGCGACGAGGAAATGAGCGGGTGCCATAGAGACGTGATAACGGCGGAGAATGATATCATTTGCTTCGGCAAGGCGGGAAGATGTCAAGAATTCCTTGACTGAAAAATGGGAGAATTGTATCACTGGCGAACCATCGACGACGACAATGGCAAGCAGACTGGAGGTTGTAGACAGCACCGCATCGACTGGATCCTGCAGGAGCCAACCCTCGTGGAATTGTGGAATCAGTCCCAACCCAAAGTCGAACCCAAGAAACTGCGCGAGTTCCTCGACACGGAGCGGGCGAGAAGCAACGGCAACAAATTGGAGGAGACGGTGGGTATGTTCCCAATTGGATTTATCGATATCTTTTAATGCTCGCTCATACGTCTCATCGAGCGTCTCCGGTAGTTCGTCCAGAGCGCGCCGTATTCGTCCCGGGAGGCAGCGGCGAAGGTAACCCAGCTGGCAATGAATCCAACGGAACCTGCAATAGATGTGAACACGAGTAATGAACGTCTGACACGCTACGACTTACATGCCGTCAGCTTTGTTCGTGAGCACGTCGATGACCAGTCGTCTGTCGGCCGCATTCCATCTTCGCATCATTCGATCTGTGGTGACAACTGACTTGATATAGTTGGCGATGTCTTCCATTTGTCCGATCTCATCATGTAGGGAAGTGTCGTGGAAGGCCATAGGGCCGAAGACAGCCTTGATATCAGTCTCGGGTCGGCTAGTGACGCAAATGCGAAGAGTCGCAACGTCCAAGTTAATGAGGTCCTCCAGAAAGGTGAGAACATCATCGCGAGGGGAAGGCAAAGATGATGTGATTGGGCATTCATCCAGGGCGTCCAAAATCAGGTAGACTGGTGCTTGTCCCTGCACTTTTAATACTTCCTTCAGGCATTCGACAAGCGCATCGTCGCTGGGGTGCCTTGAACCGTTGCTATGT
>Ga0137397_10001192_pt1 | contig 18200 bp, 13 predicted proteins | sample czorhiz116metaG_FD_106658 | JGI IMG/M metagenome (GOLD analysis project Ga0137397, IMG submission 106658) | Vadose zone soil microbial communities from Angelo Coast Range Reserve, California, USA - czorhiz1.16 metaG | ecosystem: Environmental > Terrestrial > Soil > Vadose zone | place: USA... | reverse complement strand
CGCGCTGCGAGCAGCGCTTGGTACACGCGCAACGCGTCCTGTTGATGCCCCTGCTTGAGGTAGAGCTCCGCCATCGTTTCCGTAACCACCGGTTCCGCCTGAGACAGCGTCGCCGTATCGGCTGCGCCGTCGTCGTCGGACAGAGCGACCGCCGCGGGCACCCGTGACCGGGGTGGAGCGGGTGGAGGTGCTGGAGGTGGTGGAGGTGGGGGAGGCTGTGGTGGAGGCGGCGGCGAGGGAGCAGCCGCTTTGACGGGGCTGCTGATCTCGTCATCCGGCATGATCAGCGGCAGGTAGACCTCGGGAGCCACCTCATCGAGGTCCGGCCCGTCTTGCGATGCGGCACGCTCCGGCGCATCCAACTTGAACATCCCACTGCCTTCGTACTGCGTACGCGCCAGTCCCTCGACCTCAACCTGTTCGATCTGCTGCGAATTCAGCTCGACATCTTCCTGGACTTCGAGCCCATCGGCTCGTGCGGCGGCGTGGGCGCTCGGGTTGAAGCTGATTGGATTCTCAAAGTTCTCGACTTCTGGCGCCGCCGCCGATGGTCGCGACGGTCTCTTCAACTCAACCGCCGTTGGCTCCTCGTGCTCGACCGCGAAATCCGGCTTGGGCATCGGCGTCGTGGCGGCAGCCTTGCCTTTGGCGCGCGCCAGCGCTTCGGCGGCGTCTCCATTCATCGGGTCGGCGTTCAGGAGCCGCGCCAGCCACTCCACCTCTTCAGCGTACTTGCCGTTCCGCTCGGCGAGCTCCGCGAGTCCGCGCAGGGCGATGATGTTTTCACCGTCGAGGCCGAGGACCTGCTTGAAGACGCCCAGCGCCGCGCCATCGTCTTTCTTGTCGACGAGGCACCGGGCGTAGACGATGTAGGCGCTGACGTAGTCGGGGTGGAGCTTGAGACCGTTCTGGCAGAGGTCGATCGCGTTATCTATAAGCCCTGCTTTACGATAGGCGTCCGCCAAGGGGGCAAAATTCCTGCCCTTGGGGTTGTCGCGAAAACGCGCTTCGAGCTTGTCGATCTCGCTGGTGTAGGCCACGCCCTAAGTCTATGTGGGAATTGGACGAAGATAGTGTTCGGCCGGCGCCGCTGTCAAATGACCCAAACACCTGTGCGCTTGAGTTTGTGTGTTGTCGTTTTTAGACTTATGCCCTCTTCACGCCATCCTCCGGAACGGAGTTCGAAGTCGCCATGCTGCGCACGATGCGCTCCAACGCCAAGTGGATCTTTTATATCCTCGCCATCGCCTTCGTGGCATGGCTCGCCATCGGTCAAGTGATGAGCATCCTCGGTCCCAGCGGCAACGTCGTGCTACGCGTGAACCGCAAGGAATTCCCGGTCACCGAGTTCCAGCAACGCGTACAGGTCGCGACCGAACAGTACCGCCAGCAATACGGCACGGCTCCGCTGTCGCGCGAAGAGGACCGGCAGATTCAGGATCAGGTCATCAATCAGATGATCCAGGATGCGCTGCTCGAGCAGGAATACCGTCGTCTCGGGATTCGGGTCAGCGCCGACGAGATCATCGCGATGGCGCACAATTCGCCGCTGCCTGAGGTGACGCGCGACCCCCAGTTCCAGACCGACGGCCAGTTCGACATTCGGAAATGGCAGCAGTTCCTCTCGACCACGACTGACCGCAACCTGCTCCTGCAGATCGAGTCGATCTATCGCCAGCAGATTCCGCGCATCAAGCTGTTCGAGTACCTCGCCAGCGACGTCTACATTCCGGACGCGAAGCTGTGGCGGCTGTACAAGGATCAACACGATTCGGTGCGGGTCACGTCGCTCGTCGTATCGCCCTACACGATGACGGACTCGATTCCAGTCAGCGACGCGGAGCTGCGGTCATACATCGAGAAGCATCCCGACGACTTCAAGCGGCCCGCTGTCGCGTACGTCCGGTTCATCATGATTCCCCGGCTTCCGAACGCCGCCGACAGCGCCGCGGCACAGGCGCACGTCGCCCGGGTGCGGAGCGAGCTCGCGCGCGGGGCGAAGTTTGAAGACGTCGCGCGCCGGGAGTCGACCGATTCCAGCAGCGGGCAACGCGGCGGAGATCTGGGGTGGCTCAAGCGGAACGACACCACCCTGGTGGCTCCCTTCATGCAAGCCGTGCGGAGCTTGAAGCCCGGCCAGCTGTCTGCCCCGGTGCAGACGCGGTTTGGATACCACTTGATTCGCATCGACCAGGCGAAGGGCGACTCGGTCAAAGTCCGTCACATCCTCATCCCCGTGGCGCTGGAGGGTCAGCACCTCGATCAGGTGGAAGCGCGCGCCGACACGCTCGAACGTCTGGCGGCGGAGCGGAGTGATCCCACCGCGCTCGACACCGTGGCGCGTCGCATGGGCCTTCAGCTCTCACCACAGTACCGGGTTGTCGAGGGGCAGCGATTCAATGTTGGGACGTACGCCGTGCCCGACGTGAGCGTCTGGGCATTTGAGGCGCCGCCCGACGAGACCAGTCCTGTGATCGAGGGCGAGGCAGGCTACTACGTCTTCCGCGTCGACTCGTTAACCCTGGCTGGGACACCCCCGCTCGAGCAGCTTCGCGGACGGGTGACCGATATCGTTCGCCTCGAGAAATTGAAAGTGCTGGCGCACCATCGCGCAGACTCGATCGCCGCCGTGTTGCGTGGCCTGCCGGATCTTGCGGCCGCCGCCGCGGCGCGCGGTCTCGAAGTCCAACGGTTCGGGCCCTTCACCCGCATGCGGCCGCCGAGCTATCTGATGGGGGAACCGTTCGTCGTGGGGACGGCGTTTGGCCTGCGCGTCGGAGAGCGGAGCGGCGTCCTGCAGGGTGACAAGGCCTACTTCGTCGTCGAGACGTTGGAACGGAAGCTCGCGGACTCGACGGCCTGGCTCGCGCAACGCGAAGTCCAGCGGACGCAGCTGCGCCAGTCGGTCCAGCAGGCACGGATTCAACAGTATTTGGAAGGCGCGCGCGCCAAGGCCAAGGTCGTCGATCGGCGCAAGGATCTCTTCAAATCGCAAGCCTCGGCGAACGCCTCGGCGTTGCTGCAGTAACGCTACTCGACTAGACGCTTCGGCTTCGCATCCCGTGGTTGCTCCCCCTCGCGAGAGGCGGGTAGCTGCTGGATACTGTTCTCCGCGTCAGAGAGCGCGCGTTTGAACTCGCGCAGACCCTTCCCGACGGCCTTGCCCGCTTCCGGCAGCCGGTTGGCGCCGAAGACGAGCAGGACGATCAACATCAGGATCAGGATTTCGCTGCCGCTCAGGTTTCCGAGCATTGCGCCCTGCCTCTACTGATTCAGCCGCTTCGGGGCGCCGCCCCCCACCCCGGTTGACGCGGGCGGCAGCGAGGAATCCGACGTCGCCGGCGGTTCCTCGGACGCCTTATCCGACAGACCCCGCTTGAACTCCTTGATGCCTTTCCCGATCGACGCGCCGATCTCCGGGATGCGCTTGGCCCCAAAGAACAGCACCAGGATGAGCAACAGGATCGCGATTTCCGTAAAGCCGAGATTGCCGAGCATGATGCGCCTTTCTAGAAGAGCGAGCGGGCCACGAGATACGCGACCAGCACGCCGACCACAGCGAGCAGCGACACGTCGAGCCCGATCGGTCCGAGTGTAATCGACATCACCAGCAGGTCCAGGTGCACCGGCCCGATCGTCGGTGTCACCGACCACGTAAACAATTCCTTCGCCGGCCCCTGAGGTAAGAAGCGCCGCAAGAACGCTTGCAGCAAGCCCCCGATGACGAAGCCTACCGCGAGCACCCCTAAATAGAAGCCGGGGCGACGCGGACCGTGGGGCATGGATCTACTAACTCCGGCGTTCCACGGCATACGCAATGCTCCCCTGTAGTGCGTCCCGTGCGGCCGATGGCGGCAACACGTCGAGCTCCGCCTCCGCCTGCTGCGCGAGGTCCAGTGCGCGTTGCCGGGCGGTCTCGAGCCCGCCCGCGCCCTCGACTAGTCGGATCACTTCAGTGACCAAATCGTCACTCGGCTCAGCCGCCGCCATCAGGTCCGCCACGACCAGGCGGCCTGGCCCTCCCGCCGGCATCCGCGCGAGCGCGGCGATCAGCGGCAGAGTCACCTTATGCTCCCGCAGATCCAGGCCGGACGGTTTCCCGGTCACCGCTTCGGGCTCGGTGTAGTCGAGCAGGTCGTCCGTAATCTGGAACGCCATCCCCAGGAGCATCCCGAAGCGCGCCAGCGCGTGACGGAAGTGGGCGGGCACCGCGAGCGCGCCCACTTCGCACGCCCCCGACAGCAGCGACGCCGTCTTGGCGCGAATCAGCGCGTCGTAGGCGCCTTCCCCGTACGCGAGCTTGTCGTGCGCCTCGAGCTGCCGCATCTCTCCCACGGTCATCTCATTGGTGACGCGCGCGAGCACGCGCAACGCTTCATGGTCGTCCAGTCGCACCAGCTCGATGATCGCGCGCGAATAGAGATAGTCCCCCATGATCACCGCGATTTGATGGGAGAACAGCGCATTGATGGTGGGCAACCCGCGCCGCAAAACGGAGTGATCGACCGAATCGTCGTGCACGAGCGTCGCGAGGTGGATCAACTCTACCACCGCGGCCAGGGTCACCGCCCGCGGATCCTTGGATCCCGCCGCCTGGTGACTGAGCAGCAGCAGCGTCGGCCGGAAGAGTTTTCCCTTCATGTGCAGCAGGTGATCGTTCACTTCGCTCACGATCGGGAAGTCCGCGGCGATGACGCGCCGGATCTCGTCGACCACGTGCTCCAATTCACCGGCCACCGGCCGTTGGACGTCACGGAGGCTGACACGGGCGACTTGTTGACTCACGCTATTTCGCCTTGGCGAGCGCTTTGACGCGCTGCTCGGCATCGAGGAAACGAATGTCGACCGCGAAGACGCGCCCGTACAAATCGCGGGCGTCCGCCTTCTTGCCCTGTTGTTCGAGTGCGCGACCGAGCCAGTACAGGACGCCGAGTCGCTCCTGATCACCGTGGGCGGGCAGATCGAGCCCGCGGCGCAGGATCGATTCGGCGACGCCGTACGCGCCCTTCTCGAAGAAGCAGATACCCAGCATTTCCGAGGTGCGCAGCTTGCCTTCCGGTGCACGCAGCGCTTTCTGCAGCTCTGCAATCGCCTCGTCGAGCAAGCCCATTTCCTTGAACGCGACACCGAGATCGTAGTGCGACTGAAAGTCCGCCTCGTCGATGTTCTCGTCGATGCCCTGCTTGAAACGCGCCAGCATGTCCTGAAAGTCCTGCTCTTCGTCGCCGGTCGGCTCTTCATCGGCGACCGTCATCCGTGTGTCCTTGGCGGGGGCAGCTTCGTCCTCGTCGTCGCTGAACATCGAACCGAGGTCGATGAAATCGCCGTCCACGGCGGCTTCGTCGCGGACTTTCATCCTGGCGTCTTTGGCCTTGACCTTGCCTTCGGGCTTGGCAGGCGCCGGTGCTGCAACGGATGGGGCGAGCATCGAAAGCGCGGCCTTGGCGCGCTCGTTCTTGGCATCATGCTCGGCGACCCGCGCGTACACCGCGCGCGCCTTCTCCGGAAGATCTGAACGCAGCAGCGCGTCGGCGAGCTCGAGATACGCGTCGATCAGCTTCACCTTGTCGCCGGCCTTGAACGCGAACTCTACCGCCTTCTGCCGGTGACGCACGCTGTTCGGGTCGAGGCGCAGCACCTCGTCCACGAGGTCACGGGCGTGCGACAGATTGCCGGCGTTCTCATAACCGGCGGTGGCGAGATCGAGCTCTTCGATGCCCCGCTCCCGGTCGCCCTGCTCGATCAGCGCTTCGCCGAGGGCTTGATGCGCTTCGGGATCGTCGGGATTGTCGGCGACTTGGCTCTCGAGCTCCTCGATGCCCGGCGCGGCCGGCGTCTGCTCGATGTTGGAGAACACGAGCGATCCGGCCTGATCTCCACCGCTGCTGTTGATCTCGTCGATCCCGAGATCGATGAAGCCGGAGCGACGTCCGCCCGCCGAGATGGACGTGTCGTCTTCAGTCTGGATGAAGCTCGGATGCCGGGTCGGTTCATCGAGGACGAGCGGCTCATCGTCGACCTCATGCCCCTTGTCCGTCGTGGCCGTCTCGAAATCCGGCTCCAGCTCGAGCGGTGGTACTTCGACAACCCCCTTGCGTTTCCCAGGCCCCGACGAGGAGTGGTCCCCTGGCGCCGGACGCTTCGGCACCACGGGCTTTACTCGCGGCGGTTCGGGAGCGGCTTTTCCGGCTGGTCCCCGCCCGAGCGGCTTGAGGGTCGGCACCCCCTTCTTCGCCGGCGGCGGCGCGGCCGGCTTCTCGACGACGTTCCCCTCGAGGACGAGATCGGCCCCTTCTAATTCGATTCCCTCGTCCGGGCTCACGTCGGGGATCGTGGGCTCGAGCTCCGGCACGGACACGAACTCGAGATCTGCCGGATTCAATTCCTCGCGGAGCGACGGGGTCGCAGGAGTCTCGTGGCGCACCTGTCCGAAGTCTGCGACGGTCGTCTCCAAACCCTCGAGCGTGCCCGCCTCCCCCGCCCCGCCCGCCCGGCCACTGCTGCCACCACCGGGCGCCTCATCGACGAGACTCGTCGTCTCGATCTCCAGCGACTCGTCCGGCTCCGGCACGACCTCCTCAATGAGCGACTCGGCAACCGGAGACGGCGGCGGTGCAAGCGGCGGTGCTGGCGGCGCCGCTTTGGCGGCTGGGGCCGGCGCCTTCGACCCTTTTGGTGCGCTCGGCGCGTCGAGATCGAGAAAGACGAGGCTCGAGGTCTTCCGTTTTCCTGACTTGGAGAGGTCCTCGTGGTCGCCACCGGCAGGCGGCGCGGTTCGTGACGTCGGGGTGTTGACCTGAGCGGACGAGCCGCGCCTGCCTGGATCGGCGCCGTACATCTTGAGATGCTCGGAGAGCATTTCACGCAGCGACGCGCTCTCCGGCGAGATGTTGGTGAATTCCTTCAGCGCCGCGAAGGCGTGCTCGATCTTCCCGACCTTCTGCATCCGTTCCGCGTATTCGACGAAGTTCTGTTTCGCCTCCGACATGAACCCTTTGGCGGCATACAGTTTCGCCAGCTTCAGATACGTCGTCTGACGTGCCGGAGCGTTGCGCAGCACCTTGTTGCACATTGCGATGGCGTTGTTGTGAAAGCCGAGCTCGGCGTATTTGTCCACCGCCTGGTCGTAGTAATCCGCCGCCAGAGCGGGGTCTTTCAGCTTGATGTAGAGATCGCCGATACGGTTGTATATGGAGAGATCAGGATTCGTCTCGTCCTGATTGTTGAGAACCTCGAGCCAGATCTCCACGGCCCTTTTCGGATCCTTGGCCTCGAGACCCTTCGCCTTTTCTTTGAGCTGCTCGAGCTTTGACATATGGACCGACTAAGATATCGGCGGCGCCTAGGCGGGACAAGCCGAACCTGCTGTCCAGACGGCGCTTACGACATCCTTCCCCATCCAGTAGGCGACCTCCCGCCAGTCGTCTACCGCCACGGCAGTGAGATCCGCGACACACCCCGCGGCGATCTGACCCCGGTCGGCGGCAAGTCCGAGTGCGGCGGCGGCATTGATCGTCACCGCCGTCACAACTTCCGCGTGACGTAGCCCAAGTTGCGAGACGCCCAGCGTCATGACGAGGGGGAGGCTCACCGTGGGCGACGTCCCCGGATTGAAGTCGGTGGCCAGGGCCACGGCCGCCCCCGCGTCGATCAAACGACGGGCGGGCGCCTGTGATCGCTTGCCCAAAAAAATCATCGTGGCGGGGAGCAACACAGCGACCGTCGTGCTGGCGGCGATTGCGCGGATGCCCGGATCAGAGATGGCGGCCAGATGATCCGCCGACAACGCGCCCAGCTCAACTGCCAGCTCGGCGCCGCCCGAGCCCTCGAGCTCATCGGCATGCAGCTTCACGGCAAAGCCGAGCCGCCGCGCGGCCGTGAGAATCTGGCGACTCTCCGCCACGCTGAAGACGCCGGGTTCGCAGAACACATCACAACACCGCGCCAGACTTTCGCGCGCCACGGCCGGAAGCATTTCCTCACAGATGAGCTGCACGTAGTCCGCGCGCTTGTTGCGATACTCGGGCGGGACCTCGTGCGCGCCGAGAAACGTCGGGATCAGCGTGGCAGGCAATTGCTCGCTCAGCCGCCGGATCACCCTGAGCTGCTTCAGCTCGGCGTCGAGCTGCAGGCCGTACCCCGATTTCACCTCGATCGTCGTCGCCCCGTGCGCGATCAACGTCTTGAGACGCGATCGCGTGAGCGCTTCGAGCTCCGCTTCGGACGTGCCGCGCACATCACGAACCGACTGCAGAATTCCGCCGCCGGCCGCCGCGATGGCCTTATAGTCGACGCCGAGCGCGCGCCGCTCCTGGTCATCGATGCGAGGCGCGCCGAAGACGCCGTGCGTGTGACAGTCGATGAAACCGGGGAACAGCACACCGTCGACTTCCACGACGTTCGCGCCACTGCGTGGAGCCTCGGCGCGCGATCCGACCCACGCAATGCGGTCGCCGTCGATGAGCACCGCCGCATCGGACAGCACTTCGACGTTCGCCATTTCACGCCCCCGGCGGGCGCGGGCCGGACCGCGACACGTCACCACCTGTCGCGCGCCGACGAGCAACGTCTTCAGTCGAGATCCCCCCCACCGGCCATCGGCAAACGGATGTGATGGCGCCGCGCCGTTTCGATGGCTTCCGGATAGCCGGCGTCGGCATGACGGGCGACGCCGATGCCGGGATCGTTGGTGAGCACACGCTCGAGCCGCTTGCCCGCAGCGTCCGTTCCGTCGGCGACGATGACCTGACCGGCATGCAGCGAGTTTCCGATGCCGACGCCGCCGCCGTGGTGGAAGGAAACCCACGAGGCGCCGGATGCCGTGTTGAGCAACGCATTGAGAATCGCCCAGTCCGCGATGGCATCGGAGCCGTCACGCATCCCCTCGGTCTCGCGGAACGGTGACGCGACCGATCCCGTATCGAGGTGGTCGCGACCGATCACGATCGGCGCAGAGACCTCGCCGCGTCGCACCAGGTCGTTCAACGCGACGCCGAACCTCGCGCGCTCCCCCTGCCCCAGCCAGCAGATCCGCGCCGGGAGGCCCTGGAACGCGACACGCTGTTGAGCCAACGAGATCCACCGTTTGAGATGCGCGTTGTCAGGAAACAGCTCCAGCACCAGTTGGTCGGTGCGATGCAGATCCTTCGTTTCGCCGGAGAGCGCGACCCAGCGAAACGGACCCTTCCCCTCACAGAACAGCGGCCGGATGTATTCCGGCACGAAGCCGGGAATCGCAAACGCGTCGGCCACTCCCGCCTCCCGGGCTTCGGTGCGGATGTTATTGCCGTAGTCGAAGGTGACCGCGCCGCGTTTTTGAAATGCCAGCATCGCGCGCACGTGGATGCTGATGCTCGCGCGCGCACGCTTCACGTAGTCGTCGGGAGACTGGCGCCGTAGCTCCGCCGCCTCCGCGAGCGTCAACCCGCTCGGGACATAACCATTCAATGGATCGTGAGCGGACGTTTGGTCCGTCACGACGTCGGGAGCAAAGCCTCGGGTGATGAGCTCGGGCAGGACATCGGCGCAGTTGCCGACCAGGCCGACGGACATTGCGCTGCCGCGTCGTCTCGCGTCCTCGCACCATGCCAGCGCCTCGTCCACCGACGACGTGGCGCGATCGAGATAACGCGTCTGCAGACGCCGTTCCACACGCGACGGATCGACCTCGACGGCGAGGCAAATTCCTTCGTTCATGGTGGCCGCCAGCGGTTGGGCGCCACCCATCCCGCCCAATCCACCCGTGAGAACGATGCGGCCCTTGAGCGATCCACCGAAGTGGCGAGCGCCCACCGCACCCAGCGTTTCGTACGTTCCTTGCAGGATTCCCTGCGTCCCGATGTAGATCCATGATCCCGCGGTCATCTGGCCATACATGATCAACCCGCGGCGCTCGAGATCGCGAAACACTTCCCATGTGGCGAAGCGGCCGACGAGGTTGGCGTTGGCGATGAGCACACGCGGTGCGTCAGGGTGCGTCGTAAATACGCCGACCGGTTTCCCCGATTGCACGAGGAGCGTCTCGTCGTCCGCCAGCATGCGAAGCGTGCGCGCGATCGCGTCGAATGACGCCCAATCGCGCGCGGCTTTGCCGGTGCCGCCATACACCACGAGATCCTGCGGACGCTCCGCGACGTCGGGATCGAGGTTGTTCATCAGCATCCGGAGCGCGGCTTCCTGCACCCATCCCTTGCAGCTCTTCGTGGCTCCGCGCGGCGCGCGCACCATCCGGGGGGAGGGACCCGTCACGGCTCGAACTTCCCCTCACGAATCGCGCTTGCGACCTTCTCGATGTCTGCCGTCATCGGTCGATCTCCCGTGAGGGCCGCCGCATACTGGCGCACTGCCGCATACACCCGCGCCACCGCCCTGGCGGGCGTGAGCGGCTTGAGATATTCGAGTCCCTGCGCGCCGGCGAGCAGCTCGATCGCGACGATGCGCTCGGCGTTGGCGAGGATGCGTCCCGCCTTCCACGCGGCGGTCATCCCCATCGGCACCACGTCTTCCTGGTTTCCTTCCGTCGGCACCGATTGCACGCTCGCGGGAGTCGCGAGCACGCGGCAGTCGGCGACGAGCGCGGCGGCGGCGATCTGCGCGGTCATGAAGCCCGATTCGAGCCCGGGGTCGTGAGCGAGAAAGGCCGGCAGTCCCGACGATAGATCGGGGTTCACCACGCGCTCGAGCCGCCGCTCGGCGAGGCCGGCGAGCGTGGTCAGCGCGATCCCGATCACGTCGAGCGCCAGCGCGATGGGCTGCCCGTGGAAGTTTCCCCCCGACAGTACATCGTCGCCGAAGACGAGCGGATTGTCCGTCGCTGCGTTGAGCTCGGTCGTCACCAGCCGTTCCGCAAAGGCGAGCCCCTCTCCCACGGCGCCGAGCACCTGCGGCGTGCAGCGGAGCGAGTAGGCGTCCTGTACCCGCGGATCGTTTTCGCGATGCGACTCGCGGATTTCACTGTCGGCGAGCAAGTCGCGCAGCAACGCCGCCGAGCGCTGTTGCCACGGGTGCGGGCGGGCATCGTGGATGCGGGCGTCGAATGGATCGGGCGAGCCGCGGACCGCTTCGAGGCTCATCGCGGCGGCGGCGTGAGCGCTCCGCCACAGCATCCAGGCGTCGGCCACCAGCAGCGCGGCAAGACCGGTCTGCGCCTGCGTCCCGTTCACGAAGGCCAATCCCTCTTTGGCCTCGAGTGTGATGGGACTTGGGACCTTCACGTCCCCCTCGCCAATCATCGCCAGCGCGAGGTGCGACAGCGGTGCAAGGTCGCCGGAGGCACCCACGCTTCCCTGTGACGGCACGGTGGGATGCAGCTTGCGGTTCAGCATGTCGACCAGAAGCTCGGGAAGGACCGGCCGCACCCCACTCGTGCCGCGCACGAGGACGTTCGCCCGCAGCAGCATCATCGCGCGGACGGCATCGGGCGGGAGCGGTTCACCAACGCCGGATGCATGGCTGCGGATGAGATTGAGCTGAAGCTGGCGGGCCTGCTCCGGCGGGATGCGTACGTACGCGAGTTTTCCGAACCCGGTGTTGACGCCGTAGATCGTCTCGCCGCGGGCTACGGCCGCTTCCACCGCCTTGCGAGACTGCTGGACGGATCCGAGCGCCTTGGCATCGAGCGCCACGGGAGCATTGTGGCGTGCGACGGCAACGACATCGGCAATAGAAAGCGAACGGCCATCAAGCGTGATGCGGGGCGGCTTCGACATGAGAACCAAAGCTAAAGCGCCGGAGTGGCTGTTGCGACCACTCCGGCGCTGTAGCGAACCCGGACTCCCTATTTCGAGCCTGAAACCCCGGTGCCAGTCGGCATGGCGGTCGACTGCCCGGCACGAATCTGCAGCTCAGGGTTGCCCGGATCAGTTTGGAAACTCCAGTCAAAAATCAAGTAGTCCCGGCCGACATGCGTCATGCGCAGCGCGCCATAGCGCACGGTCGCGCCTTCGACGATCTCGAAGACATACGCGTAGCCCGGAACCGCCTGGATCATGCTCCGCGAATACCCGGATGCCGGCGCGAAATCGATCGACGTCAGGTCCGCAACCGGCGATGTGCTGTACAGCCGGATTTGTGTCCCCGAAAACTCAGGTACCAGCCATAGCGTCGAGTCCGTCGGGTCGCGATGCACCCAGAAGTCGATGCTCGTGAGGTTGCCGTTCTGGATCAGGCCCAGTTCCGAAGATTGGGCGCGGCCGTCGGCGTTCACGTCCTGCCAGAACCGGAAGCCGGACTGGGGCTGGTTCTCCTCGTAAGCAAACGCGAGGGCGTTGCGCGCATCGGGACGGGGCGTATCCTGGCGCAGCGGCGACCAGAGGCTTTCGTAGCCCTCCCGGCTCACGGCTGAGATACCAAAGCAACGCGGCACGCCGTTCGACAAGGCGCTGGCAAGGAACTCCGGCGCGACGGTCGTGCCTTCGAGCAGCCAGTTGGTGCCGCAGAGACCAGCATCGAGATCGTAGCCGGTGCTGTAAATGCGGTACCACTTGAACCGCGCCGGCGCGTTGACGTACGAGCTGTCATCCCACGCGAGGTGGATTGCGCCGTTCAAGGAAATCGAAAACAGCCAGGCCGGCGGATCGAGCTGCAAACGCTCGTCCACCGTGATTGTGTTACTGTTGCCGCTTTCCTCGCCGGCGTCGTTCAGAGCCGTCACGAGATACTGCAGATGGGGCACCCCGTTGTCGTGGAATGTGTTCGAGCTGGTCTCGCCGCGCAGGCCGAACGAGCCACTGGTCGAGGAGCGTGAGTAGATGCGATAGCCGGACAGATTCGCGTCGGTCACGTCGTCCCAGATGAGCAGAATGCCGAGGGGCCGATTGGGATCGCCGCTGGGCTCGAGCTCATACGTCAGGTTGGCGGGAGTTGATGGGGCGCCGCCGCCACCGCCCGGGCCTATGACGGACGGCTGGCATGCGACAGTCGCCAGGAGAATCAAGGACACGAGCACGCGCATAAGAGCCTCTGGACGGGGGAACACCAGAGGTGTAAGCACGCCCCATGCCCGAAGCGAAGTCGCTGATTACTAGAGAGTTACAGCAGATCCGACTGCGGCGATGTCTCCGCCAGAGGACAACGCCGTCTAGCGCACGTAGGTGTTCTGGTCGTAGTCGAACTTGATGTCCGGCTGATCGGTGAGCGTGATGTTGAAGCTGAAGGAAAAGTTACCGGCCGCTGTCTTGTTGAAACTGAAACTCGCGTGCCAGCGTCGCAGATCGCGCTGGAACGACAGGGAGTGATAGGGAAACTGCCGCGTACCCATGTCGTACGACGTGCTCCAGTTGGCCGTCCAGTTCCGCGTTGGACTGAAGGACAGATTCAAGTTGGTCGTCTTACGCCCGGGGGCCTGGCGCAGCTGTGGCGTAGTGTCGCTGCGACTGCGCGAGCTCGACAACGAAATACCGAGCGTGAAGCCCTTTCCTCCACCGTAGCCCCCGTACCCCCCGCGGCTTCCGAGCCCTGGTACGCGCGGCCCGTATGTCGTGCGCGAGCTTCCCTGGTAGCGACGGCAGTCATCGGACGCACCCGCGCATTGTGTCGCGGTCGTGTCCGGCGGTGGCGCGGCGACGGGGTGCGAGCTTAGCCCGAACAATCGGCCCAACCCCTGTAGCGTCGCCGGCGTCACAGTGAAGGAGGCGGATATCGATTGCAGGAAAGGATCGAACTTCGCGGAGTCGGTGCCGACCTGCCCCTTCCAGAGATCGTGAGAGATCGACAGCTGAAAACTCGGGACCAGGTCGGAGAGGAACGTGTTGCTGAGCGTTGCGGTCTGCCAGCCGGTGTGATGCGGCTGCTTGGCCTGTTCGAAGTTGTAGCCGATCCCGCTCGTGCTGATGCTCAGCAGCCGGATCTTGCGCGGTTCCCTTTCGCTCGCGGTGTCACCTGCAGGAGGCTTCAACTTGGCCTCGAAAGTCTGTGAGAACCCGAAACTGATGGTTTGCTGCGGATCGGTGCGCGAGTTGAGCGCGCGGCCGGTGGGGTCGATCGCGTGAGCGAATGCTTCGGGCACCTGCACACCGGGAGCATACTGATAACTGATTTGCGGCGAGATGGAATGCCGGATGCGAGACAGGGGCCCGACCCCGGGAAAGAACCCGAAGAACGTCGGTGACACGCTCACGCTGAAGGCCGGGCGCTTCCCTTGACGGATGAACTGCCCGCCGGTGAACTGATTGCGGATCATGAAGGGCCCCGCACTCGTCGTGTTCAGAATCCCCACGCTCGGCTGCAGCTTCCAGGTGCTGGGGAAAAACGACGGCAGGTTGATGCTCGTGTTCCAATCGACGCGCGTTTCGAACGTCTCGCCGTACAGGACATGCCGGATCGCGCCGGTAGTATCGGGAAGGTCGTACGCCTGGCGGCCGTGGACCCTCACATCGGTCACACTGATGCTGTTCCCCCAATTCCACCGGCCCACCCGCAGCGGCGTGCTGAGGTTCATGGTCGTCCGGCGATTGTCGTTGAAGAGAGGTACCGTGTCGGGCACCACGCTGTCGCGGGGAACCCCGACCGTGTCGCCGGCGATCAGGAGCGTGCCGCTCGAGACGTGGAATTGCTGGTCATTGCTGAAGCTGAATCCCGGAGACCAGGTCATCCAGGGAGTGATGTTCACGGCGGATGGCGTCAGGCTGATGGTCGGGAAGGTCTGGCTGACGTTGGCCGTCGAGAGGTCCTGGGAGCGCGTGCCCCCGATGTTGAGTGCTCCCCACGAAAACCGCTTGTCGAAGTTCAGACTCGAGCCGATCCGGGCCGTCACTTCCCACGGGTTGAGGGAATTTTGGGCGATGAGCGTCCCATTCGTGGAATAGTCGACGTGCGCGTTGAACGACGTGCGCGAGTTGAACCGCTGCGAGTGATTCCAGCCGATCCGTGAATTGACGCCTGGTCGATCGATCTGCGACATCCGCGAGTACGTGAGACTCCCGTCGACAAAGCGGTCGATCCAGTGATACTGCGCCTGCCCGTGCACCTGCACATAGCGGTCGGCGAACCAGTCTGCCGAGACGGCCACGTCGACGTAATCGTTGACCGCGAAGTAGTAGCCGAAGTCGGAGATGTGCCGCGAGTACCGGCGCGTCGGGCGTACGATATCGTTCAGACCGAAATGCGGGAACAGAATGCCACTGCGCCGCCCGCCGCGAATGTCATTGAAAATGAACGGCAGCCACATGATCGGGACGTCCCGGACGTACAACACCGCCGGCCGCGCCACCATCGTGCTCTTGTTGATCCATTTCGCCTGTCCCGCGGCAAAATGGTAGTCGGGTACCGGCTGCGGATCGGACGTGATGATCGCCTTCGCGGCATACACCCGCCGTGAGCCGGAATCGGACGCGAGCCCGCGACCGTGCACCAACCACGTGACGCCTCCTTGCTGAAAGTCGGTCAGCGCGTCCCGCACGGTACCGCGGCGCAGGCAGGTGTCGTACGTCATGCCCTCCCCGATGAGCACCGTGCCCTGATCGAACAGCTGCGGGTCGCCCGAAGCGTCGAGCCGGCAGCTCGCTTCGTGGTAGCGAATCGAGTCGGCTTGCAGCTGCGTGCCGTCGCGCTCGACGTACGCCTCGCGCCGCAGGAAGATCGTCTGGCTATCGCCCACGACGACGAAGGTGTCGGATGTGTACCGGGTGATGCGGAAGCCTTCGAGTTTGAGCAGCGAGTCGATCACGGCATCGGACGGGGGGAACGAACGAGTGGGGCCGGTAGGCAGTCCGCTCTTCCGTGCGGTCGCGGTGTCCAAGCCGCGGCGACCGCTGTCGGCCGGGGTCCCTCCCCCCGGCGGCTTGACGACCGCCGCCGTGTCACGCCGCGCCGGCGGTGGAGGAGGATTCTGCGCGTGCAACGACGCCCCGCCCAGACCAAGGACGAGCACCACCATGGTCGCGGCGGCGATCCGGCGGGCACGCCTGCGGCTCGCGACCCACGCGCACCAGATGCTGAGCTCGTACAAGAGCAGCAGCGGTCCCAGCATCAGCATCATCGACACCGCGTCGGGCGGCGTGAGGAGAGCCGCCAGGAAGGCGGCGATCACGATTGCGTAGCGCCGCTGCCGTCCGAGAAACTGCGGCGTCACGATGCCCAGCGACGCCAGAATCGTCACGACCAGCGGCAGCTCCGCCACGAGGCCGCAGCCCACGACGAACGGAACCGCCATGCCGAAGTAGCGGTCGATCGTGATCATCGCCGTCAGATCGGTGCGCTGGAAACCGAGCAGCACCTTGAGGGCAGCCGGGAGCAGCCACTGGTAGCACGCAATCGCCCCGGCGAGAAACAGCACGACGCCGACGGCGAGGGCGGGCACGATCAGCCGCCGCTCGCGCTCGTAGAGCGCCGGCGACAGGAACGCCCAGATCTGATAGATGACGACCGGGGAGGCCACGACACAGCCCAGCGCGAACGCCACTTTCAGCGTGAGCATGAACGGCTCGGCGGGGCTGGTGAAGACGAGGCGGCCACCCGGCAGGTAGGGCGCGATGGGCCGCTTCAGTATGTCGATGATGTCGATCTTGTCGAGGAGAACCCAACCGAGGACCGTCCCCACCACGATCGCGACGAGGCTCCAGAGGATGCGCCAACGCAGCTCCTCGAGATGGTCGAGAAACGGCATCTCACCGCGTGGCGTCATCATTGGTACGGCCGGACCGCGTTACGGCTTGAGACGCTGCTGATTTTGCCGCGCGAGATCGGCCTCGGGTGAGCGCGGATAGGTCGCGATCACCCGGGAATAGAAGGTCCGCGCCGTCGGCTTATCGCCTCGCTGCTCGGCGAGGAGGCCCTGCTTGTAGAGCGCTGACGGGGCACGCGGCGATTTGGGATAGGTCTTCACGACTTGATCGTACACCGCGGCCGCGGAATCGGGTGCCGCCTGTTCGAAGCTTTCGCCGATGTAGAACAGGGCATCGGGCGCGCGCTCATGGGTGGGAAAGACGCGCAGGAACTCCCGCAGCCCCAGCCGGGCCGTCGCGAGGCTGCCACGGCGGTACTGCTGCAGCGAGATGTCGTACATCTGATCGGGACCGGGTCCGGCGGGATTGCCCGAAGGTCCAACCGGCGCGCCTCCCGCCGTCGGAATTCCAGGATCCGGTTGCTGCGCTCGCGACTCGATCCGCGATCGCAGCTCCGTGATCCGCTGCTGGCTGACACCCGCGAGCTCCTGGAGGTTCGTGAGCTGCTGCTGTACCGCCAGCAGCTCGGTGCGCATATCGCCACGCATCTGGACGAGATACGCCTGCTGGGTCGCGAGCGCCTGTTGCAGCAGCCGGACGGCGGCCAGGATCGTGTCCCGTTCCGCCGCCCGTGCCGCATCACTCCGCGCGACGTCGGCTTGCAGCGCCTGAACCTGGAGCTCGACTTTCCGGACGTCGCCTTTCAGCGCGCAGCCGGCGACGAGCCCCAGCGTCAGGACAAGGGTGCTACGGACGGCGGAGGTTGTCGCCACCGCTGATCACCTCGAACTCGTCGCGCCGGTTTTGCGACCAGGCGGACTCGTCGTGACCGTCCACTGCCGGCCGCTCCTCGCCCCACGACTGCGTCTCGATGCGGCTCGCATCGATGCCGTGGCTCACGAGATACTGCTTGGCGGCCTGCGCGCGGCGATTGCCGAGCGCCAGGTTGTACTCGTCCGAGCCACGCTCGTCGCAGTGCCCGCCGATCCGGATCCGCAGATCGGGATTGGCCTGCAGAATCGCGACCTTCTGATCGAGCGCACCCATGTCGTCGCCGCGAATGTTCGACTTGTCGAGGTCGAAGTGGATCATCGCCGCTAACGAACTGCGGACCTCGTCGCCCGCGCGTGCCAGGGCGGCCAGAGAATCCGCCCGGCGCTGGTTTTCGATGCGCTCCCGCTCGGCGGCCGCCTGCCGTTCGGCTTCGGCATTGGCCGCGTTGATCGAATCGCGCACCCGCTGGTTCTCGGCCGCGGTGTCGACCGCCGGCGTCGTGTTCTGCGGGGCCGGATTGCCGCCGCACGAGGTCGCGACGGTGGCGACGCTCAAGCCGAGCATTAGGAGCAACGATACCGATTTCATCCTGTCTCTCCGATCAGGGGTTGGTAGATGGGGCCTCCGAAAGCCGTGGAGACCAAGCCGGCAAACGCGCCCCGCTCTGCTGCAGCAGTGGCCGAATTCGGCCGGTGTCGAGATCGATGATCCACAACTGGCGGTAGCCCGACCGGTCGGAAACAAAGGCGAGATGACGGCTGTCGG
>Ga0137397_10001191_pt1 | contig 18223 bp, 20 predicted proteins | sample czorhiz116metaG_FD_106658 | JGI IMG/M metagenome (GOLD analysis project Ga0137397, IMG submission 106658) | Vadose zone soil microbial communities from Angelo Coast Range Reserve, California, USA - czorhiz1.16 metaG | ecosystem: Environmental > Terrestrial > Soil > Vadose zone | place: USA... | reverse complement strand
GCGCCCATGTTCATCCCGGCGCCCATGCCACCCGCGAAACCGGAACCCGCTCCCGCGTTGAGGAAATTTTGCATCGGCAGATTGTTAAACTGATCCCCGAAGGGTGGGGCAGCCGATGGACCCCATTGACCCTGTAGGCTCATAGGGCCGAGAGCAGACGGGAAAGGTATGTTGTGGTTGTGGCCCGGGTTCATACCCATGCCCATGCCCATTGCCATACTCATCCGTGGGGGTACGTTCATCGGTTGCTGCTCTTCGTCGTCATCGTCATCGTCGTCAATCGGGCCAGGGCCATTGATGACGTTGCCGAGCTATGTGTTCGGTCAGCCACGATGTGTAATACGACGAGTCAGAGCAAGCGCACCTCAATAGCGGCCTTCGCCTCGGTTCGCCGCCTTTCCTTCCGCTTCTCCTCGGCTTTGCGTTCGCGACCTCGTGTAGTATCTTCGTCATCACTCGAGTCAGGAGCGACAGCATGACCATGTCCGTGGCTCGATCGGCTGCTCCCACTGATCCTCCTTGAGTTCCTCTCCGTTTCTCTCGCGCTCCTTTCATCTTCTAATTCGTCTACAAACGTCACACTCGCACGCTTGCGATGGCCAACTCCAGGCCGACCCGTAGAGCTAACGCCGAGGTCGCTTCCGTCCCGGGGGGTTAACGGCATGCGGCTGCTAGTAGAGTCACCCGCCGAGCTCGCTGGACTGCTGTCGCGTAGTGCGAATGGCCTACGTGGCGGCAGGACCACACCGCTGCCTGCGGATTCGCGAAGCGCGGACGATGAGTTCGAAGCGGACGACGATGGCGGCGTTAGGTGAACGTTTGACACAGTCACTCCTACGGATGGTAGGTAGGGACGCGAGCGGGGCCGAGGAATAGGGAGTGGATCTTCTGCTGAGGACTTCAAGGGAACGACGCTACGGACGACACGCACAGTCGTTGACTGTGACTGTTCCTGCGGTGGCCGCCGCTGTTGGTCTTGCTTCGGCCTGTCGGCAGCACTCGGCACTGCGCGGCGCGGCGCCGATTTGTAATCGGCCGCCGCGACGGGCTTATCGACCGTGGGGAGTGTCCCGATTGATAGGTTACTTGCGTGCGAGGTCGGCCGCGATGTTACAGCGAACGCAGGAGGTTCTTCGCGGGCGCGAATGGGTGTCGGTGTAATGTGAGGAATCGGGGCATCGCTGGACGTCGAAGAAGACGGCGGGGGTGACATAGCCGAGTCAAGGTTCAGAGAGGTCGTATTAAGTCTGGGCGTGCCAGACGACTTGAGTCGTAGAGCCAACGAAGACTTGCTAGCTTTGGGCCTGAATGCTGGGGACGCGGGCTTTGCGGAAGATATAGGGGACGGGAGAGGAGGGGAGGGTATAGGAGACTGAGACCGAGAGGGGTGTGGCTTCTCGGTGACCTCAGGAGGTGTAAAAGCCTCGTCTTTTGTGTCTGACACCTCTGGCGACTTCGACCGCGAGGGCTGCAGGCCGCTGAACCCGCTTGTCAGTGCAGAAAACCTCTCTCCGAGTCCGAGAGAGGTCTTGCGAAGTCGAGCTGGGGATGAATCGGTCTCGGGGGCAGGCTGGGATGGTGGGTCACTCGATGGCTCTGAAGTACGCGGGGGTAGGGCGGCATTTTCGCCCACCAGCTGCCCAATGTCGATGAGAGGCTTCGCTGGACGACGAACGGGTGACCCAGAAGCACGTGACATGGCACTTCCCGGACGCTGAGGGGGAATAAGAGAGGACAAGGGTGCGTCCTCGGAATCGGAAGAATAGGAGGATGATGAATCTTCAGACGATGTGGAGGCCCTCGAGCGCGAACCTTGCGGACGTTGGGTTGGTCTTGGCGCTGATAACGGGGTTTGTAAACGAACCAAAAGTGAAACAATGAAAACGAACCTGCCGAATACTTCGTGACCACAGACGCTCGGTTAGCCGCGGCATCTGACCCGAGCGCAGATGTTGAGACACTCGCGCGTGCGTGAGAATAGACGCTCGAGGTACGGCTCCCCTTGCCGGAAGCTTCGAGGCCTGGTGAATTACGTGCAACGCGTAGAATGGGCGACGGCCGGCTGGTTAAACCAGAGGAGAGTCCATGACCAATATCGGATCGCGAAGCACTGATCGATGGCTTGGGTGAAGAACGATGGCCGAGCTCAAAATGTGCGGACCGACTGGTGACGGTGCGCTTCCGACCGAGACGCACCGTCGCCTCTTCTTCATCTTCATCTTCACTTTCGGACACTTCCTCTTCAGAGGTGTCCGAGGTAGTCATGCTGGCCGCAAAGGAGAGGGGCGCGGTTGAGCTACGCGTCGGTGGGCTGCGGGACATGAGCCGGCGGGGTTGGGGTGCAGGGGTAGAACCTGACGGCGGCGTGCCGAGCGCGGACGAAATTTTGCGGTTTCGTATTTGACCCGATGCGAAACTGTCGCGATCGCCTGACGAGGACGGGACAGGTGAATCGGTGGTACTGCGGCGTGCTTGAGCTTCCCTGAAGGCGGCGACGGATATGCGTTGCGACGCATCGCTTGCAAAGCTGTCTTCGCGCGGGCGGTGCGGGCGAGGTATAGGACTCTTGTTTGGTGGAGTGTTCGAGGGAGGAGTGGATTCGGGGGTAGGGGATGAAATGATGCGGAAGGATCTGAGGTTGAACGACGAGTCGGTTGGGGGCAGAGGCAGGACGGGTGCGGAGCGGAGAGATGGATCTGGAATGGATGCCTTGGACTTTGTTCGACCACGAGGGCGGGCCCAGGAGAATATCCCACCTTTGCTTGGCTGTTTAGATTGCGGGACGCCGTGGGAATCGGGATTGCTCATGGTCTCATAATCCTGAGACATATCCATCGAATATCGACGGGAGTGTATGAGGGGTACGTCCTGAGGAAGGGAGCGAGTGGACAAAGCGTTGTGCGGGTCCGCATAAGAGCCGAAAGTGGCAGAGCGGGAGGGAGGTGGGAGTAGAGAGGATACAGAAGATTCGATAGAGAATTTGTGTGGCTCCTTGGGCGGAAGCGTTGGTGACACTGAATTTTGGGGGATAGCGGCCGTCAACTTGGTGGCCGAAGACTGTTTCCTGCGGAAGGGCATTTTCAGTTTCGAGGTGGATGGACCGGCAGCATTTGAAGACGAGGAGGCCGGTGGATAGGTGCAACTCGTGGTGAGGGTAGGCGAGTCCGCATCTGCGAGGACATATTCAGCTTCGAGAGACAGTTCTGAACTCTCGAGCTGCTCTGATGCGTCGGCGATGCTCGGCGAAGGGAGGGTCTTGTCGCTTGACGAGGCGTGCGGGAGGCCAGCGGGGGACTTTGGACGGGAATGCAAAGAGGGTTCAGAGGATTTACGGAGAGCCTTTGCGTTCTCGCGCTTTGAGAAAAACCCTAGGAAGGCGGAGGGCATTGAAGGTGAGGAGGTGGGGGGGGAGAGATGGGGTTATTATTGGAGAGTTGAGGACGTCGAGGACGCTGGCCATCGCAGCTTGAAAACCCAAAACTGACGCCGAAAACACGCCGCGGCAATCCCGGCCCGACAGACCGATCATTTTATACCGGATGACAACCCTGAGAGTTTCTCGGTCCTGAATGCAACACTGCAACACTGCTACTGATCCAAGAATACCTTCGAAACCACCGCGGAATTCTTCTCTTGGCCCCACAGTTACAACTCAGAACCCCATTGAAATCTCTCCAGAGTTTCCTAATCCTGGTCCCCAACCACGGCGTAAGCCACAGGCCCACCGTACCCACGCCACGGCACGCAGCTGAGTTGAATAAGCGTGGAAGCCATACTACCGTAACTATCAGAGTCGTATCCTACCTCCGAGTAACCATACATGGCGATCGCCATAATCTCATCGTCCCTCAATTATCTCCCCGAGCTCGTAACCCCCCTCACGTCATCTGGTCTTCGGTTCCTCGCACAATATCCTCCACGTCTCACACCCGTGCGCCCGGAAGCAATCAAGAATTGCGCCCTTCAATGCCGTGACAGTTGGCGGCCGCATACCATGCCAATCAGCGTCTGATTAAAGACACGTGTATGGCGATGCACACATGCCCCTTTCGTGTGGTAAGATGTCATATCAGAGACCGGCGGCCCCTCAGCTGGGGCGGCCCATCTACAAGAGGAAATACCGATGACCGTCGGACCGGGTATTGAACAGGCCCGTACTTTTGAGGCAAATTTAGGTAAGCCGAGCCTTTCCAAAACAGGTCGGTGATAACGCGGGTCGCTCCATTTCCTTGGCGAAGACTTCTCATCCCGGACGTCACTCGCGCCGTCTCCACTACTGTGCCCGAAGCGTCGGGACGGGAACCTCAGAACTCCATACTTCCTAGGGATGACGCGATGACGGCTTATCCGGTGGGAAGTGCTATCTCACGGCCGAAACAATCAGCCGATCGATCAGCGAGAGTGTTCTGGTTCTGCGAGGGTATTATGAACTGCCGCGGTCGTCTTTCCCTTATTTGGATACTATAGCAACGCTCCCCCGTTGTGTACACGTCCGCCGCAAGGAGTCGCGGTCGACATCTGTCCCCCTGACGGGTTCAATGCGGTACCGATGAACTAACCACATATTCTGGCAGCTGGCCACTCTTTTTGTCCGACTTGGCAGAACCAGTCGTTGTTGTCATCCGTTTAATACCAAACATGTGATGGCGGCCGGGGAAATATACATGCCGCATTGTGCATGGAAGGTCGAAGGGGGGTTCTCAGGGATCACCTAGCCGCGGACGTGCGTCCGCCACGTGCAATCAGAAGGTACTGTCTAATGAGGGGGATATTTCGGCTGATAACACCAATATCGCTCCTCGTTCCACGATCCATTGTGTGAGCTAGCCCCACATGGATTCGGGGAGGGCAGCAAAACTCGAAGCCTTCGATGTCAGCGTCAGACAGCCGCGTTAATCGCTGCTCTCGAATTGAATCTGACGCAGATTGGTCCCTATGAAGTAGCGATGCGGATGTGCTCGCCAGCTTCATTGCGCACATGCAGGTGCCTCGAGTATTTCCCAATCACCATGACAGGACGTCCTCCCAGCTCTCCATATCAAATAAAAATCAAGAATCTTATCTTATCTCTAACCCGCCTCCTATTGAGGGACCGATCGTGGGATATGAGGTGGCAACTCAATCGCATTGGCAGAGGTGTGGCAACCAGCCGGAGTCCTTCCGTCCACGACCATGCGCACGGCGTCACTGAGGCCGATGATACGGGTGACTTGAATGACGCCCTGGACAGCGAGAACGCCAGCTATATTCTAACAACAGCCATCAACTATCATGCCCGTGCGGGAATGGGAAAAACACAGAAGACCACCGTGATAGGTCTAACTTGGAGAGGGAAGGCGGCACATGAACACAAACCCCGCGGAACAGGAAGCGCCACAATCCTACCGCTGCTAGGAAACCCCGGTAACCTGACGCAGCCGGGTGACCCCAAATGCTAACTTTGAATTGCGGTACTTGAGAAGAGAAAGACTAGGCAAGTGTGCCTCGTACACAAGCCTTATTCGAGGAGGTCCTCCTGATCCAAAAACTTCGAATAGATAGTCACGGTGGATCCAGCGATACTACAGTACTTCATGTGCAGCGCTCGTCGAAAATGATCAACTGAACGGTAGTCATGGTAAAGGTCAGATGAGGAAAGTGCGCGTAGCATGAGACAGATGGGACCCGACAAGTTCGAAGCCAAGACGGATCCCGAAGAGACCGGAGCGGAGCGTGGAGAGAGGGCGGATGCCCGCGACCCATTTACATTCGCGGTGATAGGAAGGGGGTTCGGTTTGGAAGCGCACCTGGCGGTCCGATGCTGCTGCTGCTGCCGTGACGGTGGGCGGGGCAGACTCGGAGCCTGAGGCCTGAGGATCTGATTCGGCTGGAGGTGATGCATCAAGTCGGGTTGGAACTTGGAAACTGGTGGAAAGCGATGCGGCGAGGCCTGGGGCGCAGGCGGGCTAACACGTTGGGACAGCGGCCGTGGAAGACGAGGGCGCACGGAGCGCGCAATCAGTCACGGTGGGATACGGACCCTCAGTCGGTGAAACGCTAATTGTAAGCAAAGAATTTTGGCGTGTTTCAGCTGCACCCATTCAATTCAATTAGTCATCGTTCCTTCTTAAATCAACCCAGGCACATAATGTAATAGCTTACTTAATGCATGTAAGGACTCGGACTGGTCCATCCCACACCGTTACTGGACATATTGGTCGTCTCACACTTCCCAACGGCGCAATGACGCTAGTACCCTCGTTATATGTATGGATTTTGTTACGGAGACCGCGGAAAGGGTAGAAACGAGAGGGCGGTGCTTGAGGATACTCTGGCGACGACTGATCGAACGTGTTCTTCATGCCATGGAATAGGTGGGCAAGGCAGCTCCGCACTCTGAAACTAACTGCATAGTACGACGACGTTGTCTTGTCGGTGCTTCCCAGGGTGGGATTCATTTCATGTCGCCGTAGCTGGCGGACCTTGCGACGTCCAAGTTCTGGAGCATATTCACAACTTCGACGTGTTCCCTGGACGATGCCAGACGTAACGGAGTCCATCCGTCCTCAGCCTGGGTTGTCGCATCTGCACCCCGCTCGAGAAGGATGCGAACCATTTCCACATGTCCCCCTCGCGATGCCAGATGCAGCGGAGTCCACCCGTCCTTGGCCCGAGCTTTCGCGTCTGCGCCGCCCTCGAAAAGCATGCGCGCAACTTCCACATGTCCAGAATACGATGCCTGATGTAATGGTGTCCCCCCGTGCTCGTCCTGGGCCATCGCACTTGCACCATGCGCAAGTAGGACGCGGACAGCTTCCGCATGTCCCCCTTGCGAGGCCAGATGCAATGCCGTCGATCCGCCTTCATCAAGGCCTGCCGCATCGACGCCATGCTCGAGAAGGACGCGCACACCTTCCGCGCGTCCCCAGTACGACGCCAGATGTAAAGGAGTCCACCCATCCTTGTCCCAAATCATCGCATCCACACGATGCTCGAGAAGGACAGAGGCGACTTCGACATGTTCCCAGTACGACGCCCGATGTAAAGGAGTCCTCCCATCTTTGTCTCGGGCCGTCGCAGGCACGCCATGCTTAAGAAGGACGCGTACAACATCCACATGTCCTCCCCGCGACGCCAGGTGCAATGGAGTAGAGCCATCACTGTCCTGGACTGTTGCGGCAGCATCGTACCCGAGGAGGACACGCGTGACTTCTACATGCCCTTCTTCGGATGCCCGATGCAATGAAGTCGAACCGTCCTTGTCTTTAACGGTCGTGTCGGCGCCGTGCTCGAGAAGGACACGGGCAATGTCCACCTTTCCGCCTTGTGATGCCATATGCAATGGGGTCGAACCGCTCTTGTCCTTAGCTGCCTTGTCCGCACCCTGCTTGAGGAGCATGGTCGTGACTTCCACGTGTCCCCCTCGCGATGCCATATGAAGTGGCGTGCGCCTGTCCTTAGCCTGAACCATTGCATCCACACCATGCTCAAGGAGAACACGCGTGACTTCCGTGCGCCCCTCAGATGACGCCCGATGCAATGGGGCCCACCCATGGTTATCCTGGGCATTTGCGTCTGCGTCATACTCGAGAAGGAGGCGTAAGATCTTCACATATCCTTCGGATGATGCCAAATGCAACGGCGCCTTCTGGTTGTTGTCATGGGCGTTCGCGTCTGCGCCGTGCTCGAGAAGGACACGCGCAACGTCCACACGTCCCTCGAATGATGCCCAATGCAAGGGTGTCCACCCATCCTTGTCCTGGGCTGCCGTATACTTGCTGTGATCTAGAAGAATGAGTGTGACGTCTACATGTCCTCTGTGCGACGCCCAATGTAACGGGGTCATCCTGTTCTTTTCTAGGGCTGTCGCATCCGCATTGTGATTAAGTAGGACGCGTACAACCTCCCCCCGTCCACTTCGTGATGCCCGATGCAACGGAGTCAACTTGTCCTCGTTCTGGGCTTCAACATCTGCGTCGTGCTCAAGAAGAACGCGTACCACTTCCAAATGTCCCTTCTCCGACGCCTGATGCAATGGGGTCGACTCCTTGTAGACGCCTCGCGCATTGACGTCCAACGAGTGCTCGGTTATCAGGTACTCCACCATAGAATGTAGGCCACAGATCGCGGCATAGTGCAAGGGGGTTCCACTGGGATCTGGCGGCCTTTCGCCTCGCTCATTGGTATGCCAAAGGTCCGCAGGGTCGTATATCCAGACCCAAATTGCAAGATGTGGCTTGTTCGGGTCAAACAGGCGTTTCATTCCTTCTTCTACATTCGGCATCACTTGCTCGAACCTTGCGTGGTCAACCCAGTGCTTGGCGGCATATTCGGCAAGAGGGTATTTCCGCAGGCCGTCTCTGGTAATGTTTTTATCCAGGTGTAGCAGAATTCCCAGACAAGCTTCTGCGGCACGGGTGTGAGCGGATGTCATAGAAATATGGTAACGGCGGATGGTGTCGTCGCTTGTTTCGGCGAGGCGGGTGGACGTCAAGAACTCTTTGACCGAAAAATGCGAAAATTCTATGACTGGGGAGTCTTCCACGTTGACAATGGAAAGCAGGCTGGAGCATGTAGACAGTACCGCATATACTGGATCTTCCAGGCGCAACTTCTCGTCAAATTTTGGAATCGATCCAGCTTGGAAATCGAATGCGAGAATTTCCGCGAGTTCTTTTACACGGAGCGGGCGGAAAGCCACGGCAACGCACTGGAACAGGCGATGGGCATATTCCCAGTTCGATTTGATCTCTCGCAACGTTCGCTCGTATGTTTCGTTTAGTGTTTCCGGTAATTCAGCTAGGGCACTCCGGATAAGTGCGGGGATGGAGCCGCGAAGGTGGACGAGCTGACAATACGCCCACCTGAACCTATATTACAGGTATGAGCCACAATCGTCAAGGATTGGAGATTGATGCCTTACATTCCATCGACCATGTTTGTGAGGACATCAATGACCAATTGCTTGATTTCTGTATTCCACCTTCGCATGATTGGGTCCGTGTTAACGACCGATTTGATGTAAAAATCAATATCCTCTATTTGTCCGATCTCGTCGTGGAGAGAAACGGAACGGAAACTCAAGGGATATAGGACGCCCTTGATGTCCGTCTCGGATCGGCTAGTGACGCATATGCGCAGATTCGATATTTGTAAGTCAATAAGCAGCTCCTCCAGAAGCTTCAGGACTTTCTCGCGGGGGGACGGTAGTGCGGATGTGTTTGGACATTCATCCAGAGCATCGAGGATCAAGTAGACGGGGGCTTGGCCTGGGGTTCTGAGTAAATCCTTTAGACATGTGGCAAGCGCATCGTCGCTGGGCTGTTGCGAACCCCTTGCGTGTTCCGAGTAAAAGGTAGAAAGAATGTCGCTGTAGGAGTCGGATTGATGACAAAGCTGGAAAAGCACAGATGACAGCAGCCCATGTCGGTCCTTCTTTACATCCTCCCTAAAATCACAATAATAAAATGCCAGTGATGCAAGCCCAGATTTCCGCATGGCCTCTATGTCCTGGATAACCGCAGAACTGGCCAACAGCATAAGCTCACAAGAAAGAAACCACGAAAGGGTTTACATACCATAAAACACTTTTCCCAGCGCCTACTACCAAAGGCAAGAGTCATCAGATTCAGAAAAAGACAGGCCTAGATAAAAATCGCACGTTTGCCATGAATCCATAGAAGAGATCTCGGTCCGGAAGATTTCCAGTCCGATAAGGTGTCGCCCTGGATAAACCACGATGCCGTCCCAGCATAGCGCAACTCGCAGGCGATATGGTGGTTTTTCCATGGATCGGGGGGAGAGAGCCAATTTTTAACATCTTGCTGTAGCTTGTCACCTGCCAGAAAATCTCAGTATTTCTAAGCAGAAATAGAAATGATAAGGAATATCTGACGTTTCGACTTGTTCAGGTCTCCGGCAATTTGATGCAATAGTTCTGGTGCTCGGTCAGACACGCGAGAAATAAGCTCATTGTCAACAAAAACAAACATACCGAGGGCTTCCCAGATATTGTCATGAGATGCCTTGCCATCTAGACGGAAGGACGATCAGCAGCTGGTGGTCGAAAACTTGGTTATGTTTGCTCACTGCCCATGACCACCCTCATATTCTGGGTGAGACCGTAGACAACCTCCAGAGTCTGCCCCGCGGTTCTCCGAGCCTCCTCTAGGGTGAGCCGGTCTAGTCTCTGTAACACCGCCTCGACGTGTTTCTCTCCCAAAAGCTTCTTTACGAATTTCACTGCGCAATGTTCGATCGAGTGTTTTATATAAGTAAGAAAATGGACTCACTCGGTTGCCTCTGATTGATCTGGTTGGTCACTAGGGCAAGGGTGGAGAGTAGTTCCACCATAACTTTGACGATGATTTCGTCCATGGCTGTAGTCGGAGAGATTTTAGTGTAAATATGCAGGTGATCCAGAAGGCTTTCGATCGCCTCGAGCAAGTCGACGAGCGCATCATGGCTCTCTCCGATGTCCTGGATGGCCTGATACATCCCGGTTGTCACAATGGTATGCAATAAGGACTGGGGAAGGCACACATACAACAAACAGGATAGCGAGGCCAGCATATATTGCCTTCGCAGGTGGGAACGGCTATAGACGAAGCGTCAGAAATATGTAACACCCATCAACGTCTTATGACGCACAGTGGTAACCTCGTCTAACACGACGCTATCGGAAAGCCCATGCAAAACCGAAACGACACGCTCGAGCACTTTCACGATCCTGCCGCCGTCGCCGTCAAATGCGACTGGCGCTCGTTCTCGAAGGACAGCGACGACAGATTTAACCGAGTGGCAATCCACGAGTTGCTTGGCGAGCGGGTGGTTGACCAATACGATCCCCGTCTGCCTTTCGTAGTCCTGCAACGCCGACTCTAACGGCGTTCGAAAACGAGACGACGATCGTGACTTGTCATTCATTGTCGCAAGTGGGCGAAGAAACGTAGTCTTGGAAGGGTGAGTTGGTCCGTTGTACAGGATGGTAGAAGGGAATTGACGGTTAATCGTCAATCCTCTGTGAGGAAATGATGGTGAGATATGACTCTGTGGCAGAGGTCTGAGGGTGGGCGCACCGCTTCCTCGATGTCAAATTCGCAGACGCAAACCGACTGCCTAAAGGGAGAACGAGCGCTAAATGGGCGCTGATGAACATTGCGCGCTCGTATTACACCCAACGACGACGCGCTATATCATAACAGACATGTAAGGACAAATTGAGTAACTCCATTGTTATAGTGCCAAGACATAGATGTCGAGCATTTCTTTCTACGGCTGACGAAGACAACCTGCGACGGAGGAGAAGAAAACGAGCGTTGTTGTTGGGCTATTACTATTGATAACACAAGGCAGAGCGTGCACCGAAGAGACCACATGGCATGATTAGAGCTTATAATGGGGAGGGTCAATGAGGTCCAAGAGACGAGTAAGTGGAGGACAAGGTATAGAAAAGAAAAATAAGGAAGCGTGGGAAAGGGAATATGGACTGTTAGAGAGAGTAACACAAACGCGCATTAATATTGTCAACAAAAACAAATAAGATATACCCTGCGCGCGCGCTGCGCAGGTGAGAATGAATTCCTCAGTAAGTGTGAGTTGGCGTACGCTTTGGATGGGGAGAATGAGAATAGGAATGATATGCCACAACGAAAGCCTGGACGCTGCTCCTTCATCCCAGCGACGCAAATAGTGAGTGTCTACTCTTCTCGGCGTCCCTCTTCAGTACTTCTTGTCGTTATCGCGACGCTCCTTTTGTTCGACCGCATGCACATGAAATACCGGCACTGCCTCGGTAGTGTCTGCGCCTGACGCGATCCGGGCGCTACTACTCATTGGGTGATCGCTGGACGAGGAAAAACTGTTCACGAAGAAATTTGACGCCTTCGACCTCAGAGAGGGCTGCCCGAGACTTGTGCGCGCGGAGTGAAGTGAAAGCACGTTCGATATCATCGAAGAACTTTTGCCCACTAAGGATGATGTGCCTTGCGACGGAGACGACCGGGTTGACGTGGATGGCGACGTAACGTGTAGAACGTTGTCGGATGTCGGATGAACATGCAGCGCACCGGTTCGCCCTTGGCATTCCTTTCCTACGAGGCTTGGAGATTCAGGACTGTTGATAGCGGCGGACAGCCCCGCCGAGTCGCCCGTTGTGCCAGGGTAAACATGCGTCGGAATTGGTCTCTCACCGAAGACTGCAAGCCTGTACCGATCTATGGCCCCGCGTATCAACAGGCTACTGCCCCGAGCTCTATTGTGGTTTTCACCATCAACCTCGATAAATTCCAGGTTTTCGTCTTCCTCGTCAGGGTCTGTCCACACATCGCCCTCGTCATTTGCATCTGACAGGTGAGGCTCCCGTGATGTACCGACCGAGGAATCTTCGGCTGTGAGGGCTTGGGCTTCGGCTGTCACATCTAGGTCATACTCAAGAAAAATGCGTACAACCCGAAAATGCCTATTTCGACGCGCCAATTCCATTGGAGTACAAGCATTCTGGTCCTCGATGGTCGTATCTGATCCGTGTTCAAGGAGGACACGAGTGATTTCAAGATGTCCTTCCAGTGATGCATGGTGCAATGGAGTCCTTCCGTTCTTGTCCCGAACTGCCATATCCACGCCATGATCAAGAAGAAAGCGTACGATTTTCACATGACCCCCAATCGATGCTCGATGCAATACGGTCCGCCCATCCATGTCTTGGGCCGTCGTGTCCACGCCTTGCTCGAGAAGAACGCGCGTGACTTGTAAGTGCCCCTCAGACGATGAGCGATGTAATGGAGTTCGCCCAGCCTTGTCCCGGACTGTCGCATCCACACCGTGCTTGAGAAGGATACGAACGATTTCTACACGTCCCTCGAATGCCGCCCAATGCAATGGGGTCCACCCATTCTTGTCCTTGGCTGCCGCGTCCTTGCTGCGTTCGAGAAGGATGCGTGTGACTTCCACATATCCCCCGAAGGAAGCCCAATGTAACGGAGTCATCCTGTTCCTGTCAAAGGCTGCTCCATCTGCACCTTGCTCGAGAAGGACGCGTACAACTTCTCCTCGTCCGCTTCGTGATGCCCGATGCAACGGAGTCAACTTGTCCTCGTTCTGGGCTTCAACATCTGCGCCGTGCTCAAGAAGAACGCGTACGACTTCCAAATGTCCCTTGTCCGACGCCAGATGTAATGGGGTCGACTCTTTGTAGACCCCCCGCGCGTTGATGTTCAACGCATGCTCAACGACCAGGTAATTTATCATGGTATGAAAGCCACAGATCGCGGCATAGTGCAAGGGGGTTCCACTGGGATATGGCGGCCTTTCGCCTCGCTCGTTGGTATGCCAAAGGTCCGCGGGATCGTATATCCAGACCCAGATTGCAAGATGTGGCTTGTTTGGGTCAAACATGTGTTTTATCCCTTCTTCCACATTTGGCATCACATGCTCAAACTGTGCATGGTCAACCCAGTGTTTGGCAGCATATCCGGCAAGAGGGAATTTCCGCAGGCCGTCTCTGGTGATGTTTTCATCTAGGTGTAGCAGAATTCCCAGACAGGCTCGTGCGGCGAGGGTGTGAGCGGACGTTATAGAAATATGGTAACGGCTGGTGATAATGTCGCCTGTTTTCGCGAGGCGGGTGGATGTCAAGAACTCTTTGACCGAAGAATGGGAAAATTGTATAACTGGGGAACCCTCGACGTTTACAACCGAAAGCAGGCTGGAGCACGTAGACAGCACCGCATATACTGGATCTTCTAGGCGCAAGTGTTCGTAGAATTTCGGAATCGGCCCGGCCGCGAAATCGAATGCGAGAATTTCCGCGAGTTCTTCCACATGGAGCGGGCAGGAAGCCACGGCAACGCACTGGAACAGGCGATGGGTATATTCCCAGTTTGATTTGATCTCGCGCAACGTTCGCTTATATGTTTCGTTCAGTGTCTCCGGTAACTCAGCCAGTGCATGCCGGATACTTGCTGGAAGGCAGTGACGTAGATGGGCGATCTGACAATGCGCCCACCTGAACCTATACTATAGGTATGAGCCACACTCATCACCGAAAAACGTTGGTCAGTAATGCCCTACATTCCGTTGGCCTTTTTCGTGAGAACATCAATGACCAGTTGCTTGTCTTCTGCTTTCCACTTCCGCATGATTGAATCTGTGCTGACGACCGATCTGATATAATATTCAATGTCCCATATTTGCCCACTCTCATCGTGGAGGGAAAGTGAACGAAAACTTAACGGATCCAAGACACCTTTGATGTCTGGCTCGGATCGGCTAGTAACGCATATGCGAAGATTCGAAAATTGTGAGTCAACAAGATCCTCCACAAGTCTTAAGACCTTCTCGCGGGGGGACGGCATAACGGAGGCGTTTGGGCATTCGTCCAAGGCATCCAAGATCAAATACACGGGGGCTTGGCCTGGGAATTTGAGTAAGTTCTTTAGGCATGTGGCGAGCGCATCATCGCTGGGCTGTCGCGAACCCCTGGCATGTTCCAAGTAGAAAGTGGAAAGAATGTCGCTGTATGAGTCGGATTGGTGACAAAGCTGGACCAGCACAGAAGACAGCAGCCCGTTCCGGTCCTTCTTTTGATCCTCCCTAAAATCAAAGTAATAAAATGCCAGTGACGCAAGCCCATACCTCTGCAGGGCATCGATGTCCTCGATGATTGCGGAACTGGCAAAAACCATAAGTTCTCAATAAAGAAAGTTCGATGGGTTTACGTACCACAACACACTCTTCCCTCCGCCCGCTACATAAGCAAAAACTATCAGACTCTGAAAGAGGGAGGGTCAACCGATAATCGCACGTTTGCTATGAATCCATAGAAGAGAACTCGGTCCAGAGAATTTCCATTCCAACAAGGTAGCGCCGTTGATGAACCATGAGCCGGTCCCGGTATGGCGTGACTCGCAGGCAATATTGTGATTTTTCCATGGATCGGGGGGAGAGAGCCATTTTCGAATATTTCGTTGTAGTTTGTCACCTGTCAGACAATCTCAGTGCTTCTTGCCAGCAATAGAAATTCTGAATAACTGACGTTTCCCCCTGTTCAGGTCGCTCACAATTTGCTGCAATGGTCCTAACGCGCCATCAGACGCGCTGCTACGTATCTTGTCAGAAAAAACGAACCTAGGGCGTTCAGGATATTGTCAATAGATGGCTTGAAATCTAGTGGAGGGATGGTCAGCAGCCGATGGTTGGAAATTAATCAAGTTTGCTCACCATCCATGACCACCCTCATATTCTGGACGAGACCGTAGATAACCTCTAGAGTCTGCACCGCAGTTATCCGAGCCTCGACTACGGTGAGCCGGTCTAGTCTCTGTAGCACCGCCTCGACATGCCTCTCTCCCAAAAGTTTCTTTGCGAATTTCACTACGTCGTGTTCAGTCGACAGCGGCGTATCAGGAAAGAACGGATTTACTTGGTTGCTTCTCTTTGATCTGCTTTGTCACCAGGGCAATGGTGGAAAGTAATTCCATCATTATTTGGATGATGGTTTCGTCCATGGCTTCTGTTGGAGAGATTTTGGTATAAATATGTAGGTGACTGAGGAAGTGTTCAATGGCCTCGACCAAGTCGACGAGTGTGTCATAGCCTGCATTGACCCCCTTGGCAGCCTAATATGCCTCGGATGTTACAAACTGTGTACGCCTAGGAACCAAGGTACACTTACCGCAAGGAGGATAGCAAGGCCAGCATATATTGCTTTCGTAGTAGGTGGGAACGGCTAGAGACGAAGTGTCAGAGGCATGGAGTACCCATCTGCGTCTTCTGACGCACTATACCGGTAGTCTCGCCGAGCACGGCACTATTTGAAAGTGTGTACAAAACAGAAACGGTACCCTTGAGCGATTTCATTATCCTCTCTTCGTCGCCGTCGTCATCGCTGCCAAAGGCAGGCATTTGTTCTCGAAAGACACCAACGATAGATTCGATGGAGCGGCAGCCCTGGAGTCGCTGCGCGAGCGGGTGTTTGACCAATTCTATCCCCGTCTGCTTTCCGTATTTCCGTAATGCCCACCTGAACAGCGCTTGAAAACGAGATGACGGTCGCGAATGATCGCTCATTATCGCAGGCGGGAAACGAAGCGTGATCTTGGGAAGGGGTGTCTGTCTGCTGTAAGACGGTGGGAAGGGGATTCGGAGGTGAAGGTTCAAGTATTGTATTGATTGCACTGCGTCAAAGGACGTGGGACAGTGGACAGTGAATTCGTCGAATGGTGGTATTCGCTGGCAGTGGTGGGAAAGTGATGGTTAGATAGTGGAAGACGATGGGCGGCGTTGATGCCCTGATGCCTGAGGGTGATGCGTACTCTATGGTCTCCAAAGGGATAGCTCCCTAGGATTCACGGTCACGACGGGCAACAATGGATAAGCGGAGTCTGCTTTAGTCAAATCAATTAATGTCTAATAAATTGACAGATAAGTAGGCTAAATTTTCATTACAAATTATACTGAGACAACTTATTGGCTCCGGTTGCATAATATTATACTAAAATAATAAATTTACTATAAATATGGTGACACTAGAGAAACACCCTATTGATACTTTTGTACTAGAAGTTCTTTCCCCTTTTACTTTTGATTTCTTCAGAATATAGAACAATGTTGTTGTGACTATTACTAATGAGAAACACAAGGGAGAGAGCACAACAAGAGCTCATAATGGGATGGCACAATGAGGTCCGGACGAGAGAGAGGACCGAGCGGCGAAAATTAAATAGATATACCACGTGGGCGCGCTGCGTAGAGGTGAATAGACTCGTAGTTGGCGTACACTTTAAACGATGAGAATGTGAACGTGAATGATGAACTACAAAAGAAAGGCGGATGCTGCTGTTTCATCGCGGCGACGCAAAGAGTGAGAGTGTCTTCTCAGCGCCCCTCTTCGGATTCTGTGCTTCATTTGCTCTCTGCGTGTACATGGGGTACCCTCACCGTCTAGATTATGTCTGCGTCCGACGTCCAGGCATCACTCGTAAATGCGTTCCTGGACGGGACATAACTATCCACGGTGACGGTAGACGAACTCGACTTGAGTGAGGGCTCCCCGAGAGTCGTGCGCGCGGTGTGGAGTGACTGCATGGTCGATATTGTTGAGCGCGAAAAGCGATCGCTGATCCTGAAAAATTTGCCTCGCGACAGAGAGGACTGCGTTGAAGTGGACAACAGCGACTCGGAGCGTGGAAAGGTCTTGATTGTGGGACGGAAAAGCAGGGCACCGGTGCGCCCGCGGCGTTCCTTTGTGGTGGGGCTCGGAGTGCTAGGGCCATCGAGGGCGGATAGTCCCGCTGCCTCGCCAGTGCCAGCACGGTTCGGCGTCGAACCCTTGCGGAAAACGGCAAGCCTATATCGATCGACAATCCCGCGTGCAAATGAGTTATTGCCCCGCGCCTTGTTACGTTCTTCGCCATCAGCCTCGATAAAATCCCAGTCTTCTTCGTCTTCCTCGTCGCATTCTGTCCTTACCTCGTCCTCGCTATTTGCATCGGAGAGGTCGGGGTCGAGAGCATGGATACCAGACTTCTCGCGACGGTTGAGATTCGGCCGAGGACCGTGCGGCTTGGGTGCTGACGCCCTTTTCTGCTCTTTGTGATGGATATCAGGACCTGTGGACGCCGCTGCTGCAGCAGCTGCGACGGCCTTGACCGAGGTCGTGGGCGGTCTGGAGATAGGCGCTGTGGTTTCTTCGCTCGCGCGCGGCGTGGTATCGGCGATCGAAGCGGGTTTGGGGTTGGTATCAACTGGCGGAAGTCCGAGCTTGGCAGCCAGAAGGCTCCGTTTGGTGGGGGGTGTAGACGGAGGTAAAGCGGCGTGCCGTGCTTCAGGAGTCTTTGACTCAGGTGAGGGTTCCTCATGCCCGATTGTGACGACAGTATCTGCGACGGCTGCCCCATCAAGTTCAGCCAGTATGCTGCGCCCCGTGACGTTCTGGTCCTCCTCTTCCTCCTCTTCGGAGACACCTTCCTCGTCCTCAATAATGACGGAATGCCTGCCTTTAAACGAGTATCCATCGAACACGTCCATCAGATCGTTGGGAGGGTGAACCGAGGAGCTACGCGACTGCGAGGGTGAGGCGACAGAACCCTCGCCGTCGGTCAGCTCTTTGTCGGTCTGCTCCCGTTCTTGATTCGTGGCCATGTCGTTTTCGTCATTAATCACAGGCTCCATGTCTAGGAAGGCGTCATCAAAATTCTGGGTATCACTTGCATTCGAGGGGTCAATCGGAGGGATATATGGGGCT
>Ga0137397_10001190_pt1 | contig 18235 bp, 18 predicted proteins | sample czorhiz116metaG_FD_106658 | JGI IMG/M metagenome (GOLD analysis project Ga0137397, IMG submission 106658) | Vadose zone soil microbial communities from Angelo Coast Range Reserve, California, USA - czorhiz1.16 metaG | ecosystem: Environmental > Terrestrial > Soil > Vadose zone | place: USA... | reverse complement strand
GTCCAGAATGGAAATATCTATTGCGTATCAACGGGAGGAAACAACAACAACACGGGAAAATATCCGAACTGTTGGCATGACCCATCGAAAGCACACAACACAATGGCTTCTGGAGACATAACCTACCTTGAAGATGGGGTTAGCGTGACGACAGAGGGTGCCTACACCACAGCGTTGTCTCTCACTCGCGGCCCATTTAGTCCATCGGCAGGTCTCGTGGCCTACCCGGGTGCAACGGCAACAATTGGCGCTAACGGAACGGTCCATTACGGAATCAGGAATCCAGCAATCGGGGGGACTCCTTCTGGATGGACCATCGCAGGGCTGAATCTTCGCGGCGGGTCTTGCCTCCAATTGACCGCCAGCACCTACAGAATTGTGGGCAACGACATGAGCTGCGATGGTACCGCGCCGTACGGAGGGCTTCTCATAACCTCTGTTACAAACTACTCGATGTATGGAAACAATATTCACAATGTCGGGGGATCATGCGGAAGTAACTGCAAACTGTATCACGCGGTTTACTTCGGAGATGCCTCGAACCACATTGACTTCGGGTGGAACATCGTAGACCCAGACCCTGGCAACACAGGTGTAGCTGGCTGCCGTGGCGTGCAGTGGCATGTCACCAATGCTTCGGGCGGGCAGAACGAGTTCGACCTCCACGTTCACGACAACATCATCAGGAACTCGATATGCGACGGTTTGAACCTCGCAACGGTTAATCCCGATTTAGGGCCAGTAGAGGTTTTCAACAATGTCTTTTACCACAATGGTAAAGGACCGGATCCCAGTGGCCAACTATCGGGCTATGCTTGCATCTGGGCGAATGCTCAAAACGTCACCCCTGTTACCCCCGCTAAAATTTATAACAATAGCTTTTATGATTGTGGGGCTCGTGGCCAATCGGACGGTAGCAACGGAATTTTCTCTATCACCATTCCCACAATCTTGACAAACAACGTGTCTTACAGCGCCAACAGCAGCGCGGAGCCATACATTACCTCAATCTCAGGTGCCTGCAGCCTTCTGAGCGGCAATAACAACGATTGGTTCGGAGCCGGCGTACCTCCTTGTTCCTCTAATCTAACTGGAAGCATGAACGTGGACCCAAAATACACCAGCATCAAGTCAGGAGCGGCGCTCAACAATCTTACTCCACTGGCAGGCAGCCCCTTGTATGGTGCGGGAACTACCAGTATGTTTCATACGTACGACGTAACTGGTTTAATCTCGCCCAATCCACCTTCAATTGGTGCTTACGAATTAAATGGGGCGAGCTCCATCGCTAGGCCGAACCCGCCGACAAATTTGACGGTCATCGTCAAGTAACTGATGCTAAATTGTAAGCGTCCGGCGGAGCCCGGAGGAGACCACGTGGGGAGGCGCTTACGAACCTACTTACATGCTGTGGATCAGTGCCGATGGATGCGATCATAGACCCAGAGCCACACTAGGGGGAGGAGGCCGATCCAAAGGATCAGGGCCACAATTCGCAGCCAAAAAGACCCCTGGGGAGTCCTCTGGAGATTCCCAATCTCTTCCAGAGGGTGCTCGATCCGCTCCGGCTGCCGGTAGTCGGTGAAGCAACCAGCTACGCGCCACAGCAAGCCGATCTTGCGATCGGCCTGGCGCTAGAGCAGAGAACCACCCTCCGTAGTCAGCCAACTCCCCTCGAACTGGGCCACCACTTGACGTGAAAAATGAGCTTCAAACGGGAAGAGAGTGTAGTGCTCCCCTCTAATTTAGACAGTCAGGGCCTCTTTCTTTAGTACAACTGCGAAAGCCAAGAAGGCCTCGTGCGGAGTCCGATTTTGAACTCCGCGGTGAGGCCGGTCGTGATTGTACTCCTCGATCCAGCGAGCAATGTTAGTCCGCGCTTCTTCCAAGCTCTGATACTCCGACGTCCAGACTTCCTCTTCCTTCAAGCTGCGATGGAACCGCTCGATGTAGCTGTTGCCTTCCGGGTGATGATACGCCGTCCGCCGATGGGTAATGCCGAGCCGCCCCAACGTCTCCAAGAAGCGCGAAGAAGTGAACTGCGTCCCGTTGTCGGTCGTTAGCGTCAAGTTCGCCTCACGGCTTCCTGTAGGAAGCCGATTCAGCACGGCCTGCTCGACCGCCGCCAGCGCGTCCTCGGTTCGGCAGCGATGCGAGAGATTCCATCCCACGATCTCCCGCGTGCAGCAGTCGATCACGCACACCAGATAAGCCCAGCCCACGGCTGGCCCCGCCCAGATCTTCGTCATGTCCGACTGCCAGATCTGATTTGGCCCGGCTGCTTCCACGCGGCCCCACTCTTTCTTCCGTCGTGCTCGCAGACGACGCGAGCGCACCAGCAACCCACGTTCTCGCATCACCCGTAACACCCGCTTGCGATTCACGGGCAGCCCTTGCTTCCGCTGCAGCCACCACGCCACTCGCCGATAGCCGTACGCCAGCTTCTCTCCGCACGCCATCACGATCTGTTCATCGTAGGTTCGGTCCGCCCGACTGCCTCGCGGCCGCTTCCGGTAGTACAGACTCGACCGGCTGATGGCCAACGTCGCCGCCACCAGTGTGGCCGTGAAGCCCTGCGTCACCATCTCTCGCGCCTGCCCAAGCCCGAGAAGGGCCGCTATCATCTGGTGCGCTTCATCCGGAGTGATGGGCGGCTGGACATCTTTGGAGAGCAATACCGTCTGCCCTCGGAGGCCATCTACGAGTACGTGGTGGCGAGCATTGACGTGGGATCGGAAAAACTGCAGGTTCAGGTCGACGGTCGGACGATTGAGCAGTACGACTACCCGATGAGGTGATCGCGCCAGGGCGTGGGCAAGAGCTACTCCAGTCGCCCTACGGGCTCCTTCCGTAGCTCTTGCCGTTCATCCTGGTTGTATCTGTAACCGATGTCATGGCACTTCTCGGTGTAACCTATGTCGTGGCACTTGATATCTAGTATCAGGTCATCGAGTCGTTCGATTTTGTGAGTGGCGAGATTTGAGGAGATTGTCATAGCACTCTCGAGTCGCCCCAGCGATCTTAGCCCACGAACAACTCTTTAGATTCCCGTTTTCTACTGCTCGAGAGAGTCGAAGTCGTTCCTCGGGACTGAGAATGAGTCTTCGCAAGGAGAAGGACAAAGCATCTATGTCACCATATTCGCAGATTAAAGCATTTTCTCCATCGGTCAAGTATTCACAGAAAAATGGCAATTTGGTTGCGACAATCGGTTTCCCATAATTTAACCCAGTCAATAGTGCGCCGCTAGTCGTCCCTGCCTTGTAGGGGTACACCAGAATATCCGCGGCCATGTAGATGAGTGGAAGTTGTTCCACCGGAATGAAATTGAGCCAAAGATCCACGGATTTTTCCAGTCCCTCAATTGACACTTTATCGCGTATCGAAGACAGCAGACTAGTTTCACCGGTTCCAGCAACTAAAAGGCGTGCGGAAACTCCTGATTGGAGTAATTGTTTCCATGCGTCGAGCAAAAAGGGTATGCCCTTGTACTCGCTTATCACGCCGAGACACAGTACCAAGATCTCGTCAGTCGGTAAGCCCAGTTTCGAGCGAGCTTCCCGCTGTGAGAGCTTTGGCTTTTCATCAAATAGCGGACCGTGAGGAATGACCGAAATCTTTTCCAGCGGGATATCAAAATCTTGAATGAGTTGCGTCGCAGCCTCTTTCCCGTGGCAGATCAACGCGTCGGCCATGTGATAAGCGCGCCTGTACGTCGGTCTGTGTCGCTCAGGAGCGTCCTGATAGGTTATGTTGTGAACCGTATAAACCACAGGCACCTCAAGAAATCTAACCCATTGCAAGAACCATATCTCGAATGGGAAACCATGGTCGAGAAAAGGAAAATACTCAATATGAATAATATCGGGCTTCGAGATTTTGATTCGCAGAGCAAGATTCACAAGGTTCAAGAGGTATTCGATAGCCTTAACGACACGTCGCAGCCCATTAGATCGGATGCCCCCTCCGGAATCGAAAAGGACCGGATCAGGTGTGAGACCCACGCTGCGGAAATAGTTTCGGTCCAAGTGGTAGCTGGTCGAGCCGAGTATTACCTCGACACATTCGCCACGGAGGCTGGCGCAGAGCCGAGCCATGTAGTACGGAATGAATGACCAAAGATCCATTAAATAGACACTGATCTGAGATCGAATCTGGTTCACTTCCTCCTCATGATGTCCGAATGCTTCTACGCCAGATTCAGCCGCAGAGGTTGATGTAAGTTTCAACATTTCAAGATTCCCGAAGAGAATAGATGCCTCTCTGCTATTCTGCAAAGTAGATGTATGCTCAAGAGCGGCCCAGACATAGGATCATCGAATCAGATGAAATATTTTGGAATCAAGTAGGAGACAGTACGCATATTTGGCCTGATTTTCTCTCGACGAGTTGCTCATAGAGTTGGAAGTACTTTCGCGACATATGTCCTGAGGAGTTCCGTTCACGGACTAGAGTCTGTCCTTTCTTCCCCAGATGATGACGGAGTTCAGGATCTATAATAAGGGAGCGAACTGCCTCTACCAATTCATCAACCTCTCCAGGCCGGACGAGCACTCCCGTCTGTCCAGGAATGATCAACTCGGGAATGGCCCCTACAGATGTGCCGACGACTGCCAGCTGTGAAGCCAATGCCTCCAATATGGTCATCGGCATACCCTCTTCCAATGAAGGAAGGACGAGAATATCGAACCCTGCGTAAACGTTGGGCATGTCCGTGAGAGTTCCCTCAAATGATACATTACCTTCGATCTTTAATTCCTTTGCGAGCCCTTCCAGGTTATCGCGGTAGGGGCCATCACCTACTATGACAAACCGGGTTCGCGGGAATTCATTCAGGATAACTCGCGCGGCCTTTAAGAAGTGATCGATTCCCTTTCGTTCAATAAGCCGTGCCACAGTTCCAATCCTAAGCTCTTCTCCTGACCGCGTGTGCTGCCTTTGAGATGCAGAAGCGAAAGGTCCCAGATCAATTCCATTAGGGATCGTGGAGACCCTGTCAGGAGCAATGCCAAGCTGTCGCGTTGCCTCTGCAATCGAATCCGAGACTGCGACAACGGCATCGAAACAGCGCAAAAATTGGACATCAAGTAATTCGTAAGCTCGGACAACTGGGCCTTGCCCCTTAGCGAGTTGACTGTGTCGCGTTGCTACTATCGGCAGGCCCATCTTTCGAACTGCGAGATATCCATAAATGTCTGCTTTGTATCCATGAGTATGCAAAAGTTGAATATCTTCTGAAACAAGAATCTGACGAACTTTATGCACTGTTTCACGGTCCGCACGTCCCCTACAGGGGATTAGCAAAACATCTAGACATCGTGCTTCGAACTGCTCAGCGACATCATTTGGTGGACGGTGCGCATTAACAATTAGACCTACACGCATTTCGTGTCCCATTTGTTGCAAATCCCGGGCCAGCGCGGCAACTACATTCTCCGCGCCGTACATCCCAGCGCTGCTAATAAGGTGAAGAACCTTCATGATAGGTTCGATTCCCCTTTGGCGATAGCATTCCTATCGACCTCCAGCTCCATACCCTCTCCGGGGCTCCAATGCGCCAGCCAACACCAGGACTTGTGATAAAGCCGGTCGCCAAGCATTGCGCGTACTTGCTCTTTTGCTTCATACAAGAATCGAAAGTAGAGCTGCTGCCCTTCACTGGGTTGTATGAGTCTCTGCAGCTCCTTCGGTCCCATTCGGCCCGTAACCATGTGCCTTCCTTGAAGTCGGATGCCTTTTCGCGTTACGGCAGGCGGCCAAGGATTTGAATGGAAGAGATACTTGTAGCCCGCGCGCCCGCACCCGTCCACCACGCGGTCATCCCACCGTCCCCCAGGGGCAGAGATCGCCGAGACCTGCGCACCCAAGCGATCTTCGAGTTCGCGCTTGGACCGAACTAGTTCTTCTTCCAGTTCGTCATGGCTACATTGGGTCAAAAGTCGGTGTGACCACCCATGCGACTCCACGCGATGTCCAGCGGCAACTATCTGGCGTGCCTGGTTCCATGAAATGTACTTATCAGCGCTGCCGACGCATCCTGCCAGGACGAAGAAGGTGGCTTTCAGGCCGAATTGCTCGAGCAGAGGGAACGCTTGCTCAAAATTGGACCGATGGCCATCGTCGAAGGTGATGAGCGGAGCATGTTCGGGTGAGACTGTTTGCAAAATCCCCGAAGAGAGAAGCGAAAGGTGTGCTTGAAACTGAGAGTTCATGAGCCTATAAAGGTACTCCGATGGCGAAGGGAGAATTTCATGGTAGGTCAATACACATATCCGCCCCCCTTTTGCACCTGCTGCCCCAGCTGGACCTTTCATCGAATGGTCCACCTCATCGGGTTGCCCCATGCTTTCTGTGGCGTTCAAGAACATTGTCTGGCTACTCCCTGACAGTTCTCGCCTTCTCCGACTGTTTGCAGAGCAGGGCCCCCCCCGACGCCAGCGACTTCACAGAAAGGTTGAAAAGAATAAGTCTGCAATAAGTGCTCCAGCCGATTCTTCATTCCATCCAAATTAGTGTAGTGGCGGAGACGTGACTTCAGTTTTTCCCGGATTCGGGGCTGATCGGGATCAAGTTCCCAGGGATGGAAGTAGACAACCACACTTTCGCCATAATCTTCCTGAAATGTGCGGAAGACCCAGTGAGTATACGCAAGTGGGAATATCCGCAAGTAGCCCCCACCCGCACAGGGGAGATTCTGTCCCAGAAGGCGTACGGTGGCCGGAGGGAACTCAAGCAAAGAATGGCCGTCCTTCAGCCGATGCGTGTACGGGAAGCGCCGCGCGCCCGGCACACCATATAGATCATGGTGGATCGGATAGATACTGGAGTCGTATCTAAACCCTTCTTCAGCGAGGACGTCCAAGGCCCAAAGACAATCTTTGGTGATGGACCAACTCGGCGCGCGATAGCCAAAGACCTTGACACCGGCTGCATCCTCAATGGCTCGAACCGCCGCCCGGGTATCCTCACGAAATTCATCTGGCGTCTGGGAATAAACGGTCCGATGCCAGTAGCTATGGCAGGCGAGTTCGTGGCCGCGCGCGTGAACTTCTCGCACCAAGCTTGGAAACTTATCTGCCACCCATCCGACAAAGAAAAACGTTCCCTTTACGCTGTACTCATCAAAAAGATCGAGAACACGTAGTGTGCTCATCACGACCCGCGACGGCCGACTCCCCCAACTATCCAGCGAGACCGAAGAGGCAAATGCCTCCACCATGAAATAGTCTTCGACGTCGACACTTATTATGTGCGTCGATGGCAAGACTGCCGCGATGCTTGTGCCCTTCTCTTTATCTTTGGTCAACATGGAATTTCTGGTCCCCACGGTTCCCCTCATGACAGAGGCACTCTGAGCCTCACCATCAAGCCACCTGGGAGAACCAAACTTGGGCTGAACGGAAGACACCAAGCGTCACTGCCTTCTAGGCAAGTGTCCTGCCTTTGTTGATTTCATAAGTTACGTATTTTCAATAAGATACAAATTCTCGACACACCTACGCGAGCCGCGCGGAAAGTCTTTTCGCACTACCCGGCATTCTTTTGCCACTGCTCCTGCCCGCCTATACAATTTGGCCTTCTCCAACGACCTCGGCGTTCCCATCGGATGCTGCGATAGGCTAGGCCCGAGATTTGACTAACATGTTTGAATACAGACGGTTAGGGCCATTGTTCCAGGTTTTGGGAGGGTGACTGACGGACTCCGGAGAGTCACCGAACAAAGCGCTTATCGTTTTGACGAGTCTAGTGGACTTGATCACAGGGATCCTCGAAAACTCGCAGATGGCATATAAGTTGCTTCTCTACAACAGGTTCTGTGAAAGGATGCAATGAGGCTTGGATCCGACAGCCCCACGCCTTAGTTCCACGCGGCCTGGTACAAAGGAGCGAGAATGAGTTTGCTGAGTGTAATTGTCCCGGCTTTCAACGCCGCGGCGTCTATTGACGTTGCAATTGACTCAGTGCTCTCAGAAACCCACAGGATTTTGAAATCGTATCTGATGACGGCTCGGCAGATAGTACGGCCTTGCTTGTTTCACGCTGCCGCAATGATCCTAGGGTGCGGTTCCGCTTGAGTTCCGGTTGAGCGTGAAAAACAATGCCCTGGAAAGGAAATCATCGGGACAATTCGACAGTAATTCCCGGAGGTTCTCTCAGTAAGTATTTTATTTTCTGTTACTTAAATCTAACCCTCCCCCTTAGCCCCACTTTCGAGTGGCCCCCTGTTTGCAACTCCCAAGTCAGAAACGTGCGGCAAAGCTCATTTCGTACATCGGAGAGTGCAGACCATGCGTGTGTTGCTGACAGGCCACCTAGGGTACATCGGAACCGTCATGGCTCCGCTGCTGGCCGAAGCGGGCCATCAAGTCGTCGGTTTAGATAGCGGTCTGTTCGAGCAATGCACGTTCGGCGAGCCCCCCCGGCAGTTCCCCTCAATTCGCAAAGACATCCGGGACGTTACGCCTGCCGACCTTGAGGGTTTCGAAGCGGTACTTCACCTTGCCGGACTCTCCAACGATCCCCTCGGGAATCTCAACCCGCAGCTGACTTACGACATTAATCACCTGGCTTCGGTTCATTTGGCGCAATGCGCGAAGCAAGTGGGCGTAGAGCGCTTTGTGTTCTCCTCCTCGTGCAGCACTTATGGCGCCGCCGGCGACAAGATCCTTGACGAATCGGCCGAGTTCAACCCTGTCACTCCCTATGGCTCATCCAAGGTCTTGGTCGAACGGGATGTCGCCAAACTTGCGGACTCTCGATTCAGTCCCACCTTTCTCCGCAACGCCACTGCATACGGAGTATCCCCTCGCCTGCGGTTCGATCTTGTTCTCAACAACTTGGTCGCTTGGGCCTTCACGACCGGACGGGTTTACATCAAGAGTGACGGTACGCCGTGGCGTCCGATCGTTCATATCGAGGATATTTCTCGAGCATTCCTCGCTGTCTTAGAAGTGCCTCGTGAAGTCGTGCACAACGAAGCATTTAACGTCGGCCGGAGTGAAGAAAACTATCAAGTTCGCGATCTCGCAGAAATTGTCAGGGAAACCGTGCCAGGCTGCAAAATTGAGTATGCCGCGGATGCTGGTCCCGATAAGCGGTGCTACCGAGCCGACTTCAGTCGGATCTCCCGTACCCTAGGCGACTTCCAGCCCCAATGGGATGCGCGTAAAGGTGCCCGTCAACTCTACGAGGCCTACCAGAAGGTAGATTTGCGCCTGGAGGATTTTGAGGGAGCACGCTACAAGCGCATTGATCACATTCAGGGCTTACTGGCGTCGCGGCGTTTGGACGCGACGTTACGCTGGCAGCCGGCTGAAGTCGCAAACGTGCTCCAGGAGACTGCCAATTGACGCGGTCACTTGGATCCAGGTGCTTTCGTGATTTTTCGGGAGACTAAATTGCCCGGTGCTTTCGTGATGGATCTGGAAAAGCGTGAAGATGACCGGGGTTTCTTCGCTCGAACGTTTTGTCGCGAGGAATTTTCCGCTCACGGTCTGAATCCGGACATTGCGCAGTGCAATGTCTCGTTCAATAAACGGAAGGGGACCCTGCGCGGGATGCATTATCAAGCGCCGCCGTTCGCGGAGGCCAAACTGGTGCGCTGCACTTCCGGAGCGATCTTTGACGTCATTATCGATCTGCGTGAGTCTTCCGCGACTTTTCGGCAGCACTTTGCCGTCGAGCTTTGCGCTGCAACAGGAAAGATGTTGTACATACCGGAAGGATTTGCTCACGGTTTTCAAACGCTTCTCGACGATACTGAGGTTTTTTATCAGATGTCGCAGCCATACGCTCCGGAATCTGTCCGCGGAGTACGCTGGGACGATCCTTCTTTTGGCATCGAATGGCCTTCAGCGGAGCGGACAATCCTTGAGCGTGACCGCAACTATCCGGACTTCTTGCTCCCGGAGAGTGGTTTAGGCCAATGAATTCGTCGGCTATTCAGTCCGCAGCAGTTCGCGCAGGAATAGGTCCTGAGATGCACCGTTTAATCACGGATCTCTATCCGATCTGCCGCAGCATCACCGGCGAAGGCTTGCGTAAGACCCTGCGTGCGGTCGGAAAGCTCGTTCCGTTGACGCTCCGCGAAGTGCCTACCGGCACGCAAGTATTTGACTGGACTGTCCCTAAAGAATGGAATATTCGCGACGCCTACGTGATGAATTCTCGCGGCGAACGCGTCATCGATTTCCAAAGCTCGAATCTTCACGTTGTCAATTACAGTGTTCCCGTCAGGCAGAAGATGCAGCTTGCGGAATTGAAGGCCCATCTGTTCAGCGTGCCTGACCGCCCCGACTGGATTCCCTACCGCACCTCCTACTACAAAGAGAGCTGGGGCTTTTGTGTGAGCCAGCGCCAGCTCGAGCTCATGTCCGACGACGAATATGAAGTCGTCATCGACTCCACGTTGCAACCCGGCCATTTGACCTACGGAGAATGCTTTCTCCCCGGCGATCTGCCCGATGAAATCATTGTCTCGACACACTGTTGCCATCCGTCCATGTGCAACGACAATCTTTCCGGCATTGCAATCTCCACATTTCTCGCGAAACATTTGTCCGCGCGGCCGCGCAGGTATTCCTATCGGTTCTTATTCATTCCCGGAACTATCGGCGCCATCACCTGGCTGGCGTTGAACGAAGAGAAGATTTCTCGCATCCGCCACGGGTTGGTGCTCACCGGCTTGGGCGATGGCGGAAAACTGCATTACAAGAGGAGCCGTCAAGGCCATGCTGAAATTGACCGTGCCGCTAGCCACGTCCTGCAGCACAGTTCTTATGAGCATCAGCTCCTGGATTTTTCGCCCTACGGTTACGACGAAAGGCAATTCTGTTCACCGGGAATCAATCTGCCGGTTGGACGCCTTTCGCGGAGTCCTCACGGCACATTTCCCGAATATCACACCTCGGCAGACAATCTGGGATTCGTAGGTCCAGAGAAACTCGCTGAGTCATTTGACGCTTGCCTCCAAATCCTCGCCCTCCTCGAGAGAAATGGAACCTTTTTGAATTTGAATCCCAAATGTGAGCCGCAGCTTGGAAAGCGCGGGCTGTACGGAATGGTTGGGGGTAGTTCCGACGCCGGCGTCAAAGAATTGGCCATGCTGTGGGTTCTGAATCTATCCGACGGCAACCATCCGCTATTAGATATCGTTGAGCGCTCGAACCTATCGTTCGATTCCATCCGCGCGGCAGCCGAAGCCTTGCAACAGAAGGGTCTCTTGCGCGAGTGCCTCGAATCTGCGCCGCCTGAGCCCGCGGAGTCGTTAGAAAGGACAAAATCATGAACGCAATTTACGTTGACACCACAAACAGTGACGAACACAGGCGGGATCTGTTGTACCGCGGCGAACTAATCGTCCATTCGCCCACTCCCAGCTCCCTTGCCCTCGTCGAGTTTGCACGCCAAATGCTCACCGACGCGTTTGCCGGCGCCGACCCGGAGACGGCGCAATTTCATTTGCCCGTCGAGCGCTATGCAGCAATACTCGCGGAGCTCAAACCTAAGTTCATCCATCATCCCAAGTCCAAGGAATGCCTCCAGGGCATTCTGCGGGAAACCGGATGCGATCTCAGCAAGACCTATTTCGACGTGCCGCGCATGCGTACTTCAACCAGCGATCAGTACCTCACTACCGGAATTGCTTACGCGTTCCATCCTCATCGCGACACCTGGTATTCGGCTCCCATGTGCCAAATCAACTGGTGGATGCCCATTTATCCCGTCGTTTCTGAAAACGCGATGGCCTTTCACCCCCGGTACTGGAATCAGCCGGTGCGCAATGGCTCCGCCACTTACAACTATGACGAGTGGAACCGCACCAGCCGCCAAAACGCAGCACAATTTCTAAAAGAGGACACCCGCAAACAGCCTCGCCCCGAGGAACCCATGGAGCTCGACCCGCAGGTCCGCGTGATTGCCCCTCCAGGAGGCCTGCTCCTTTTTTCCGGCGCGCAAATGCATTCGAGCGTGCCCAACACGTCCGGTCGCACCCGACTGAGCATCGATTTTCGAACCGTGCACATGGACGATGTTGTTGCGCGGCGCGGCGCTCCCAACGTTGATTCCGAGTGCACCGGCACGTGCATGCACGACTATCTGCGTGGCACGGACCTTTCGCATGTGCCGGAAGAGCTTTATGCGTTGTACCAGACGCAGCCCTCTCTGGTGCGTCCTGGCGAATTGCAGGCAGCAACTGCCGTTTGAAAGGTTTGACGAACGTATGTCTACAGTAGATCAACTTGTGAACGACTCGGAATCCGTAGCCAAGATGCTGCGGGATTCCGTGCAGCCGCTGTGCCGGTTCTGCAAGACCAGGCTCCAACACACCTTCGTGGACCTCGGTATGTCCCCATTGTGCGAGAGCTACCTTAGTTCGACCCTTTTGAACCAGATGGAGCCTTTTTATCCGCTTCATGTGTACGTGTGCTCGAACTGTTTTCTGGTGCAACTCGAAGCGTACGTGAGTCCGGAACACATTTTCAGCGACTATGCTTATTTCTCCTCTTACTCGGACTCTTGGCTTGCTCATGCAAAAACATACACAAGTCAGATGACGGACCGCTTCTCTCTCGATGACACCAGCCTCGTTGTCGAAGTGGCCAGCAACGACGGCTACCTGCTTCAGTATTTCGTCCAGAAAGGCATCCCGGTCTTAGGCATCGAGCCCGCCGCAAATGTCGCTCCCGAGGCTGTAAAGAAGGGTGTTACAACGCTGGTGAAGTTCTTTGGAACGGAAACCGCCCGCGAACTCGTGGTGGCTGGCAAGCAGGCCGATCTGCTCCTCGGAAACAACGTTCTCGCCCAGGTCCCCGATCTGAACGATTTCGTTGCGGGGATGAAAATTCTGCTCAAACCGCATGGCGTAATCACCATGGAATTCCCACATCTTCAGCGGCTGATGGAAGAAAATCAGTTCGACACCATCTACCATGAACACTTCTCCTATTTTTCTTTTCTCGCAGCCGAAAAGATCTTTGCTGCGCATGGCCTGACGCTCTTTGATTTGGAGGAGTTGGCCACCCATGGTGGCTCCCTGCGCATTTTTGCTCGACATGCCGAGGACTCCTCGCACGCTGTGACCTCACGCGTCCGAGATCTTCGCGAACGAGAGGAAAAACTGGGGTACGCCCAAATACAGACATACTCGCGCTTTGCCGACCAGGTAAAGGAAACCAAGCGCAAACTGCTCCAATTCCTTATCGAGGCCAAGCGCAGTGGAAAGAAAATTGCCGGATACGGTGCGCCTGGTAAGGGCAACACTCTTTTGAATTATTGCTCCATCCGCACCGACTTCATCGACTATACCGTCGACCGCAATCCCCATAAGCACGGCAAGTTCTTGCCGGGAACACACATCCCTATTTATCCGCCGGATCAGATCCAGCGTACACGGCCGGATTATTTGCTGATTCTGCCGTGGAATCTCAAACAGGAAATCATGCAGCAGAATGCTTTCATTCGCGATTGGGGAGGCAAGTTCGTCGTGCCTATCCCGGAAGTTAAGGTTTACTCGTGAACTTGTGGTTCGAGAATGGTTCGTCCTCCGGACGGACCCCAAGGAGAACGCTTCCATGAAAGTGGTCATCTTCTGTGGCGGACTCGGGATGCGCTTGCGCGAATATGCAGACAGCGTCCCCAAACCTATGGTCCCGATTGGCTACCGGCCTGTCCTATGGCATGTCATGAAGTATTATGCGCACTACGGCCACAAAGACTTCATCTTGTGTCTCGGACACCGCGCGGACGCCATTAAACAATATTTTTTGCACTACGACGAATGTGTCTCCAACGACTTTTCGCTCTCCAACGGCGGCAAAGACCTCCAGCTGTTCAACAGTGACATCCACGACTGGAACATCACCTTCGCCGAGACGGGAACGCATGCAAATATCGGTCAGCGACTGAAGGCGGTTGAGCGCTACCTCGCGGGCGAGGAGATGTTTCTCGCAAATTACGCTGACGGCCTTACAGATATGCCCCTTCCAAGTCTCATTGAGTTCTCCAGGCATTACGATAAAGTTGCGACCTTTGTTTCGGCCAAGCCCAATCTTACCTATCACGTCGTTTCTGCCGACGCCGATGGGCTCGTCAGTGAGGTCAAGTCCATACGCGATACTGAGCTTCGCATAAATTGCGGTTATTTCGTTTTCAAGAAAGAAATCTTCCAGTACATGCGTAATGGCGAGGAGCTCGTCCTTGAGCCATTTGAGCGCCTCATGGCACAAAAGCAGTTGATGGCGTACCGCCACGATGGCTTTTACGCATCCATGGACACTTTTAAGGACAAGCAGCAACTGGACGACATGTACGCTCATGGTGACGCCCCGTGGGAAGTCTGGAAGAATGCGCGTCAGGGCGAGGAGGCGGCGGTTTCGATCCTCGATGCTGCCGCCGATGCGACTTAGGATCACTCGTTCATCATGATGAATCTTCGCCTGACAGATCTCGGCAAGCAGCCACTTCAAATCCTTTGCCTGGGTGCGCACTCCGACGACATCGAGATCGGTTGTGGAGGAACTATTCTGCACCTCATCGAATCGCAACCCTCGACGCGCGTCGACTGGGTCGTTTTTAGCTCCAGCACGCCACGTCGCCGCGAGGCGCTCCGCAGCGCCGGTCTTTTTTTGAAGGGTGCGAAGTCGAAAAACGTAAACATTCGCTCTTATCGCGACGGTTTTTTCCCTTATGTGGGTATGAAAATCAAGGAGGAATTCGAACGACTGAAGAGGCACGTCAATCCTGCCTTGGTTTTCACCCACTATCGTCATGACTTGCACCAGGATCATCGCCTGCTCAACCAACTGACCTGGAACACCTTCCGCGATCACCTCATCCTGGAATATGAAATTCCCAAGTACGACGGAGATTTGGGATCGCCCAATATGTTTTCTCCCTTAAAGGCATCCACGTGCCGCAAAAAGGCCACCTTTCTTCGGCAGGCTTTCCGCACGCAGGCCTCGAAGCAATGGTTTTCCCATGACACGTTTTTGGCTCTGATGCGGCTGCGAGGAATAGAGGCGAATTCTCCAACTGGATTCGCCGAGGCTTTTTACGCAAGAAAGGTCAGCCTGCAACTACAATGAAATGGACTTTGGGATTACCTGAGGTTACAGAATGAATTCGGAGTGGCTCACAGACTTTTGGCGCTATCGCGAGTTACTTTATTTTCTGGCTTGGCGCGACGTTAAGGTTCGCTACAATCAGGCCGCGCTTGGCGCCTCTTGGGCAGTTATCCAGCCCTTGCTTACGATGGTCATTTTCACGCTCTTTTTTGGCCGGTTAGCTGGCGTTCCGAGCGACGGTATTCCCTATCCTCTTTTTTCATTCTGTGCGTTAGTTCCCTGGACCTACTTCTCCAGCACCCTGAGCCTAGCGGGAAACAGCCTCATCAGCAATTCTTCACTCATCACTAAGGTTTATTTTCCGCGCGTATTGTTGCCTGCCGCGACGGTACTCAGCGGCCTCGTGGATTTTCTAATGGGCGCGGTATTTCTCGCCCTTATGATGATTTATTACCGCGTGAAGCCTGGATGGTCGTTCTTCTTGGTGCCACTTTTCCTTGGCGGCATGGTCCTGCTGGCGTTTAGCGTCAGCATGATACTGGCCGCCCTAAACGTGCGGTATCGCGACGTCAAGTATGCCTTGCCGTTTCTGGTTCAGATCTGGCTATTTGTGACTCCTATCATTTATCCCGTAACGTTTCTGCCCCCCAAAATGAAGCGTTTCCTCGCCTTCAATCCGATGGCTGGGTTTCTCGAGGGATTCCGTTCTTCTCTACTTAATTCGCACCACATGGACTGGCGTTTGGTGGGCATCTCCGTCGTCGTTACCGCGTTTCTTCTGGTCACTGGTGCCATTTACTTCCGCAGAACGGAGAGATCCTTTGCGGACATCGTCTGAGTTCAGAAGGGAGCATTGCCGTTTCGTTTCGGTTGGACTATGAGCCAAACCATTGCTGTTGAAAAAGTCTCTAAAAAGTTTGTCCTGGGCGCGCTTCAACGCGACACGATGTTGCGTGAACGGCTGATCAGCATGCTGAGCGCGCCCTTTCGCCGGCGCTCGGCTCCCAACGTCCTTTGGGCCCTGCGCGATGTCTCGTTTCGTGTCGATGCCGGTGAAGTCGTGGGCATCATCGGGCGCAATGGCGCCGGAAAAAGCACGCTTCTCAAAGTGCTGTCCAAAATCACCTACCCCACTTCCGGTGAAGTTCACGTTTCGGGCCGCATCGCCTCTCTTCTCGAAGTGGGCACCGGCTTTCACGAAGAACTCACCGGCCGCGAGAACATTTATTTGAACGGCTCCATATTGGGCATGAAACACGGCGAGGTCACCGCCAAGATGGACTCCATGGTGGAATTTGCCGGCGTAGCACAGTTCCTGGATACACCGATCAAGCGCTACTCGACCGGCATGCGCCTGCGCCTGGGCTTTGCCGTGGCCGCGCACCTCGATCCCGATGTCCTCATCGTCGATGAGGTTCTGGCCGTCGGCGACGCGGGCTTCCAACGCAAATGCCTCAACGTCATGGATGGGCTCCGTAGTGGCGGCCGAACAGTGCTCTTTGTTTCTCACAACATGGCCGCCGTCGAAAATCTGTGCTCTCGCTGCATCTGGATTGACGCTGGGCAGGTGGTCATGGATGGCGCTGCTCGCGAAGTAATCGAAGCCTACATGAAAACTTTCGCGAACGCTCGTGAAAGTATGGCTGACTTGCGCTCTGTCAAAGACCGCCGCGGTTCCGGCGAGATCCGCTACACTGGCGTCGAGTATCTGAATACTTCGGGTGAGCCCCTGCAAGTTGTCCGCAGCGGCGACAGCCTGGTCATCCGTTTTCACTATCACGCCAATAAACCGATCCCCTTTCCCAGCTTCGGATTTCGTCTCTACACGGAATTCGGCACCTTGGTTACCGATACCAGTACCTGGCATCACGCCCTTGACATTCCCCTGGTTCCGCCTGGTGATGGCTACATCGATCTGCATATCGATTTTCTCAACCTTCTTCCCGCCCGTTATTATTTCTCACTGTGGATCACTGGGGCGGCTTCACCTGTCCATGACAACATTGAATATTGCGCACAGCTCGAAGTCGAGTTGTCCAACGTTTACTCATCAGGACGAATGCTCGACAGCCGCTCCGGTATCGTCTTCTTCCCGCAGCGTTGGAAAGTGAATGAATCCGTCCTGGCCGGTGCCTCCAGCAAAATAGAGGAAACATGAGCGACGCGCCTTTGGTCAGCGTGGTCACTCCCGTTTATAACGGCGAGGAGTTCTTGCCGCAGTGCATCGAAAGTGTCCTGGCCCAGACCTATCAAAACTGGGATTTCACGATTGTAAATAACTGCAGCACTGACGACACGTTGAGGGTCTGCCTGAAGTATGCTGCAAACGACAGTCGAATCCGCGTGGTCAGTAATCCGAGCTTTTTGAAAATCATAGAAAACCACAACCGTACTTTGACCTACGTTTCTTCGCAAGCAAAGTATTGTAAAGTTGTGTTCGCCGATGATTGGTTGTTCCCTGCGTGCATCGAAGAGTTGGTCGCCCAAGCGGAACGACATCCCTCCGTGGGTATGGTGTCTTCTTACGCGCTCGCTGGCGACCGCGTCCTATGGGCCGGCCTGCCCTTTCCTAGCTATGTAGTGGATGGTCGAGAGATTTGTCGGCGCAAGTTGGCTGGCGGCTTGGACGTGTTCGGAACACCGACCGCGCAACTTTACCGCGCAGACTTAGTTCGAAGGCGCAGCAAGTTCTTCAACGAGCAGAATCTCATGGCCGACACCGAAGCATGCCTAGATGTCCTGCAAGACAGTGATTTCGGATTTGTACACCAGGTATTGAGCTATTCCAGGCCTCGGCCGCAGTCCAATGATGCATTAGCGATTAGCTTCGAAACGCGCCCCTTGGGAGGCCTCATAATCTTCCTGAAATACGGCCCGATTTACTTGAACCGAGATGAGTACACCTACTACCTCAAGAATCGAATGAAAGAGTATCATCACGTCTTAGCCAAGAATGTGCTGCGGTGTCGATCGCGGGCATTTTGGCGCTTTCACCAGGAAACATTGAGCGTTTTGGGCTTGAAGCTCGATCGGTCCCTCTTGGCAGTGTCCGTGGGCCGTGAACTGGTTAGGATGTTGTTACGACCCGCAAGCAGCGCAACAGAAATGACGGGATGGTGGCGGGAGGCTGTCTTGCGGCTCGTCCACCCTCGATCATCCGAGGTGCGACT
>Ga0137397_10001189_pt1 | contig 18241 bp, 23 predicted proteins | sample czorhiz116metaG_FD_106658 | JGI IMG/M metagenome (GOLD analysis project Ga0137397, IMG submission 106658) | Vadose zone soil microbial communities from Angelo Coast Range Reserve, California, USA - czorhiz1.16 metaG | ecosystem: Environmental > Terrestrial > Soil > Vadose zone | place: USA... | reverse complement strand
TTGTCGAATTCGACCTAGACCGTGCGAAATGAAGGAATGGCAATGAGTGTGAGGATGGTGATGGACCAAAGTGGCCAGTAATGCGTTGAGGTGGACTTACGATGCGACCTGCGTCCAAAACCATCTAGTTTTTTGTGTGATACCCTGTAAGTCTATACTTCGAGTAGGGAAGCAAAAGGCCTACGCACGACTTTATCGGCGTCGATGATCGTCTGTAGACGGTGTGCGACCGTGATCAGTGTCACGTCACTTTTGAGCTCGTTGCGGAGGGACGTCTGAATGATGGTATCCGTCTTATAATCTGCAAACCAATGCGTCAGAACCTTGAAAAAGAAAAAAAATTGAGGAAAAGGGGGTTACCGATAGCGGATGTTGCTGAAAAAAGAACGAGAAATTGTCTTTGTTTAGCCGTAGGGGCAAATCGTAGTAGAGCACATACCTTCATCGAGGATGAGCAGCTTGCTCCCGCGTACGATAGCACGCGCCAACGCCAAGATCTGTCGCTGGCCAACGGAAAGGTTACCGCCGCCACTCGCGATCGAGCTGTCCAGGGTGAGACGACCCTCGTCGTCACCGCTCTGCAAAGAAAATAGGCCGGAAGCGCGCAGCGCTCCGTTGAGCGTAGCATCGTCGAATTGCGAGAAGGGGTCGAGATTTTCTCTCAACGTTCCGCTCAGCAGTTCGGGCTATGATAGGATCAAGTTGTCACTTCGGCGGTTATGCAAAAAGAAATTCAGAGATCGTACCGTTTGGGGAATGATGGTGATGCTGGAGCGGAGAGCGTCCAAGTTGATCGAGCTCGTGAGTTTGCCGTCGTAGTACACATTGCCTTCGGTGAAGATGCAACGTAGCAGGGACAAAGTCAAAGAACTCTGTATGATGTCTAGTTGGCAATTCTTAAAGAGATAGCAACACAAGCGGGCTTACCTTGCCACTTCCCGTACGACCGACTGACCAGAGACTCAACACACGCAGCCTGATAAGTTTTCACGAGCACTCACCAATGCCGACGCGTTCACCAGACTTGATATGGAAAGATATGTCGTGAAGAACCTTCGGTCCATCCTGATGACTCGATATGAGATCCGAAGAGGACGGGGAATAACGACGGAACAATTCACGTACGAGAGAATAACGCGCAGAAAGCTGCTCGACTCTGAGGTCCCCACTCGCTGGCCAGTACGCAGGTGGGATGCCCCTCTTGGTTGGCTTTTGCTCTTGCTCGATGTTGATGTACGCGTTCATGCGTTCCAAGCTGCAGCACCGATAAGTATACGCGTTTCCAAGATGATCACCGCTCATTCACCTGTTGCCTAGAAAGAAGGAAAATTTCCATCAGAGAAAAGGGCGTAATTCGAATGGGACAGGTGTACTTACTGTTGACCTCAAAGTCGTTGAAGATGCGCACCCACCAAAGAATCATACCGCTAAACCCGACTTGGACCAGGAATTAGTAATCAAGCAGAATTCGGGGGTCATTAAAGGCGTGCGCACTGGCCATGGTAAGCGAAAAGCCTGTATCCGAGGGAAGAACACGGTCGTTGGGGACGTAAATCAAATAAGCAGCAAGGCCCGCGGCAAACAGTCCCCCCGCAAAGTCGACGCGCAAGCTGATCCACCTGTAGACAAGGGGCGCAGGAGGATTAGAGGGAGTGGGGATCTTCGCTGTGAGTTGGACACTTGCCTATTCATATTGTAGAAGGATCTGCCGGCCCTCGAGTACTTATCAATTCGCCGATACGACTCTTCACGGAAAGCGACTTGCGCTCCATATGCACGAATGGACGCTAACAGAAAGTAAGTCGTTGTCAGAATCGACCCGACGCAGAGAGCACACAACGAACTGATTCCCGCGACAGCAGCACCAAAATGTCCCAAAACTGGGGCCTTTGCGTTGCTCATCTCACGCTTGATCGCGATCTGCGCCTTCATGTACACCTGACCGAGCCATGCCCCGAGGACCGCGATGACCGTGCCTGGGATGATAAATATGGGAGTGAGGTACACCACAGCGATAAACTTGATCAGCATGGTCACGCTGATCTCGATGAACCACGTAAAGTTATTGGATATGGGGCCGTCCACTGGAAAACAGGTGTCATTTCATCCAGGCACCAAACGCCGAAAAACTTACAGGCACGGATGTCCTGGGTAACACGAGTGATCACTCGAGACGTGGGCGTCGTGTCCAGCCATCTGAAAGGTAGAAGGAATGATCGGTGATACATGATCCCAATATGGACACCAAGGAACACACCTCAAAGTCGTACCCAGGACAGTCTCGATGAGTTTGGCATGAATCGTTCTGGAGGCTCTCAGGGCACCAAAGACGTATACACCACAAGCGGTTGAATAGCAGATCGTTGCGACAAGTAAGATAACACCATAAATTGACAGATAGCTGAAAGGAAAAGGGTGAATCAAATAAAAGAGGGTAGCCGCGAAAGACAGCGGTCTGGATCTGTCCACTTACAAAGCGACGCTGACTTGTTCCGGCGGGTAAATGTCATATTGTTCGGCCCAATACCCCATGAACCACGTTTGGACGGTCAACAGGACATCGCAAACTAGCATGCCGCCTGCGAACAATATCCAGAAAAGGACAGCGTGGGATCCCCCCAAACCCCCGAGGAATAACTTGACTTTTGGGGAAACCACGTCAGTTTCAGGGGCTCCACCACCAAAGAGTAAAATGGCAATTACATGCATCCCAGCTGACGTGCCCCTCGGCGATCTCCTCAGCCACAATCAACTTGCCATCAGCTTGCTTCGCTGCTGCATCGGGCTCTTCTTGGTCGATCCGTTTCTCGTCGTCCTTAATTGCCCGAGTACCTTCGACCAGTTCCGCAACGAGAGTTTTGTCCTTTGCAACTACGTCCGACACCGAGCCGCGGCTAACTACGCGTCCATCCGGGCCAAGGGACACAACATAATCCGTGATCTGGCTAGTCATCGCAACATTATGCGTCTGTATTGGTGTAATGAAGAGAACCACTGAACCCCGACAGGCCATTCACTTACGACAAGTAAGACCGTTCTTCCACGTATGAGGTCGCCTTTGAAGCACTTCTCGACAATCCATCGGGCAGTGTGGACATCCAAAGCAGCCAAGACCTTGTGCGTGCACCATCGATACTGGGCCACCAAAAGAAAATCGTGAGGGAAGTGCTTACGTCATCCAATATGAGAATCTCGGCCGAGGAATAGACAGCGCGAGCGAGCGTGACGCGGGCCTTCTGTCCACCGCTGCAAGATCAGAAGAATCAGGAGCGAATTCCTGTATGTCAAATGTTGCACGACCTTAATGTCAGACCTTTTTCTCCGACTTCGGTCTTATCTCCAGCATCGAATAAACTGAGGTCACGCTGCAAACCGCACTGGTAGATGACTGACAGAAGCGTGAGAAAGTGGGGGTGGAGCATTTAAGCCATGTAAAGGGAGGATACCTTTGTTGTATCGTTCCTCATCGTATGGCGCACCGAAGAGTATGTTGTCCTGCATATTGATATTGGTCAGACAACATCCCACCACGAGCAGGGTTCATATTCACCCTGATGGTTTCATTCTGAACCCACGACTCCTGTGCAGCATAGCTCACACCGCCAGATCTCGGAAGATGATACCAAGCATCAGGGCTCATTGGGATGAAATGCATTTCTCCCAATAATGCCATCAACAAGGAGGTTTTCCCAGAGCCAGTCGGCCCGATGATGAGATTAAAGCAGCCCCGCTTAAAAAGTAGTTCGCCATCAATGCGTAGGATAAACTTGCGCCTAGTCGGGGTGAAGCCTCCATCGCTGAGATCGTCGTTGGACCAAACGAAGCTAGCATTAAGGAACCCGATCACGTTCCGATCGAAGTGCGAAGCATCGGTCAGCATGACGCGTTCAGAGCCTTTCTCGACGGCCGCATGTTCATCCAACAGTTCCGTCTAGAATGGCAAATGTCAGATAGAACGGCAGGGAAAGTGATGGTCACCCCACGTTGTGTAAGAAATCATCGACGCGATCGAGGGACACTCTGGCCTGAATGAACATGGGGATCATCCAGAAGACAGCGTGAAGCTGATCACGCAGAAGGTCGAATACTGGAAGTACATTCTATCACAGGACATCTCGTTGGGAACGACTTGAGTCTTACCAGCCATTGAGGAAAATACGGCGGACGCTACACTGAAAGTTAGTAGTCATTACTCGCGATGACCGCCAGGAAACCTACGGGTGAGAGCCTGCTTCATAACAGCGGTCTATGAAAAAGATCAGCCAAGCACTGGTATGAGAGTCAGATTTACGCACGTAAGTGACGTAGGTGACAACCATCTTGAAAGAGGGTCAATCAAAGGAAGGCTAGGCGAAATTGAACGCACTGTAACAACGGGTATAAAATAGCTAAATGATAGATTTAGCGAGGACGCAACTCGAATCGCAGACCAATACCCACTTGATATTCCCATTGATCAAGTTCAGAATTTGGCGAATCTTGATGTACTGTAGTTCCTGCTCTCTTTTTTCGGCCAGTCTTTCGGCGATCTTCGGCTCCCACCCAAACAGTTTAATCATGCGTAGAATGGCCATCGCTACAACAAGCGCTTCAGTATCTATTGCCTATTCGTGGCTGCCGTCTCACTTTCAGTGGCAGTCTGGACACGCGCGTCTGTCTGCCCCCAAGGTCAACCTTGACGTCTAAACATCAGTGGATATTGGAGAACATACCCGTTTCATGCAGTCGTTCTGGACTTTCTGAATTTTGCTTGCGACAACGCCGGGGACAGGGAAAAGGACGAGCATGGCTACAGTCCCGACAATGGCACTCCAGCCAAGGATGCTGTACAAGAACCAGATGCAGAGGGCAATTTGAAGGGGAAGATACAAAACTACAGGGGTGCAGCTCATTAGAGACGTCGAAGAACACGCAAACGAACGATATCAAACCAAGCAGTAGGAAATCTCGTCCCTCGACGAGGTTGTCCAGGTCAGTGGAAACCAAATTGTTCATCTTTCCCACCAAATTACTAGACTTGCCCAGATCCTCGCTGTCATCGTCGCCAACAGGAGTTGGTGGGTGAGAACCTTCTCTCTGCTTGCCTTTGATACTCGATGACGAAGTCGATTGCCCAGCCTCCTCGCTGCTCCCGCTCGCCGGCTCAGCCACAATATTATCGCCTGCAATCGAAACGTTGTCTGGCGTCGTCGCTTCGCTGAGAGTATTTGGAGTGGCCACGGGAGTGGTCCTTGTTGAGGAGGAAGTCTCTGCTTTCATGCGAATACGCAGAGCGTGCTCAAAGACGAGCTGAGTGACGATTGCCGAGACGCGCACGAGGGTGCCCGTCTGGAGGGTAAAAAAAAGCGAACACGTAAGGAGCGTGTCTTCTTGACTCATGATTGTCTACTGACCGCAATGAAAATGTACCACTGGAAAGCAATGGTGCCAAGTGCCGGGCCTAAGAAGAGGTAGGTGATCCAAACCCATGGACGGACAACCGCACCCTCCCCGTGGTTTTCAAGGTAGCTAATGACATGTCTAGCGCAAAGGTTAGGCCTACAGACAGAAAGCGCACCGCAAAAGCTGGTTCATCCCAATTGGCGCCAGAAGCGTCGATATGACTCTGATGACGCAAAGAATTGTCATTTGGACATATTCCCAGCCTGGGTGTGCATAAGTCGAGGGAAAAAAGGTTCTCTCCCGAGGGACGTACGAAAGACAGTCAAGAAGCCCCAAAAGATATGCCTCCTGCGGGCACCGGAAAAAATATCCAAGTGCTGATAGAGTGGGTTAATACAAGTCGCACAGAGGAGAAATACACCTGCCTTGAAGCTTCTTCGAACAAGGTTTTTGGTGTAGTCATAATCTGCGAGCGGGGGAAGCATATCATGCGACAAGTGCGGAATGCGATATGCCAGGAAGACGATGGGATCGAGGAAGGTGTACATCATCATGGACAAACGGGACGCCGTCTGCTCTGGATTAATAGCCATCTGAGGATCCTACAGAGGGGGGTCAAGGAGCACGCGATATGACGAGGAAAGAAAGAGCATCTCACCTGGGGATCGAGTGGGACATACTGACGCGGGCTAATCAAAGGGATGACGCCCGCGACAGCAACACCTCCAATTTTGATCCAGAGTAGGGCGCCTTCCCGGCCATCTGCAGGCACGAGCGTGAAAGTAAGAAGTGGCCAAATATCGCGGTACGCGTAAACGGAGAAGGTGATAAACAAGAGTGAGGAGAGATGGAACGACGCGACCGAAGCGCGGGTTCTTCGGGCCGAGAGCGCGACCAACGCCAAAAAGCAGGCGTAAGACTAGATCAAAGTTACAGTTAACGAGCACCGCTTCTATATTCATGACTCGAGTGAGAGATTCGGCGAACGGGACACGTACGTAGTTCAGAAAAAAAGCAAGATCTAGCCACTCGCGTTCCGACAACTCGCCACCACGTTTATGCTTGTTCTTCTTTTTGCGCCACAAATCGATGACCGAGTGTTGCTGCACTTCTTCGTCCCTGAGGAAGTTGAATATCGAGAGGCAGAGGAGCGCGAGGACGAGGACGAGGCGCAAGAGCTGGAAAAGGAATATGGCTGATCCACCTGATCTCTCCACATGGTCCTTGACGGCCTCTATCAGACCCGTCTGATTCCCGCTGTCGTTGCTTCCAACACCTTCGTCCTCGTCCTCTTCGTCGACAGCGGCAGAAAAGACGCGTGGGCGAAGCTGCTTGAAGGGTTCCGTCGAGAATGCGGCCTGCAGAATGAGAACGACGACGGACGCGAGGGCGAAATAGAATGGTATGAGAAGGGGGCGTGTCCACAGACTATGTATCACAACGGGCCCCACGCGCGTAGGACGGGAAATATAAATTGAGCACGAACGGGCTTTCTCGGCAAGGTGAGTGTCAAGCAGCCACTTACGCGTAGGTGGTGACCCCAGGCGCGAACGCGTCGCTGGCCGTGGGGGGTAAGACTACGATCTGGCCCATCGGTGTCGGAGGTGGTGTTCAGGACGTTGAACGGATCGCAAGGGACTTTGCTTGGCAGTCTCGAACTTATAAATGAGCGTACGAGTCAAGGGGGACTTGCCATCGCGGGCCCGGTGTGCTGACTTGTAAGTTGTTGTGATACGCGAGAGCACCATCGTGGGAAGACCATTTCAAGCGCGCGCTAAAGTGCTCGGCGTCCCTCCGAGTCATTCACCCTGCACCCAAGCAGCAGACAGTACATGCACGCTACCATTCTACACTGGACACTGGACATTGGCAGTACGTAGTATTACTATCGCCCCTTGGAGAGACTGACAAGGGCCTTTCAATCTCATGTCACCAAGAACGCAAGCAAGTTACCACCCTCTGCCCAAGATCGAGAGGAGCCATGGGCGCTCCGTTTATGGTGGACCTTCTTCTCCAGGAAATGAATTTTTTTTTGGGTAGTGGGGAGCACTGTCACACGACCGCATGAATGGCGAAGGAAGATTTTGAAGTACGTTCAAACCTGGGTAGGAACCGCGTGAGTGTTGGAGGCGAAAGCATGTCCGTCAGCACGAACATGACTGGTGATGCCTTCAAAGTAAGCATTTCATGCAATTTCATGATCCCACGACAAGCGAACCTGCCAAGGCCGGCACGCGGCCCATCGCTCTAATACGTCGTCGTCGTCGTCGTCGTCGGCCTCTTGGCCACGTACATGTTCACATCCTCATTCACGTCATCCACCCCACATCTTCGTCTTCTTTCGCTTCCGCCTCGGGCTCAGTCTGATCTTCCTCATCACCTTCACCTTCACCTTCATCCCCACCCTCACCCTCGTCCTCGCCCTCGTCCTCGCCTGCACCGTCATCCTGCTCTGCCATCGGCCCATCGCATACGTCTCCGTCGGTAGTTGGGGCCTCCACAGGAGCATCCACGTGCGCGTGCAGCTGTTGTGTTTCAAGAAACAGCGCGCAGGGGACGTATGTAGCAGCTGCGAACACACTCAGAGACAAAACAAACAGTACGAGGGTGGAGCGTGGGGTAGAGGAGTGTTATCGAGTCGGGGATGCGCCCGTCCTTCACCCTGCGCCCTACCTAGCAGCAAACCGAGGTGTCAACATGAATATAGTACACGTACGCTACCATTCTACACCGGACACCCTTCAGCATCCAATCTCGGTCTTCGGCAGGACGGTGCGAACGAGGACCTCCCAGTCCCGAACCTCGTCGAGCATATCCGCGCCTTCTGGCAGCTCGACTACGACCGAACCCTCCTCGCAGCCCTTCTCTCCTCGTGACGAATCCTCACGCGCCCTGACCAACCGATTCAGCGCACCGACGATCTCTCCACTGTCCTCGTTCATGAGCACGAACCGTTCGCGGAGGTCATCCAACGAGTACGCTCTCGAAGTGCTCGGCGTCGTCCGAGGTTTCGGGCGTCGCGGGGAGCTCGACGCTGAACTCGGAATCATTAGTACGAGTGGGGTCGAAGACGAAGCGGTGCGCTGCGCCGGACCCGGATGGCAGAGTAGACACGGTGAGGGTGCGCGCGAGATATAAAGCATTTCGAAGGAACCATTTCCTATGTCGATGCACAAGATGAGCAGCACGGCGCATGTGTCTGCCGCACTCGCGCTTTTGTCTGGGACGTCGAAGGCGATGTACTTGAGCACGAGCTTACCGGTGAAGGTCCCGCTCGAGAAAGAGGCGAGGGTAGCGCTCAAGATCGTGACGAGAATTTTGGCGTCGAACGTAGTGCACATTAGTTCGGAGTTGAGCGGTTTTGGAACGTGGACCGTTTACCGCCAGTTCGTGCACTCAAGAAGACCGAGGGAAATCTCACTTTTTATCATGCTGAACAAGGGCCAGAAGAGAGGTATGGGTGCCAGTGCGGGGACTTGTGGCTGTGTTGCTAGTGTTTTGACAGCAATAGTGCAATACAGGGGCTATGTTTTGGTGGCGCTTTTGATTGAGGTCCTTGAGGAACAACTCGAACGAGCATCATGTGGTATGCATGCAGACTCATGCTGAGGCAAACTTGTAAACAAAATTGATGAAATGATAAACAAGAACAAAGGAGATATAATCATCAGAGACGATGCTTAAGGATAAACTCCATAAACTGGGGAATAGAATATTCCTTAGGAGATGCACAGAACTCCTTTGTGAGGTCAATATGAATGTTGGAAGCACAATATCGAGAATATGCCTGATCCAAAGCATCATCTATAGTTGGCAAAGACTGTGAGGTATAAGAAAGGCATGTATTTTCGAGAATGAGAATTATCACTATTTTTGATGTCAGAAATTGCAGAGGCAGAGAGCAGAAATGTACCGATGACTTTGTGATGTATATGTTCATCACTGGATATCAAAAGGGGTGGCTGAAAGTGTGTCAGTAAAATGAAGATAAAACTGTAAAATAGCAACAGTACCTTGGCACAAAATGAGCTTAGATTAAAGATGAATGCCTTTGATGCAGAGAAGGGAAGGTGTGAAAAGGCAGAGAGTGAGCAAATACAAGAAATAAGCTCACATTCTGGCAAACATGCAAGGGAGAGACAGGTCTGTTTCCTAAAAACAAGAAAGTGCTCTAGAGGTACGCACGATCTGAAAAGGAGAAGAGTCAAAATTCAGAAAAAAAGAAAGTGAGTGAATAAGGGACACTCACTCTCTGAAGAGCACAGATGGATGGATAAGTTAGCACACAGAAAGGATCCAAGTGAGCAAGGGGCACTCACTCTCTGGAGAGTGTAGACAGATGGACAAGTTAGCACACAGAAAGAATCTGAGCAAATGAGAGGCACTCACTTCCTGGAGAGCATAGATGAATAGACAAGTCAGGACATGGAAAGAATCCAAGCAAGCAAGGGGCACTCACTTCCTGAAGAGCACAGATCAACAGACAAGTCAGGACATGAAAAGAATCCAAGCAAATGAGGGGCACTCACTTCCTGGAGAGCACAGATGGATGGACAAGTCAGGACACAGAAACAATCCAAGTGAGTGACAGCACTCACTTTCTGGAGAGTCACAGTACAGACAGACAGACAAGTTATAACATGGAAAGAATGCAAGTAAGCAAGGGGCACTTACAGACTGGAGTGTGTGAATAGACAGACAAGTCAGGACATGAAAAGAATCTGAGTGAGCAAGGGGCACTCACCAACTGGAGAATGTAGATGGATGGACAAGTTAGAACATAGAAAGAATCTGAGCAATTGCAGGGCACTCACAAACTGGAGAGTGCAGACACATGGACAAGTCAGGACATGGAAAGGATCTGAGCAAGCAAGGGGTACACACCAACTGGAGAGCATGGGTGGATGGACAAGTCAGGACATGGAAAGGATCTGAGCAAGCAAGGGGTACTCACTTCCTAGAGAGCATGGGTGGATGGACAAGTCAGGACACAAAAAGAATCTGAGCAAGTGAGGGGCAACTCACTTCCTGGAGAGCACAGACAAACAGACAAGTCAGGACACAGAAAGAATTTGAGTGAGCAAGGGGCACTCACTCTCTGGAGAGCACAGACAGATGGACAAGTCAGGACATGGAAAGAATCTGAGCAAGTGAGAGGCACTCACTTGCTGGAGAGTGCAGACCAACAGACAAGTCAGGACACAGAAAGAATCTGAGCAAGTGAGGGGCACTCACAGACTGGAGATCACAGATGGACAGACAAGTTAGAATATAGAAAGAATCCAAGCAAGCAAGGGGCACTCACAGACTGGAGAGTGCAGATGGACAGACAAGTCAGGACATGGAAAGAATCCAAGTGAGCAAGGGGCACTCACAAACTGAAGAGTGTAGATAAATGGACAAGTCAGGACATGGAAAGATCCAAGCCAGCAAGGGGCACTCACTTGCTGGAGAGCACAGACAGATGGACAAGTCAAGACATGAAATTAATCTGAGCAAGCAAGGGGCACTCACAGACTGGAGAGTGCAGATGGACAGACAAGTCAGGATATGGAAAGAATCCGAGCAAGTGAAGTGCACTCACCAACTAAAGAGCACAGACAGATGGGTAAGTCAGGACATGGAAAGAATCTGAACAAGCAAGGGGCACTCACTTCCTGAAGAGCACAGACAGACAGACAATTTAAGACATGGAAAGAATCCAAGCAAGCAAGGGCACTCACCAACTGGAGAGCACAGACAGATGAACAAGTTAGAACATGGAAAGAATCCAAGCAAGTAAGGGGCACTTACTAACTGGAGAGTGCAGACAGATGGACAAGTCAGGCCAGGGAAAGAATGCAAGTAAGGGGCACTCACCAACTGGAGAGCCAGACAGATGGACAAGTCAGAACATGGAAAGAATCTGAGCAAGTAAGGGGCACTCACTTCCTAGAGAGCACAGATGGATGAACAAGTCAAGACATGGAAAGAATCTAAGCAAGTGAGTGGCACTCACCCTCTGGAGAGTGCAGATGGATGGACAAGTCAGGATACAGAAAGAATCTGGGCAAGCAATGGGCACTCACTTGCTGGAGAATGCAAACAGATGGATAAGTTAGGACACAGAAAGAATCCAAGAAAGCAAGGGGCACTCACAAACTGGAGAGCACAGATGGACAGACATGTTAGAACACAGAAAGAATCCAAGCAAGCAAGGGGCTCACTTGCTAGAGAGTGCAGACAGACAGACAGTCCAGTCAGAACATGGAAAGAATCCAAGCAAGCAAGGGGCACTCACTTCCTGGAGAGCATAGACAGACAGTCCAGTCAGGAAAGAATCTAAGCAAGCAAGGGGCACTCACTTGCTAGAGAGCACAGACAGACAGGCCAGTCAGGACATGGAAAGAATCCAGGCAAGTGAGGGGCACTCACAAACTGGAGAGCACAGATGGACAGACCAGTCAGGACACAGAAAGAATTTGAACATGCAAGGGGCACTCACTTGCTGGAGAGCACAGACAGATGGACAAGTCAGGACATGGAAAGAATCTGAGCAAGTGAGGGGTACACACAGTCTAGAGAGCACAGACAGACAGGCAAGTCAGGACATGGAAAGGATCCAAGTGAGAGAGTGACAAGAGCACAGAAAGATAGAATAAGGATTCAGGACATTATGGCACGAAAAGCAAGGGCAGACTGACCCAAAACTAAGTAGTGATCTTGATTAAACCAGAGTCAATCCGGAACATGATAATATAACTTACCCATAGCCATGGAAATGCTAGTATGCATGTCTTTATTATTCTTTCTGCATTCGAATTGCCTTGTTCGAGTGCAGAGTGGGCCCTGTAACACTGTGTTCACCTCATTCTACTCTCACTATAACACAGAGGCTTACCGTCGAACTGCTTGGTTGATGCTCAGCTCCAGATTGTCCTTCTGAATGGCCAAGAGCATGAGTGCAACAACGCCGCTAGAGAGCTCATTGCCAGTCTTTTCAATAAGCTCAGTGCACTTTTGGCTGGGCTTGTGCATTTCTGCGGGACAGGAATTAGCGTAGTACACACTAGTAGCTGGTTAACTTCTCACTCTCCAAACGTACAACCGGTGCAGATCCTGTAAGCTTGGCCAGATACTGTTCTTTGAAGGTCCTTTCCATCTCGGCGTTGAGGCGCGCTGGGTCAGTACTAATATCGACACCCCGATCCTCCAACCTGCAAAGCGTATCGCGCCTAAATTGGTCGTATTTGGTGAATACCGCTATCACAGGAACTAGAGAAATCCCCTCATGCTCTACCCTCATTCAAAAAGTTGGATTTGGACGTACCTTTAATGTCCTTATCCGGGCAAACTTTGTCAAAATTCGCCAAATCTAGCGATGGCCGAGGGTTGTCCATCGGAACGCAATACCTAAAAAGAAAACCTTGTGAACTTGCGATTACAGGCACCGAAACAAACAAACCATATCGCGTGCAATCTTTTCATCAATTTCGTCTCCTGCGACCTACGACGAACAAAGTCTTGCACAATCTTCAACTCTTTTTCACCTCCAGCCTCGAATCCTCGGGAGTCGTGGAAAATATAACCATGATGCTTTGCGAAGGTAATTTCGTCCTCGATGTTGTGCAGACCACGCTGCGAGTATGGTCGTCACGATCAGTCATCGCCGATAAGGATAAGGCTGCCTAACCTCCAGCGAACCTTCGAGTTGAACCTACTAGCCGATGAGAGATCTGAGGTGTCACTAGGGACGAGGTCGTACCCGTTTGCGAACTCCCGATGAATCAACGCTGTCGATCACCGGACTTTCGGTGGTGTCGCAGACTCGTTGGAGAATCGATGTCTTCCCCGCATTTGCTCTTCCAATAATGAGGACTCGGAACTTGACGAAGCTGGGGAGATAGGGGAGATTCTGTGCAGCCATAGCGTCGAAGTGCGTACTAGTCAGATCGAAGGACAGCCAGGGGCCTGAAGGCGGAAGGCGCGTGAGATTGCTCATATGGTTCGGACGGCAACACAAACATGGAACAAACACGTGATCCATACGGGTTGATCCGACCTCAGTCCTCAGATACTTCTCAGATATGCGCCACAGGGCAGTGTGATAGGTACTCTCGAGAATGTGGTGGATACGGCTATGAGACTATCAAACGCCCTTCGAACTGGAAGCAGCACCTCGTGAACTTGGGGCGTCGTATATAGTCTCAAATTAGGAAGGAAATCTGCCAGGGAATTCAAGGAAAAGGGCCTCACGCACTTATCAGGATACCACCGCCCTATGGGATGGTCACCAACAGCAATCAAACGACGCCCCTCTGCATCCAAGCCTATCGCTTTCTCATCAAGACCGTTCCTCGTGTTGCCTTATCTCGAGCGTCGCCGCGTGGGTCTCCTATTCTGATGTCAGCGCTTGTCAAGCATCTGTCAACTCTCTCCACTACGATGTCTCGACCCTTATTGTAAATATAACCACACTGCCCTCTTGTTTGAGCAGCTTCGTGTCCAACTTTGCCGCCTAGCCCACAACCTCGGGCCACCTCCAGGTATCACTGTATCATTCGATTTTAGATTTTATTTACAACTAATGTACTACCTTTGATCCTGGTTCTTCTTCGACTCGTGGGCATCTGCATGTATATGACCTCGGCCCATCCCCCGTTTTTGTCCCCTCATTCCCGTCTTCACGTCACGGTAGCCCTTCTTTCCCGGAAAGGCTACATCGTGATTAGTTGCTCGCTCACCTTTACGTTATCTGGTCACCTGTCTTTGATTGACCTCTGCACGATCTGCCTAGACTCGCTGCAACGGCTCAATGGCCTGACTGTGCATGGACTGCCCTGGTAGAATTATAGCACTAAGATGAGGTAGGTGATCCAAACCCATGGACGGACAACCGCACCCTCCCCGTGGGCTTTGAGGTAATGACATGTCTAGCGCAAAGGTTAGGCCTACAGATCAGAAAGCGCACCGCAAAAGCTGGTTCATTCCAACAGGCGCCAGAAGCGTCGATATGATCCTGATGACGCAAAGAATTGCCAATTGGACATATTCCCAGCCTGGGTCGAGGGGAAAAGGTACTCGACTGCGGGCACCGGAAAGGGTATCCAAGTGCTATCAGAACGAATTAACAAAGATCACGCAGAGAGGCAATATACACCTGCCTTGAAGCTTCTTCGAACAAGACTTTTGGTGTGGTCCTAATCCGCGAGCTGGGGAAGTACATCATGCGACAAGTGTGGAACGCGATATGCCAAGAGGACGATGGGATCGAGGAATGTATACGTCATCATGGACAAACGTGATGCCCGTTTAATAGTCGTTTAAGAGAAGTGTCAGGCATGCGAGATGTAGAGAATGGAGAATCTCGCGTTGCGTTGGGGTCGAGTGAGACGTATTGGTGCGGGGTGATCCAAGGGATGACGATGCCCACGACAGCAAGTAGGTCAATTTTGACCGAGAGGAGAGTGCCTTCCCAGCTATCTGCCGGTACGAGCGTGAAAGTATGCAGTGGCCAAATATCGCGGTACGCGTAAACGGAGAAGGTAATGGACAAGAGATGGAATGACGCGACCGAGGCGCGGGTTCTCCGGGTGTGAGGGCGACCAACGCCAAAAAGCAAGCAGTAATGACAGTTATAGTTAACGAGCACCGCCCGGCCCGTGCGTGCATGACTCGCGTGAGAGATGTGGCGCGACGGAACACGTACGTGGTTCAGACATAACGTGAGGTCGAGCCACTCGCGTTCCGAAAAGTCGCTATCTCTACACCATCTTAGCGGTGTTTCTTTCTGCGCCCGAAATTGACGACCGAGTGTTGCTACACTTCTTCGTCCCTGAGGAAGCCGAATATCGATAGGCAGGGGAGCACGAGCACAGCACAAGCACGAGCACAAGCACGAGGCGCGAGAGCTTGAAAAGGAATTGCCAGTGGCCGATCCACCTGATCTCTCACAGTCCGAGTCGACACCAAACCTGTTTGAGCGCTGCTCGCAACACCCTCGTCCTCGTGCCCTTCGTTGACGGTGGCAGAAACGCGCGGGCGAAGCCGCTTGAACGATCCCAATGCGGCCAGTAGAATGAGAACGACGACGGACGCGAGGGCGAAATAGGACGGTATGAAAAGGGGGTGTGTCCTCAAGCTCTGTAACAACTTGAACGGCCCCCGAGCGACGACATGCATCGGACGGGAATAAACTGAGCACGAACGGGGCTACCTCGATGTGGGGAAAGCGTCAAGCGGCCGCTTACGCGTATAAATATGGTGTGACCCCGGGTGCGAATGCGTCGCTGGCCACATGTTAAGAGGACGACCTGACCCATCAGTCCCATCAGTGTGGGGACAGTCAGGAGTTTTCCCTGGAGAGCATTCAGTCCAATGCCATGATGGCTTCCTCTCGGTCTCAGGCAAAAGGTTGACACTGCCTGCCGATGGGAAATCTCTCTTGATTCGCAGCCAATTGAAATCATCCAGTTTATGGTGGACCTACTAGTATCTCCTACATCATAAACTTTTGTTCCATGTCACATCTTCCTGGATTTTCAGGTAGAGGGGAGGAATGTCGCACAACCGCATACATCATCGAGGGTGATGACAAAGGAAGGTTTTAAAGTAGTTGAAATCTACTTCGTCCCGAGTCTTTCAGTTCGAGTTGGTGGCAACTAGGTGAGTGTTGAGGCAAAAGCATCTCAACACGCGAGGCTGCATCACCTTCCAAAACAAAGTATACGACGTAACTGCCAAGGCCCCTAGGCAGCGCATCACTAGTACTCTTATACATCGTCGTCGTCACCGCTTTCGTCACCGCCTTCGTCTCCATCATCCATGTCACCCCGATCTTCTCCGAGTCGCATATCGGCGTCCACGTGCATGTCCACATCGTCTTCTTCCGCCTCGTCAGCCTCGGCCTCAGTCTGATCTTCATCATCTACTTCACCTTCGCCCTCGTCCTCACCCTCGCCTGCACCGTCCTCCTGCTCTATCATCGCGTACGTCTCCGCGTCGGTGGTCGGAGCCTCCACAGGAGCCTCCACCTGCGCATGCGGCTGCTGCGCCTCGAGAGACAACGCGCCGAGCGCGTTCGGTAGCGGAGCAGAAGCTCTGCCCTCACCCTCGCCTTCGTCCGCCTCCGTCGTCATACGCTCCTTGCCTTTCCCGCGCGCCCCGCCGGCGCCGCCCTTGCTCCGAGCTTGGGGCGCACTGGAAGACGCGCCCCCCGCGGACGATCCCTTTTTGTTCTTGGCCAGCTCACGGTAGACTGAAAAGCCCAGAAACAAGGTACAGTCAGTCAGGGCGGAGGGCATAAAGGGATATTGCAAAAGCACATCGGGCGGGCTGCGAAGGCCAAAGGGCGAGGAGGATGCCCTGCATGTATAATAAAAAGCGTACCTTGTAGCTCTGTCTGGAGTGGCTGGATCAAGTCTGCAAACTCGATGAGCTCGAGGGCCTTGAACACGTCGGACGCGGAGATGCTTTTGTGTTGTTTGGAAGTCGAGACCTCGTGCGCGCTGTAGTACCACAGTATTTCACATCACCGTCAGAGCGACGCGTTTCCAAGCAATTATGCAAGACAGAGGGACTTACGTCGCGGCTACGCGTACGTTCGGTCGGCAAAAGCAATGAGACGGGTGGAAGGCGATCGATCGAAAAACACGCACCGAGGTAGTTTATGAAGACAGTCGCGCCTTTGACGAGCGAAAGCACAGTATCCTTCTGCAGCTTCACATTCTCCGGAACCTATTCAATTGTGTTCAGTCTAACGCGCAACTACGCGTGTCTAGACCTCGCCACAGTAGGCGTAAACTCACGGCAGATTTTGCGATGCGCGTCACGAGAGCGCGTGGAAGCTCAAAATTTTCGATGCCCTCCGAGACGGCGTCTTGTTGTGCTTGCGCTTGGGCGGACGCAGGAGCGTTGGCGTTGTCCTTTCTTGGCATGTCCGATAAAGAATGGCGGGTCGCGGAGCGATCAATCCGCTGCGGGTCGACGGCGATGAGACGAGATGATGGACTGTGGAAAGCGAGAGCGAGAGCTTGGCTTTGTTAGTGATTGATTTCCATTTGGGGTCTGCACTGGCCACACTTCGCTCACACGCAGCATCTAGCTATCAATATCGAGAACTTCCAACTGGATACACAAAATAAATGTAGTACAGTGTTCCTATTAGTGCCCTTGTTTCGTATGCCAGGTATATGATTGATACAGAGGTAGCGAGCCATTCAAATTCATGACTTCAAGTTTGCGGTCGTCCCGGCACTCCGTAGCAGACGTGAGAACGTGCCCTCGATCGTTATTTTCTTCATTATCGTAGGTTCGGGGGCTAACGCAACGAACAATAAAAAACGCATCAGCCGCCAGAGTCATACGAAGATCAGGCGAAAATGCCACGTACGATCCGTCAAGTTCTCGTCCTTCACCTTGCGCTTGATGCTGTCCATCACCTCGTTGACCGACGACCGGTCCAAGTCTCCGCGCGCCTTCATCAGGCACTCCACGAACCCCAGATTCGGTCCGTGCACCTTCGCGAACGACCAGAACGAGAGGAACGCAAAGCTCTTCGACGCCTCGAGCAACGCCAGCACCATCTCAACCACCTCGAAGTACGGCTCGAGCTCCTTGGCAGGCTTGAGCGTGCTGAAAAACTTGAACGCCTCTGCGACGTCCTGCCTGATCCGTTCCGTGGCCGCGGGCATGCGCAGCTTTTGCGTGTTGGCGAGTGCGGTCAGGTACGTGACGAGGAAGGCGTCGAGCAGGTCCTCGACGAGCAGCTCGAGCAGCGACCCATTCAGGTACGTCTGGTAGTCCGACATGTAGTCGCGCATCGTCTCAATGATCTGCACAATCATCCCGTCGTACCACGGGCCCTGGAAAAGCTGCTTCG
>Ga0137397_10001186_pt1 | contig 18258 bp, 28 predicted proteins | sample czorhiz116metaG_FD_106658 | JGI IMG/M metagenome (GOLD analysis project Ga0137397, IMG submission 106658) | Vadose zone soil microbial communities from Angelo Coast Range Reserve, California, USA - czorhiz1.16 metaG | ecosystem: Environmental > Terrestrial > Soil > Vadose zone | place: USA... | reverse complement strand
TGGTGCACTTGGTTTCTTTCAGTGTCCTGTCCTGACCCTCCCTGTGTGCTGACAGTCTGTGAGTGCCCCTGGCATGCTCAGTTTCTTTTAGGGTCCTGACTTGACCCTTCCTGTGCACTTGACAGTTGGTGAGTGCCCCTGGTGTGCTCAGTTTCTTTCAATGTCCTGGCTTGACCCTTCCTGTGCACTCAACAGTTTGTGAGTGCCCCTGGCACACTTGGTTTCTTTCAGTGTCCTGACTTGACCCTCTCTGTGCACTCAACAGGAAGTGAGTGCCCCTGGTGCTCTTAGTTTCTTTCAGTGTCCTGACTTGACCCTCCCTGTGCACTCAATAGAAAGTGAGTGCACCTGGTGCTGGTTTTTTTTCAGTGTCCTGACTTGCTCTCCCTGTGTGCTTGACAGTTGGTGAGTGTCCCTGGCATGCTCAGTTTCTTTCAGTGTCTAGACTTGACCCTCCCTGTGTGCTTGACAGTTTGTGAGTGCACCTCATGTGCTCAGTTTCTTTTAGTGTCCTGACTTGACCCTCCCTGTGCACTTGACAGTTTGTGAGTGCCCCTTGCACATTCAGTTTCTTTCAGTATCTTGACTTGACCCTCCCTGTGTCTCAACAGTCTGTGAGTTTCCTTGGCACACTCAGTTTTTTTCAGTATCCTGACTTGCCCCTCCCCATGCACCTGACAGAGAGTGAGTGCCCATGACATGCTCAATTTCTTTCATTGTCCTGACTTGACCCTCCCTGTGTGCTTGACAGTTTGTGAGTGCCCCTGGCATGCTTGATTTCTTTCATTGTTCTGATGTGACCCTCCCTGTGTGCTCAACAGAGAGTGAGTGCCCCTATCACACTCAGTTTCTTCCAATGTCCTGACTTGACCCTCCCTGTGTACTTGACAGTTGGTGAGTTCCCCTCACATGCTCAGTTTCTTCAGTGTCCCTACTTGACCCTCCCTGGATGCTCAACAGTTGGTGTGTGTCCCTGGCACACTCAGTTTCTTTCACTGTCCTGACTTGACCCTCCCTGTGTGTTTGATAGTCTGTGAGTGCCCCTTGCATGTTTGGTTTCTTTCAGTGTCCTGACTTGACCCTCCCTGTGTGCTTGACAGTTGGTGAGTGCCCCTTGCACACTTGGTTTCTTTCAGTGTGACTTGACACTCCCTGTGTGCTTGACAGCCTGTGAGTGCCCCTTACCTGTTTGGTTTCTTGTCTTGACCCTCCCCTTTGTTTTCCAGAAAGTGAATTCTTCTGTTATGGTTGCCTTTTCTGTGTCCTCACATTTTCCTTTCTCAGCAAATATTTTCCAAACTGAGAACATTTGTCACTAATGTACTGTTGCTATTTCACTGTCCTATATCTGTTTAACTAACATCTCTCTCCAGCCACCTCTCTCTATATCTAGTGATTCTATACATCACACAATGATTGGTACATTCTCCTCTATCTGCCTCTGTGATCTCTAACATACAAAATAGTGTCAATTCTCATTCTGGAGAATGCCTCCCTTTATTATGCCTTTTCATCTAAGCCAACTCTTGATCAGGCCTTGGATAGGGCATTTTCTCGATACAGGGCTTCTAACACCCACAATGCAGTCATAGAGCAGTTTTCTGCAGCTCCTCAGACATATTCTGTTTTACAATTTACAGAGTTCATCCTTGAATATCGCCTCTGATTTATTTGCTCCCTTTCTGCTATTTGTGGTTGTATCTTGTATTGGGACAAATGACAATTGAGACTAGGCTTTGGTATGGGCTACTTCCCTATACAGAACTGACCAAAGATCACATCCAGGATGTCTTCAATGTCCACCAGGCCCGAGATCTTGCCTACCGCCTGGGTGGCATAACGTAATTCCTCTGCGCCTAAAACAACATCCTCAACTCCTGCACGCGGGCATCCGTGAGTTAGATAGGATACACGCCGGACGATGTTGAGAAACCGCTACTCACCACGCGTGCCCAAGAAGGCGTCCAAGAACTCTAGCGCGGATTTCAAGTGGGCGCGATGCCGTGCGTGCGTGATTAGGGGGACGCTCGCGTCCACGTCATCTGCATCTTGGAGAAGATGATACCTGCCCGCATGACATGTGAATTAGGTCCGAGCAAGCCAAATAGACCTGTGTCAGTCATGAAAAATGAAATCATTAAGTAAAGCACCGTACCGGTCCTTTAGTGCCGTGGCAAGCCCCGCCAGGAAGTCACCAGTGCCGTGTTGGGAGGTAAGGCTGACGGCCCAACCGTGCTGCGGAAGCGCGCTGGTAAGCGCCGTTGACGCCTGCGCGGATGTGGGGAGTAGATCCGTTTTGTTGAGCAGGATGAACGTGTTTGGGGTCACGAGCGGAGCGAGCTCCGGTGGAATGTTGAGCCGTGGACCGGAAGGCGTCTCGTAAGAGACTGCGTCTGGGCACGCGAGTACGAGAAGCGAGGCGTCTGCGGCTTGAACTCTGTGGGAAACACGCATACAGGAGGTCGCATTATGTTTGCTCGACAATAAGGAGGATGAAGCGGAAGAAACGCACGCTTTTCGGGCCCTCTCGATCCCGATCTGCTCCACCTCGTCTGTGGTCTCTCGCAAGCCGGCCGTGTCAGCGACCACGACTGGGAGCCCAGCGAGATCTAGCGAGATCTCCAAGATATCGCGGGTCGTGCCTGGTACATGGGTGACGATTGCGGCTTCGCGCTGGGCTGCCCTTTCATTCGTCAGCGCGCCCAACGGCGGTGGGGTTACACTCGTACCGAGAAAGTTTAGGAGGCTGCTCTTGCCAACGTTTGGCGGACCAAAGATCGCGAGGCGGATTCCCGCTCGTATGATCTCGCCCCGCCGATTGTCCGCCAAGATCGATTGTATCCTATCCCTTAAACGGCGCGCTCGTCGCCTCGCTGTACATAAATCATCAATAAATGCTCAAACAATCCCACGTCCCAGAAGAGATATAAACAAGCATGCGCCACGCACGCACCTTCCTCGAACACACCCTCCTCAATCTCCTCACCCTCTCCGAAATCAATGAGGGCCTCGACAAGCGCGAGACAGCGTACGATATCCTCACGCAGCGCAACGAACTCTTTTCGCGCCTCGCCCTGCAAAAACCGGCGGCCATGTCAAAAGAGCAGCAACGTGAGTGCGATCGGTCGTCAGTCATGTATACTTGGCATAAGGAAAGGGGGGAAGTAGCGCACCCACCCCTGCGACGCGCAGCGCGGCACGCCGCTGAGACTCCGTATCTGCGTCCACGAGGTCTCGCAGTCCTTCGACTTGCGTGAGATCGAGTCGGCCGCCCTCGAACGCGCGACGCGCGAACTCGCCCGGAGCGGCGGGGCGACACGTTGGGATACGCCCGAGCGCAGATAGCACGACGTTGATGACGGCGCGGCCGCCGTGTACGTGTAGTTCTAGGACGTCTTCTGTCGTGAAGGAGCGGGGGGCTGTGGTGCGTGCGTAGACGATCAGGGGTTAGCGGTGGTGGTGGGAAGGGCCTTAGGATGGGGACGCACCGCGGAAGAAGACGGCGAGGGCGTCGTCGAGGTGTTCTGCGGTGTGCGGGTCCACGACGTAGCAGCGCTCTAGCTTTTGTGGTTCGGGACGGTGCTGGAGCCGCGACATCCTCTCCTCATCGTGTGTACGCGCTCGGGTTCGGACGGGGCGGACCATTCGTTGCCAGACGCAGAGTGCGTCGGGCCCTGATATGCGGATGACTGCGATGCCGGATTTTCCGGGAGGCGTAGAGAGAGCGTAGATGGTCTTGCGCTGGGCATCCGAGAGCGGGAGCGCGTTGACTTGATTCATCGCCGTCGGTGTTGGGGGCGCCGGCGTGTGTACTTGGCCGCATCGCAGTGCCAATGTTGTCCGTGGACGTGTACACCCCACAGCGGGGAGAAGACGACACCTGGCAGATGCAGAGATAGGGCGCAACATGGTGGATAAATGACACCGGAAGTCCACCGGAATGCCAGCGCGACAATAACTCCCACGCAAACTCTTCTTTCGCATTCGCACTCACGTCCTCGCATATAGTCGCCTTTGAACCACCTGGATCATCATCACCTCGTTGCTAACAACCTCCATCGTCATGGGTCAATCACGTTCGTATCACAGCACTCTCACCTGGCCCGTTCCCTCCCGCATCAGAGTGCTTTGAACTGACCCATATCTCCCCACGCATTCTCCAGCATCACAGTTTATGGAAGACATGGAGAGGCGGTCCAACTGTGCGTCGATAGCACTGTCACAATACCCTTCTCGTGTCTGTCAAACTGATTGATTGCATCGTGTGCGTTGCGTGCGTGTCTGCAGTCAACGCCAGCGAATTGGAGCGACTGAAGAAGCGCTTCATGAAGCTCGACAGGTGCTTACCACCCGCTGACCTCTACCCTCTGCCCTAACAATGACTCACACACGCACGCACGATAATCTGCTTCCTCCGTTCCGCCTCCTTCGCACGCACACACGCATGTCACAGTGATGGCTCTGGATCAATAGACCGAAACGAGTTCCTGCAGATCCCGCAGATCGCAAACAACCCTCTCGCGTCGCGGATGATCGCCATATTCGACGAAGAGTGCGTGTGTACCTTTGACCCTCTCCCGCTTTGTCCCTTTGCACATTCGCTGATCGTGTGACCGTGGTGGCCGCTCGTTTATAGTGGCGGTGGAACGGTGGACTTTCAAGAATTCGTCGGAGGGTTGAGCGCGTTTAGCAGCCGAGGCGGACGGGACGAAAAACTGCGATGTATGTCTCGCCGACGTTGCCGAAGAAAGGGCGGGCCTTTGCTAACAAACAAAAAAACGTCTTCTATCAGTTGCCTTCAAGGTCTACGACATGGATCGCGATGGATACATCTCGAATGGGGAGCTGTTTCTCGTGCTCAAAATGATGGTGGGCAATAATCTGAAGGTAACCGCTTTTCTTGTCCCTTGGTCAATTCGTTGACCCCAAACGAAACGATTTTTTATTGGCCTGCAGGATACCCAACTCCAAGAAATTGTGGACAAGACGATCATGGAGGCCGACAAGGACGGCGATGGCAAGCTGAGCTTCGAAGAGTTTACCCAGATGGTCGCCAACACGGTACGCGGCGAAAGCGCCTCTCTGCGCCCGTTTGGTCACTGACTGTCCCTCCTTAGGACATCGTGAAGCAGATGACACTTGAGGACCTCTTCTAGCCCTGTGGCTACTTGTTGACTCCCTCTCGTCTCATTCGTAAACGTATACCTACTTTGAGCTGAGCTCTTCCCTCTTACATGCATCACGATTGGTCATGGGTCTTGTGTAATGGGTTAATTCGGTTTACCGATATCACTGATGGAGAAAGGTGTAACGATAGCGGACACTTGTACGAATGAGTTATTACACGCCCTCTCACGTTTGTCGTGTCGTGTGTGCATCAGAATTCGGAGATCGTTCCTATGGCTAGGCACTGACAAATGGCAAATTCATGCATATCGCGTAACTGGAAAGAGTTCCTCTTATACGTGTAATAATTTTGTCAACATACGACAGGACGATGAGGGGGGGAGAAGAGGTACATTTTACAAAAACGGGGATGAGTATGTAGTAAACAAACAAGTGGTCGAGTACACCAAAGGCGATAACAAATATTGCAGCGTGCGGGACTTGCGGATCGATGGAAGGGGGAAACACGAGGACAAAGGTAATTAACCCTCTCCAAGATCCGGGGAGAGGGGATGTAACACGGAGCTGAACACAAGGACAAGAGCGCGGGGGAGACACAATTAAGGGAGAAAAGGGGATGTGAGAAAGGCACATCAGAGTTGCGATGGCAAGCCACAACAGTCACGGCAACTAAGAAGGTGAAACGAGATGGAAAGAACACACGAGGTAGCGCGCAATGGCATATGTGATCTAGGTGGGGGTATATGTCGTGTCCTCATTACTGATGGGAACGGGGGGCTGTGGCGAGCCAAAGATCATGCGACAGTCGCAGCGCGCTGCACTGCGCAATATCGCAGAAAAGGCAGGCGGAGCTCGCAGTGTGGGGTGGTGGAGGGTAAAGGAGAATGGGGTAAGGAGGAATGGTAGGGTAAGATTAGGGGAGGGGACGGGGCCTTGTGGGGAAGAGTGAGATAAGACACCAACGGATCGAAATTCACCGGCTCTGGCCGGCTCCGACAAGAACGGTACGAGATTCGAGCTCCAACGGGTGGTGCCCTTGTTGCGCGGAGAGGTTCAAGTTGAAGGGCGAGTTGGGTGCCAGCCGCGCGGATTGCGCGAAGAAAGATGGTGGTGTAGGTGTGAATGGGGAGGAAGAGGAAGAGGAAAAAGAGGCCTGCACGGTGGCGAGGTAGAAAGGGTCCGTGTTGGCAAACTGTGACGGGGCCGATTGAACCGGGGTGGCGTCGTACATCCCCGGAGAACCTAGCGGAAGCGGCGTAGGCGGGGGCTGTTGCGGCGACAACGCGGGTGCGAACGGCTGCTGTTGATGCTGCTGTTGATGATGATGCGGGTGTCCCATTGTGGGTTGGCGGAACTTTGGCGTGTATTGATGTCGGTGCGGTGGCGTGATAAATTGAGAGTTGTTTGGAGTGTGCGCGGTCAGGAGGAGGTCCTCGACGGCCTGTTCGTCCTCCATCTCATCGTCGTCGATATCGGAGCCGCGCAGAGGAGCGGGGGCCACGTGGGGAGCGGGGTTTTGGCCTCTGTGCCGAGCGGGGTCGTCCCACTCCCAGTGACAGGGGGCGGTGGCTGAGGTTGGCGTGGGCGTGTTGCATGGCTGCGCGAGGCTGTTACGTCGGGTGACGCAGTGGACGCCCGATTGGTTTTGGGAGGGATAGTAGATCACATTTGCAAGTTGGGACTGGGGAGCGTTGTTATAAAATGATGGTTAGAAGGGCAGAGGGGGAACGAAGAGGGGAGGGAGATACCTGAAGCGTCGCGAGATCCCTGGCCTCCTGAGATACATGGCTTGCGGAGAAGGAAGAAACGAGATCGTCGATGGAAACGTTCATGGAGGGGAACAAGAGAGGGGGGAGGGGATGATGGGAGGAGATTTAGAGAGACGAAAAGGGAGGGGTTTATAGGCGGACTCGTTTGTTGTCCTCTGAGAGAGGCTGAGGGCTGAGATGTGCAGTGCCCCGCTTTCGGCCCGGGTATTACCGAGTCCCCGGTTCTTGGGGTCTGTCTTGTCTGCCTCGACATCTTCACCTCCTCTGATCAATTCATCTTTGGCGCCCGCTGCTTCTCCCCGCAACGAGAAAACAACTCCTCTGGACTTGGTGGTGGATCGCTGCGTCGTAATCAGTCATGCTCTCAACCCGGGGTGGTCCTGTCCGTGCTGTATATCCCCCTCCAGTCAACACGCCACAGTTTGAAATCCCCACCTTCAGTTGGAAGCGATGACAGACACGTTGCTCGACGTCTTTTCCCCCCTCCTCACTGCCTCGCCTCGGACGACTCGGAATGCCGGCAGTCCCCAGGCTCGTCGCACTAGTCGATATCCATCGAAAACGCACGCATGCAGGACGCCCCCCCCGTTGTGCGTCTAGTCCAGGACGTTGAATGTTCCCCAATTTGGGACTTCCGAAAAAAACCTGACATCGTCCCGAACCCTGCGCTCCGTCTCGGGTCGCTGGTCGCTTCCCTTCCCGGTTTCTTATGCAATCCCTTTGGTCATCTCGCCATTCGCACGGCTCGAGTTCCCCGGTACGGCGCCACGCAAGGCAAAACAAATCGACAACAACATCGGTTGTTCGGTGCACAGTGCATAGTTGGCTCTTAGCGCCTTGAGTGGCAATGTCTCGCGCCACTGGCTCCCAACCCACTGACTGGTATCCTCGTCCGCTTTCAGCGATGGCTGAGCTACAGGCACAGGATTGCTTTCCCCGCTCCAAGGCTATACTGTATGACGCCACTCTGTTTGGGGCTTGCTCCTCCGGTCCCTTTTTTCGTTCCGTTATACAACATGTCGTACAACCAACTTTGTCCATGGGGTACGAAACCCCGTCCATTGCCACCGAGTTGGGCACCATTTTATAAAACATGATTTAAACATCACATCACCATACCGGCGCTATGGCCATACAAGACACCCTGGCCTAATGTGACACCCGCGATCGAGCGTGTTCTCATTCTCGTTCGTTCAGGAATACGTCCAGCTCGTCGTCCAGTTCCTGCTGGGTCTTCCTCACCCTCACATCTCGTGGGCTCATTTCCCCACCTTCGTTCCACGCTCCCCTCCGCCCCGGCCCGCGGACGCCATCTCCCGGTGACCCCCGTGACCTGCCTGTTATTGACTTCGGGCTTGTGATACGGGATTCGAGACTCTTCTTCCAAGAGTCTTCATCGTCAATAAAGTGTCCACGTATCTCCGATGTCCGTTCCAGTAGCGACTTCCCCCTGCCCTGCTTCTCGATGTAGTCTGCGCGCATCTTTGACGGAGGGCTCGCAGGGCGAGATCCTCCCTCTGGTGAGTCCTCGTGCAAGAACGCATCGAGTTCATCGTCGAGTTCCTCTCGTCTCCGCCTCTTTGCCTCTTGTGCATCCCCCTTCCGATTATCGCCTCCTACTTGCCCGTCCACGCCGTGCTTGCGATAGAATTCGCTCCGGCTCCGGGAGCCGTGTTTCTTGACGTCGGTCATCTCCGCCCACCGTAAGTGCAGGGCACCCTTGAGGCCCTCGCCCTTGCCTAGACTTGCGTCGATGCGCTCCTTGGGCGGCCAAAACGCCATCGGGATCGATTTGGCCAGCACAAAGCCCCGCTCGTCGGGTGTTTCCGACGCCGTGCGTTGCAGTTGAGAAAACGCTCCCGTTGCGGCGTTTGAAGAGGAAAAGAGGAGCACGCAGGTGGTGTCGTCGACCCATTCGAGTCCTAGCAGTTTTGCGTCGAAGTGTGTGACGTATTCAAATATGAGCTTGGTGGATAGGTGCGCGATTGGCGGTCCCTGTAGGAATAGGGCGTTCGGTCGCCGGGTGGTGTCGTCTGAGTCTCATGTATAAGCATATTGTGATGACGTAGCAGAAGGGTATCGAGGGCTATGATGTACCTATCATATCCGGCCCATCGGCGATGACGTCGAGTTGTTCTTCCTCGTCGCGTTTCCTCTAATACAAAGGATGGTTTGAAACGTCACGGAGGCCGACGTCTTCATTAGGGCCTTTCGGGGCGAATTCAACGACACTGCCACGGGCGCACCTTGCTGCCACGGTTGACGCTTGACTCGGAGAGCAAGTAGACTTTGTTGCGACCTATGCGGTCGGCGAGAGATGGGGGTGTTGGTGCAGCCTGAACTTGGTCTTCATATGCGACGTCTAGCTCATAAGAAAGAAGAGATGGGGTGTCTGCTACGAGTGGATCATGTTCCGGGAGGATGTCCATGGAGAGCGAGCGAGAAAAGTGTGTGCGAGTCGCGGCACGGCCCGAGCCTTTCTTGTCTCATTCACACTCGCGTCCTCGTCCTCCCCCTTCGACCCTCCCAAGGGCTGTGTCCTTCGCACTACCCATGGATATCGTGGAGAAAACACAAGGTTTCCTCTCTAAATGGTCCAAGTCTGGAGAGGCAGACTGGTACGTTTCACCCTCGTTCCACCTCACTCCTCCTTTCCCTTTTGTTGACCCTTCTCCGTCTCTACTGTTGTGAACGAACCCACCCTTCGTCTTCGCTCTCTCAGCCGCAAATACTTGATACAACTACACTCCACACCGACCGACTCTAATGCTGCCGATGCCCTCGTCACGGCATACCACACTCTCCTTTCAGCCGCCCTCTCCCTCTGGAAGCACCCTCTCCCTCCGTCCTCATTCTCCGCGTTCGTGAAGTCCATGCTGCAAGCGTTGCCCTCTTCGTCCCATGACGCGCCGTCTCCGGCTGCCACTGCCCTGGGGGAGCTCCTCATCGACACTATGTGGTCGATCGACTTGCAGCTGGATGAGGTCATCGCCGACTCAAAAGTCGCAATTGCGGCCCAGTCAGAGAGGGGAAAGGAGCAGGAAAAGGAGCAGGTCAACGGTCGACCGGACGAATCGAATGCCGTCCTGAGTCGCGACGCGGCGACCAAGGACAAATCGACGCTACAGGAGCTCGTAAGACTACTTCTGGTACGTCGATGATTTTGAATGCGTTTATAGGGACTGGGCATCGTTTTTATATATATATTCTGACGACCATCGTTCTTTTTCTCATGTGTAGAGCGACGGCGTCGTAAGTCCTGGCCTCTGTAGAGAGCGCTTAGACATGAGCCTTGTGGCGGCCTTGGGTCTCATCTCGGATAAGTCCTCTTATGACAAAAAGGAAGTACGGGCGCGTACGGGCTTGTTGTGCGTATCCCCTCTTTTCCTTCCATCTCGGCTATCGTATTCATCAATCCGTCGCAGCTACAAACAAAATAAGTTCAACCTCCTTCGCGAACAGTCCGAGGGCTTCTCCAAACTCGTCACCGAGGTGACCAGTGCCCTACCTCCTCCACATTCTCCTGCCACTGGCCTCCCTTTGGAGCCATCTTCCGTCTTCCCGGAACGCGTACAGCCTATATGGAAACGCATCGTCAGTCTCATTGGATATTTTGACCTCGACCCGAACAGGGCTCTCGATGTCATCCTCGACCTCTTTTCCGCATATCTAACGACGCACTGGAGCTTCTTCCTCGTAGTGCTCAGCTTGTCGCCTTGGAAAGGTCAGTGTGAAAGTCTGATGTGGATTAACGAAGAGAGGAGCGAGCCGATGAACGAGGAGGAAGGTCGCCCTTCAATGTTCCAAGGGAAGTGTTTGGATGAGATCTTGGCTATGGCTGAGAGCCCAGGTTTGTCGAAGCCTCCGGCTGTCCAGTCTACGCCTTGCCTCATGGCGCAAGTTCTCGGCTTCAAGTTCCGTCACTATCAGGTTCGTCGCACGCACGCATGATGCAAGCGGTTGTATTCAAAGCCCCGTCAGTCGCCTGATGTCGCAGAGACGACGCCTCGCCAACTATTTCTCACCTCTGCCCTCCTCATTCGAGAGGACTTTATCACCCTGGACGACCTTTACCCCCATCTGTCCCCACCGGACGACGAATTGGGGGACAAGGGTTACGAAGCGTACATCGCTTCCATAAACGCGCGTATCGACAACGCCAAAACCTCTCAACTTGCAATGGCTGCACCGCTGGAGTCTTCGTCTCAACTGAGCTCCTCTCGCCTCCCACCTCCACCCCCAGAAGCAAAGAAGCCCTCGCCTCCTAACCTGGCATCCGAACCTAAAGATCTGCCAAACCAAAAAGTCGGCATACTTGTCGCGCTTCTCGCAGTGGGCGCCCTCCGACCCGCGCTCGCGATTCTTACCAAGTTCCCTTGGCTGGTCGACGCCTATCCCGAGATCGCGGATCTACTCATTCGCGTGATGAAGCACTCACTTGCAGCGCTATACGATCAAAATTTGGTCACGAAACCGCGCAACCCGTCCAATGTTCAGCCCCGTGCACGCTGGAGTGCCACTGGCGTGGTTCCCGCTCCCGTGCGCAAACCCATGCTAACGCTGTACGCACCGACTCCACCGGGGACAAGCACTGCAGATTTCGTCTATTTCTTCCCTTTTTGGGCGGACCGCATACCCATATGTAGCACATTGGACGACCTGATAGATGTCATCGACCCGCTTATGGCGTTTGTTGGGCTTCACGTGTCCCGGGATCCCGTCTTCTTAACAAAATTCGCGAGGTTGGGGAGGTTGCATATTACGTCGACAGTGCGTCGACCGGTTCTAATTCCTTCTCGGACACGCTTCCCTGACTGGTTGCCAGCTTGAAGTCGACCCGGCGACGCAGAAACACGTAGGCATGCCCGACGCGGATCATCCGATATCCAAGTTTTGGCACAAGGTTCTCCGCCTCTACTTCCTCCCCGCTCTCCCTCTCATCCGCGGCAACGCGGTGTGCACGGTCGAGATCTGGAACGTGATTCGTCAGTTTGAAACGACGGTACGCTGGAGATTGTATGGCGAATGGAAGACAAAGACGTACACGACGCATCCCGAGTTACGCGTGCGCGCGGTGCAGGTAGATCGCGAGTCTAAAGGCGTCCTGCGACGCCTGTCGCATAACACCATCGACACGCTGAGCGGAACGGTCGCGAAGATCGCGCACAGCAATCCGTGCATCTTTTTCACCAACGCGGTCAACCAAATCATGGCGTATGACAATCTGGCGAGCGTCGTGATCCAGGCGTTGAGGTATGCAACGAACATGGGTTTTGATGTCCTTGTGTATATCATCCTGGACGCTCTGGCGAATCCTCACAAAGAGCGAGTCAAGGACGATGGTGTTAACACGTCTGACTGGTTGCAGAGTGCGTTTGTATCCTTGTCCTAGAATTCCTGTGGGTTGACGACGTTCTTACTGATAGGCCTTGCGTCCTTCACCGGGATGCTGTTCCGGCGTTACTCGGCGGACCTCACACCTCTATTCAAATACATCGTGCACCAGCTCTACGCGGGTCAGACGACGGAGATTGTTGTCTTGCGCGAGGTCATCTGGAAGATGGCGGGTATCGAGCCTTTGCCGAGCCTCTCCGAGGTCCAAATTACCGCCATGGCCGGCGGTCCAACTCTCCGGATCGAGGCGGTCGCTTCGACGGCCCGGGGTGCACGGCTCGATCCTGGTGACGCTGTGCTCAAAGGCCCACAACGTCTTGGCAAGGCACTTTTAGAGTCCCAGCTCGCGCTCCCGTTGCTTGTACAAGTCGCGCAGCAGAGGCAATCGGCCGTGCACAAGATTCCTGACGCGCATCTAAAGTCGCTTGCTAGTTTGTACGACGCTGTAAGCTTCACGCTCATTCACTTCATTTCGAAAATATTTTCTGGTTACTGATGGGCTTGGACCAGACCCACGGCGTTTTGCTTCAGTATCTCGAACTGTTGACGTCGCCGGCTGTCATTCGATCGCAGGATTATGCGCAAAAAGTCGTTCCGACCCTCGCCGAGCTGGGCGAGAAGTATGGCATCTGCCCGCCAATCTGCATGCAGATTGTCCGGCCGATATTGCACTCCAGTCTATTAGCCGCCGCGGTGGCTGCAGAAGAGCAGGAGCGCGTCGCCAATGAGGAAGCGGAGAAGCGGCTTAAGGCCGCCTTGGCGGCAAAGAGGGATCCGAGCATCGCACATTCTCGCATCGCTTCGCCCGTGGTCGGGGACACCAGCTCTTCTGAGACTCCCGCAACGGTAGACGCTAAACCCAGCACCCAGGAGGTCAAGCCTTCGGAGGATGTCGTCATGGATAACGGGGATACACAGGCCTCTGCCGTCTCGCCTGCACCTGAGGTGCGCATCGAATGATTTCATCGCATCTCGTTGGGACCTCCGCTTCTCACACCGTTGTTTCCTTTCAGAGCCCCTGGGTCCCAGAAATTAGGGCATTGTTTGACGACGTGAGGAAGATAGCTCCCAAGGCGGCGTACGATATCATCGGGTCAGTCCCAGGTTGGCCACCGGAGCAACGTCGCCAGTCGCTTATATCTATCTAGGCCAGGATTCTACCTTACGTTCTGGCAACTATCGACGTACGACCTCGCTCCCCCTGCCTCCAGGTACGAAGAGGAGGGGGCCGCGCTGCGCACGCTCAGCCGCCAGGAGGATTCCAAGTATAACATGGCGGACCGTTCTTCCGATAGGACGAAGCGCCAGGGCGCGCAGGCTCACCGTGCGCGCCGGGACAGATACGCACAGTTCGCGCAGACGCTCGCACAGGAACTCAAGACGCAGGCAGCATCGCGGCGATACACGATCAAGAGGTTAGCGAAGGAGAAGGCACACTGGTTCTCGCATGGCCCCAAGGCCGCGGCGTTGGCGTCTGTCATCATCGAGCATTGCATCCAACCGCGCTGCTTGTTGTCGCCCATGGACGCGGACTACTGCGCTCAGGTCATCAAGGCGATTCACATCATGGGCACCCCTGGCTTCAGCACGTTGATGATATACGACAGGGTAAGTCGGACTTCTTTGGCCACGCTTTCATGCTTCTGAACAAGTTGAAACGTCTGATTATATGTTGATCAGCTTCTCGGGGACCACATCAAGGTCGTGGTTTTCTCATGCAGCGAGTACGAAGCCAAAAATTACGGTTCGTGAAAATTTCTAAATCCCTTTTCGTAATGCTGATTTACATGGCTTCCGTCCGTAGGCCGATTCCTGCTCGGGATCCTCACCGACTTGTACAAATGGTTTTCGGACGAAGCCCTGTACGAACAGGACAACAGGACCAAGATCGGCGGGAAGGTCCATTACCTGCCTGGGTTCCAGCAATCCTGGTCGCCAAAGTTCCCGGTGGAGAGGACGTCCCTTTTGGCGTGGCGCAGTTTCCAACAGGTGTTGAGAAAATGGCATGGGAAGCTGTTCAAAGTGAGTCCTTCTTTACCTTGCTTTATTTACGCGGCTGATTCGATTTATGTCAAAAAAAGTCACTAGCTGACTGTATCAAGACGCATGAGTTCATGCACGTCTATAATGCCATCATCGTCCTCAAGGAGATTCTGCCCGTCTTCCCGTTGTCTGCCGTCATCGATCTGATCGGCCCGCCATTGAACCAAGTCATTGAAACGTTGATAGAGAAAGAGGAGCGAGGTGATCTGAAGATCCTAGCGAGGGCGTACGTCGCTCGGTGAAATCGGACCGCATATCTCGGTTGACAACGGATCTTTCAGGTATCATGCCAGTCTCAAGAAGCGAGAACATCTCTGGGAACCTGCGAATGGGGCTTCCAAAGTGAGAACTGATGAAACATTGGGAAGGTGATTCATGCTGATTCCTAATCCTAGCAGAAAGGTACTGCACCTTCTCCTCGACCTTCAACGCCGGTCCCTGCACAACCTGCGGGCGACAAGAAGAAGACCGAGACGGCGCCGGCGCCCTCAGAAAGATCTACACCGACCGCTTCTCGAGGCCCGACCCAGCCCCCCAATGGTGCCGAGAAACCCAGCACGCCCTCCTCGGCAAAGCCTGCAGTCGAAAGGTCTGCACCCAGATCACAAGCGTTCGTCCCAACTCGGCTAATTCTCTTCACAGCATCCCTCGTCCAGAAGTCGTGAGGCGGGTACGCACGGTGCCAAGAGGAGACACACCCGGACGACTGACCACCAATGCGAACGGCGACTACTCGAAGCCGCAACCCATGGAGGTCGACGCGCCAGCCACACCAAACAAGCAAGATGATATCGCGGACGCCCGCCGTCCCTCACCAGTTCCTGGGCACCGCACGGACCCACCTATGAGCACCTTGCACAAGGCCGCCTTACTCCAGAGCAGAGAAGGTCCACCAACGCCCCTTCCTCACCCCGTCACTACGAACCTTTCTCCAGCGAAACAACCACCGCATTCGCCACGCGGCCACCGAGGTCCGGAGGAACGGTCGTCGCGACCTGATGCTGCGCCGATGCCACCGCCGAACGCTCCAAGCCAAACTGCTTCTGCGCAAGAATTACGCGAAACGGCGAGACAGACCATTCGTAGGAATGACGAACCATTGGATACAAGAACCATACCCCCCGATACTCGTGGTGATCCTAGCTTACGGAGACGGTCACAGTCGCCGCCGACACGACCTGGCACGCGGAACGCGAGCGCGGAGAGCCGGACAAGCGGGGAACGGCCTGGGGACCGTGGCGAAGTGGATCGGGCCGATGACAGGCGTCTCGAACGTGGGGACAGCAGTCGGCAAGAGGCGTACGCTTCGGACCGACGGGAGCATCGTCGTGAGCGTTCTGATCGAGACCGCGAGCGCGAACGTGGCAGAGACCGTCATGGAGACCGAGAGCGGGACAGAGAACACCGCGAGCGCGAACGAGATCCTGAACGGGACCGAGACAGACGCGACAGGGATCGCGACAGGGACCGAGACCGCGATCGTGACCGTGAACGAGGTGACCGGCACCGACGGGACGAAAAGGATCGCGATCGAGAGGGCAGGAAGGACCGCGAGGTCAGTAGTCGGACTGCTCTCCCCGCCGAGGATCGGGGTCAACCTACTCGACCGGGTCATCGTTCTGCTGCTCCTGCCGAGGACACACTGGGCAAGCGAAGAAGACCCGCCGACGATGACGTACGTTCAGCCTCGTCGCTTATGGGGTTCATTGGCCTGTATTCATCACGTCTCCTTCGTGATTTTGATTGACAGTCAGACCGTGCACCCAAGCGCAGCTCTCGTGAGAAGGGCGGCCGCGAAGATCGCAGCCGGCGGTCTTCCGACAAGGAGAAAGACCATGAACGTACGCGAGACTCAGATCGGCGGCGTCGAGATCGCGAGGAAGATGCTAGCGATGGCCGCCAGGCACCGCCAGAAAAGGTGCGAAACCTAGTTTTATTACCCCACCTTCGCCTTTTGTACGCAAAAGAAAAAGTTTGACAAAAAAAGCTGACTGAAAACTTTCTATTTCATTCAAACAGCCTTCGGAGAAGCGCATACCCGACGTTCCTCCCACGGCACCGTCCCCCCTGCCGCCGACGACGCCTTCTGCTCCAAGGGCGATGGCGGGCAGTGGAGAACCGGCACGCAACGGAAAGCCGGAATCAGGGTCAGGGGTACGTGAGCGTGAACGCGAGCGAGAGCGAGAGCGCGAGTGGGTACCACGCGAGAGCGCACAGCAACATCATCGTGAACGCGAGAGGGAACGCGAACGCGACCGGGACTGGGAGCGTGATCCGCCCATTGCTATGCACCCGCGGGAGCGTGGTGATGTCATGCCCCCACCACCGCCAACACCACCGGGGGGTCCGAACGCCCCGATGAATAACAATACTGCACAGCCGCCGCAGCTGCCACTTTCCGAATCCGGCTCCGGGAGCTTTCTGTCGAGGATCGGCGGACCGTATCGCTCGCCTCCGACGGCGTCCAACTCGTTCCGCTCAGATGTCGGAGAACAACGTAGTTGGCCAGAGGACGATTGGGATGGGAGTCGTAAACGGTCGTCATCTGGTGAGCAAATCCCTCCTTTTTTTTCTCTCTCTCTCTTCCTTGCTGATGATACGTAATGATTCGTTTCAGAGCGGGAGAAAAACTCTATGGAAGATACGTCTGCAGGCTTGAGTTCAGACTCGCAGGTACCCAAGCGGCCACGTATTAACCGGAACCGGTACATCGGAGGCCCACCAGCTCACGGTCTAGCGAAAAAATTGTTGCCAATCGACCCTGGCGCCAACGACAAGCCGCGGGCTGGCCGGAAGGATTATGATTAGACCAACTCGCAGCATCGCTTATTGATCAAGACAGCCGACATTTGATACAGTAGGCCAACTCCCAGACATAGAATATCAGACCCGCCCACGTGTTCTCGCCCCTCTTGCCCCCCTTGCCCCTTACCGCTATTGAATAATTCATTTGGTGTATAGCATCTAGTATGAACACGAGATAATTTTGATCCAGGTTCCACCATAAGAAGCTATCTCCGCGGGGGAGCGAGTTTCCAAAGTCAGGGAATGAGATAAAGATAAAGTGAATCGGGGAATGGCGAGTTGAATCGCAGCGAGAACAATAAGAAATACAATGGGGCTAGCGTTTAATGAGTGTAAGGAATTCTTCCCGCGTCTTGTGGTGTGTGCGGAAGCAGCCGAGCATACAGGAAGTGGTCGTGATCGCGCCCGGCTTCTGTACGCCACGCATGGTCATGCATAAATGGCTTCATGCAGGGACATCAGGGAAGGCGGGATGAGGAACGATGTCGGAAAAGGGGCGGAGATGGGACGTAAGTGAGGGCAGTGGAGTGTGATGTCGGGTGGGACGTACGTAGCCTCCATGACGACAGCGACCCCGCGAGGTTTGATGGCCTCTTGTACGCAGAGGGCGATTTGTTTTGTGAGGCGTTCCTGCACCTGGAGTCGACGACTGAAGGTCTCTGCTATGCGTGCGAGTTTCGAGATGCCCAAAACGAGCTTGTTTGGAATGTACGCTATGGCAATCTGCAAATGGGAAACGGACATCAACGCCGTAAGAGTGGGGCCAAGTCACCGGGACTGGAGGGGAATTTATCGCGCAAATGGGAAATGGGTTTTCACGCGGGGAACGAACCTTGCCAGTGAATGGGACCAGATGGTGTTCGCAGAGGCTGGAGATGTCGATGTCACGAACGAGGACCATTTCATCATGGTCCTCAGCAAAGACAGCATCATTGATCACGTCTGCGGACGGAGGTCAAAAATTGCCTTTCAGCGTTTGTTTGGGGGGGGGGGTGCTTTTGATGGGGTGCACGCGAGGAAAAAAAAATAGGGTGGGGGGGGGGGGGAGGGAGATAAGACAGAGGAAGGGGGGACCTGCCGGCTAGACGCTCTTCATAGCCTTTCGTCATCCACATCAGGG
>Ga0137397_10001185_pt1 | contig 18260 bp, 24 predicted proteins | sample czorhiz116metaG_FD_106658 | JGI IMG/M metagenome (GOLD analysis project Ga0137397, IMG submission 106658) | Vadose zone soil microbial communities from Angelo Coast Range Reserve, California, USA - czorhiz1.16 metaG | ecosystem: Environmental > Terrestrial > Soil > Vadose zone | place: USA... | reverse complement strand
AGAGTTGCGCTCGAAGGGAGTGTCAAAGGATGGTGGTGGCTCTGAGTGTGTTGGTGGTTTCCACCTGATAGTTGTTGAGTCGCATAGATGGCTGTAGCGGACATGGCAATAGCCTGAAGGAGTTGGGTGACACTGAGGGGGCGGAAAAGGTAAAGAATATGAGAGAGGCTGGTGGTAAGGTGCGGCAATCATGGCGAGGACCCAGGTCAATTCTTTTTTGTATGAAAGAGCGGCGGATTGGCAGTAGAATACTTTCCAATGGGAACTCCAATTTGGACTTGAAACGGATACTACAGTAATCAAAAGGTACAAGTAGGAGTGGACATCCGTACCTGAACTGATTGATGTATAGTACTTGGACCAATTGATTCGCAGTGGGTGGCGATGATCACTAATTATAATGTCAGAGTCGCACAACAATGCGTATTTCCAGCCGGAAGCAACTGCAACCACAGGATGAGGGACTGTTTGAAGGGCCGGTCATTCATTTCTGGCCTTTGCCCTCGTTCCGAGTTGACAATGACGACAACAGCGTTGAGTTCAATCGGACACATCGACTAGATGAACCAAGTCCTCCGGGCCGTTATCCGTGATTACCTGATTGTGGCGTTTCCATCGCAACTGATTCTGCGTGCAACAATTGTTTCAACTGGCAGTCAGTCATATCCCCATTGTGTCGATTGTGTTTCGTCACACCAATTGTCCGTCTCTCTTTCCGGGGTAACATCGCGGCCAGTCTATCTGGCGCAATTGAAACCTAATCTAAGTTATATTCTTCGAACAAAAGATCGGATACTGTCACATATACTCCCTTAAAGAGGCCGAATTGAACCTGAAGATGCTATGCAGACCTCGACTCGGAATCCTTCCGAATGGCTGAGTCGGACTCGAGCCGATCAGCCCGTCACTCATCAGTACCATGAACACGTTGTTTCAAGACCAGGCTAGCGATTTTTTTAATCTGCCAAACGCCATATACGTCGTATTTGTCTAAATTATCTGAATCGCAGTTAAAACGGGCCTATTTTGCATCCTTGCGTTCAATTGTTTTGCCTACCAAGTCCAAATCGTCGTCTGCTGCCTCGCGAGATCAAAGCATCATAGTACCGGTACCGTGTAGCGCGCGGTTCCGTGCGTTCCCGTCGAGGCTGGCTGTGGCATCACCGTGACTGCAGTCGTATTGTGTCTATCGTCTTAGTCCCGCTCCCGCTGCGTTCCCAATCGCAAAGGACCGCCTCGTCGTTTCTGGAGCGCTCGGAACCGTCAGCCGCCTCGGACCGTGTTCGGCTTTCCAAGATGACGAAGCACCTCGGGCGACATGAGTGATTCATAGTAGGCCATGTTCGCCGTCGTGGACGTCGTTGTGCAAATCAAAGCCATGCACATTCGCCGCGAACGTGCTGCAGTAGTGACTTTGCTCCAGACGCGAGTCTCACCCATCGGCAGCAACCTAAGTTCCGTATTGGGGCACGAAAGCTGAGCTTAAGTCTCGAACATTGACAGGGCAACATTCGTATCGATCGACACCGTGCAAGGGCGGTGTCTTACCAGGGGCGTAGAAACTAGTACGCATGGCTATACTAATGTACGATAGTGCACACGATCATGATGAGGTGACACATGTGCCGGTTCCACACAGGGAGGTGACCAGCTTATGTTATTGTTGGCGTCAGAAAAGTTTGTCTTCACTTTTCAGTCACATGTCGCACCCTATTTCTACAACCACATCATGACGAACTACGATAGTACAGCATACAATCTTCTGATAAAACAACCATCAATCAGCATAAGTTCCAAGTTCAGATTCAGATCCTTGAGCAGCCTGAGGCGGGTAATGACGCTCCGCATTCAACATCAGTGAACCCCGTGGCTTCCTTAGTGACTCCGCAATGCCTAAGAATGTCTCCGCAAGCCGGGCCTAGGTGATATCTACGTTAAGAGGCCCTCATTGCAGAGATAAAAGTTGATCACTCACTGTATCGTGGGCTTCAGAAAACGAGGAGGGAACCGTTGGGGGGCGTAGAGAAGCGTGAGGCGCATTATTCTGGATTTCACGAGCTAGGTAGGCCATCCTGCGGAGGGATTCGGACGAAGAGTCTGGACCGAAGGAGATGGAATGGAAAGATAGAGGCATCCTTTGCGCAAAATCAGTAACCGCTTGGCACTAGAACAACATAACGCACCCAAGCCCCACTGCCGTATGACAAAGATCTTGGATGTCAGTGTCAGGTACTATGCATTCGCCGTCAGACAGGAAGATCATGATGGGTGTTCTGAATCGCAGAAACGTCAAAAAAGGGGGTGACACAGGCTTGACGGTTACGAACCTCTCTGTGCTCCAGTTTTGTCTCATCACGTTTTGACCCGCTTGGAGAGCTGCCGAAAAATTGGTACCGCCGCCGGTCGGGTAGGGAAGCACGGTGCCTAATAGCTGTTCTGGAGAACGCGTGAAATCGTTGGTTATAACTTGCGTAGTTGTATGGTCGAAGAGGATAACACTATATGCGTCACGCCGGGCTCCAACTCCCTGCGGGTTCGCTGTACTTGCAGTGTGGCGGGCAGACCAAAAGCCGTACAGTGCCGAATAAACAGAACCAAGCCTGTTATTGGCAACTTGCTGTATTTGAATGGTCATTGGTGCATCGGCCGACGGTCGGCGGTCATCACTAGACATCGAACCAGATCTAAAAGCACGAGTATGAGTAATGTACACGATGATCAACACGAAATTGACCTGTCGACGACGAATATCCTATGTAATCTGCAGTATCAGAACTCTGAATGGCACAACAAAAAGGGGCTTACACGTGGAACGCTTCAGGTGGGTCGCATTCGAACAAATGCCCATCGTTAGATATATAGCCACGACCATTCACCGGATCGTTAGGGTTCTTGGGGGAATGGAACATGGGCAACGTGCAATACGATGGTTGACCCGTGCCGGCTGCTGTCCCTGAGTGTTCGGGCCCTGGATACGGATATTTGAGTCAAATAAAGGCAGGCTATCAACACCACGACACACCGGGGCACATGGCATCGCTGGGCGATGGTGTAAGTCATTTACTTATGCTGAGGTGGAAGACGCACCATTTTGCAAAATATATCTGCTCATCACGGGTGTATGGGTCTAGTCATAAACCTCAGCGCATTTCTCAGCGAAGGAAGCATGTCAGTAACCTTTGAAACCTAAAGCAAATGTTCAAGTTCAAGTCTACGTAAAATCGGGATAGTTGACGCACCCATTCTACGCCAGTGGAGTCTGTGAGTGATAGCGTCCTTGGGTTTGTGAGGATCTGGGGCCATCCTTTCGCTTATATGTTCCATCTCTGCACCAGAGCAACGACTACCGTCTTCAGCACGGCAGTAATCGATATGTACGTGTCTGTCCATCGACGAACAAACAAAATTACACATCATTGGACCTCCCTCGTCATCGGATGAGAACTTGCGACCTCCCAATTCGAGGGTCCCATCAGGCCCATCAACCGCCCAGCGGGTCTTCGTCATGGATCCATGACCGGTTTCGTGCTCTTGCTGGGAGTGGCCTTAACATATCGAAAACTGTCATCAGCATCCGCTGTAGTTTGCAGAGCAGTAGATTACCTAGCCTCAAGGTACAGTAATAATCGCAGCTCTCGCAGCTGTACCATGTAAGCATGCTCCTGGACGGAGTATTACCAAGTCACTCACCGAGCTTCGCAGTAGTGGGACGACCTGCTGTCCTTGCTATGGGTGTGTGGTCCCTCATGTGACGTTCGCCCTTTCGGAATTGTCATAATGCATGGTAACCTTCTTGCAACTTTAAGTTGTTCAAGGTCAACATGACGCCGCAGTTGTTGACTCTCAACTAACCTTGCGTATACTAGATAACACGAAAAATGGATGTAAAAAATCGTGACGGATGACAACACGGGAATCGGGAATGGAATACCTTGGTATATTGGAACGTGTCATGCCGGCCGGTGAAGGTGGCCGGAATGGGCTGGGGTGCGATATCGAGTTTACAGATTCCCCGAGAAGAGCATGGCTCTAAGCATGTGTGTATTTCTCTGCTCATGGCGATTTTCAGTCACAATAATGCTTAGAAGGGAGAAGAGCACTAACCCGCACAGGTGGTGCGTTCCTGGGGTAAGCCCATGCAAGTGCGATCCACCACAACGCCGCTTGCAAAGTTCACAAGTCAATGGGCAGAGTTTTAGTTTTGTGCCGCAGGAATGAGTCTCATGGGCTTGACCACTATTGAAATAACTTTCCGTCTGCTGAAACCGCGGAGCGTAGAATGATATACTCACCTGGGAATAATGCAACGTTCCCGGCAGGAATAGGACTTTCCATCCGGCAAGCTAATCCCTTGGAGGGCACAGGGCTAGACGATTCGCATGGTCGTAAAGAGAAACACACACTATGAAAGACGGACGCATACCTCACCGCACGTATGAACAGGTGCAGAACACATGTGACCTTCGCCTCGAGGGTGACCTTTGACCTGTGGGTACGTAGTGAGCACTTGTCAATTGAGTAAGCGGTTGTCTCCACTAACTTTCGTACACTCCGCCAAGCAACCCCGCCTTTCGGATAGTTTGCAACGTTTTCCGCACAGGTGAGTGGTGACAACGCAACTGCATCGGGGTGAGAAATAAGCATTCATTACCTAGCCACCAGTTCAACGTACGCGTGCCTCCCAACGTGTCCGGCGCTGTATCTTGTTCAGTAAAAAAAACAGATAAAGATAGGACATCGTACGGTATACCGCATTGCCCAGGATCACCTCTACAAAACCCACAGGTACGCGCACACTTGTGATCGGTGCTACAGCTATGTTTGCCTTCATGGAGCCGACTACGGATGCAAAGGAGATTGCACGAAGCACACTGAGTGCCACAGAGTTGGACATTTGACCTCAATTCGATGACCATGTTGTCAAGTCTTCGGCGTAGATCCTCTATGGCTGCGTGATCGCCTTCGAACCTCCCTAAATTGCAATCCAGCCAAGATCGAACGTGATCGACACGCAGGTCGACCAATCCGTTGACGTATGATGTGAGTTCCGCCACCCAGTCCGAGTCAGGCATGAATTGCCGTGGCGCGGTCGGGTTCCAAGACTCTAATAGAGCCGTGATATGCGTTTCGATGTTGTCCGGTGGGATTGATTGTTCATCAGAAATAACAAATCTTGTCGCAGTGTCCTTGCTCTCCAGGATGACGTCCGTGTCGAGGTCCTGAGAACTTCGTCAGCGACTGGACTCCATATCTTTGAATTGAAGAAATACAGAACCTTCAGGGGTTCAATCTGAAGCCCGGTCTCCGCAAATCCCGTGGCAAGCGCGGTCGGTAGGAGAGCGGAGAGCGACTTCGCACGATGCTCGGTCATCGTCTCTGTAGCAAGAATAAACCCGCAGGTCAAAGAGAAAGACGAAGTTACAGACGAGAAAGCGCCCTCCAGTCGTTTGTCTGTAAGTGGACACTGAGAACAATGACGTTGTTAATGGAAATAAGGTGCAATACCTTGATCTTTGCCATGAGCGTTTTGATCGTATGAAGGAATTCTCCGGCGGTCGGATGGGAAATCTTTTGCAGGTCAAGCCTTCTCTTAAGGACCCCGAAGAGTTTGTATGACTCCGTCGATTCGATCGCGGGCCATGGTATGATGTCCAACTTGCCGCCATGCAGCCGAGAGATGAAGTTGTCATCTTGTTCTTGCTCGACGATCGTCTGAAATTTGAGAGAAAATCTACAAGCAACACTTTAGCTTGGGGGATAGCCTCAGATTTCGTGAAGCCTTACTCGCGGGCGATAACATCTTTGTCCGACTCGGCAACGTCCTGACAAGACGTCGGGCGAGGTTATATATGATTATTGAGCACATACCTCGATAATCATGACAAGCGTAGATTGGAAGAGAGACGGGTTTGCAGTGGGATCCAGGAAAGATGCACTGGACTGGAAGGACTGGAGGAGGTCACTAATATCACTACTAAATGCTACGTTGCTGCGAAAAAGGACCTATTGTTTCTCAGAAGGGACTATTCCTTGAAATACTGGCGACGCACTAGATTGGAAATTGCTGTGTTGAATAATACGAGAAGCGTGTCTTCTTGAAGGGACCTTTCAACGCTGTCCACGCCTGAATTTTTGTCGCGTTATTAGCTCTGACAGAACTAGAAGAAGTCGGTCTGACCTTCAAAGTCAAGTGCCACGATGAGTTCTTCGTCGGTGGGCGTCACCGACATCCATACACCCTCTGTGCGTGTTAACTCAGTCCCATGTCATATACAACCAGCACGAGCATACCTGTCTCCCGCATAGCGTTCACCTCAAACGATGTATCCACGAGGTTGTTCAACGAAAAGCTCTGTCCTACGGACTTCTGGCCCGTCGATGACACGACTTTGACAGACTGCACAAAAGGGCATCGGCGACGACCAGTATACGGAACAGTGGGCGTCATACCTTCGAGGCCATATAAGACTGGAAAATGGACTCATACCAACCGAAGGTAAGCTTGTCCATGATCTGGTTAACGTCGGCCCCGAGGAGAGACCTCTCCAACTCAGCAGACATAACTCCGTCTGCTAAGGGAACAAATCTATTTTCGCGGCAAACGGCGATCTGTATGGGAACAAGGCAAAGGAGGTTGACAAACCACTCCCCAGCGTGATATCGTGATACATTCCAGTTCGAGTCAAGGGCAGTCTTCGTTCTGAAGGATTCAAAATCTGTGGCGCACACTTTGATTCCACGTAGTTCATCACCTAGGGGCTTCCTGGTCGTCTTGACAAAGCCCTGGATGAGATCAGCGAAATAGGAAGCAAACGGTAGTTTGGGGCTCTCGGTAATGAACATTATACTCCTCGGGCGTCGTTCGCTCGGAGATGCAGGGGTACAGGGCTGCACAGCAGGGACGACGGGGAAATGCGTCCAGACTTCCATGTGACAGTCCAGTAAGCTGTTGTGCTGAGTCTGACCTGCGCCGTTCTTTGATGCGTACTTGGGGCCCGTTTCTTGGAATATGACCTCGGAAACCTTTCTTGTAACGTCGATGGCTACGGAGTTTACGCATTGCGCGTCTAAATCGAGGGCAAGAAGGAAGACCCGTCCACGATCGCCGATCGACGTCACGACAGCACCCTCGAGAGGAAAACTCGGAAGTTCCAAGGTTATCCCATCGGCAGAGCCAAACGACTCCCAATGATATGCGGTGAGAGAAGGTTGCGAGCCCCGAGACTGGAGAACTAGAAGGCAGGATCCATCTGGGGATGGGTATATGGCATTGGGGACAGACGAGAGTTGCAACGAGGCAGGTCTAGGACCAGCGCATTCGAGTCAGTGGTTGACGCGGGAAACAAGAAACCGAGATCTCACCTGAATTGTTGTGTGACGAAGGAAAAGATCCGGGCCTCCGCATTGGAGTCCACTAACGCCACCTCGTCGCTTCCACAAACCGAAGATATTTGCAAAATCGAGATATCCACTTGGCTGTACAACGGAGCTAGACCGATAGCACTTCCCTGACCCTGGAGCATCCTGAGGGTTTCATCGAACACGAATGCGTAAAGTTGCATCTTAACGCGTGGCGCAGTAAGCCAGAAGCCCCACATTGACCAAATACATCGGACGTACTTTCGCCGCAGCGCATACCACCAGCATTCGCTTCACCTCGTCATATGCGAACAACACATCTTCGCCCGTCCTGTTGCGTTGAAGAGTTTTGATCGCCCTGGTCCCCTGTAAGGCGGCATCCATTCCTGTTAGACTCTCTAGATAAATGGAATGCTTGTCCCGATCAGCCAGAACAAGGAGGAGTCTTTCGTTCTCAAGGAGCACATGAAAGCTGAAAAAAGACTAGTAGGTTGACGGATGAGTAATCTATAAATTTAGACACGTACACGACGCGGAAGCCAAGCGGCAGATGAAATACACTTGAGCGTCGGTCGCTGACTACGGAATTGGGTACATGCTCGGAATCAACCTGCATGTTGTGAATGTCGTTGCTTGCAAAGTCCATGAGGTAAACCCGAAAGTCGAGTTTGAGATCCTCAAGCGCTTCCCTGCGACCAGTGACTTTATATTCTTCATAGCACCGAGCACATTGAGTTATGAAGATCGTCGACTTTGGAAAAACAAATACGCATACCTGGTGAGGAAGAGTTTCCCTCCAATTGTTGGACCTCGTCGATCTTTATTACACTACATGCGGTCAGTCATCAATCTTGAACGAAATGTGACAAACTCACGAGGTTCTCCGTCCACTGGCAGTAGATCTTAGATTGATGCACCGTATGAACTCGACCAGCATACCATCCAGTGCCCCCCTCTCTTCAGTGGAGACCTCGAGTTCTACTCTGCTTTTCCATTCTTTCTGTCGCATTTCCAACACGGCGTAAGTCATCGCGCTCACACTCGAGTCGATTAAAGAAGATAAGTGGGTATGGTCAAGAGCCATAGCCTCGTGAATCGGGGCAGCTAAGTCCTTATCCTGTATACCCTTGAGCTCGCCGAGAAAAGCAGAATCAGAAATAGTCATATTACTCACTTCCTTCTGAAGCGACTCGTCACTCGTGTTCTTTGACCAGAGGGAATTGACAATGCGCTTTGACATGGAGGATCTTTTTCTGGTGTCTTTCTTTTTGTCAGACTTCACAGACGCGCTCTGGGTGTGGCGAAGATCACCCACAGCGGTTAGACGCTCCTTCGCGGACCTGAATTTGGCATCACTCACCGTGACAACACCGAGAGGCGCACGAGGGGCATGAGGAAGATCATCCTCAGCGGTTAGACGCTCCTTGGCGGACTTGAATTTGGCATTATTCACAACACCGAACTTGGCTTCGTCGACATAATGACGGTAGATGCCATCGAATTCAGGGTACAGTTGACGGAGGTCATGGACACGTGTGGGTTCTGAGTAAAAGTGTGAGCTAAGTGGAAAAACCAAGCATTGAGATTCTCACGTGCGACTTCGTTACTAGTATTCGTATCAGAACCAGGGACCCATACGCGGGATGAGAGTTCGTCACGCTCGATTGAGCTATGTAGAAAATTCGACTCAGCATGCTGTATTCGGAGAGTTGCGGAAAATGACACACGGGAAACTTTTCATCACGTCATTGACCACTTCATCGCGAAGAGCGAACCGTAAAGACATCTCCTGACTGTAGACTTCTCGACGAACTTGAACTTGTCTCTTTGCTAATTCTTGACGAAACGAATCGCGAGTATTTCTCATCGCGGCATTGAACTTCTTACATTCCTCTGAGAAGATACCGGAGATTGCTACATCAATGAGGATCCGGATAGCGTCCTGCCCAAGGGACTCCGATAGAACTAACACGTTATCCTGGCTAAGATGCCATAAGTAGCGTCTTCACAGAAATAATGACTACCTACAGCAGCTGCTTCAAGGAAACTTCGTCGAGTGGGTACTGCGCGAGATTGCCTAACGGAATTGCTTGAGGAGGGTAAGAGACGATCCAGAATCCATGAGAGGTTTCTCCGCGAAGAAGGCTAGGAAGGAATATCGGGGAATCCACCGGCACGGGACAGTCGGCAGAAGGCACGTGATGCGAAATGTGTTGCGAATTCATCTTAATTGAGTCAGCAGTTAAAATGAGTCTGATAGACGAAAGTATTACCTTGAAACCGGGGCGTAAAGCTGCGCTTGCTTCTTGCTCATTCTGCTTTGCGACCTCATATGTGTATAGCCCGTCTTCGTCGCCCCAGACTAAGGAGGTGGTGTGAGACGGCGATAACAGAGCAATCACTTGATCGCATATTTTCGTGAGATATCTATTCATGAACATGAGATAAGCGAGGCGCATAGCGGCGGCAGAGGACGGTCTGCGGTTCCTTACCGCATAAACATGACTCTATTCCGGAAAACTGTAGAAGCCGCAGAGTCATCCCAAGTTGATTCTTCTGGCCAATATATAACATAATGGTGTTCCTGTGTTGGACCTACCTGTCCAGCGGCGACAACATATAGACCGGACGATAATATCGGTCCATGCGCAGTGGGCGCGAGCAGTAAACGAGAACTTGGAGTCCGATTACGCAAGGGGATTTCGAAACTAAAAGCGAAAATCACTCACATGTCTTCGTTAACTACGTTAAGAGACCGCAAGAAGAGTACAATCTCAGTCTTGGATCCATAAACGCCGATAGGTTTGATCATGAATTGATCCAGGGTTTTAAAATCAACTTTAGTCACAGATGCGTATGCACCAGGACGTATCGAGTTGATGAAGTGCTGGAGGGAATCCTGTGCGATGATGACCTTATCAACTACTGCAAAGGGTGATTAGCATGTGAATAGTGCGTCTTGAGAATGCTCATTACCACAGCCATTGCTCCCAGATTCACAGACAAGACCCAAGAGACGATACATGCCCCTGATTTCCTCAGCCAAATCCATAGCGAGAGGCCGACGGACTCTGTTGTTGTGTAATTCCTTTCCAACAGAGTCATGGACTACGAGTCTAGGACCGCTGGGTGTTTGTGCTCGTATGTTTGGTATTTCTTCGGCTACGCCACTAACTTGGGGGATTATTTGCCACGGCAACGCCGGCAAAGAGGCCGTGAACAAGGATTGTGAATTCTCCGACATGTCCGTAAGGATTGGTGTTTCTTCGGCTATGTCACTAAGGATTGAGAGAGTGATGATAATGAATGACAGTAATGGTACTTACCCGCAATCACCACCGCCTGAGGGCCAGTATTCATAGACGAGACGGCGTGCTCCGAGGGCGGAGCGTACTCTGTACTCGGGTCCATCACTGCCGCCTGAGGGCCAGTATTCATAGACGAGAGGTACTCCGAGGGCATGATGGCGATCGGAGCGTACTCTATACTCGGGTCCATTTTGTGATGGAGGATAGGATGCGATACCTGAGACTTGTGCCCTGACTCTGTCTCCTTTATCTGTTCCCACACGCCGCGTGTTTAGTTTCCTATTACTACATGGATCAATGCAGATCTGGATATTTTACCCCATGCCGAGAAATACGTATGGTTCATGAGGACAAATCGGCCATGGATGGAATGAGGTACATTTTCCGCGGTCGTTGAGGGGTCAGAAAGTGATATCGTATGCCACCCTTGTAAGGCACAGCAAGGAAAATCGCCGCATGTTGACCCATGGTCAATGACAGGGCGCCAGAGCGGCGCGATCCACGGCGTAGAAGTGATAGCAATACCTCATTAGAGGAGGTTCCGGCCACGTGTATGTCCGCGTGTCTCTTTGCGCCCTACGTTCAGGGTCGTTGTCCGGACTTGGGATTTTCTTTCGCTGACTTAAGCGCTGACTAGCGCTGCCTCGCTGATCATGAGCGCTCATTAAGAATTTCAATCACCGTCGATGGCATCGACGTTCTCCTTCGAGATGTCATCATCGCACTCACCTCAAAAAAACATTAGTATTCGAGACGGATATCATAGCATTTCCTTCAGTCTTTTTGGCGGACGATTCCTGCAGCGGCGGCAATGGCCAGTGCAGCGGGGATAGAACTGGTGCTTCAACTTGCGGACTCGGAACGCCAAACTTCGCGGAGCCCGTCTTCTCAATTGAATAAAAGCGGTTTGCGAGACGCAGCTCTTCTGCAAGCTGGATTGGTTCGCGAGTGCGCGACGTGCAGACGTCATATGGCCCCTGCCCAAGTACGGCTTTATTACCCGGGGAAACCACCGCTGTATGTGGAATGTAGTCCGGTAACCTTCACTAGAGATCAAATCGAAAGCATATATCCCATGCCCTAATGACCACATACGGTCTCCTTGGAGTCTCACAGGTCAGATCCTTACTCACGTAAGTACACGGCATTAGGACTGAAGGAAGTGGCCAACGTCATCGCCTGCTTGAGACTACGAGTCAGTACCGGGGGCGTATCATCCACATTCATCCTATCCAAGCACTGTTGGGATAACAATCAGCGCGTCGATCCAGGGCGCTGTCCATCTGCTTACTTTCCGGATAGTTTGCCTCAATAGCAGGTTCAGCGCCTAATCAGCTACAGGCAGGCACATTTTCGTGCAGCATGATATTGAGATGTCCGCGCCGACGCTGTGACAAGCGGTTCTCAATTTCAACGTTCAGCTACCCGGAACCTGTCGATTCGCGCACATAGAACGACCTCCAGGTAAGCGGACGGCAGCGTTTCGGGGGGAGGGGGATAGAGGAGACGAAGATGCACAGTCTATGCATAGATGGTCTAATCCAGGGACTCGAATAGTTGGCGGGCAACCCTGAATACCAACTCACCTTCACGCCACTCAAGATCGGGTCGCGCACATAGTCATCCCGGTAGCCCCCGTCCCCACCCATGCAGCCGGCATCTGGTATGCCGCGCATCTACAGAGCAAGTTCGACGACGAAGATAGCGCCCTCTCAGAACGACGCACCAGGGCGCCAAGTCCGCCACCGAGCACTTGTTCGAGTGCAGCATATGCATGGACGAGTTCGTCTTCGCGACACCAATATTCCCGTTTAGCGTGCCATTCGAGAAGCGGCTGTGATCACCAAGTTAGCGGATGCACAGTTTCCACCGCAGGTACGTCTTGTCACGCACCGTGATGCAGGGGTGGAGAGAGCGCGAGAGTCCAAGCTAGGTGGTACAAAGAGCCGCACCAAGGACCGCTCTGGGAATTCGATCGACATTCGAACTGGGCAACATCGTTGACTCTTGTGGTACATCATTGCTTTGGAGCAGGGGTGCCTCATTGTTCACGTCGTCCCTAGACCCGGTTGGGGACATCTATGGGCGATCGAAAGAAACGTCTGAGTGAGATTCCCGATGAGAAACGAAAACCAACGGCAACTGACGCAGTACCGACGAGTCAACGTGACAGATTTCTCGTTTTACCATGCTTTAATTTGGGCGAATTGACCGTGTAGAAAAAGTTGAAACACGTGACCGGATGATTACCTAATACCACCTATCCGCATCCTGTCATCGCTTTTTCTTTTTTTTTTTTTGAATCCTCTGGGATCAGGTTGGCCCTGTCAACCAGTCATGTACATGATTTATGCGGAATTCTAATGATCTTCAGCATATGAGAGACCTCCAGCTGTGGGCGAAGGGCGAAGAGTGACATACGGTGCCGGAGTCTGAGTCAACGCAGTCACGGTATGTGCCACAACTGCCACCATTTTGTTTAGTAAATTAAACTTGAAGCGCTCTGATTCCATGGCAGCTTTATCGGTAGCACCTTCGTTGTGCCTCTGAGTTGGTTATTGTACCCCACATGAGCCGTCCGTTGCGTGTCGGACACTACATGCTCTTTCATCCCGCCTCCGAGTCGCTATAACTGAGGTTTTACCGCGTAGTCAGTCTTATGACGCCATGCCCAGCATTGGAAGCAGACATGCACAGAAGTATGTCCTGATAATGCCTTCATCGCGGCGCTATCATACGTGCCAGGACTAAGTTGTAGCAAGCTATAACACCGCGTGCGTCTCATTCATGGCTTACTGCATTGTGACGACGGTACTACGGTGGCCACTCATTCACTTCCGCCTCCAGCATCGCGATAATACACCTCGTCGTTCCTGTCACGCTTTGAGCCATCAGCCCATCGGGTAAAAGAAAAACTTGTTGTACCTCCTCATTTAGCAGTCTTATCCTAGGGGTGTGCCGAAAATCAGCGGGTAAGTGGGGTAAGCTTTGTGGGATTTTCCTGATGCGACCGCCTGGCTCGGATCGTGCTCGGCTTTTCTATGACGACGAAGTATATTACTCCCACTAATAGTAGGAGCCATGGCCCCCGGCGCCGTGTTCAACAGTGGCCAGTGGTGGCTTTTGTACTGGCAGCCCTCTGTCCACGAAGTTGTGGCTTGTACAGTCATGCCTTCTGAAAAAAACAATGCCCGCGGAACAGAAGCTTCGTGTTGAGAATGGAAACACATGGCCTGACTAAATTCAAGCCTCGCCACTGTGAGTGGGCGACGTCGTACTGGGAACCACAAGGAGCGGTCAGAATGCTAGACAAGACGACGCTGTAAGGATCACAGATGATGTATTCAGGCCGGTGCTAGCGTAACATAGGTCACGGTGCAAAGCGGAGTTCGAGATAGATAACGAACAGCTCACAACCACACTGGTAGAGGTACGAGTATCCGGAATGGTAAACTGAACGGCCTGTGTAGATGGGATGACAACAACAAGCTGTCAGTACATAGAATTGAATAGTTGAGAACTTCTGCATCAATCATCGGCCCCCTTCACTCTTTCTCGACTGCGGACAGACACGGGGTGACCAGAGACCTGCCTCCTGGCGATGAACGGCCTAATCGCCCGTGCCATGGCACCCGAAGGGCCTTCTAAGAAAACATTCTGTAGTGCAGGCAAGACTTCCACTATTCTTGCCTCGGTGAGGTCCTGCAACGCCCGCGCTATATAAAGCCCGGGTAACCCAAATATGTGGAGATCTTTCACGCCGGTAAACGGGTGTAAGAGTTTCAGCCAGTGGGCATTATCCACGTCGTCGTGCAAATGTGGTAGCCAATCTCGATCCTCGCTGATGTCGAGGCGTTCCAGAGACGAGAGGAGGTACAACAATGAGTTGCGAACTTTCGCCAGAAACAAAAATCGGAAATATGACGGCCTGCACTCATTCACCACCATGAGCGTCGTACGATCAACTGACCCTTTCTGCGAAGAAAGTGTGACGCGGACGAGTTTATCGTAAAAGAATACTTCTGCTTGGTCGAGTACTTTGAACCTGTCTACGCGATCAATGAACTCGGTGAGCTGTAATACGTCAAAGTAGATACAATTGAGGAACACCATCTCGAGGATGTAGAGTGAAGGTGCATTGATCCAGGCAGCAAAGTCCTCCAAGTAGAGACTATTGCCCGAAAACCAAAGACGAGCGAGGCTGGGGAGGTCAACGCGTGTCAAAGGCGGAGGCCGGGTTGGACGAGGAGGGGATGATCCAGGTGCTTGGAAACCAAGACGAAAATCTTCGAGCCTAGTCAAAGAGGACAGGCAATTGACCATCGCCTCGGGCGAAATGTACCCAGAGTGCGGGATCATCAAAAGGTGAAGATCGACAACGTCACTGGCGGACAGGAGTAGTTTGTGTATGGAGGGGAATCGAATGTTATGCAAGCGGAGTAATCGTAGACGTGGGGCAGATCCACCCAAGAACGTATCCTGGAGGACCAGCGCCGATTCACCATAATCCTTCGACTCGAGCTCCAGATGTGTTAATGCGGGAAATGACTCCTGCGTCATTTCAGTGAATTTATCCAATGGCAGGAGTGGAAGATTCATGAGGTAGATTCGAGACACGCAATCGCGTCTCCCGAGCGCAGAAATGATGTTATCTGTACCCCACGCCTCTACTTGCGGTGGTGAGCGGCCATCGGATTCCTTTTGCCAAATGACAATTGGCAAGGTCGGCGGATGATTGAGCGTCTTTGGAACTGGTCTTCTGTTTGTGTAAAGAAGTCGCAGATTGAGGCGACGCGATGACGCAAACACAACGTTTCGCCATCTCCGGCACACATGCACCAGTGTATACCATGCGTCCATCCGTTCGATTTCATGAGTTTCCCAGGATTCATACGCTTCCTCCAAATAGAAACTGAATATTTCTACGAGGGCATCGTCGGGAAGTATTTCGATAGTTACTGTCCCTTGTCGAGATAGCGGCCCTGGAGCGGCCACCGACAACTCACTAATCGATACAAAGGCAACCTGCGGATTATCACTCACTTCGACCACCTTTATTCCACGACTCATTTCGACGGGGTAAAAAAGCCTTGACTAAATTTATGCAATTGGTGATCGGCATAAGTAATGGTCGGCGAAGAAAGGGGCTCGGTTGCAAGGACGAATGACTGAAGGCAATCGGAACACGGCCAGCTTGAGACGGAGATAAGCCAAGTCAAATGAGGCTATGGCAAACCCAGGACAGACTTCTAGGACAGTGAATCAAAGATTTGATGGAATAGCCTAGGTCATCGATCGATATGTTTCTTGCCACTGCTTATATAATTAAATTACGTGTATAATCCAACTCTCCAGTCACGTGGCCAAAACGTGAGACGAGGGTGACAGCTCAACCTTAGATATGAACCAGCTGTGCCAGTCAAACGACTTAAACGATTTAGGACACGTGCAACAACTGGAAGTAGAGCACCCACCTGCTCAGATCATTGCTTACTAGCAGTACGTTTCAACAATCAAGATTTTCATCTGCACCGTGACGCAGTCGAGTTCATCGTCTCCCAATCTATTCATCCGAACCTCAACCAATTACAGTTGCGTGCTTTAACTTTGGGGTTTCTTGGTAGCTGGTGGATGACCGTCTTTTACATTTCAAAAACCTTCTAATTACAGGGTGTAATAGACAGAGACGGTGTAGCGTGATGCTACACAGGTCATAGTATGTGTCCCCACTGTTCCCTCTATAGATGGAACACACTGACATAAGCTGTATCATACGCCTTTCTTCATTTTTGCCGCAGAGGTGGTTGTGGAACCCCATTTTGACTATCCGTCCAATAACGCCAGGCACTGTGGCTCACCCATCGGTTTCTTTCGAGTCAGATCGTAACGACTCAGCCGTTTGATTTCTCTTGTTCTTTCTGAGTTCTCGTAGTTATGTAACTCACGCGGTCCCCAGGAACGTCGTTTCTGGGGCAATGGCCGCGATCGCTGTCTTGCATTACGCGACGAAGGGACAATATGACATCATGGTCGAATGGTTCATATGTGAAACCAGTAGGGTACTGGGGTTTGTTTGGTCTCAGTGACTTTGTTGCGCTGCTTAGTAATTGGGTACGGGATACTGGCCCAGTACCTCTACTGTGCTTTCACAGGCGGTGTTTTATCACGGACTACAAGATTACTGGCACACGCCCCCTCTCACCCCATCTAACCCAAACGCTAAGGAGCTTGAGAAGAACTGGCGGACATTCCGAGGGTAGCGCCAGAAACCGTGGAGGAAGGTGCCACCCACGTTGTGCGCCTTGTGCTTGCACTGGGTGATCTCGCTTACTGATTATGCAATACGCTCGCCTCTTAAGGCAGGTAAAGTAACCGTTATTTTTTTGATCTAGCCGAATTCTTTGGGAGATCAGTCACAATCCGTGTCGACTAGCTTGTGATATGGGCTTTTGGTATAATTCAATTTATAGTCCCTTTGCCCATCCGGGTGCTTTGGCCACTATACGTCTTCACCACTTCGTCTCCATCTGTGACGTCGAAATAGGCGATAAAGTTATGGACAGTTTGAGGTAACAGCAAAGCGTGCATTGCCCGAGAAAGGCATCCTGCGATTTTCCATAGGACAGCAATAGATAGAAAGGAGTGCGCCGTCTTGGGAAGAAATATCCGACAGGGAAGAGTGTCATGACGGCAAGTGGAAGTAGGTCGGCCCCACCCAGGCTGCTCACATGCGTTATTGCATCATTTCGACAGACTAACGTCGTTATTGGTGTACAAAACTCTTCTCCTTCCCGCGTCTCCGTTTCGATGGCTGAGGAACTGCGATATACTACAATCTCCGATATCCAAAAAAAAATACGAACTAAATTCAAACATTTGACATATTCGGCCAGGACGCGAGTCAATGCATCAGTGAGCCCCGTGGCTTCCTCATAGACTCTGCGATACCCAAGAATGTCTGCGCAAGCCGAACCTGGGTGGTTTCAACATTAGGGGATCTCCATCATGAAGGATGCCGTGAATTTCTCACCGGATCGAGAGCGACAGAGGAAGTGGAAGGAACTGAAGCTGTTGCGGGTCTACGAGGATCGCGAGGGGCATTATTCTGGATTCCGAGAGCAGTATTGGCCATCCTGCGTAGGGAAGAGGACGAAGAGTCTGGACCGAAGGAGATCGAATGGAAAGATAGCGGCATTCTTTGAGAAAATTAAGTGACTGACCTGCACTGGAAGGAAATAACGCACCCAAGCCGAACCGCGGTACGACAAAGATCTTGGACATAAATGTCGGGTACTGAGCATTTGCCATCAGACAGAAAGATCATGACCGGTGTCCTGAGTTGCAGAAACGTCAAAATAAAGGGACTACGCAAGCTAAATCAGGTAACTAGCCTCTCTGTGCTCCAGTATTGTTCCATCACGGTTTGACCTGTTCGGAGAGCTGCCGTGAAATTTGGGCTACCACCAGCCTGGTAGCGAAGGACGGCGTCCAATAGTTCGTCCGGGGAACTCGTGAAATCATTGGTTAAAACGTCCGTAGTTGCTCCATTGAAAAGGATAACACTATATGCGTCGCGTCGGGCGCAAACGGCTT
>Ga0137397_10001182_pt1 | contig 18296 bp, 17 predicted proteins | sample czorhiz116metaG_FD_106658 | JGI IMG/M metagenome (GOLD analysis project Ga0137397, IMG submission 106658) | Vadose zone soil microbial communities from Angelo Coast Range Reserve, California, USA - czorhiz1.16 metaG | ecosystem: Environmental > Terrestrial > Soil > Vadose zone | place: USA... | reverse complement strand
GTCTCCGAGGGCATGGTGCTCGCAGCGAGCGGCGAGGGCCTCGGCCTCTTTCTGCTTTCCCCCGATTCCGGCGCGCAGCCCGGGATGAAGGTGAAGTGAGCGTCCTGAGCGCCGCGCTGTCGCCTCTCGGGGGTGCGCTCTCTTGCGCAGTCCTCTGGCTCGCCATCGCCGCGGCGAGCCTCGTTCCCGCCGGTAACGCGGCGTTTGCGCGGCGGTTCGCTTTTCCTCTGGGAGCGGCCGCCGGCTTAGCGATCGCCGCCGTCGGACTGGGCGCGGTGTGGCTGCCCGCGCAGACTTCGACGCTGCCGCTGGGGCTGCCCGATCTGCCTTTCCACCTGCGCCTCGATCCGCTCGCCGGGTTCTTCCTGATGCTGCTTGGCTCGGTCTCGGCCGGAATCTCCGTCTACGCCGCAGGCTATTTCCGAGCGGAGCCCTCTGCGCGGCTCGCGCTCATCGGTTTCCAGTACCACGTGTTCCTCGCGAGCATGGCCTTCGTGCTGCTCGCCGACGACGCGTATTTCTTCATGGTCGCCTGGGAGACGATGGCGCTGTCGTCGTACTTCCTCGTCATCACCGACCACAAGCAGGCAGCGATACGTTCGGCCGGTTTTCTGTATCTGCTGATCGCGCACCTCGGGGCGATCGCGGTCCTCCTGTGCTTCGGCGTGCTGAACGGAGGCCGCGGCGATTATTCGTTCGATGCCCTGCGCGCTGCGCAGCTCCAGCCCTTGTGGGCGACGGTGGCGTTCCTGCTCGCGTTCTTCGGCTTCGGCGCCAAGGCCGGAATGCTGCCGCTGCACGCCTGGCTCCCGGAGGCGCATCCCGCCGCGCCCTCGCCCGTGTCGGCGCTGATGAGCGGCATCATGATCAAGACCGCCATCTACGGCATGGTGCGCGTGGCCTTCGACCTCATAGGCAACGTGCGATGGGAGTGGGGGCTAGTCGTGCTCGCGGTCGGCGCGGGGACGACGCTCTTCGGCATACTCTTCGCGCTGATGCAGCATGATCTGAAGCGGCTTCTCGCCTACTCCTCGGTGGAGAACATCGGGATCATCCTGCTGGGACTTGGCATGGCGATGGTGTTCATCGGCTTCGGCCACCCCACCGTAGGGACGCTCGGATTGATCGCCGCGCTCTACCACACGCTCAACCACGCGGTGTTCAAGGGACTCCTGTTCCTCGGCGCCGGATCGATCCTGCGTTCCTCGGGCCTGCGCAACTTGAACGACATGGGCGGCCTGATCCACCGGATGCCGAAGACCGCCTTCTATTTCCTCATCGGCGCGCTCGCGATCTCGGCGCTGCCCCCGCTGAACGGCTTTGTCTCGGAATGGCTGACCTTCCAGACCGCGCTGCAGGCCACGATCCTCCAGAACGGCATCGTCCGCAGCCTGCTGCCGCTCTTCGCCGCGACGCTCGCGCTCGCGGGAGCACTCACCGCGATGTGCTTCGTCAAGGTCTTCGGGGTCGCTTTCCTCGGACGGCCGCGCGAGCCGGCTCATCTTTCTCCGCTACCGCACGCCGGCGACGCGAGCGACATGGAGCGCTACGGCATGGCGTGGCTCGCCGCGGGCTGCTTCGTACTCGGTTTGTTTCCCACCTCGTTCCTGCTGATCCTGAACCGCGTCGGCGCCTCGCTGACTGGCCACGGCCTGTCCGAGCAGGCGCTCTCGGGATCGGGCTGGCTTTGGCTGGTGCCGACCGCGGCGGAGCAGGCGAGCTACTCGCCCCTGATATTCCTCGTCGTGATCGTCGCGGTGACGCTGCTCGCGCTGCTTCTCGTCCGCCGCTTCTACCACGGACGCGTGCGCCTCGCCGATCCGTGGGACTGCGGCTATCCCGAGCAGACGCCGCGCATGCAGGACACCGCCGACGCTTTCGGCCAGCCGATCCGCCACGTTTTCGGCCCGCTCTACAAGATGGATCGCAGGCTGCCCGGTCCCGAGGACGCGCAGCCGCGGTACGTCCTCAAGATCGAGGACCGCCACTGGTACTGGCTGTACCTGCCGGTGGCGCGGGCGGCCGAGTTCATCTCTTCGAAGATCGCGCTGCTGCAGCAGGGACGCATCAGCATCTACCTGCTCTACAGCTTCATCACCCTGATCGCTCTGTTGGTGTTCGCGCGATGAACATCTGGACCGCAGCGGCGTTCCAGATACTGCAGTCGGTGTTCGTGGTGCTCGCCGCGCCGGTCCTCGTCGGCTGGGTCAACCAGTGCCGCGCCTGGCTGCAGAACCGCTCGGCGCCCTCGCTGCTTCTCCCCTACTTCACGCTCGCGAAGCTGTTCCACAAGGAAGCGGTGGTCGCGCGCAGCGCTTCGCCTCTGTTCCGAGCGACGCCCTATATCCTGTTCGGCTGCATGTGGCTCGCGGCGGGGATCGTCCCGGTGCTCGCCACCGGGCTCCCCTTCGCACCGGCCGCCGACATCATCGCGCTCGTCGGCGTGTTCGCGCTGGCGCGCGTCTTCTCCGCGCTCGCCGCGATGGACATCGGCACCTCGTTCGGGAGCCTCGGCGCGCGGCGCGAGATGATGATCGGCTTTCTCGCCGAGCCCGCGATGCTGATGACGCTGTTCACGGCGGCCTTCATCTCCGGCTCGACCCAGCTCACCACCATCGTCGATACGCTCGCTCACCGCGAATTCGCGCTCTATCCGAGCCTCGCCTTCGCCGCAGTGGCCTTCCTCATGGTGCTGCTCGCCGAGAACGCGCGCATCCCGATCGACAACCCGGCGACGCACCTCGAGCTCACCATGATCCACGAAGCGATGATCCTCGAGTACTCGGCGCGGCACCTGGCGCTGATCGAGTGGGCGGTGGCGATCAAGCTGTTCGCCTACATGACCCTCGGCATCGCGCTGTTCGTCCCGTGGGGCATCGCCCCCGCCGGCGACTGGCACGCGTTGCCGGCCGCGGTCGGCGCCCTGGCGGCGAAGCTCCTCCTCGCCGGCGCAGGGCTCGCGCTGATCGAGGCGCTGCTCGCCAAGCTGCGCCTGCTGCTCGCGCCCGAGTTCCTGTCCACCGCGTTCCTGCTCGGCGTGCTGGGAATGCTCACGCATTTTCTCGTGCAGGGATGAGCCGCCCGTGAGCGCGCCCTTCCCGGCCCAGGTCGTCAACGTGCTCGCAGCGCTGTTGCTGCTGATCGCGTTCTCCATGCTGTCGCAGCGGCGCGTCCTGACGCTCATCAAGCTGTTCGCCTGGCAGGGTGCGGCGCTGGCGGCCTCGACCGCGATCGTCGCCTGGTCGACCGGGCAAACGCACCTCTACTATTCGGCCGTGCTCACCCTGCTTCTCAAGGTCATCCTCATCCCATGGATCCTGCATCGGTTGATCGACCGCCTCTTCGTGCGCTGGGACGTCGAGACGCTCATCAATATTCCGACCACCATGCTGATCGGGATCGCGCTGGTGATCTTCGCCTTCGCTCTGGCCACCCCGATCTCGCAGATGGCGACCACGCTCACGCGCTCGACGCTGGGCATCGCGCTCGCGAGCGTTCTGCTTTCCTTTCTCATGATGATCGTGCGCAGAAAGGCGGTGCCACAGGTGATCGGCTTCCTCGCGATGGAGAACAGCCTGTTCTTCGCCGCCACCAGCGCGACCTACGGCATGCCCCTCGTCGTCGAGCTCGGCGTCGCACTCGACGTGCTGGTGGGTACCTTCATATTCGGCATCTTCTTCTTCCATATCCGCGAGCAGTTCGACAGCCTCGACATCCGCCACATGGAAAAGCTCAAGCAGGATTGAAATGGAAGAGGTCCTCCTCGTTCTGACCTTGCCGCTCGCCGGCGGCGTGCTCCTGGCGCTCTTCGGCCACAAGCGTTGGGCGCCCGAGCTGAATTCGGCGATGAGCCTCGCGACCGTTGTCGCCGCAGGCCTGCTCACCGGCCGCGTGGTCACCGACGGCCCAGTCCTCGCGCTCAACGAGCAGTTCTTCGTCGACCCGTTCAACGTGTTCCTGGTCGCGCTCACGGCCTTCGTCGCGTTCACCACGGCGCTGTTTTCGCGGCCCTACATGCGCATCGAGGAGCATCACGGCCACGTCACTCCGGCACGGTTGCGGCTGTACCACAGCATGTATCAGCTGTTCACCTTCATGATGCTGCTGTGCCTGCTCTCCAACAACGTCGGCACCCTGTGGGTCGCGATGGAAGGGGCGACGCTCACCACGGTGCTGCTGGTGAGCTTGTACCGCACTCCGGCGAGCCTCGAGGCGGCGTGGAAGTACTTCATACTGTGCTCGGTGGGGATCGCGCAGGCGCTGTTCGGCACGATCCTCCTGTACTTCGCTGCGGAGAAGGTGCTTGGCCCGGGGGAAGGAGCGCTCCTGTGGACACATCTGCACCTCGTGCGCAGCCAGCTCGAACCCACCGTCCTGTCGCTCGCCTTCGTGTTCCTCCTGGTCGGCTTCGGCACCAAGGTCGGGCTGGTCCCCTTGCACAACTGGCTCCCCGACGCCCATGCCGAAGGACCGACGCCGATCTCGGCGGTGCTCTCGGGGCTGCTGCTGAATGTCGCCTTGTACGCGGTGGTAAGAAGCAAGATGCTGGTCGACGGAGCGCTCGGGCGCGATTTTTCCGGCGGGCTGATGATGGGCTTCGGCCTGCTCTCGGTGGTCGTCGCGGCGTTCTTCCTCTCCAGGCAGCGCGACATCAAGCGGATGTTCGCCTATTCCTCGATCGAGCACATGGGCATCATGACCTTCGCCTTCGGCATGGGCGGGCCGGTGGCGGCGTTCGCGGGCCTCTTGCATATGACGGTTCACTCGCTCACGAAGAGCGCGATCTTCTTCACGGTCGGCCATGCCTCGCAGAAAACCGGCACGCAGAACATGGAAGGGATCCGCGGACTCATGGAGCTGAATCCCACGATCGGCTGGGGGCTGGCACTCGGAACGCTCGCGATCCTCGGCATGCCGCCGTTCGGCGTGTTCGCGAGCGAGTTCATGGTGCTGACCACCGCCATGCATGAACATTCCTGGGCGACGCCCTTCCTCCTAATCGCCCTCGGGGTCGCCTTCGCCGCGATCTTCGGCAGGGTGCAGCCGATGGTGTTCGGCGAAACCACCGCGCACCGGCTGCCGCATTCGCCCGCGCTCATCCCGGTGTTCACGCATCTAGGACTGGTGCTGGTGCTCGGCGTATACATCCCGCCTTATCTGGTGGGCTGGTACCGCCAGGCGGCTGCGCTGATCGGTTAGCGATGAAGCTGAAAGAGCTCCCCATCGAAGTCGAGCCGCTCGCCGGCGCGATGCCGGTATTCCGCGCCTCGATCGCAGCCGCCGAACTGCAAGAAATCTGCGTGGCGGCCCGCGGTTGCAAGGCGCGGCTGGTCGCCCTGTGGGGCAGCGACGAGACACGGCGCGGCGCGGGTTACGCGCTGCATCTCGCGCTCGCGTTTCCCTCGGGACTCCTGTGGCTGCGCGCGCCGCTCGAGCGCAAAGACCCGCGCTATCCAGGCATCGCCGGGATCTATCCCGCCGCGGGCCGCATGCAGCGCGCCTACGCCGACCTGCTCGGCATCCGTCCGGACGAAGGAGCCGACGAGCGCAAGTGGCTGCGGCATGGCGCCTGGCCCGGGGATGCGTTTCCGCTGCGCAAGGATTTCGATCCCGGAGCGCGCTTCGCGCAGGAGCCGGACCGCTATCCCTTCGTTCCGGTCGCGGGCGAGGGCGTGCACGAGATTCCAGTCGGACCGGTGCACGCCGGCACCATCGAACCGGGGCATTTCCGCTTCTCCGTCGTCGGCGAAAAAATTCTGCGTCTGGAAGAGCGCCTCGGCTACACGCACAAGGGCGTCGAGAAGCGTTTCGAGTCGATGACGCTCCTGGAGGGAGCGAAGCTCGCCGGCCGGATCTCGGGCGATTCGACGGTCGCCTACGCGTGGGCCTACGCCATGGCGGTCGAAGGCGCGACCGGCACCGAGCCGCCGGGTCGTGCGCTCGCGCTGCGCGGCATCCTGCTCGAGCTGGAGCGCATCGCCAACCATCTGGGCGACCTGGGCTACCTCGGCAACGACGTCGCGCTCTCCTTCGGCTTCTCCCAGTTCTGGCGCCTGAAGGAGGATCTGCTGCGCGCGAACGCCCGCCTTTTCGGCCATCGCTACCTGATGGACGCGATCGTGCCGGGAGGCGTCGCGCGCGACCTTCCGCGCCCCGAGGCCGAAGGGCTGGTTCGGATGCTGGAAGCGATGCGGCGCGAGGTCGTCACGCTGCAATCGATCTACGAGGACCACGCGGGCGCGCAGGACCGCTTCATCATGACCGGGCAGGTCCTGCCCGAGCTCGCCGAGCGCCTGGGCTTGAACGGCTTCGCCGGGCGGGCGAGCGGCGTCAAGCAAGATCTGCGCGTCGACTATCCGATGCCGCCTTACCCGCAGCTCGATCCGCGCATGATTTCGCACACCCGCGGCGACGTCGCCGCGCGCGTTTTGGTGCGCTTCGAGGAGGTATTCGAATCGATGCGCCTGATCGAAGCGCTGGTCCAGGACCTACCTCCCGGCGGGACCCACGCCACGATCGCGAGAGCCGGGGCCAGCGCGTGCGGCGTCGGCTGGATCGAAGGCTGGCGCGGGGAAGTGCTGATCGCGCTGGAGACCGACGCGGACCGCATCCACCGCCTGCACCCGCACGATCCCTCGTGGCAGAGCTGGCCGCTGCTCGAGCACGCGGTGCACGGCAACATCGTTCCGGATTTCCCTCTCATCAACAAGTCCTTCAATCTTTCCTACAGCGGAGAGGATTTGTAGCGCTCATGTACCAGTTGCTGAAACAGATCGCAAAAACCGGGATCGTCACCGAGCCGATGCCGAACCCGGATGAAGCGCTGCGCGCGACCGCGCAACGACTCGGCGAAGCGATCCTCGGGCACTTCGGGCGCGCGCTCGCGATCCGCCACGTGGATGCCGGCTCGTGCAACGGCTGCGAGCTGGAGATCCACGCGCTCAACAGTCCCTACGCCAATCCCGAGCGGCTCGGCATCCGCTTCGTCGCGAGTCCCCGCCACGCCGACCTGCTGCTCGTGACAGGCCCGGTGTCGCGCAACATGGAGACTGCGCTCAAGCGCACCTGGGAAGCGACACCCGATCCCAAGCTGGTGGTGGCGATCGGCGACTGCGGCTGCACCGGAGGAATCTTCGGCGAGAGCTACGCGAGCTGCGGGCGCGTCTCGAACGTGATCCCGGTGGATGTCGCGGTCCCGGGCTGTCCTCCCACGCCTGCCGCGATCCTGCAGGGCATACTCACCGCGATCAGCTCGGGAAAAGGGCGCTGAGCGCCTGCCGTCATACCGCCGCCATGCTTATAGAGAGCATCTGGAAAACCACCCGGTTGTTCGTCCCGCTGCAACTCTATCCGCTGCTCTCGCCGCTCTACCGATGGCGCCGCCGGCGTCACTTGCGGCGCCTGAAAGCGGCCGACAAGGTGTACATGGCCGCCCATCCCGGCGCGCTGATCCCTTCGGCCGAGCTTCGGTACAACGTCGTCGGTCCGTGCACCATCGAGCAGTTCCTGAGCAGCGGCGAGATGACCGTCGCCGACATCGAGGCCGCCCTCGGGACCGCGGGCGGGTCGCTTGCGCAGGTCTGGGAGTTGCTGGACTTCGGTTGCGGGTGCGGAAGGCTGCTCATCGCGCTGCGCGGCCGATGGCCGGGCCTGCGGACAACCGGATGCGACGTCGACGAGCGCGGCATCCTATGGTGCCAGCAGCATCTCAAGGACGGCACCTGCGTCGTCAACGGCGCCCTGCCGCCCTCCCCTTTCCAAGACGAGGCATTCGACCTGATCTGGTGCGGGTCCGTCTTCACGCACCTCGACGAAAATCGCCAGGACCAGTGGCTCGCCGAAATGAAGCGCATTCTGAAGCCCGGCGGATTCCTCCTGGCGAGCGTGCACGGCCCCCATTGCTGGGAGCCCAGGCTGCCGTCGTGGACGATCGCGACCCTGAAAAGAAAAGGGATGATCTTCGCGCGCCTCGGGGCCGATTCGGGCATCCATCCTTCCTGGTACCAGGTTGCGTGGCACACCGAGGAATACATCCGGCGGCACTGGGGGCAGACTTTCGAGGTCCGCGGGTACAAGGAACGGGGACTGAACGACTACCAGGACGTGGTCATCGCGCAGAAAAGGAGCCGGCAGTGAGCGCAACGGAGCTGCCGCTCGCCTTCATCGGCTGGTTCTTCACCCTCACCTCGGCGGGGGCGATCGTGCTCGGCGCGGCGCTGATCGCGATGCTGGCCCGCGGCGGAGACTTGTCGCGGCGCTACCTGAGCTACAGCTATCTGAACGACCTGGTGCTGGCGGCGGTCTGGGTGCTCGGCCTCGCCGGAGGTATCGGCGTGCTGCGCCTGCAGCCCTGGGGAAGATACGTGCTCGAGCTGTTTTGCTGGGCGCTGATCGTTCTGCTGCTCCTCTCCACGGCGTCCCGGCTCTACGCCCTCAAGCAGCCGAACCCGGACGCTGAGCCGGTGAACTGGTTGGGCGCGGTCGCGGGCGCGGTGCTGATCCTGATACCCGTGATCGCGATATGCGCGGCGACCATCGTGACGCTGCGCAGTCCGGAGACGCTGAAAACCTTTTCTTAGCGGCGGGCGCTGCCGAACTCACCGGGAACGTGGAGACCGAGGCGTAAGCCGAGGTCTGCGAGCTTCAAAGCAGGCCGCGCGAGCTTCCAGGCGCGGCCGATCGTCCCCAGCCTAGGGCTTTAGATAGGCGTAGCCTTCCTTCTGCTGCAGGTGGGTGATCTGCACCACTCCCGACGGCACGAACTCCGTGCCGATGATGAACTGGTCCTTTTTGAGCTTGCGGATGCGCATCGTGATCTCGCATACCTGGAATTTCACTCCGCGCGACATCAACTCCTGCACCCGCGCGTCGAACGGCCCGAAGCGGTCCTTCGCTCCTTCCATCAGGAAGTCCACGCCGTCGGCGTGGGTCACGGCGATGATTTTCGCCTTGGGATCGACCTCGAGGTGGTTGTTGATGTTGCGCAGGCCCTTGGTGGCCTGCTCCAGGCCGCTGTCGAAGTGGTAGACGACCTTCTCCTGCGCCCGGGCGGCCGTCGCGGCGAACGACAGCGCGAGGATCGCGAGCGCCTTCGCTATGAGTTTCACGGCATGCTCCTTTGACGATCGTGAATGACCTCGCTCACTTTACGCGAAGCGGCGCAGATTAGAAAATCGGCGGATGGCGAAACACCTGGTGATCTCCGGCCGCGTCCATGGCGTCGGCTTCCGCTATTCCATGGCCGAGGAAGCCGAGCGCCTGGACGCGACCGGCTGGGTGAGGAACCGCCGCGACGGGACTGTCGAAGCCGTGGTGGATGGCGCCGCCGGCGCAGTGGACGCGCTCGTTGCCTGGGCGCGGCGCGGGCCGCCTTCGGCGCGCGTGACCGGCGTGCAGGTCACGGAAGTCGCGGAAACCTTCGAGCGTTTCGAGACGCGGGCGACCGTCTGAAGCACGCGGCCACGTCGTCGAGAACGCGAACTCCCGGCAAGGATGTGCGACGCGTCACCCGCGCCCGCACGCATCCGCGTCGCGCTGGCACGACTGCTGGCAGGCCTGCGCGGCCGGGGCTTCCGTGGTCGTGCGTCGGCAGGTCGTCATGCAGGCCCTGAAGGTCTCCTTGCAGCTCGGGGCGTCGTCGCCAGGCCCGGTGATCCCTTTGTAGGCGTAATAGCCGGCCGCAGCGGCGATTGCCAGGATGATCAGCATGCCGAAGGAACTCAAGCCGTGCTGCGAGTTGCGCGTGAATGTGTCCCGCATCGCCGCGGCCTCCAGAGGTTTCACCCGGTGTTGCGGCGCCCGGCGTTCGCGACGCGCAGCCCATCGAGAACCGCGAGCGAGCGTTCCATGGAAAAGTCGCGCGTCTTGCGATCGAACGCCTTGACGTTGTCCGGCATCATGTAGCCGTGCAGCACGCCGGGAAAGATGTGCAGGGCGAGGTTCTTCATGCGCGCGGCCGCGCCGCGATACGCCGACAGCACTTCGGCCGGGGCCTGGTGGTCCTGGTCGCCCCAGATGATGCACACCGGGCTCGCGAGCCTGTCGAGCTCGCCGAGGTAGTCGAGCATCTGCGAGCCGTGGCAGGAGATGCCCGCGTCGAACCCCAGGCGCTTGGGCCCGAGGATCGCGTACGGTCCGCCGTAGCACAGTCCCATCACCCCCGCGCGTCCGTTCGACTGCGGCAGCTTGCGCACTTCTGCGAGCGTATCGGCGAGATCGGCCTCGCCCGTCTTGATCTTTTCGAGCCGCGGCTGCGAGCGCTCCTTGGTGCGCCCGTCGTCGCGCGGGAGCGGCCCCGGAATCGTGCGCCAGAACAGATCCGGCGCGGCGGCGATGTAGCCGTGCACCGCGAACTCGTCGGCGATGGCGCAGACGTCCTCGTTGACGCCGTGCACCGCGGAAGCGATCACCAATGCCGGGACCTTCGCGGCGGCCCGTGGCACGGCGATGTAGCAGTTGAACTCACCGCCGCTGCTCGAACGGATCCTGATGTTCTTGCTCTCCATATCGCCTCCTGACCGCGCAGACGAAACGGCGCTCACCCTAACCCGGCGCGGCCGCGCTTGTCCAATTTGTAGTGTTTTCCCTACGCGGGCATTCGGGTATCGCGGACGCACGACCCTCGAATCGCTGACGGAAAACGCGCCCTCGCATAGTGCGCTTGACCGGGCGCGAGCGCGAGGCGCAGCATCCTTCGCACCCGGTCTTCTTCGACGCGAGGCCCCAATGACAAGACCCAAAGCCGCCGCCTTCAACCAGGGCGGCGTTCCCAAGATCGCATGCTTCAACAAGGCGTCGACGCCTCTCGGTGTCGACTTCGACGCTCTGATCGCCGCGATGCAGGGCTTCGTCGACCAATACGTGGCACCGGTGTGGGGCACGCCGGCGAGGCTGGTAAAGACCAGCGGCTTCGTGAGCGGCGCCTGGGCCATGGTGTTTCTCGACAACGCCGACCAGGCGGGCGCCCTGGCGTATCACGATCTCACGCCCGACGGAATGCCCGAGGCCAAGGTTTTCGTCAAGACCACTCTGGACAACAAGGATCTCGTGAGCGTGTCGGCTTCGCACGAGCTGGTGGAGATGCTGGTCGACCCGGCCATCAACATGATGACCACCGGGCCGGATCCCAAGACCATGTATGCCTACGAGAGCGCCGACCCGGTCGAGGAGCAGAGCTTCAAGGTCAACGGCATCCCGATGACCGACTTCGTCTATCCGGCCTACTTCGAGGCCTTTCGCAAGCCCGGCTCGGCGAGGTTCGACCAGATGAAGAAGGTGACCAAGCCGTTCCAGATTCTCGCCGGCGGCTACCAGAGCGTCTTCAAGAACGGGAAGTGGAGCCAGGTCTTCGGCTCCGCGGCGAAGAAAAAGCGTTTCGCCAGGGAAGACCGCCGCGGTCATCGAAGCGAGCAGCGACCGCGCGCCGCGAGGAACAAGCTCAAGCGCTCGGAAAAAACCGCCTAGGCCGCGTCTCCCGCGCCGCCGATGTCGCGGCGCGACAATTTCCATCCCACCGTCATGATTGATCTGGAGCGGCGAACTGACTACCATTGCGCACTTCAGAAGCGCCGCGCATTCCGTAATGCGAAATTGGGAAATTCATCCCGTCGCGCGCCGCCGGTGACAAAGGAGGAGTCGGTTCATGGTCAAGCAATACAGGATTCTCATCATGGGCGCGTCCTACGGTTCGCTGCTCGGAACCAAGCTCGCGCTCGCCGGGCACGCCGTGCATCTGGTGTGCCTGCCCGCCGAAGCGGACCTGATCAACAACGAAGGCGCGATCGTGCGCATGCCGGTCAAGGGCCGCGAGGGGCTGGTCGAGATCAACTCGAAGAAGCTGCCCGGCAAGATGACCGCGGGCGGCACCGCCGGGGTCAAGCCCGGCGACTACGATCTGGTCGCGCTCGCGATGCAGGAGCCGCAGTACCGCTCCCCGGGCGTGCGCGAGCTGCTCGACGCTGTGGCGCGCGCCAAGGTGCCGTGCATGTCGATCATGAACATGCCGCCGCTCCCTTTCCTCGCGCGCATTCCGGGCATCGACATCAAGGCGATCCGCGGCTGCTATACCGATGCCACGGTCTGGGACGGCTTCGATCCCAAGCTGATGACGCTGTGCAGCCCCGATCCGCAGGCGTTCCGTCCGCCGGAAGAAAAGGTGAACGTTCTGCAGGTGCGCTTGCCGACCAACTTCAAGTCGGCGCGTTTCGACTCCGACGCGCACACGGCCATCCTGCGCAGACTCGAGGCCGACATCGAGGCGTCGCGCTTCGACACCGGCTCGGGCAAGGTCGAGCTGCCGGTCAAGCTCAAGGTGCACGATTCGATCTTCGTGCCGCTGGCGAAATGGGCGATGCTCATCGCCGGCAACTACCGCTGCGTGCTGAAGGACAGCGTGCGCCCCATCAAGGACGCGGTCCACAGCGACCTCGCGGCCTCGCGCGCGATGTACAACTGGGTGGTGAAGCTGTGCGTCTCTCTGGGGGCGGACGAGAACGATCTCGTTCCTTTCGAGAAGTACGCCAACGCCGCGCTCTCGCTCGGCAGTCCGTCCTCGGCGGCGCGTGCGCTCGCCAACGGCGCGCCCAATATCGAGCGGGTGGACCTGCTGGTGAAGACCATCGCCGCGCAGAAGGGCATGCGCTCGGAGGTGCTCGATCAGACCGTCGCTCTGGTCGAAGGCTGGCTGGAGAAGAACCGCAAGAAAGCGGCCTAGCTCGGCCCTCGAGGAAATAAAAAAGGCCCGGGATCCCCGGGCCTTTTCATCACTTGTTTTGCATTCCGTAGGTGCCGCAGCATTCCCCTGGCGCGTGGAACGCGATGTCGCCGTAGTAGGCCTCGAGCGCCTGATCGCCGAGGTCGGCCTCAGTCATGAGGCCGATCGAAACGATCTTCCCGGGCTCCTCCCCGAACAGCCGCCTGAAATCCTCTTCGACGTTGCGCGACTCCTCGAGCCACTGTCCCAGTTTTTCCCTGCCGCTCTCGACCGCGATCATCTTGATGCGCGAGGTGTACTTGTTGCGTACCTCTCCGCCGCGCGGCGTCTTGCTTCCCCAGACGTACATCACCCCGGCGTAGGGCAGCTGCTGGCCGGTGAAAAGGCGGAACTCGTCGTAGAAAAGCCGGTCCTGGAACGGGATCTTCGAGTAGTCGCCGGCAAAATTGACAAGCACGCGCACCGGCGAGTCGTCGGGGCTGTCCGTGGAAGGCGCGAGATCCATCACCTTCCAGCGCCATGAGAGGATCGGCCGGTCGCGGACGACGAGATCGAGATCGTGAAGCAGCCCCGACGCGGAGGCCTGCGCGCGCCCCTTCAGCACGGTGGCGCCGCCGTCCTCCACCAGTTGATACTTGCTCAGCCCCTTCAGCCGCGACATGTTCCAGGTACGCCAATCAGGCGGAACCGGCTCGCCCGCTTTCGCCGCCGAAAACCCCGTGAGCTTCGACGGCGCGCCCGCGGACGGGGCGACCGGGCCGGTCGCGCAGGCGGCCGCGAGAGCGGCAGCGATCGCGATGGTCATGAGGCGCAGCAAATTCATCACTCGTCTTCCGTCAATCGATGTAAGGTCGAACTATAACGTGCGACTATGAAACGAACATTGCGATGAAACTCATCTCAGTCAACGCCGGCCTCCCCCGGGAGGTCGCCTGGAACGGGAAGACGGCGACCACTTCCATCTGGAAGGATCCGGTGAGCGGCCCGGTGCGCGTTTCCAGGCTCAACATCGAGGGCGACCGTCAGTCCGACCTCTCCGTTCACGGCGGACCCGACAAGGCCGTCTACGTCTACCCTTCCGAGCACTACGCCGCCTGGCGCCGGGAATTGCCGGGGGTCGAGCTCCCCTGGGGCGCTTTCGGTGAAAACTTTACGACCGAAGGACTGTCCGAAGAGTTCCGCATCGGCGACCGGCTGCACATCGGCTCGGCGGAATTCGCAGTCACCCAGCCGCGCCTGCCCTGTTACAAGCTCGCCATCCGCTTCGGACGAACCGACATGGTGAAGAAATTCATGAAGAGCGGCCGCAACGGGTTCTACCTGGCGGTGACCCGCGAAGGTGAAGTCCAATCGGGCGATCCCATCGAGGTCATCGCTCGCGCAGAGGACAGCCTGAGCATCACCGACATCGTCCGCCTCTACACCTCGGAGTCCGCGAACCGGGATATGCTTGGACGTGCCGCGCGGCTCTCGGGTCTTCCGCAGAGCTGGCGCGATTACTTCAGGGAACGCTCGGGGGGAGCCTGACCTACGGATATACCACTTCGACGTTCTCCGGCCTCAGCCAGTCGTTCAAGGACTGCATCAGGGCGTCGTCCAGGCTGACGCGCCAGTCGTCCCCGAGCTGCATCTCGACGCTCGCGCCGCCGTTGCGGTAGCGGACCTCCACCGCGCAGCGGCCTTTGCGAAAGGGCTCGAGCAGCGTCTTCAGCTTCGCGGACGCGGCTGCGCCCGCGCTCGAAGCCTCGCCGTTCATCGACAGGCGCACCGCCCGCGCGAACTGGCTGCGCGCGCCCGCCAGATCGTAGATTCTCTCGGCGTTGATGCGCGTGAACACCGCTTCGCCCTCCTCTCCGACCGAGCGGCGCACGCTGCGCACCTTGGCTTCGACAATGATGACGGCATCCTCCTTCGCGAGGTCGCGGTATTGGTCGAACACCTCGTTGTATACGGTCACCTCCTGGGTCGCCGTTCCGTCCGAGAGGTTCAGGATCACCATGCGCCCGCCCTGGGTGCGCTGAATCCTCACCGATTCGACCACGCCGGCCATGAGCTGGGTGCGCATGCCTTCGGCCTCGGCCGATGCTGCGACGCTGCGCAGGCTGGCCTTCACGAACTTGCCGATCTCGGCGCGATGCTCGGTGAAGGGATGGCCGGAGAGATAGAAGCCGAGCGCGGTCTTCTCCTCGCGCAGGCGCTGCGCGTCGGTCCAGCGGGTCGCGGCGACGAGAGCGGGCTTGTGCTGCGCGCCCTGGTCTCCTCCGAAAAGGTTCGTTTGCATCGCGTTGCGTTCGGCCTGCCCCGCCGCCTCGAGAGCGACGCCGACGGAAGCGAGCAGGCTCGCGCGATGCACGCCCGCGCCGTCGTCGAGGAAGTCGAAGGCGCCGGCGCGCACCAGCGCCTCGACCACCCGCCGGTTGACGGCGCGCTTGTCGACGCGCGAGCAGAAATCGAAGATGTCGCGGAACGCGCCCCCGTCCTCGCGCGCCGCGAGGATCGCCGCGATCGCGGATTCGCCGGTGCCCTTCACCGCGCCCAGCCCGTAGCGGATCGTCTTCGCGTCCACGGGCACGAAGCGGAACTCCCCGGAGTTCACGTCGGGCGCGAGCACCTTGAGGCCGTTCGCCAGCGCGTCCTCGCGAAACTGGTGAACCTTGTCGGTATCGTCCATCACCGCGGACAGGTTGGCCGCCATGAACGCCGCGCCGTAGTGCGCCTTGAGGTACGCGGTCTGATAGGCGATCAGGGCATACGCGGCCGCGTGCGACTTGTTGAAGCCGTAGCCCGCGAACTTCTCCATGAGGTCGAAGAGCAGGATCGCCTTGGCGCGCGGCAGCTTGTTCTTCTCCGCGCCGGCGACGAAAATGTCCCGCTGCTGCGCCATCTCCTCGGCGTTCTTCTTGCCCATCGCGCGGCGCAGCAGGTCCGCGCCGCCCAGCGAATATCCTCCCATCACCTGCGCGATCTGCATCACCTGTTCCTGATACACCATGATGCCGTAGGTAGGCTTCAGGATCGACTCCAGCCTCGGGTCGAGGTACTCGACGCGCTTGCCGTTCTTGCGCTCGACGAATTCCGGGATCAGCTCCATCGGCCCCGGGCGGTAGAGCGCGACCAGCGCGATGATGTCCTCGAAGCGGTCGGGGCGCGCGCGCTTCACGAGATCGCGCATGCCGCGCGATTCGAACTGGAATATCGCGGTGGTATTGGCGTTCGCGAACACCTGGTAGGCGGCCGAATCGTCGAGCGGGATCTTCTCGAGTGCGAAGCCGGGCGCGCCCATCGCCCGGATCGATTGCGTCGCCCAATCGAGGACGGTGAGCGTGGTGAGGCCGAGGAAGTCGAATTTCACCAGGCCGATGCGCTCGACGTCCTTCATGTCGAACTGTGAGATCGTGCTCTCGGTGCCCTGCGCGGCGTACAACGGACAGAAATCGGTGAGCTTGCCCGGCGCGATCAGCACGCCCCCGGCGTGCATGCCGACGTTGCGCGCGAGACCCTCGAGCTGTCCGGCGAGCGCCAGCAGCTCGCGCGTCTCCTCCTCGTTCTTTTCCCGCTCCGCCAGCCGCGGCTCCATGGCGCGCGCATCGGCGAGCGTGATGCGCTTGCCCGGCTGGAAGGGAATGAGCTTGGCGAGCTCGTCGGTGCGCGTGTAGCTCCATTCCATCACGCGGCCGACGTCGCGCACCACCGCGCGCGCCGCCATGGTGCCGAAGGTGGCGATCTGCGAGACCGACTGCGCGCCGTACTTCTGCTTCACATACTCGATCACGCGGTCGCGGCCGCGCTCGCAGAAGTCGATGTCGAAATCGGGCATCGACACGCGCTCCGGATTGAGGAAGCGCTCGAACAACAGGTCGTACCTCAGCGGATCGAGGTCGGTGATGCCGAGGGAGTAGGCCACGAGCGATCCGGCGCCCGAGCCGCGTCCCGGACCGACCGGAACGCCATTCGATTTCGCCCAGTTGATGAAATCGGCGACGATGAGGAAATAGCCGGCGAAGCCCATCTTGATGATCGTCCGGAGCTCCAATTCGAGCCTGAGGCGGTATTTCTCCTTCCACTGTTCGTCCGCCTTGGGACCGTAATTCGTTTCGAGCCGGCCTCCGAGCCCGTCCTGAGCCTGCTTTCTGAGATATTCCTCGAGAGGCATCCCGTCCGGTGTCGGAAAAACGGGGAGCATCGACTTGCCCAGCTCGAGCGCGAGGTTGCAGCGACGCGCGATCTCGACCGAGTTCGCCAGCGCCTCGGGCAGATCGGCGAAGAGCTTCGCCATCTCCGCCTGGCCGAGGAAGCTGCTCTCGCGCGTGAAGGTCCGCGGGCGGCGCCGGTCGCCCAGCACGTAGCCCTCGGCGATGCACACCCGCGCCTCGTGCGCCGCGAAATCCTCGGGCCTGAGAAACTGCACCGGATGGGTCGCGACCACTGGCAGCGAGCATTCCCCGGCGAGGCGCAGCGCCGCCTCGATGTAGTGCTCGGTCTGCGGGCTGCCTGCGCGCTGCAGCTCCAGGTAGTAGCGGCCCGGAAAGAGGCGCATCCACTCGGACGCGGCGTGCCTGGCGCGGCTGGCGTCCTGGAGCAGAGCCGCGCCGACTTCGCCTTGGATCGCACCCGAGAGCGCGATCAAGCCCTCGCTGCCTTCGGCGAACCAGCTCTTCCTCATCTCAGCCCGGCCGCGGTGCTGGTTCTCCAGCCACGCGCGCGACAGGAGCTCCGAGAGCCTCAGATAGCCGGCGCGCGACTGGGCGAGCAGCAGCAGCCGGTGGGGTTTGTCGCGCTCGGATTCGTTGCTGATCCAGACGTCGCAGCCGATGATCGGCTTCACGCCGGCGGCACGCGCCGCCTTGTAGAATTTGACCATGCCGAAGACGTTGGCGAGGTCCGTGATCGCGAGCGCCGGCATGCCGTCCGCCGCCGCACGCTCGACGGCCTCGTCGATGCGCACGATCCCGTCGGTGATGGAGAACTCGCTGTGGAGCCGAAGGTGGACGAACGCGGGATTCGGCATCAGCTTGAAGCAGACTCGAGACGCAAAATTCTACCACCCGCTTCGGGCCGAGAACGCCGCCGGTCCGGCGCGATCCAAGTCTTTTTGGAGCCATCCGTGATCCAATCGGAGACCTCCGAGGCGCAGGAGAATTTCATGACCGCGATCAAGGGCATAGTTGCACTTATCCTGGCGAGCTGCATGGCCGCCGCCGCGGCGGAGACGGTGTACAAGTACGAGCGTCCCGGCGGCAAGGTGGTCTACTCCGACGCGCCGGTGCGGGGCGCGAAGCTGATCGGGCAGTTCGAGCTCGTCCCGATGCCCGCCGCGACCGAACCCAGCCGCGGGGAGCCTCCGCGGCGCCCGGCCGACACGACCGCCGAGCGCCGGGGGGCGGCGCTCGATGCTGCCGACGCCCAAATCAAGGCTGCCGAGCAGGCTCTCAAGGATGCGCAGGAGCGCCAGCAGCAAGGCGTGGAGCCCCTGGCCGGTGAGCGCCTGGGTGTTGTCGGGGGACACAGCCGCCTCACCCCGGGCTACTTCGCGCGCCAGCGAGACGATGCGGCCGACGTCGACGCGGCGCGCGCCAACCTCGAC
>Ga0137397_10001180_pt1 | contig 18300 bp, 17 predicted proteins | sample czorhiz116metaG_FD_106658 | JGI IMG/M metagenome (GOLD analysis project Ga0137397, IMG submission 106658) | Vadose zone soil microbial communities from Angelo Coast Range Reserve, California, USA - czorhiz1.16 metaG | ecosystem: Environmental > Terrestrial > Soil > Vadose zone | place: USA... | reverse complement strand
GTGCACGCCCATGGGATCGAGGTTCTCGATCGAGCAGACGATGATGCAGTTGTCCTTGCGGTCGCGCACCACCTCCATCTCGAACTCTTTCCAGCCGATCACCGACTCCTCGATCAGCAGCTCGTGCGTCGGCGACGTTTCCAGCCCGCGCTCGCAGATGGCCACGAATTCCTCGCGGTTGTAGGCGATGCCGCCGCCCGACCCCGCGAGCGTGAAAGAAGGCCGGATCACGACCGGGAAGCCGATCGCGGCCTGAACCTGCAGCGCCTCTTCCAGGGAATGCGCCAGCGTGGAGCGCGGGCAAACAAGCCCGATCCTCGCCATCGCCTGTTTGAATTTTTCGCGATCCTCGGCTTTGTCGATCGCCTCGCTCGAGGCGCCGATCATCTCGACCCCGTACTTCTCGAGAACGCCGTTTCGCGCAAGGTCCAGCGCGCAATTGAGCCCCGTCTGGCCGCCCATCGTCGGGAGCAGCGCGTCGGGGCGCTCCCTGGCGATGACGGCTTCGATCGTCTGCCAGTTCACCGGCTCGATGTAGGTGACGTCGGCCATCTCCGGGTCGGTCATGATGGTCGCCGGATTGGAATTGACGAGGATCACCTTGTAGCCTTCCTCGCGCAGCGCCTTGCACGCCTGAGCGCCGGAATAATCGAACTCGCAGGCCTGGCCGATGACGATCGGCCCCGCCCCGATGATGAGCACGCTCTTGAGGTCGGAACGCTTAGGCACGAGTGCCGCTCGTATTAGGACGCACGCTTGCGCTCCTGCATCAGCTTGGCGAAGCGATCGAACAGGTAGTCGATGTCGTGCGGCCCCGGGCTCGCTTCCGGATGCCCCTGGAAGCAGAACGCGGGACGATCCGTGCGCGCGAGGCCCTGGAGGCTGCCGTCGAACAGCGAGACGTGGGTCGGCCGGAGATTCGCCGGAAGCGTGCCCGGATCGACGGCGAAGCCGTGGTTCTGGCTGGTGATGACGACCGTCCCCGTGTCCAGGTCCTTCACCGGGTGGTTCGCGCCGTGGTGCCCGAATTTCATCTTCAGCGTCTTCGCTCCCGAGGCGAGCCCCATGAGCTGATGGCCGAGGCAGATTCCGAACGTCGGAACGCCCGCCTCGATGATTTCGCGGATCGCGCGGATGGCGTAGTCGCAGGGTTCGGGGTCGCCGGGGCCGTTGGACAGGAACACGCCGTCCGGCCCGAGCGCGAGCGCCTCGGCCGCGCTCGCCTGCGCGGGAAGCACCGTCACCCTGCAGCCGCGCTCGACCAGCAGGCGCAGGATGTTGCGCTTGACGCCGTAGTCGTAGGCTGCGACGTGGAAACGCGGCTCGGCTCCCTTTGCGAAGCCGCCGGCGGTCTGCCACCTGCCCTCGGTCCACTCGTAAGGCCTCGCGGTCGTGACCACCTTGGCCAGGTCCATTCCCGCGAGGCCGGGAAAAGCGCGGGCCGCCGCAAGCGCCCGCTCGACGTCGTCCGAACCCGCGAGCAAGGCTCCATTCTGTGAGCCTTTTTCGCGCAGGACGCGGGTCAGCCGGCGCGTATCGATGCCCGCGATGGCGGGCACGCCGTTCTCGGCGAGAAAGTCCGGGAGCTTGCGCTCCGCTCGCCAGTTCGAGACCCTCGCGGGAAGGTCCCGAACCACCAATCCCGCGGCGAACACCTTGGCCGACTCCATGTCCTCGCCGTTGGTGCCGGTGTTGCCGATGTGAGGGTGGGTCAGGGTGACGATCTGACGGCAATAGGAGGGATCGGTCAGGATCTCCTGGTATCCGGTGATCGCCGTGTTGAATACGACTTCTCCGGAAGCGAGGCCCGCCGCGCCGGCGGACGCGCCCCGGAATACCGTTCCGTCGGCTAATACCAGCAGGGCAGGCGGGGTGACGGGCACGGCGGAAGGCTCATTTTGGGGGCCAGATGTGCAGAGCGGGACCGGCTCACGCCGGTCCCGCTCTGAAACTCGAAGAAGTATATCGTTATTTGCATCAAACTTCACGCGCTGGACAGCGATTGCGTCCGCGCGAACGGCGGCGCGTGTCAAACCGTGCCAGAATCATCAGGCATCCGCCGTCCTGGATAAAATAGAAACTTGGCCAAGTCGCGCACCTCCATCACCGCCCTCTCCTCGGCCGAATTCCTGCCGCAGCGCGTGTCCTTGCTCTATCGCCTGGCGGGCAGCGACGTGCCCGCCATTTTCATCGTCTCGGCCATCGCCGGCTTCGCTCTGTGGGGCTACATCAGCGACGCCCTCCTCGCCGCCTGGCTGATCTGGCTGGTCGTGGCGAGCCTCGTGCGCATCGTCCTCAATCGCGCCTATCGCCTGCGCCGGCCGGGTCCGGAGGATGCACAGCGCTGGGAAGGCTTTTTCTGCCTGGCCAGCGCCGGGGTCGGCGCCGCCTGGGGGCTGACCGTGATGCTCCTCTATCCGGCGAGCGCCCAGCTCCACGAGGTCCTCATTCCCTTCCTCATCGGCAGCGTGGCGATGGGCCTACCCCCCGCCCTCGCCCCCAGTCCCAAGGCCTTCGCCTGTCTGATCCTGCCGATCTTCGCACCCATGATCGGCCTGCTGTTCTCGCAGGGCGGAGCTTTCAACACCTCCGCCGGAATCCTGATCCTGGTGTTCGCCGCGGTGCTGCTCGCGCTCTACCTGTCGTCCAATCGCGCCTTGACCGAGACCCTTCGCTTCGGCGAGGAAAACGAGCGCCTGCTCGAGCAGGTCAAGGAAGCGAAAGAGCGTCTCGATCTGGCGCTGCAGGCGGCCAATATCCTGATCTGGGACTGGGACGTGCGCCGACGCGACGTTTTCCTGGGCGGCAGCTGGGCGATCATCCTGAGGGTGGGCAGGGAAACCAGCGCCCTCACGCTGGACGAGTTGGCGCAGATGATGCATCCGGACGACCTGCCGAAAGTGAGGCAGGCACTGGACCGATGCCTGAACGGCGGGGAGAGCGAGTACATGGCGGAGCACCGCATCAAGACCCTCGCCGGGGGCTGGGTGTGGAGCCTCTCCCGAGGAAGGGTCGTCGAGCGCGACACGGACGGCAAGGCGAAGCGCATGACCGGCGTCAACGTCGACATCGACGACCGCAAGCGGGCGGAGGCCGAGCTGCTGGTCGCGGTGCAGCGCGAGAAGGAATTGTCGGAGATGAAATCGAAATTCGTGGCCACGGCCTCGCACGAGTTCCGCACGCCCCTCGCAACGATGCTGTCCTCGGCGGAGCTGCTCGAGCACTACTCGGAAAGCCTGGGCCAGGAGGAGAGGCGCAACCTGCTGCAGACGATCCAGAGCGGCGCCAAGCGCATGAGCGAGATGATCGACGACGTGCTCACGCTGGGACGCGCCGAATCGGGCGTGCTCAAGCTGAACCTCGGCCCGACGAACCTGCGCGAGCTTTGCGGGCGGGTGGTTTCGGAATTCCGCATCGCCCAGGGCAAGCAGCACGTCATCACCCTGGACGACCGCTTCGATCGTCTCGAAGCGATGATGGACGAGCGCCTGCTGCGGCACATCCTGAACAATCTGCTGTCGAACGCGGTGAAGTATTCGCCGCCGGGCAGCGAGGTGACTTTTTCGCTCGAGCGGCGCGAGGAAAAGGCGGCCATCGAGATCCAGGACCGGGGAATCGGAATCCCTCCCGAGGACCAGCCGCGGATGTTCGAGAGCTTCCACCGCGCTTCGAACGTGCAAAACCGCCCCGGTACGGGCCTGGGCCTCGCCATCGTCAAGAAAGCGGTAGAGCTCCACGGCGGCGAGATCAGCCTCAAGAGCGCGGTCGGCTCGGGAACGCGGTTCACGGTGATGCTTCCGCTGCGGCAGGCGACTCTTCCCCAGGGGGTCGGCTGATGGACGTCGCGCCTCCCAAAAAAGTCCTGGTGATCGAGGACGAGCCCAGCATCCGCAACAACATCATGCTGATGCTCAAAGTCGAGCGCTACACCGCGATGGGGGCGGAGAACGGTCGCGTGGGCCTGGAGCTCGCGCGCGGCGATCCGCCGGACCTGATCCTGTGCGATGTGATGATGCCGGAAATGGACGGATTCGCGGTGCTCGAGGCCCTGCGCGCCGAGCCCCGCCTTGCCGAGATTCCCTTCATCTTCCTGACCGCGCTCGACGACCGTTCCAGCATGCGCCGCGGCATGAATCTCGGCGCCGACGACTATCTGCCGAAACCCTTCACGCGCAACGAGCTCCTGGAAGCGGTGAACAGCCGGCTGAAGAAATTCGAGACTCTGACTCAGGCGCTCGCCGCCAGGCTCGTCCCGCAGCAGGACCGTCTGACGCAGAAATTCCGGGAAAAGATCTCCGGGGGCGACGGCACCGCCGCCTTCGAGGACACCGACTCGGCGAGCCTCACCGGAAAGATCACCAACGCCACGGTCCTGTTCTCGGACATCCGCAACTTCACCACCTATTCCGAGCGGCTCACGAGCGACGAGATCGCGGAGCTGCTCAACGCCTATCTCGCGACCGCGTGCGCACCGGTCATCCGCTACCGCGGGGTGGTGATGAAGTTCATCGGCGACGGGATCATGGCGCTGTTCGAGACACGTCCCAACGAAAAAAGCGGGGACCACGCGCACAGGGCGGTGCGCGCGGGCCTGGCGATGCAGCTCGCTGCCCTCGAATTCCGCGAGTGGGTCGCGAAGCGCCATCCCTCCAAAAGCCTGCCCGAATTCTCCATAGGCGTCGGCCTTCACACCGGCGAAGTCCTGCTGTGCCACGTCGGCACGCCGGGCCGCGGCGAGCTCACGGTCGTCGGCGACACGGTCAACATCGCCTCGCGCCTCGAGGGCCAGACCAAGCAATTGGGCTGGGCGATCGTCGCAAGCGAAGCGATTTTCGCCCTGACGCGGCCGGCGATCGCGGTCGGCTCGCAGCGGGAGGTGCAGCTGCGCGGACGCAGCGCGCCCGTCCAGGCTTACGAGGTCATCGGCATGGCGGCCGGCGAGGCCGACGACGTATCGGTGCATATCCCGGAGGAAATGCGCCAGGCGCTCGCCCAGAACGCGAGGATCGCAGCCGAGGCGGCCAAGGCGGCCCTGGGCATCACCTTGAGCATCATGACCGGCGATCTCGGAGACAAGCTGGTGTCGGTCCACGGTTACCGCATCGTCTCGAAGATCGGCCGCGGCGGTTCCTCGGTCGTGTATCTCGCCGAGCGGGAGAGCGACCGGCAGCAGGTCGTCCTCAAGGTCCTCGACGCCAGCGCCGGGCTCGACGAGATCCTGTTACAGCGCTTCGTGCAGGAATTCGACATCATCTCCTCGATCGATCACCCGAACGTGGTCAAGATCTACGACCGCGGCTTCAGCGACCGCCACGCGTATATAGCGATGGAATACTTTCCGGACGGCAGCCTCGTCGAAGTCATCCGCCAGGGCCTGAGCAACCGGCAAGCACTGTCGCTGCTCGCGCAGGCCGCGAGCGCGCTGCGCGAAGTCCACAACCGCGGCATCATCCACCGCGACATCAAGCCGGGCAATCTCATGGCGCGCGGCGACGGCAGCATAGTGCTCGCCGATTTCGGCATCGCGAAACGGCTCGACGACGACATGGGCCGCACGCGCCACGGCGAGCTGTACGGGACGCCGTATTACGTGTCGCCCGAGCAGATCGAGGGCAACCCGGCGACCGCGCAGTCGGACATCTATTCGCTCGGAATCATTTTCCACGAGATGCTGACGGGGCAGCGCCCGTTCGAGGCGGAATCGGTGTCGGGCCTCATCACCCTGCACGTTAGCGCGCCGCGGCCGAAGCTTCCGGGAACGCTCGCGGAGTACCAGGTCCTGCTCGACCGGATGATCGCCGTCGATCCCCGCAGCCGCTACAAGAACGCCGAGGAACTGATCGAAGGCATCGATCAGGTGTGGACGCAACAGGCGTTGCGCGCGCTGAAGCAGAGCTGAATATCGGGCTAGCGCAACCCCAGCACGTCCTGCATGTCGTACAAGCCCTTTTGCTTGTCCGCAAGAAAGCGTGCGGCTCTCAGCGCACCCATGGCGTAGGTGGCGCGGCTAGCGGAGCGTACCGTGATCTCGAGCCGCTCGCCTTCGCCGACGAACATGACCGTGTGCTCGCCGACGATGTCGCCCCCGCGCACGGCATGAAACCCTATGGACTTGGAGTCGCGCTCGCCGACCTCTCCCTTGCGTCCATGCACTGCGCTCGCCGCGAGATCCCGGCCCAGCGCACCGGCGATCACGGCGCCGAACTTCAGGGCGGTTCCCGAAGGCGCGTCGATCTTATGGCGGTGATGCGCCTCGATGATCTCGACGTCGTACTCGTCGCCCAGGGTGCGTGCCGCCTTCTCGGCGAGGGTGATCGCGAGGTTGACGCCCGCCGACATGTTCGGCGCCTGGACGATCGCGATGCGCTGCGCCGCCTGGGCGATTCGCTCGTATTGCTGCCCGGAAAACCCGGTCGTACCGATGACCATGCGGATTCCGCCGGCCAGGCACTGCTCCAGGTTTGCGAGAGCCCCCTCGGGGCGGGTGAAGTCGATGAGACAGTCGCCTTTCGCGAAGCCGGCGGAGACCTTCACTCCGCAGGGCTGTCCGACGAGCTCTCCCGCATCCTTGCCGATCAGGGGACTGCCGGGCGCCTCGATCGCCGCGGCGAGCTCGAGATCGCCGGATCGCAATATCATCTCGATTAGGGCGCGCCCCATCCGGCCGCCCGCGCCGGCGATGACCAGCTTCATTGCCCGGGCTTTCCCGGAGCGGCGGCCACGATATCTCCGTCCACGCGCTTCAGCTTCCCGTCTTCGAAAAACACCGCGATGCGGCGACGTTCAGTCTCGCGGCTGTTGGCGCGCTGGCGCACGAAAACGTAGTCCCAGCGCTCGTCATGGAAGATATCGCTCACCAGGGGTGTACCCATGACGAACCGCACCTGATCGCGGGTCAGGCCGGGCTTGAGCTGGGCGACCATTTCCTGGGTCACGTAGTTTCCCTGCTGGATTTCCATCCGGTAGGGCGTGAGGAAACTGCACGCCGCCGTAAGCAGCGACAGGGCGAGGATCAGCGTTCGCGACACGATCTTTCCACGGCGTCTTTCCACGTCGGCAAAACGCTATATCATAGCGGAAACCGCCTCTCTCTCCGAAGCGCTCCCAGTGACGAACGTCCACGATCTGAAGACCAGCGGCCTGAAGGCGACGGGGCCGCGGCTGCGCATCCTCAAGCTGTTCGAAAACAGCAAGGTCCGGCACCTGTCGGCCGAGGACGTCTATCGGATACTCATCGGCGAGGGATTGGATATCGGTCTCGCCACCGTATACCGCGTCCTCACCCAGTTCGAGCAGGCCGGTATCCTCAAGCGCCATCATTTCGAGTCGGGCAAGGCGGTGTTCGAGCTGAACGAGGGCAGCCACCACGATCACCTGGTGTGCCTCACCTGCGGACGCGTCGAGGAGTTCTACGACGCCGAGATCGAAAAACGCCAGACCCGCGTCGCCAAGGAGCGCGGCTTTGCGATTCGCGATCATTCGCTGCAGCTCTACGCCGACTGCACCAAGCCCAACTGTCCCTACAAAGGCGGCCAGCGAACCTAATCTGTCTATAATGGGACTTGCCTTGCGCCGATCGAGGGCTAGGGAGGAATCATGGGTTTGCGGCTGAAGTTCAATCTGGTGCTTTTCTTCGTATTCATGCTGGGGCTGGGCGTCTCGGGCTACGTGTCCTACGACCTGCTTCACAAGACGGCGCGCGATGAAGTGCTGCGCAACGCCGGGGTGATGATGGAAGCGGCGCTGTCGATGCGCCAGTACACCGTCAGCCAGGTACGCGACAAATTGGTGCAGAAGGAAGACGAATTCCTCCCTCAAAGCGTGCCCGCCTTCGCGGCCACCGAGATTATGAACCAGCTGCGCAAGAAATATCCCGACTACGCGTACAAGGAAGCGGCGCTCAATCCCACCAACCCGCGCGACCGCGCGGTCGAGTGGGAAGCCGACATCGTCAACGCGTTCCGCAACGATCCGGGCCGCGGCGAGATTTCCGGGACGCGACCCACCCCGACGGGGATGTCGTTGTTCCTCGCCCGGCCTTTCCAGATCAAGGACCCGGCCTGCCTGGCCTGTCATACGACATCCGAGATCGCGCCCGTGTCGATGGTGAAGCTCTACGGAACCAACAACGGGTTCGGCTGGAAGCTCAACGAGGTCATCGGGGCCCAGGTCGTCTCGGTGCCGATGTCCTTGCCGATCCAGAACGCGAACCGCGCCTTCTACACGTTCATGGCTTCGCTCACCGGCGTGTTCACGGTGCTGTTCATCATCCTGAACGTCATGCTGTCGTACATGATCGTGCGCCCGATCACGGTGATGTCCGACGCGGCGGACCGCATGAGCACAGGCGACCTTGAGATTCCGGAATTCGACGAATCCGGCCGCGACGAGGTGTCGCTGCTCGCGAAATCGTTCAACCGCATGCGCCGCAGCCTTGAAAAGGCGATCAGCCTAATCGACCAGAAGTAGCTTTCGATGGCCGCCGAGATCGCTCTTCCGCGGGGATATGCACTGCACGAATACCAAATCGAGCAGACTCTGGGGATCGGCGGCTTCGGCCTGACGTATCTCGCGACCGACTCGAACCTCAACCTCAAGGTCGCCATCAAGGAATACCTGCCTGGCGATCTTGCCCAGCGAGGCGAGGATCAGTCGGTTCGGCCGAAAGCCGAGTCCGCCTTCGAATCGTTCAAGTGGGGCCTGTCGCGCTTCCTCGACGAGTCGCGCACGCTCGCTTCGTTCCGCCATCCGAACATCGTTCGGGTCCTGCGCTTCTTCGAAGCAAACCGCACCGCGTACATGGTGATGGAATTCGTCGCGGGCCAACCCCTGGGCGAGTGGATTCGCAGCCGCCGGCCGCTCGCGCAGGACGCGGTGCTCGGCATCGCGGCCCCCCTGCTCGACGGCCTGGAGGTCGTGCACCGGACGGGCTACCTGCACCGCGACATCAAGCCCAGCAACATCTTCATTCGCGACGACGGCTCGCCGGTGCTGCTCGACTTCGGTTCCGCGCGCCCCGCGTCCTCCGGGGCCGACCTCACCGCGATCGTCACCCCCGGCTACGCCCCGATCGAGCAATATCACTCGCAGGGGCAGCAGGGTCCGTGGAGCGATCTCTACGCGTTCGGCGGTGTCCTGTACTGGATGATCACCGGCAAGAGACCCGTGGAAGCCGTCGCCCGGGTGCGTCAGGACATGCTGCCGCCGGCGGCTCAAGCGGCCGATCGCAGCCGCTACGATGCGGATTTGCTGGCCGCGATCGACTGGGCCCTGACGCTGCACGAGGAGCGCCGGCCGCAGGCGGTAGCGGACTTTCGCTCCGCGCTGCCGGGGCTTGCCTCCGCCGACCAGAAAACGGTGAAAATCGAGAGGTCCGCTCCGGTGTCGGCTCCGCCGACGACGCTGCCGACGGGCGTGATGTTCGACCGGGACACATTGAAGAAAATCGAAACGGAACTGGCGAGGCACATCGGCCCCATCGCTCCGGTCGTAATCAGGGCCGCGGCGAAAAAGACCTACACCATCGCCGGCCTAGCGGAGATCGTGTCGGCGGACATCGCCGACGACAGGGAGCGCGCCGCGTTCATCAAGAAATTCTCGGGCGACAAATCGATGCCGACGGGCGATCCCACTCTGGCGCGCGCCACGCAGTCCGCGCCGCAGGCGCCGTCGAGCATCGACGCGCAGACGCTCGCCAAGGCCGAGGCGGCACTCTCCAAGTACATCGGCGCGGTCGCCAAGATCGTCGTCAGGCGCGCCGCAGCCAAGGCGCGCGACGCCGGAGAGCTCTATCTGCTGATCGCCGAGGAAATCGAGGACAAGAACGAGCGCAAGGCTTTCATCCGCAGGGCGATCTCGGCCTCCGGCAAGGAATAGGCAAGCCCGGCGCCCCTATTTCTGATATTTGAACGACAGCAGCACGCGGGTGCGATAGGCCGTGACCTTGCCGTTGTCGATCTTCATGTCTTGCTTCACCACCTCGGCAACGCGGAGATCGCGCAGGGTCTTGGATGCCGTCTCCACCGCCTTCTTCGCGGCGTCCTCCCAGGAAGTCGCGCTCGTGCCGATTACTTCGGTGATCCGGTAGACTCCGTCGCCTTTGGCCATCGTTCATCTCCTTTGGAAGTGTCGCCCTTGCAGACGAGAGCGTTCGGCGATAATACTCCTTTGCGCAAGCGCAGCCGGCCGGTGCGGGCCGAGCCCAATGGATTTAATTCTCTGGCGGCACGCGGAAGCAGCGGACGGCAGCCCGGACGCCGCGCGAAAGCTGACCAAGCACGGTCGGGACCAGGCACGACGCGTCGCGGCCTGGCTGAAGCCGCGTCTGCCCAAGCGCTGCGAGATTCTGGCGAGCCCGGCGGCGCGGACGCAGGAGACCGCCTCTGCGCTCGGCGTACGCTTCGCGACCACCGCCGTGGTGGGCACGAACGCGTCGGTCGCGCAGATCGTCAGCGAGGTCGGCTGGCCCGAGCGCTCGAAGGCGGTATTGATCGTCGGGCATCAACCGACGCTCGGCCGCATCGCGGCGACTCTGCTCTCGGGCAGGGAGGCCGACTGGCACCTCGCCAAGGGCTCGGTATGGTGGCTGCGACACAGCGACGGCGAGACCAAGCTCTTTGCCGTGATCCATCCGAAGCTGGTCTGAATCGGGCCCGCATCTAGAAGCCGTAGTGAAAACGCCCGGAGATGACGCTGACCGGGCCGCGGTCGGCGTTATACCCCGGATTGAAGATCCTCTGGAAATCGGCGGAGAGCCAAACGTCCTTCGCGACACCGATGCTGTAGTAGGTTTCGAGGATGCCTTCGGAGCGGTAGCTCAGCTGGCCGTCGCCCAGGAAAAAACCCAGGCCGCCCGCGGCGAGATAGTCGCGATGCGCAGCCGAAAGATCGTTTTTCACCAGCGCGACGCCGACGGAGTCTGCAGGGCGGTTCCAGCCCGCGCCTTTGATCAATACGCCCGCGGACAGCGACCGGTCGATTTCGGTGAACGCGAAGGTCTCGGCTTCGCCGTTGTTCCAGCTCGCCCTGGCGAACACTCCGACCGAGGACGAGACGCTCTGTTCGAGGTTGATGCCGACGCCGTACTTCACCCTCTTCTTGCGTGAAGTCGCGAGATCGGGCGCCGCGCCGCTCGCGCTGGCGTCGGCGATGGCGTCGCGGTATCCGCCCATGTCGGCCTGATTGCGGTAGGCGAGCAGGCGCAGCTTGCCCGCCTGGCCCCCGAGCATGTGCGAGTGCTCCAGCTCGATCTGGTCGCCGAAGCTCTCGAAGATGCGCGGGTTGAGCGCGAGGCCGTTCGACTGCTTGGGCATCGTGAACCGCCCCGCGCGCAACGCCCACGCGTCGTCGAAATATTCGAGCGCGAGACCCCAGGAATAGCCGCGCGCATCCGCGGCGAAGTCGTAGGCACCGTAGGTCATCAGAGACCAGTTCAGAAACTGAGTCCGGGGATCGTGGCTGTAGGCGTTGTCGTCGAATATGTCCAGAATGGAGAGCTTGCCCGCGGTCAGGACCAGACGGCGGCGTTCGACGCTGCCCGCGAGCTGGTTGGCGTCCGATTCGACTTGTTCGCGCTCTCCGCCGAGGCCCCAGGTCTGGCGCAGAAACGCGCGGGCGGCATAGAAGCTAGCGGTCGGGCCGGACGTGCGCGCGATTTCTCCGTTGCTAAACCCTCCGAGCCCCGTCAAATGCGACAGCGGCACACCCTGCGCGACCTCGGGATCGAAATACACCTCGCCGCCGTTCCAGACCCGCGCGCCGAGCGCGGCGGTCGCGGTGAACGAGTAGCTCTTCTCGAGGTCCGCAGACAGACTGTTCGGTCCCGAGTAAGCGGCGCCGAAAGGATATTTTCGCTGCCAGACGTAAGTCGCCTGAAATTTCGCGCCCAGCGTTTCTTCACGGGCGTCCTCGGCATGACCGGCCCCGGCCATCCCGACCAAAATCGCCGCGAGGAGACCGCGCCAGCCGGAGCTACGCATGCCGTACCAGATCGCCGACGATCCAGATCAGGCCTACACCGAGAGCGATCAAGACGACCTGCTGAGCGGTGGCTCGCAGTTCCGGACGCCGGTGCAATCCGGGTATGAGATCCGCGACCGCCACGTAGATCATGCTCGCAGCGGCAAGCGCGAGCACCGTGGAGATCCAGCCCTGCGCCGCCTGCAGCGTGAAATACGCGAGCAGCGCTCCGACCAGCATCGCCAGGCTGGATAGCAGGTTGAGCGCGAGCGCGGCGGTTTTGCTGTAGCCGGAGTGCAGCAGGATCACGAAGTCGCCGATCTCCTGGGGGATTTCGTGCGCGATGATCGCCGCCGCGGTCACGACGCCCAGCTCCGTGCTCTGCAGAAACGCCGCCGCGATCAATATGCCGTCGACGAAATTGTGGAACGCGTCGCCGATGATGATCATCAGGCCGCTGCGGCCGTGATCGTTCGGATCGGCGTGGTGATCGTGTGCCTCGCAATCCTCGACGTGGCAGTGCCGCCACAGCACGAGCTTCTCCAGAACGAAGAAGCCGAGTATGCCGCCAAGCACCGTGGCGAATACCGGCTGGAGACTTCCCGCGGTGCCGATGGCATGGGGCAGGATCTCGAGGAACACCGCGCCGAGCAGGGCTCCGATGGCGAAGCTCACCAGCGCCGGCACCCAACTCGCCGGCGCGGACAGCGCGAAGAGCGCGGCGATCGCAATGCTGATGATGCTGCCGGCGACGGCGGCTCCGGAGATCCACGCGAGAATCGGCATGCGCTAGTCGTCCTCGATCCAGATGAGGCTCGCCATTCTGCCGGTTGTGCGATCGCGGCGGAAGGAAAAGAAGCGCTCCTCGCTCGCGGTGCAGAAGCCGCCGCCGAATACGCCGGCGACCCCGGCTCGGGCAAGGCGCCTCCGGGCGAGCGCGTATAGATCGGCAAGGTGTTTCCCCGCGCCGATCGGAGCAAATGCGCTCGCAGCGCCCGCGTCGTCGTCGACAAAAGCCCCGCGAACATCGTCTCCGACCTCGTAGCGGCGGGGGCCGATGCCCGGCCCGATGTAGGCGATGAGATCCGCGGGCGGCGAGCCCATCGCGCGCACGGCCTTCTCGAGGACTCCGCCCGCCAGTCCGCGCCAACCGGCGTGCGCGATTCCGGCCGCTCGCCCCGTGCGCTCGCTCAGCAGGACCGGCAGGCAATCGGCGGTCATGACGGCGCACACCTGGCCGGAAAGCCGCGTAACCGCTGCGTCTGCTTCCGTCTCGGAAGTCGCGCGCGACACGTCGATCACCTCCGTTCCGTGCACCTGCTTCATCCACGCCGGTTCCGACGGGAGACACCCGCGGAGGATGGCGCGATTGCGGGCGACGCAGGCCGGATCGTCGCCGACGCGGGCGCTCAGGTTCAAGCTCGCGAATTCCCCCGAGCTGACCCCGCCGGCACGCGTCGTGATCAGCGATCGCACGCGCCTTGCCGCAGGCCAGTCGGGAACGATCCAGTCGGGGTGGGGCTCGCCCCTCACTGGAGCGAATTCAGCAGCGCCCGGAAATCCTCGGGCAGGGGCGCCGTGAAGCGCGCGCGCGCGCCGGAGACCGGATGCGAGAATTCCAGGCGCGCGGCATGCAGCGCCTGGCGCTCGAGTCGCGGCTGTTCCGGCCCGCTTCGACGGTTCCCTCGGTAGACGGGATCGCCCACGAGAGGATGGCCGAGCGATTGCATGTGCACGCGGATCTGATGCGTTCTCCCCGTGTCGAGATTGCATTCGAGCAGTGAGGCGTGGGCGAAGCGTTTCGCCACCTTGTAGCGCGTCAGCGCAACGCGCCCTGCCGGCACCACCGCCATGCGCGTGCGGTTGCGCGGATCGCGCCCGAGCGGAGCGCTCACCTCCCCGCCTGCGCGCACCGCTCCGTGCACCAGGGCCAGGTACTCGCGCTTGACAGTTCTCGCCTGCAACTGCCGCACCAACGCGGTCTGCGCGCGCAGCGTCTTCGCCACCACGAGAAGCCCGCTCGTGCCCTTGTCGAGGCGATGCACGATGCCGGCCCGGGGAACCGCGGTGAGTTGCGGCGAGTGATGCAGGAGGGCGTTGAGCAGCGTTCCGTTCCAGTTGCCGCTTCCCGGATGAACCACGAGCCCCGCGGGTTTGTTGATCACCAGGACGTCGTCATCCTCGTAGACGATATCGAGCGCGATGTGCTCGGGACGATGCACCGCCTGCGAGGGGTCGGGCTGCGCGCGGATCTCGATGCGCTCTCCGCCCCAGATTTTTTGCTTGGGCTTCGCCGAGTGCGAGTCGAGACTGACGTGACCGTCCTTCAACCACTTCTGAAGGCGGCTTCGCGAATGCTCGGGAAACATCTGCGCGAGCGCCTTGTCCAGGCGTACTCCGGCGAGAGCCTCGGGAACGCGCCGGGTCATCGTCATCACTGTATAATTTCCAGTTTCTTCCGGCCGAATCATCGTGAAACGTAGTGTAGCTTTATTCGTTCTCGTCTTGGCGGCGTGCTCGTTCCTCGACAAGCAAGATCCCGCCAGCGCGATGTCCGCGGAGAGACTCTACGGCGAGGCGAAGGACGCTCTCGACGGCGGGCAATACGACCTCGCGATCAAGCGCTACGAAACGCTGGAGGCACGCTTTCCCTATGGGCGCTACTCGCAGCAGGGCCAGCTCGAGATCGCGTACGCGTATTACAAGCAGAACGAGCAGGCTTCGGCGGTCGCCGCGGCCGAGCGGTTCGTGAAGCTCCACCCCAACCATCCCAACGTCGACTACGCCTACTACCTGAAGGGCCTGGCGTACTTCAACGAGGACCAGGGATTACTCAGCAAGCTTTCGCGCCAGGACCGAACCGAGCGCGATCCCAAGTCGGTGCGGGAATCGTTCGACGCCTTCAAGGAGTTGGCGCAGCGCTTTCCGGATAGCAAGTACACGCCCGACGCGCTCGCGCGCATGAAATATCTCGTCAACGCGCTCGCCTCCCACGAGGTGCACGTGGCGCGCTGGTACATCAGGCGGGGCGCGTACGTCGCAGCCGCCAACCGCGCGCAATTCGCGCTGAAGAATTATCCCGAGGCGCCGGCCCAGGAAGATGCACTGTTCGTCATGATCCAGGCGTACGATGCGCTCGGGATGTCGGATTTGCGCGACGATGCCGAACGCATACTGAGAAAGAATTTTCCCCAGAGCGAGCACCTGAAGAAGAACATGCTCAGCTCAGTCAGCTCGGCCGCTGACCTCGGATCGGCCCGGGACCTCGGGGTTGCGTTTAAGGAATAGAACGGCCTCGTCGAGCTCGCGTACCAGCTTCATCGGCGGCAGGCTGGCGAGGATTCGCCGGCCGTAGGGCTTCGTCGTGAGCCTCGGATCGCAGATGACCAGCACGCCGCGGTCGGCCTCGTCGCGTATCAGCCTGCCGGCGCCTTGCTTCAGGGCGATCGCCGCCTGAGGCAGCTGGTAGTCGAGAAATGGGTTGCCGCCCCCGCGCTCCAACGACTCGAGGCGAGCGGCGAGAACCGGGTCGTCCGGCGGAGCGAACGGCAGCTTGTCGATGATCACCAGCGACAAGGCGTCCCCGCGCACGTCCACGCCCTCCCAGAAGCTGGCGCTGCCCACCAGGACGGCGTCGCCGAGCGCGCGAAAGCGCTCGAGCAGATCGCTGCGAGGACCCTGGCCCTGGAGCATCAGGGAAAACGGCAGGCCCGCCCGATCGAACTCCTCGCGCAGCAGCTGGTGAGCCAATCGCATCGCGCGCAGGGTGGTGAACAGCAGGAAGGCGCGTCCCCCGCTCGCCCGAATCACCGGAAGGGAGGCCTTGACGACGGCGCGGGTGTGCTCCTCGCTGTTCGGATCCGGGAGGTTCCTCGGCACGTAGAGCAAGGCCTGCGCCCCATAGTCGAACGGGCTGCCCCAGCACGCGGTGCGCGCGTCATGCAGACCCATCTCCTTGCGGTAGTGCGCGAAGTCGCCCGCGACCGCGAGCGTTGCAGAGGTGAAGATCCAAGCGCGCGGTCGACCGTCGAGCTGTTTGCGGAAAATCTCGGCGACCGAAAGCGGCGTGGCGTTCAGCCTGAGAGAGTGGGCGAGTACCTCGATCCACCGAACCAGATCGGCGCGGCTTTCGTCCCGCCAGCGCTCGAGCATGCCCTGCGCCTGCCGCGCTCGATCGGCACAGCGCGCGAGGCCTTCGCTTCTTTCGGCGAGCACATCGAGCGCGCCGCTCAAAGACGTCAGCGCCGAGTCGAGCGCCGCCAGCGCATCCGCAAACTCGCGCTCCCTCGCAACCGCCGCCGCGGCAACGCGCATCCCTTCTCTCGGCAGGGCCAAGCGCAGGTCGCGCGCCGCCTTGTCCAACCCGGCGGCGAGCTGTTGCGCCTCCGGCGTATCTTTGGCACCGGCGAGCGTTTCGCCATGGATGTCACGCGCAAGCTCGACGAGCTGCGCAGTCGACAAGGTTTCGCCGAAAAAGAGCGTCGCGGTATCCGGAAGCTGGTGCGCCTCGTCGAGAATCACGGTGTTGCATGCGGGGAGCAGCTCCGCCATGCCTTCGTCCTTGAGCATCACGTCGGCGAAGAACAGGTGATGGTTCACCACCACGAGGTCGGCGGAGAGCGCATCGCGCCGCGCGGCCATGACGAAACAGTCGCGATATTGCGGGCACGACTGTCCCAGGCAGTTCTCCCGTGTCGAGGTCGCAAGAACCCAGGCCGGCGCTTCCTCGGGCACGTCGGCGAGCTCGCTCTTGTCCCCGCTGCGGCTGACGCGGGCGAAGCTCGCGATCCGCAATAGGTCGGACTCCACACCGCGGCCGTGCTGCCGGCCCTCGAGGTTGCGCTGCAAGTGATAGTGGCAGACGTAGTTGGCGCGTCCCTTGAGCAAGGCCGTGGTGACCGGAACGCCTAGCGCCGAGCGCACCGTCGGCAGGTCACGTCGGTAGAGTTGGTCTTGCAGCGTCTTGGTGCCCGTCGAGATGATGACCTTGCCCGCCGAGAGGAGCGCCGGGACCAGATACGCGAATGTCTTGCCCGTGCCGGTTCCCGCCTCGCACACCAGCACCGCGCTGTCTTGTATGGCTTCGGCGACTCGAGCGGCCATCTCCAGCTGCTGCGACCTGACGCGGTATTCCGGGATCCTCGAGGCGAGCGGCCCGGCAGGGCCGAAGACCGCCTCGAGTTGCTCGTTCATGAGGATTTTCTCCAGGACTTGTCCCTCTAATCGCTATAACGTCGAAAGTGCTGCACCTGCGCAACGCGCTTTACAGCGACGCCCCGATAGTCTAAGGTACTTTAATTATGCGCCGTAACTATCTGTTTTTCAGCGTTTTGCTTGTCTACGGGTGCGCATCGCCTCCGCCGCCATCCCCGCGCGGCCCCGAACTGGTGTTTCAAGCCCTCGCTACGGCCGGCGTGCCGTATCGACGCGGCGGGGAATCGCCGGAGACCGGCTTCGACTGCAGCGGCCTGGTCGCCCACGTGTATCGCGAGGCCTTCGGCGTTCAGCTGCCGCACAACGCCCTGGCCCAGGCCCGGATGGGCAAACACGTGACCCTGGCGGGGCTTGAGGCGGGCGACCTGGTCTTCTACAACACCGAACGGCGGCCTTATTCTCACGTGGGAATCTATCTCGGGGACCATCGTTTCATCCATGCTCCCAAGCCGGGAACCGCGGTGCGCATCGAAGACATGCGCACGACGTACTGGACCCGGCGGTTCGACGGCGCGCGCCGGGTCATGGAATAACGGCCCGACTTCGAATCAACCCGTCTGGAGTTCGAAAATCACCGGGACATCGACGGTAAACTCGCGCCCGCGCGGCGCCGGCTGAACCTGCGCCAGAGCGTTGAATGCCTTTCTCACCATATCCAGCGCTTGGTCATCTAATATCTGATATCTGCTCGAGCTCTTCACGAGCGCGCTCTTGATCATTCCGTTCGCGCCGACCACGACGCGAACCTCGACCCGCCCCTCCCAGCCTCTCTCCATCGCTTGTACCGGGTAGCGCTTGTAGCGCTTCGCGGCGTCGATGAGCGCGAGCCGGTAAGCATCGAACAAGTTCGCGTCGAACGTCTCCGTCCGAAGCTCTGTCGGCGAATCGGGGACCGGCTGCGGAGAAACCGACGCTAGCGACGCGGGCGCTGTGGCTTGCGCGGCCTGCGCCGGAACCGGCGTCGGCTCTCGAGGGGCCGGCATAGCAACGGGCGCGGGATCGACGGGCCTCTGGACCGGAACCTGCGGCTCGGCTTGCCGCCGCTCGCGGGGCATTCTCGGAGGCGGTGCCGGGGCGAAAGATTCCGCGGGATCGGATCGCGACATGAACAGGGCGGTCAGCGCCCTC
>Ga0137397_10001179_pt1 | contig 18306 bp, 28 predicted proteins | sample czorhiz116metaG_FD_106658 | JGI IMG/M metagenome (GOLD analysis project Ga0137397, IMG submission 106658) | Vadose zone soil microbial communities from Angelo Coast Range Reserve, California, USA - czorhiz1.16 metaG | ecosystem: Environmental > Terrestrial > Soil > Vadose zone | place: USA... | reverse complement strand
TTTTCAATCGAATCCGTTCCTTACTCAGGGGACTGTGACGCGCGCCCTCAGTTCGTCATCGGTTGGCGCTGGAAGACGCCCTCTAAATTTCAGTGTGCCTGTGGCGAAGACTTGCGCTTCATATCTTGGGTCTGAGCCGATTTCTTCCGGTTGTGAGGGTATCACATATATCACACCTAATGCATCAATGCTACAAAGAACTAGTACAGTACATCAATCAGATGAAAAGTACTAACCGAGTCCGTCAAGCCTCGGTAAGTACAACACTGGGATAAAACCACAATCAGCGTCAATATTGAGATCGGCCATCGCCCAAGGCGACCACGGATCAACTGGTGTCGCGTTCGAACTTGCCCTGAATTAATTGCGCATCGGAGTTCATAACAGTTGAGTCGTATGTTGGAGCGAGATGAAACTAGGGCAGTAAAAGGGTGTACTGTAGTGCATACGTGGATAACATCATCAGGCTGTGCGCAGTCGAAGCCAAACTGACGACTGCGATCGATCAGGTAGGCATCATGCCCTGGAAGGCACAGGTCCAGGTCTGCGCGCACTAGAAATAACTGAACTGAGGCCGCTGGGCTACAGCACGAAGAAAAGGGGTCTTAGGTACCGTGGCTAGAGGAAAGCTTTCAGCCGTGGGTAGAGTAGAGAAGAAAAGCGTCCGTAAATGAGGTGAGGTACGTTACTATGTGGGCTTCAAGTTGGCGTAATACCGTGACGCTACACAGTGTGATGGACAAACAAGTAATCGAACGAGGATTTATACATACTTACATGTACTCATGCATAGATTTACTCGCGCGTCTGTGCTCGCGCTCTCGTCTTCTGCAACTGAAAATACCCTCGACAACGACAAGGCTCACCACCGCAGGTTGATGTGTGAGGTCAGGTTGTGGCCACCCACAGGCGGTACTGAATCGCTCGCATGCGCAAATCATGGTGGAGACGCTGAAACAGTCCAGGCAAGCAGGCTGGCGCTGCTTTCCACACCTGAACTATGCCTCTTCATTCACCGCAGTTGAGCTTTTCTATCGAAACCGATGAGAATGAGCTAGAGACTTTCGACGTGAAACACGAGGGTCGGTCTCTAATAACAGCCTTTGTGACGAGTCAGGCCGGGGAGGTGAGTCCTTTGTCTTCCTCGAAATCTACTGTTGTGCATGAACCACTCGAAAACACCAACGGTTGCCATCAGCAATTCAGGGTCACGTACAGGAACAATATGTTAGACATCGACCTTGCTCCGCTCTCCTCTTGCGTATCGACGGAGAGGTCGTTCGTAGGCCATATCTTCCAGCCGGACAATACGCTTCTACATTGAGGATCTACAAGGACACCAAGTCGCTCCTTCCTTTCAAGTTTCGAGAGCTGGACCTGGTTGGTACTTTTCCAGCCCTCGTTTTGGACGCCTGTTGTCCCTCATTTGCTGCCCGAAGACCCGGACATGGAAGATGCTCCCGTCGTGCCTGAAATGGGGACGATCGAAGTTCAGGCCTTTCGCACCCGGATCATACGCACAGTACGACACCTACCTGCGGCGAACTATGGACTGCACGGGGGTCGTGTATCGGAGCGCAGCAAGATGGCAGGCTGGCACCATGTCAGGTACTAGGTTCCCAAAACCACACGTCCAATTCTCACCCCGGGTTACGTCTATTGATACCCTCCTACCAGCACTGCAGACGAGATACCTATCGTTTTACCCACGTATGGTGTAATGTAATCACAGATAACATTGACCCTCTAAACGCACTGTGTGTGACATCAAGTTTTTTATCGGCCCAGAGGTAAACCTTACCTTCTTCCCCATACCTCAGCTAATGCGCTTGACAGGATTATTGGTGGCATAAGGCGTAATTCCTCGACATGATGTAGCCGCTAGAACCGGCCGAGGGCCCGAGGTCAACGATAGGAAACGTACTAGGGAGGACAAATTGCCTGGGCCATCCAAGCGGCATACTGCGCCCACAGTCAAAAAGGAAGAAATCCCCGCCACGGCCCGTGCGCAACGAATTCGAAACCTTCAGGTCAGTCGGGGCATTAACAGTTTCTCTATCAGGCGCACCTGACGGTCGTGCTATAACTAGGCTGAACTAAATTCCTTAATGGCTGAGCACTCCAGCTCGTCAGTCAAGCCTGAGCTAAGATCTCCCTCCCCAATCGTTGTTGGAAAGGCCATTGGTGAGGTGGTTGACCTCACTCTTGAGGATTGATTGAATGGTGTATTTCTTTTTCTTGTCTTGGGACTTCTCGCTCCACTGAGCACAAGTGCCCTCTTGTTGGATCTTTTCAAGCTTGTGCAAGCTATGTCTTGACTTGTTATGATATTGCCTCACCTTGTACAGTTACGGAACCTCGGCGCCCCGAGTCAGAATTGTACTACTATCCCTCAAAACATTGTAGTTATATGAAAGAGGATATAGTGTTTGATATAATCTGATGACTCGAGACGATGACACGACCCAAGAATGCCTGATGGTGATGGTCCCGACGCAATACATTCTCAAAACTTATCAATCGTCTGCTCATAGCGATCTCTCCGGTCGAGCCCAGCATCCCGGAGATGCTCGACGACTCAGTGAAAAGGGCAAACAGGGACATTTTCAATTCGTGCTGAGATGGTGTCACGGCTAAACTCGTCCGGTTGTGCGGCGTGTTTGCAGCAGGATGAAACCAGGGTTGCACGCACTAGAAAGTACATAACCGAGTCCACTAAACTACGAGGAAAGAAGCCTCAAATATTGAGCCTAGAGGAAATTTCCCGCCCGTGCCAGTGGGAGAGGGGAAGCCTTGATAGCGGATCCGGACCGGTACGAACTACAGATAAAGTGGTCATCAATGCATCAATGCATCAATCACAGATAAAACAAATAAACAACCTCACGCTCTCATCTTCGAAGACACCCTCGACAAGGCTACTCACCACCCGCGTGGGGTCAGGCTATGGCGGAAATGGCGGTGCTACAGTACACTGGCGGCCACGTGCTGGCATGTGAACGGCCCGTGTTATATACGGCACGTGCTAATTTTACACCAGCCAATCGGGCACGCTTCCGGCTCCTTTGAGTTCCTCACAGGCCTCACATCTGAACCATGCCTCTTCAGTTGCCACAGTTGAGCTTCGCTATCGAATGCGATGAGGCAGAGCTGGAAACATTCGATGTGAAACAAGAGGATCCCTCTGATCCCTCTCTAATAGCAGGTTTTGTGGCGAGTCAGGCCGGGAAGGTGGGGTCGTTTCCCCAAAAATCTGCTGATGAACAAAACCCCAACTATCACTGTCAGCAATTCAGTGTTATGTACAGGAACAAATTGTTGGACATAGGCCTTATTATTCACTTGCGTATCGACGGGGAGGTCGTTTGTAGGTCCTACCTTCCAGCCCGACAGGACGATCGTATAATAGGTATCGACAAGAACTCCACCTCCATCCTTCCTTTCAAGTTTCAAGAGCTGGAGCTTGTTGGTACGTTTACCGGCCTCATTTCGGACACTTATCATTTCTCATTTGCTACCTGGAGACCCGGACGTGGAGGATGCTCCTGTTGTGCCTGAAATGGGGACGATCGAAGCTCAAGCCTTTCGCGCCCGGCTCATACGCAAAGTACAATGCCCACCTCAGGCGAACCACCAACTGCACGGGGGTCGTATATCAGAGCGCAGCAAGAAGGCAGGATGGCATCATGTCAGGTACTCGGTCCCAGAGCCAACCGTCCAATGCTTATCCCGTTTACACTAATTACACCCTCAGCACCGCAGACGAGGTACCCTTCAACAATAGACGGACGCATCTCGTAGAGGCAGAATGGGTTGACCCGATAAGCGCACCGTGTGCGACATTTAAAGTCTTTTATCGCCCCAGAGGTAGACCTTTCTTTCATAATTTCCCACGCCCTAGCTGATATGTTCGCACAGAATTGTTGGTGGCTCAAGGCGTGATCCCAGGACATGATGTAGCCGCTGGGACCAGTGGAAGGTCCAGAATCAACAACAGGAAGCGCACCAGGGAGGATGAACTACCTGGTCCATCCAAACGGCGACCCGCACCCACAATCAAGAAGGAGGAGATGTCCGTCGACGCGCGCGCGCAGCGAATTCAAGATCTCCTGGTTAGTAGGGGTGCCAACTGTTTCTCCATCAGTCACACCTGACTTCCGTGGGTGTAGGCTGAACTGAATTCCTTAGTGGCTGAGCATTCCACCTCGCCAGTAAAGCGCGAGCTAAGGTCTCCCTCCCCAATTGTTGTTGGCGAGGCCGCCAATGAAGTGGTTGACCTCACCCTCGAGGAGTGATTGTGACCTAGACCGTGGATTGGATGGTTTCTTCCTTTTCTTGCCTTGGAACTTCGTGTTGAATGTGAGGACGCGATGCCGAACGCAGATCTGTAGACTGCATTTAGATATCCTGGACACACCCTGGGACACATCGCATGACGCTAGCACAACACGAGCCACTCATTTCTGCCTGTTTCAGCACGCGTCAGCCATTCCTTACTACCTGAGCACCATATCCAAGACTCTGCTCATTCGTACAAATACTACTCATTCTTCCGTGCTTGGTTGTGCATGCATCTACTGAAGTGGTCTAGTGTTGAACTACTTTAGTTCTCATGCCGCGTGGCTATTTATTCGGGCGTGCATCTGCTGAGGTCCCTTGAGTTGCGCATGTCCCGAACTCAACTCGAAGAGCCTTGAAGCTTTCTATACTTCACACCACTGAGTGCATCACTCGACGCTTTCTAGCTGGATCTTTTTGAGCTGTGCTTGCTATGTCCCATTACCACTGGATACCTACACTGGCGTTGAATATTGTTACAGTTCAATTACAGGCCTCTCTCTACGCCCCAAGTCAACAGAGTTGTACTACTATCCCCCAAAACGCGTCACCTCGAGCTTCAGTCGAAGGTGTGGGATTTGTGGTTATGAAGGTAGGGTACAGTGTTTGATGAGCAACGACGAAGGACGACCATTTACACAACTCAAGAATACCTGACTGGAATGGTCTCGAGTCCCAATTTGATACATCTCTAGACGCATCTTGTCGTCTGCTCACATCAACCTATCCAGTCGATCCCAGCGTTCCGGAGACACTGGAACATGCGCTTTCTCTCCTTGTCACTAACCAAAAGTACTAGATGTATTCCGTTCCGTTCCTTATTTCGGGAACACACACCTCCATGCTCGATGCGTTCTGCGCATACTTGAATTCGTCATGAATATCAACGTGGGGTGAGGCCGTAAGGAAGAGGGAATAATAAATCCTGAACATGGGCTTCTCTGTGGTGGTGAAGATGACATCTAGAACACGCCTAATAACTCTTGCCACGAAGTTCAAAGCCCCCCCCCCTCGTTCTTCCCAAACTTTGCGTATAAGCGAAGTTAAGCGAAGATACCTGTAACGTTAATGCCGATCGTTCTCGATAGGATAGAATATCTTTGTACACATGTGAACACAGCGTTCCGCCGAAGACCCGGCGCAGGGTATTTTTTCCTTTCCGAGCTTTGCAATATGTTGGTCCGAGCCGTGGCACTGCAGATAATGAGGGGGGGAAAGCCCCCGGGGGAAATGTGGAAAGGGCCCGTTTTTGCGGCTAACTGAACGCTCTCCCCCTCGCCACAATGGGTCTCTCCTCACCCACTTTCAAGTTGACATTATTGCTCTCGCACATCCCCTTCCAGAGAACAAAAGACGCTTTTCTCTGGCACAGTTGTACCTAGCTTTCCTCACGTCCACAATTTCTCACGTCCACACCTGCGCCGTATATATATGTCGTTTTGCGCAAAGCCGTGTCTGTTCAAAACCCACGTTTAAGCCCACCCGACCAGAGTCCTCACTCGTTGCACATTAATAGCAAAGCCTCTAAAACACGCACACCATCGTATTATCTTGTCAACAAATGGAACCGTTACCTTTCCTCTCCGCCTCGCAACCCATTAGCTCTGCTCCCACATTCGTCTTCCCGCAGTCACTTCAAGGGCCATCTTCTCTTGGACAGCCACCTAGCTCTCAACACCGTCACCCTGACGCGACAAGCTTCCTGGACTTGAGGCTCCCACCAAACACTTTGAGGATGTTGGCGGCGAGCCAGGCCTCCGGGCGACTGCCCGAGCTGTTCAACGGCCCTGCTGGTCAGACCGTCAGAACGGCGAAGACGGTTGCGGCGGCAAAACGTAAGACTGCGCGATTCGGCTCCCAGTCGAACTTGTGGAAGGGTGGGAGTGCGTCCACCTACCCCGGGGGGATGCCGGCACCCAGGCAAGTTTCACAACTGCCTGAGGTTGCCCAGGCCCAGCCGCCTCCTGTCAAGGCCCGCGCGCGTCGCGTCGCCCGAGCAGCCAGATCCAGAAAGACTACGACCGCCTTTTCCCACCAACTGGCGACCACCGCGCCGTCCTGGAGAGACGATGAGCAGCAGGGTGCATCGCAAAAAACTTATAATCCGACTAGCGCAGCACAAGCAGCAGCACCTCAAGTTGAGGCGACACCGATTTCCACGCATGCTGGACTATCTGCCATTGCGGAGCCATCTGCTGCATCATGGGGAGAGGGAGTGCACGGAGAAGGCAAGTCAACACCGGACTGGGGGCTGTTTTCGTGGGCGACTGCCACGGCGGCCCAAATTTCGCACCATTGTGGGCTGGATAGCCTGCCACTCGACCTCATCGAGCAGGTCCTGCCGAGATTCAGGGCCTGCTTGAATGAGTCCGGGCACTCCGCAGGCGCTAAAACTTGCCAGACCAGCCCAGCGCAATTTCCAGCACCAGTCGCGCCGGCGCTTCCCCAGGATCCATGGCCGCCAAGTGTGGAGAGGTCCGAGTTACTTGCAGTCCCACAGCTCCCGCCGCCGTTCCATGCGCCCGAGCAGCCCCCACCATTCTTTCCGACGGAACACCCTGTAACGGCGCCGTCGACGGTGGCCCTCGGGACAGAAGAGTCCGCATACAATCCTGAATTGTGGAGCATGATGGACTGCTCCACATGGGCACCTGAACCGGGGCCATCCACAATGGCAGAGCCTGTGCTATCGTATGAAGAGCTGGAAGCTCTTCGCCAGGAAATAGAGCGATCCTTGTGTCTTCCTTCAAACACACATTTCTCCACTGAGCTGGCGCAGGGCGCAGGGATGGGTGGCACTTGGACGGGTGGCCCCGATTTTGGCCGCTTATATGATGGCTGGGAGGGCTGGGAGGAGCTTGGATGTCCTGATAATATGTAAGGCGTCGTCCATGACCTGCAGAAAATCTAATTGTTTACGTAAACTCGCTGTCAATCTTCTTTGCAATGTGAACCTTCCCTGCGCACCGTTAATAACTATATGTGACATGTCCCAGCGGGACTTCGCTCGTTGGAGCGCGCTGCACACAGACTGGCCCTACAAGCCTTCAACTTGGGGACCTCTAGGTCTTCAGGCTAAAGTCAATGTGCGGATGGACTGGTGCACGGCGCTCGTGCCCAAGATATCAAACTCTATTCGCGTAAAATGATCATCTGTCCTCACCACTGCAACCCGGGAGGCTTCACTTACCACCCATGGCAACTTTCCGTAATGCCCCCGCTTGTCTCGAGCAGAAACCTCTTTCCCTCCCGGACTCGGCACTCGCGCAAGCGGCATGCGACAGAAGCGAACTCACTGCCCTCGATGTTGTCGAGCATGACGACGTCGGCCGCGGCCACGATTGTTTCGTTTGCCTCATCTTCATCCACTTCGACATCCAAGCAAAGAGCAAGGCCACTCACTTTGCGTGCGCGCAATCGCCGCGGCGATAGACCGTGTACTGCGGCTGTGCGAAGCGATCACGAGATAGATGAGGTGAATCACAAAAAATCTTACCGACCGATTAGATGTGATCCGATTGCCTTTGAACATGATCATGGGTCCGAGAGGTCGAATCGACGTGGATCGATTCCACTGACGGGCATGGCGTGCTTTTCAACCTGCCGAAATCCTTCACAAAAAAATTGTAAGTATGTCGGATTCAAGTCAAAGAGCTGTGCATGTATACCAGGCGTTGTCTTGCATGTGCCTGCGATTATTCCGCGGAAGCCATGGCTCTCAGCCACTTTGATGCGCTTGGAGCTGTCACATCTGATGAGTTCAAGTTGTTGACTACAACGCAAAGAGTCCAAAGACCGCCCAGACACACGCAGTAGCAATTCCGCCACACCGGTGCAAATAATAGGCTCTTCCAACTGTCGCGATATCTCTAATGGGTTCAAGCCCGTCTCCCTCCGTGACGTGTCGACTATTCGTGATACCGACAGGGCGAATGATGCAGGCGATAAGATAATTTGGTATGAAAAGCAAGACCACCCGATAAGAAGACATGACTGACTCTTGAAATGTTGGGGGAAAAGGAACTTGAAAGTCATGATGAAGTGATGAAGGAGGCCGGTTGTTGCGTGGATGAACACCGTGACGCTTTCAGGTCCAACAAGCGCCGCTCTATTTCGAGTATCGCCGGTAATCACCCAGCGTCGGTTGTGCCGACTTCTGCGAACACGAAGTCATCGATAAGACGATGCACTACCCCGGTTTACCCGACATGCCCATTGCCCCAGCCTGCCCACCATATGCCATTGTCTCACTGTCATTTCTTCACAGCCAAGTTGAACCAGCCTCCCTTCTGAAGACCCCGTTTCCTCCCTGCTCGTAAGATGGCTGATCAGTCACTGGCAAGATCCGCACGCTTTCAAGTGCTTTTCGAGTCTGCCTTGCAGGCTTATAAGAAAAGGACGGGGATCACATTAGCCGAACACCCTCTCACGGTGGAACTCGAGAGTTGTCACAGTCGAGGACGTTACCACCCTTCTCCAACGCCAAGCAGAGGCCGTCAGTGATTCCCAAGCGCGTAATAAATCCATGAAATGGGAAGCACCCACATCAGATAAACAAATAAATTTATGGCAGGGATGCTGAGGCTCGCGCGTCCATGCTTGCACTCTCACCTTCTGCAATATATTCTCGACGAGGTCAGCCCGAGTCACGGGATACGGCGGTACACCCGGGCCGGCGCTACCCCGTGCCGGCATGTGGCCCGGTCCGCCCAGAGACGGAGTTTTCAAAAGTCGATCCTCACAACCTCAACCATGCCTCTTCGCTTGTCGCAATTGAGCCTTGCTATTAAATGCGATGAGAACGAACTAGAAACTTTCGACGTGAAGCGAGAAGGTCCGTCTTTAATAAGCGCCTTTGTGGCAAGCGAGGCTGGAAAGGTGGGCTGTTTTACCCTAAAATCTGCTATGTGCATGAGCGAAAACCCCGGGTATCGTCATTAGAAATTCAGGGTCACGTACAGGAACAATTATTTGGACCTCGATCTTTCTTTCCACTTGCATATCGACGGGGAGCTCGTTCACAAAGCCTATGTGTCAGCTGGAAATTACCGTCTTGTAGAAGGGATCTACAAGACCTCCTCGGTTCTTCCTTTCAAGTTCCAAGAGCTGGAGCTGGTTGGTACGTTCACCGCTTTCGTTTCGAACGCCTATTATTCCTCATTTGCTACTCGTAGACCCGGACAATGGGGACATGGAAGATGCTCCTATTGCACCTGAAATGGGTACGATCGAAGTTCGAGCCTTTCGCCGCCGGTTTATACACACAGAACGACGGCAACGCCACTCAACCTATGGGAATGGTGAACTACACAGTGGTCGTGTATCGGAGCGCAGTAAGAAGGCAGGCTGGCATCATGTCAGGTACTTATTCCCCAATGCCACCCGTCCAATTCTCATCCTGATACCCATTGATCCTCACCACCAGTACCGCAGACGAGATACCCGCCGACGGGACCAGTTATTCTGTATTATCAGATAAGATTGACCCGCCAAATGCACCGTATGCGACATTCAAGATCTTTTATCGCCCTAGAGGTAAACCTTTCCTTCTTTCCTGTGTACGAGCTAATACGTTTGACAGACTTATTGATGGCCCAGGGCATAATTTCTCAACATGATGTAGCCGCAAGAACTAGCGGAGGGTCCGAGGTCAACGGCAGGAAGCGTCCTAGGGAAGACGATATGCCCGGTCCTTCCAAACGGCATACCGCACCAACAATAAAGAAGGAAGAGACATCTGCCACAGCCCGTGCGCAGCGAATTCGAGATCTTCAGGTCAGTATCAACAGCATCTCATTCAATCACACCTGACGGTTGTGCGTGTAGACTGAACTGAATTCCCTGATGCCTGGGCATTCCAATTCGTCAGTCAAACGTGAGCTAAGATTTCCTTCTCCAATTGTCGCCGGCAAGGCGGCGGGTGAGGTGGTTGACCTTACCCTTGAAGATTGATTGAGTAACCCACACGTGGATTGTACGAGTGCTTTCCTTTACTTGTCTTGGGGCTTCGCGCCACTGAACGCGTTACTAAACGCATTCTAGTTTGTTCCTTTCAAGCGCTGCTTACTATGTCTTCACTTGTTGTCATATGGCCTACATTAATCCTGCTACAGTTACATAATCTGTCTTTACTACCCCTCAAAACACATCACTTCGAGTTTCAGCTATGAAGGTAGGGAATAGTGTTTGATGGCTTGCGATTACGACAACACGACCCAAGACTCAGAATGCCTGACGGGACAGGATAGTCTCAACTCAATACATCTCAAGACTCATCCCGTCGTGAATTTCATAGTCGGCAAGCGTTATGTGATCCTTAAAGGTCGTATACCTGGGAAGTACAGTTTTCAGTTAGACGAGAGCCAGCCAATAAACACTGAATCCGTTTCGTACCATTTCTTGAGCTGAATCTTGCGCCAATCCGTCCCAATCTGAGCAGCGATGAGTTTCTTGAGATCGCCTACCGTGTCATCTGGGCTACACTTGACGCGTACTAGATAAAGACGTTCCGTCAATACGACATTGGGCTGTGCGTGAAGTGGAGAAAGGCTGGACCTTTACGTCCTAAGCGATCGTTTGCGATGACCTGTGCACTAATCAGCCAGAAGAAGTGGCAACGCTTTATTATCCTTGAGGATCAGAGCGTACTTCGATAAGAGCCATGTGTTGATAAAGACGACGGACTGGACAGTGGTCGATGAAAGCTTTGACGAAGCCTGAGAGGGACTCGCCGGATCTTAGTACAAGTGAGTTCTGACTCATCCGTCATCACATCCAAAGCCAACATGGCCCGTCCACGACAGAGACCGAGGACGCGAAAGAAGGCAGCCAAAACGCATCCCGACCCCTCCTCGACTTTATATCATCAACAACGAGCGAAACCTCACGGAGCACAAGGTCCGTCCCCTCGCGCAACAGCTCGCACGTACGCTTTCGCTCGTCCATGCGCACGGCGTGGTCCACCGCAGTGCGTACAGGCATTGCCTCCACCCCGCATTCTCCTAACACAGAACCACACCCCAAAATCATTTCCTACCGCTGCAGATATCAAAATCGAGAACATCCATGTCCGCATCAACCCCGTTGGCGCTCATTCCTCTGCCTCAATCACCGCCCCAGGCTCGCGGCTCCGAAGACAACGACGACGACCGTGTCAGGCCATCCTCACCGATTTCACGTACGCGGCGGTGAGTCGGTGACTGCACCCTTCCCAGCTACCACTACTAGCGTTCCTTCCCCGCCGCTGGTATCGCGCACCAGTGAGCAGTATAGCCGCCCCGCGCCCGAGCTACTCCAGGTCCGCGCACCGCCGCATGTCGCAGGTTCAGAGTCAGGCGTGCGCGCGTACAGCATGCACGGGTCGTACGCCGGTCCGCCCATCGACGTGTGGGGCCTCGGCGTCGTGCTATTCACCCTCGTCTGTGGACGCGTGCCGTTCGACGGTCCTACGCTCGATGCCCTGCACGAGGCGTCTCTTCGTTCCCCTCCCTCCTTGGACCTCCCAAATTTTTGTTTCGTCGCGAAAAGATCGCAGGGACCTTTTACAACGTATGCTACATCGTGATGCAGATCTGATCGCACGCGCGTCTTTGGACGAGGTGCTCACTCACCCGTGGATGCAGCGGGTATCTAGGTGTCCTGGCGAGCTATCGGTGGGCGCTGATGTACCAAAGCATGCGGCGCTAAGGTGGCCAGATCAAGTTAACCGCCAGATATCACGATTCTATAGAATTGGAGCGCTCGAGTCCAGAAATGGGGATGATGCGTGGAAAAACCTGGACGACGCCTTAGGGCTGTTATCGTGTCTCTTCGAGGCGCGCAGTGAACCCAGGGCATTCCCCGATGCTTACTAGTATCTCGAATTCTGGGGAAGCTCTTCAGAAGGTGTGAGAGTACCCAGACTGTGGTCACTGGCCAAGATCCGCAGCCGCGCTATGCTGGATTGGCCCGCCCTAATCCCTATCGGACCCTTTGAGGACGCGCCGAGGATCCAAACTGCCGAGGCATTCGCAATACGTCCGCCCATGTCGGCGCATGAGGTGTGGGTGCTATCATACCGAGGCTTTGAGGAAGAACTGCCTTTCGGCGCCCCGTCAATATTCAGTACGAAGATGGAAATCAGCCATAACTGATGGCTCGATATTCACACAAATGGTTTAATGGAAAACACGTTGTCGTTTCATATATATCGTAAAATAGATCATTGGTGACATTACACTTGCGTACGCCCTACCATTTCTCACCACCCTCTATTCCGTTTGCCCTTCCATCAAAATCGACGTCGCTCCTTATAGAGGTAAAATGGCCGAAGATGAGTCACACGGTGGAGCAAAGGTGGAGTAAAAATTATTACCTTCCAAATCTGCCGCAGCCACACACTCGCGCGGATAGCAAGAACAAGGCGATCCAGGTGAAGAGCATGCTGACAAGCACAATCCATATGCCGTTCCCGAAATCGATTGTGACATTGAATGTGCTCTGCTCCTTGAGCTTGTGCCTCGCGACGAGCACGAGGGCGAGGTCAGCGGCGAACACGATGGTAGACATGATCGCGGTCGCGATGGAGAGCACGAGGGAGATAATCCAGGGCGCGCGGTGGAACACGCAACACGAGGCGGCGACGGGCAACGCCGTGAGGAACGCGAGGCCGGCTGCGATTGGGTGCAGCACGAGCAGGATGGTGAGTACCTTGAGAATGAGATCCGCTAGTTCAGGTTCGTTCGTCGCGCCCGCGATGAACGTCGGGTCGATCGTGTACCCGAGCTGCGGACCGACGCATTCCCCATTATTGTCGAAAAAAGTCGGCCTGTTCAACGCGCTAGGAAAAAACAAAAAGTGTATATGATTGTCAGAATTGCGTTTCAATGCACGTGATGAGGACGCGGTCGGGGAAGGAATTTGGAGGAATGTTGTTGCAGGGGTAAAAAAAAACAAAAAAAAAAGACAAGGAAACAAATGGGGTGGACGCGTGCAGTGTGCGCACCTTGTTACGCAAAATCCCCAGACGCCGAAGCGTATCTCAGTTCCGAGGCTCGTTGCCGGCTGCGAAGACGACGGGTGACCTTCTAGTTTTAGGAGATAGACCGACTTGATGATGGGGAGGGAGAGCGCGACGAAAAGAAACAGCACGGAAGCGGTGATGAGGCAGAATGCCGTGACGGTGGCGTAGCGTCGGTTTCGCCGTCGGTGATGGACATGATAGTACTCGTCGTCATCATAAAAGTCTGCACGACGGCGCCCGCAGCAAAGCATGGGGGCGTATACGTCGTTCGGGGGAGGGGGGGTGTGTCAATGAGGGTAGCAATTGAACAAAGGACCGAACACCCGCGTGGTATGATGTGCCTGAACTCGCGGTGCCCACGCGCTAGGCTAGGCGGTCCCCGTGGCTGCGCTGTGGTCAAAACAGAACGTTTGCCCGATCTTACAAGTCGTGCAAGCTTGCGTGCAGTTCTAAGCAGTTTCCTTCTCTGGCCGAAACGGGAATCATTTGTTTATGGGATCGCCGTGACCAGTGACCAATGGAGGGTATAAGGTTACTACATAAGGCAAATAAATACGTATCTGACCACAACAATATCTAAATGTAAATCCTGGCAATCCTCGAAATAGGAATGACATTAACCACGAAAACCCAAAGAACCCCAATCCGGCGAACAAGGAGGTACTACAGGCAAAGTACTCTATCAGAAGGTCCACGCCTTGGCTTCAGAGCCGAATGAAACCAACAAAGTCTCGTTCAGTCCGTGTACCTGGTCAAAGCTCAGCCACCCACGACAACAGAAAAGGAGCTAACAAAATAAAATAAATGAGTCGATCAGTCCAAATCTCAATACTCCTGGCCGAGATGGAGCCTCAATCGCTCGACTCCACTCTCCGGTTCGAGCCAGGTGAAGCCCTTGAACCATGAGTTCTTGAGCAAGAAGTCGACGCGCTTCACGCCCTCCGACTGTTGCTGGCGCACCGACCAGTCGCTCCCGGACGCCTTGTACCGGCGGGTGTACGCGCGCGCGACGTCCGTCTCCTGCGACGTCGATAGCCGTCCCCACTCCCCGTGCGAGATCTTGCGGTGGAGCGTCGCGTGCACGGCATGCAGGACGTCCTCAAGCGTCAAGTATGGCAGTGCGGACCGACGTCGGCGGTGCGGCGAGAGCGAGGTGCCGATCACCTGCAAGTCGACGGGCCACTGCGGGATCGCGTCGCACACCACCCGCAAACGCGTCATCTGTGGGTTCGTCGCCGGCTGCTCGAGCTCGTACCCGCTCATCGTCGCGATGTCGTAGTGGCTCGACCCGGTGCGCTTCTTGAATACCAGCTCCGCATCGGCAAAGTTGACGTACAGTCGGTGCGAGATAATCTCCCCGTTGATCAGGTTGTGCAGCTGCGCACGCGGCAGATCCACCGGTGTCAGCGCCCAGCCGGGAGAGTAGGTGAAGTAGGGCGCTGGTACGGACGGCCAAGATGTGACGGCTGGTGCCGTGGGCTGCCCTGGAACGTAGGCGTTATCGAATGAATGTCTGCGGGAGCGAGAGTAGCCCGGGTGGAGCAGCGCGGGCTGATAAAATGGCGTGACTGGCGTTGCTACGGGCGGAGCTGGCGCCGGGACCATGGGAAGAAGTGTCGGCAGTACGGGGGGTGACATGTGTGGGGTGCCCTGCCAGGACCTTGACGGCCGGTGTGTAGAGCCAGAGTCGGTTGTTATCGGGAACTGGAAGTATGGGTGTTGTTGCTGGGGATAGTAGTAAGGCCAGACGTATTGTTGGGCCATTGTTGTGTGAGTAGAATGGTGGGTGATGGTGGTCGTTAAGTTAGGATTGTCTGAGGGAGAGGTCAGAGCTGGCCCTGTCAGTCTCTTTTTTATATCTTTCCCCCGAGGAAGGTTGAGTCAATCTGATCTGTCATCCCGATGGACGGCTGTGCAAAGAGGCGGAGTTGCAAACACGTGGAACATCCTCCGTCGATGCAGCTAGGCTGTGTATCAAGGCACCGCAGCCGTACCGAGCGCTGACGCCGTTGTGGGAAGGGCTCTGAAGGCAGCAACAAAACCATATATGGCAAGTGTGGCATGGCTGTGTGAGTCGGCTCGGGATTCAAAGTGTATCGAGATCCACATGGAATGCGGTGGTGCTTCCCCTCACTGCAAATGGTATTCTTCTTTCTATCCACGGTCGATGCTGTGCAATCCAGTCGGGCTCCAACGCATACATACGGACAACTGTCCAACCCGAACCGTATCAAGGGCACACAACAAGGGGCTCGTCGTTTTAAAAAGATTATCTTACGCAAAAGTGACGAGCGCTCTAGTGACCCCTTGATGTATCAGTTTCTAAATTGCAGATTGTCCCTAGGAATGTAAAGGCAGCACTTTGGCCAGACCACAATCTCCCTCCGGCATAGAGGGTCATGTTGTCTCCGGTTTCACCTGCCATTCGCGGCAGCGTCAAATTGTAAGGAATTTTCTTCAAACTTCTTCGTCCTCTCCAAGTCCCTCGTCGTCCCCATTGGACGCCGCCAGCTCCGGCATCTCACCAAAATTGTCTCGCAGGGTCCACAGGTCATCTCGCAATTGTAGTGCCTCATCCTTGTCGATACAACCCACCGTCGTCCAATCGATCTTGCGCCGCACGCACTGGCCGACAAAGTCTGCGTATTGCGTAAACAGACGAGGCAGTGTGTATCCCGACGCCAACGTCGACACCATCGGCACGGATCGCGTACGCGTTGAGATCCCCCGGCGTGTATGACGTAGCTCCGCACTCAAGTCCTGTGTTTGGAAGAAGGATGGAAAAGAGGATGGCAGTGGATATTCAATCGGCACATGTATGCTGTGGGGGTGCGGGGCGGTGCCGGTCCGGATTAGATCCGCAGTGTCGATCGAGGGACTGGGGTCTCACTCACCCGGGCGCTGTGCCAGCGCTTAAATCGTCAAAATGGCGCCTGTTGGGCTCCGTCCAGCCTCGGGTGACAACCCGTCGGCAAAGCAAGGCGCCTCTCTGACGATGATGTGGATACGAACCAAAAATTAAGGCTCTGCCACGGCTGGATCAAGGACAAGTCAACACAGCTACGCACCCTGCCTTCGCATGCGGGTTGATTCGTGGCAAAGCAATGTGCTCTAGTGGTCAGTGCGTCTACTGAAGACGCTGGGAAAGCTCCACTTAGATCGGCGAATGGAATGTTACCATACACGTTCAACTGTTCGCAAAGTCCGTACAGGGGCTCTCGGCCTTTCAACCTTGAATACAACCATCAATTCAACAGTAGATTGGCGCGGAGACAGACTCTACCGGAGGGGCAACGTAGCGGTCTCAACGTGTGGCGAAAGAATACCGGATGCATCGTAAAGGCCCCGAAGCTGGCCAACCAGTGGCATTTAGATGGGCAACATTCAAAATACGGATAACGAATGTGTATGTGGTGACTTACGTCCGTAGTGAGTTCGGCTGTCCACGGTCCAGGTCGCCAGTTACTCGGCGATTGTAGCGGAACGGTCATAGAAGAGAGCTCGTTGAGACCATGTAAGCACAACGCATCATTCAGCGCTTTTCTAATTCCCTGCGTCTGTGTGCTTGTTGTGAGACAACGGGGCTACTGAGGGCAGGAGGGTCTGCACACATCATCAACATCTACGTCCCCCGGCACGGCATCCGACAGAACCGAAAACATCAGGGTGGGCTGTTTTGGGAACTCATCACGGAAGGCAGTGACCAACGAGTTGACGAAGGAACCAAAGGTGGCATTGTCGGTGCAAAGTTGCAGTCCCTACTAGGATAGTTCACGTTAACGGGCTACCCACCCATGCTAAGAGAGGACGGGACCTGAAAGGTGTCACATTCCTCTACAAACAGTCGAAATGAGTCATCCATGAGGGCATTGTCCTGCAACGAATAAAAGCCGAATACATCAACTATGCTATGTGCCACCGGTGAGTCGGGACTCAGATCCCAGTGTAGCTCACCGAGTTGTACCGCGAAAAGGTCTCCTTCCCGCCCTGCCAATCCCCATCCTCGGTCTCCCAGTCCGCCAGATCGGGAAGCTTGTGTATGGACCGAGGGAGGTAGTAAACGCGATTGAAGTCCGACCAATACCGGATGTCAGAAGCCCGAAGCGGTGGAACTATAGAGCCCATTTCGGGATCAGATGGCCCCGCTTCAGAGTCTTCATCTACAATTTCCTGGTCCAATTGGGCCTGGTAGGCGATGTCCGGGATATGGTCTTGATGTATCTCGTCCACGGTACCATCCCTAGCTTGGCAATCTGCCTAAAAATACTATGATAGACAACGAGGTGTTGACTAACCAGGGTAACGAGGAGGGGTGGTCATCCCTATCCGCCTCTGCATATAGTCCCTTGGCTCTAGACAGGGAACCAAAGTTCACTAATGGGGGTGTTGAGCCATGCGGTGGCAAATTCACTCAGAAAAAAAAGTACACTTTCGGTCAAATTGGAGGACCCTTGGACTATACGTCGGCTCTCCCTAGTGCAGAGTCTGAACTCGGGGCCGTGAAGCCTATGCGATGAGTAAATGACAAACCCTCGGGGAGACACCCTCCCTAAAGGAGACGTCATGGTCTATGAGAACTTCTTCGTCTCCGCTGTAAGTGAAATAGCTTTGTTGAGCATTCCAAAAGTGAGTCCCGACGTAATTGGATATGTTGCCGGCTTGTATGTAGATTATCTCCTTCATCATGGCTGGCTTCGACGGATGCGTCCGACTATAGCAAGGCTATTCAGATAATGTTTGTCGATTGGAAAGCCTAGCAGTATCGATGGGATAGCTTCGAGTTCTATAAGAGTCGCTTCAACTCCGATATGCACGAGACGGTGGGAAAGTGCGTCATCGCTTACCGGTTGACCCGGTCCGCCACAGAATTCACCTTCCGTCCCACGTAAAAAGTGATGCTCGTGAAGTTTTGCATCAAAACACTGGCCCGTGCATAGACACAACCATCACGGTAGGGCCAATACCGG
>Ga0137397_10001178_pt1 | contig 18312 bp, 18 predicted proteins | sample czorhiz116metaG_FD_106658 | JGI IMG/M metagenome (GOLD analysis project Ga0137397, IMG submission 106658) | Vadose zone soil microbial communities from Angelo Coast Range Reserve, California, USA - czorhiz1.16 metaG | ecosystem: Environmental > Terrestrial > Soil > Vadose zone | place: USA... | reverse complement strand
TCGGCGTCGCCGGAGATCCACGGATTCGAGAGCGTGAGCGCCGTGTAGATCTCCGGCAGCGCCCCCGGAGGGAACTCCACGTCCACCACCGGGCCGATCACCTGCGTGACCTTCCCCGTCTTCTGCATCTCGGTCATTGCCACTGCGGCCATGTCGTCTCCGGATCCTTACTTGAGCGCCTCGGCGCCGCTGACGATCTCCATCAGCTCCTTGGTGATCGCCGCCTGGCGGGCGCGGTTGTAGTCGAGGGTGAGCCGCCCGATCATCTCCGACGCGTTCTTGGTGGCGGAGTCCATCGCGGTCATGCGCGCGCCGTGCTCGCTCGCCTCGCTCTCGAGCAGGGCGCGCCAGACCTGCATGGCCAGAAAGCGCGGGATGAGCGCCTGCAGCACCTCGGGCCGGCTGGGCTCGTAGAGGTGCTCCGCCGTGATCAGCCCTTTCTCCCCCGGCCCGCGCTGCGGCTTTGCGCGCGGCTGCAGGGGGAGGAGCTGCACCAGGCTGATCTGCTGCACGATGGCGCTCTTGAACTCGTTGTAGAGGAGGTAGACGGCGTCCAGCTCGTCCTTCTCGTAGGCCTGGATCAGATCCTCGGCGATCTCGCGGGCGTGCGCGTACCGCAGCCGCCCGAAGAACCCGACATAGTCCTTCCGGGTCTCGATGCCGCGCTTGCGCGCGAAGTCACGCCCGCGGCGCCCGACGGTGGAGAACTGGATCCGGTCGAACCGGGCACCCTCCTCGACGAGGAAGCGCTGGCCGCGGCGGATGATGTTGGAGTTGAATCCGCCGCACAGGCCGCGGTCGGAGGTCATCAGCAAAAGCTCCACCCGGCGGGGCGGGCGCACCGCCATGAGCGGGTGCGGCGGAAGATCGGCGTCTGCGCGCGCGCTCGCCAGCGAGGCGAGCATCTCGTCGATGAGCTGCGCGTAGGGGCGGGCGCGCACCACCGCGTCCTGCGCCCGGCGCAGCTTGGCGGCGGCCACCATCTTCATGGCCTTGGTGATCTTCTGCGTGTTCCGCACCGACCGGATGCGGGTGCGGATGATCCGGAGCGAGGCCACGTTCTCCTACCGTTGCGCCTTTGCTGCGGACTGGAACACGTCCTTGAACTCCTCGAGCGCCCGATCGAGCGCGGCGCGCACGTCGTCGGCCAGGTCCTTCTTCTCGCGGAGCAGCTTGAGGACCTCGGGGTGGCGGGTCTCCATGAACTCGACCAGCTCCTTCATGTAGCGGGGCACCTCGCTCACCTCGACGCTGCGGATCCAGACCACGCCGTTCTTGTCCTTCTGGGTGCCCGCGTAGATCTGGACGATCTGCTTCTCCACCGGCATCGGCTCGTACTGGCCTTGCTTCAACAGCTCGGTGAGGCGCGCGCCGCGGGCGAGGATCTCCTGCGTCGACTTGTCGAGGTCCGACCCGAACTGGGAGAAGGCGGCCAGCTCACGGTACTGCGCCAGCTCCAGCCGCAAGGACCCGGCGATCTTCTTCATCGCCTTGATCTGCGCGTTCCCGCCCACGCGCGAGACCGAGATGCCGACGTTGATGGCCGGCCGCTGGCCCGCGTAGAAGAGGTCGGTCTCGAGGAAGATCTGGCCGTCGGTGATGGAGATGACGTTGGTGGGGATGTACGCGGACACGTCGCCCGCCTGCGTCTCGATGATGGGCAGGGCGGTCAAGCTGCCGCCGCCGCGCGCCTTGGACATCTTCGCCGCGCGCTCGAGCAGGCGGCTGTGCAGATAGAACACGTCGCCGGGGTACGCCTCGCGGCCGGGAGGGCGGCGCAAGAGCAGCGAGAGCTGCCGGTACGCCACCGCGTGCTTGGAGAGATCGTCGTAGACGATGAGCGAGTGCTGGGCGTGATCGCGGAAGTACTCGCCGATGGTGACGCCGGTATAGGGCGCGAGGAACTGCAGCGGCGCCGGGTCGGACGCGTTGGCCGCCACGACGGTGGTGTACTCCATCGAGCCGAACTTCTGCAGCTTGTCGACCACCTGCGCGACCGTGGACTGCTTCTGCCCGATCGCCACGTAGATGCAGAAGACCCCCTGGCCCCGCTGGTTGATGATGGTGTCGATCGCCACCGCGGTCTTGCCCGTCTGCCGGTCGCCGATGATCAGCTCGCGCTGCCCGCGGCCGATGGGGATCATGGCGTCGATCGCCTTGATGCCCGTCTGCAGCGGCTCGCGCACGCTCTCGCGCTGCACGATCCCGGGCGCCTTCACCTCGACCTTGCGCGTCTCCTTCGAGGCGACCGGGCCCTTGCCGTCGACCGGCTGGCCGAGCGCGTTCACCACCCGGCCCACCATCGCCGGGCCCACCGGAACCTCGGCAATGCGGCCGGTGCGCTTGACGACGTCGCCCTCGCGGATCTCCTGGCCCTCGCCCATCAGCGCGATGCCGACGTTGTCCTCCTCGAGGTTCAGCACCAGGCCCATCAACTCGTGGGGGAACTCGACCAGCTCGCCCGCCATGACGCCGGACAGACCGTAGACGCGCGCGATGCCGTCGCCGGTGGACAGCACGGTGCCGGTCTCGCTGACCTCGATCTGCTTGCCGTACGTCTTGATCTGCTCGCGCAGGATGCGACTGATCTCGTCGGCCCTGATCTCCATCTCGCCTTTTCTCCCGTCTGCCTACAAAGCCCCGCTCTTCAGCTCGCGCCGCATCCGCTCCAGCTGCGTGCGGATGCTGCCGTCCCACACCTTGGGACCCACTTGCGCGACCAGCCCCCCCACGATCTTCGGATCGCTGCGCGACTCGAGGACGATGGTGCGCCGGGTCGCCGCGGAGAACGCCTCGCGTACGCGCCGCAGATCCTCGTCGGTCAACGGCTTCGCGCTGACGACCGTGGCGCGCACGCGCCCCACCTTCTCGTCGAGCATCTCTCCGTAGCTGCGCGCAATGGCGGCGATCTCCACCAGCCGGTGGCGGTCGACCAGAAGGCGCAGGAAGCTGCCGACCAGCGGAGAGAGCGAGAGCTCTCGCACCAGGACGTCGACCAGCGCGTGGCGCTGCGCCGGCGTGTAGCCGGGGCTCTCCACCAGCGTGCGCGCCTCGCCGGAACCCCGGATCGCCTGGGCCACCGCATCCAGCTCCGCACCGATCCGCTCGTGCCCGCCCTCTTCCAGGGCGAGCGAGAAGAGCGCGCGGGCATAGCGGCGGGAAACGCTGGCTGGGATCACTTCAAACCCTCGATTTCCCTCGCTCACGGGGCGCGAAAGACGCGGTTCCGTAGCACGGAGCCCCGGGTCGGTCAATGACGGGCTGAGGCGAGCTTTGCACCCGCTTCGGGGCGGCGCCAGATTGCCCTGCATGAAGATCATCATCCAGGGAAAACACCTGCGCCTGTCGCAGGGCCTGAAGAGCTATGCGCAGGCGCACGTGATCGCGCCGCTCAACCGCTTCTACGACAACGAGGCGGCCGAGCTGCGGGTCGAGCTGGGCGACGTGAACGGCAGCAAGGGCGGCGTGGACAAGGAGTGCCACCTCACGCTGCACATGCCTGGCGCGCGCACGATCCAGATCGAGGAGGCCACGCCCGACCCGTACGCGTCGATGGACGCGGCTGCGCATCGGCTCGTGCGCGCCGCCAAGAAGGAGTTGCAGCGGATGCGGCGGCCCAGCCGGCGGCACAAGGAACACCCGCTCGCCACGGTGGTGGCCGAGGGAGGCGTGCCCGGCGGGCTGATCGAGGACCTGCCGAACGCGCGCCCGACCGGAGCGAAGCCGCGGCGAAAGCGCCGTTAGCCGCCGGCGAGGTCGGCGCGGGGCGATGGACTGCGTTCCGGGCGCGCCGTCCTTGACCGACCCTTGGCGCTGGTTACGTTGGCCGCGTCGCAGGGAGGCCGGGGAAGGGCCCGGCCGCTGCGGTAGCTTGCGCCGGAGACCCGGCGCGTAAAGCGCTTTTCGTTTGCAAATTTCAAAACGAGGCATTGCCATGGCCATTACTCGCTACGATCCCTTCCGCGATCTATTCCGGTTGCAGGACCAGTTGTTCAAGACCTTCGGCGAGGCGTACGCCCCGCGCGAGGAGAGCGGCCTGACGGGCGCCTGGACCCCGCCGGTCGACGTGTTCGAGGACGCCGACGCGATCACGCTCAAGGTGGAGCTGCCCGAGGTGGACGCCAAGGACGTGGACATCCAGATCGAGGCGAACCAGCTGACCGTCCGCGGCGAGCGCAAGCTGGAGAAGGCGGAGGAGCGCGAAGCGTACCACCGCATCGAGCGAACCTACGGCGCGTTCAGCCGCAGCTTCACGCTGCCCGGCACGGTCGACGCCGAGCACATCTCGGCCGAGAGCAGGGACGGCGTGCTGCGCATCGTGCTGCCGAAGCGGGCGGAGACCAAGCCACGGCAGATCAAGGTGCAGGTCGAGGCCGCGCGGCCGAGCCAGGCCGCGGCCGCCACCAAGCAGTAGCCGGCCGCCCTCGAACCGAGGCGTGAAAGGCAACGAGGCGGAGCTCCCCGGACGGGGGCTCCGCCTCGTTCGTTGGAAGGGAGCTGGCTAGTGCGCGGAATCGGGCGTCGGCGTCGGCCGGCGCGGCGTTCCGGAGGACGAGGGCGGCGCGCCGCTCGTGTCCATCTTGCAGTTGCCTTCGAAGAAGACGCCACGCTCGATGACGATCGAGGCGGTGGTGAGCGTCCCGCGCACCTTCGCGGGCGCCTTGATCTCGATGCTCTTGGTCGCCTTCGCATCGCCGTTGTAGTCGCCGACGATGATGAGCGAGCCGACCTGGATCTGGCCCTTCACCTCGGCGCCCTCGCCGATCATGAGCGTGTCGGTGGAGACGATTTCGCCGGTGAACTTGCCGTCGATGCGGACGGTGCCCTCGAACAGCAGCTTGCCCTCGAACGCGCTGCCCTTGCCGAGCAGGGCGTTCAGCTCGCCCGGCCGACCCGCCGCAGCCGCTCCGATCGCAGTCGGGCCCTTCTCTACTTCATCCCTGCGCATTGCCATGTGTGTCACCTCGTCTGGGGCTGTTCTAGCATCTACCCCGGAACCCGCGGCGACAAAGGTTTCTTCACGGACGAATGCCGAACACTGCCAGGATGGAGAAGATCAGCACCAGGAGCGCTTCTCCGGCGATGAAGCCCGAAGCGAGTGGGATGCTGTAGGTCCGCTCGCTCTCCGGTGCGCGCTTCGCCCACACATAGCCGGCGACGCCGCCCAGCACCATCGGCATGATCGAGTACCCCGGGATCAGCATGCCCAGCCCGACGCCGGTCGGGGAGGGGACGTACTTGTGCCAGCGCGGCTCGAGCACGGTGAGAAGGATGCCCAGGGCCAGCGCCACCACCATCGCGGCGAAGCAGCCGCGGGGGAGCTGGTCGAACCCGCGGTTGAGCAGCTCGGCGAACCCTGCCCACTTCACGCTGATGGGCGAGGCGAGGCCTCCGCTCCCTCCCAACCCGTAGCGGTCGCGCAGCGCCGGATAGGCGATGGCCACCGCGGCCGAGCCGACCGGGACCGCCATCAGCTGCACGAGGGTGAGGTGGCGGTTGTTCGCGCCGACGATCTTCCCCGCCTTGTAGTCCTGCATGAGGTGCTCGCCATGCGCGGCCACCGTGCCCGACATGCCCGAGCCGATCATGTTCACCCGCATGCTGCCCGGCGCGAGCGCGGCGAAGACGGCCTGCATGAGGTTCGCGAGCGCGCTGATGGGCGCCCAGTTGGTCTCGCCCAGGACGCGCGTGCCGACCAGCATCAGCGCGACCGAGAGGGCGAGCGAGACGAGCGTGAGCCACACCGGGAAGTCGAGCGAGTAGTGCTGCACCACGCAGAGGGCCACGGTGAGCACCGCCACCCCGACGGCGACGTACTTGAGCGGGAACTCTTCGCGTCCGGCGACGAGCTCGTTGGCCCGCAGAGAAGTGAAGCTGCGCACGATCAGCTTCCACTTCAGCGCCAGCGCAGTGAGGCCCCCGGCCACCATCAGGCCGGTGGCGGGCCACATCACCCAGCGGAGCACCAGCGCGTACGTCTGGTCGGGAACGATGTGCCGCGCGGTCAGCGCCGGCGGCGCGATCACCCAGGCGATGATCATGCCCAGGCCCATCGAGAGGGCGATGCGGGACCCGACCAGCAGGCCGGAGCCGAACGAGAGCAGGCTCACCTCGGTACCCATCCGCAGCGCCGCGCCGTGGGCACCGAGCGGGATCTCGCCCGGGATGAAGGGAAGGAGCTGCCGCGCTTTTCCGAAGAGCGCGGCCTCGAGGTGGAAGTCGCGGAAGAACGCGACCAGGGCGGAGAGGCCCAACCCCCAGCCGAGCGCGCGCACCCGCGCCCGCGCCTGCGTGCGGTCCAGGTCGAGCACCAGCATGGTCTCGCCCGCGGCGGTCCCGTCGGGGAACGGCAGGTCCTCGTCGTCGATGTAGTGGCGGCGCAGGGGGACGGCGAGCAGCACGCCGAGCAGGCCCGCCACCGACAGCCAGCCGAAGATCTGCAGAGACGAGAGATGGACGGAGAAGCCCAGCTCGGGCCGGGCATTGAGCATGTCCATGGCGGCCAGCACCACGCACATGAACCCGGCCTCGCCGGCGGCCGTGCCCGCCGTCTGGACCAGGTTGTTCTCCCAGCGCGTGCCGCGGATCCCGGTGAACAAGCCGATGGCAGCCAGCGCGAGGTACCCGAAGAAAGCGCTCACCACCGAGATGTTGGGGCCGTAGCCGATCTTGAGGACCACGTAGGGGTACGAGCCGCCGACGATGACCGCTACCACCATGGCGGTCGCCACCGCGCGGAAGGTCAGCTCGCGCCTGTGGGCCTGCGGCGCGCCGGGCGCGGGGCCAACGGACGGCTCGCGCGGCGCGGGGTGGCTGACCGCGATCTCGGGCGCGGGGAGATCGTCCGCGCCGGCCTTGGGGACCTCGTCACGCTTGACGTCGCGCATCGGGGCGGCTCCTCATCCTTCGCCCAGGATGGACACCAGAATTCGGTCGAGCTCGGCGTGGCTGTGGTAGCGGATCTCGACGGTGCCCGCGCCGTCCCGGTCGCGCAGCGCGACCTTCGTGCCGAGCTTGCGCTGCAGCTTCTCGACCACGTGCCGGAGCTGCACGCTGCCCTCGCGCCCGCGCTCCTGCCGGATCACCTTCTTGCCCTTGAGGCGCTGGACAAGCTGCTCCACCTCGCGCACCGAGAGGGCTTCGTGCATCACCTTCTCCGCCGCGCGGCGCAGGTCGGTCTCGTCGCCGTGCGCGAGCAGCGCGCGGGCGTGGCCCATGCTGAGGGCCCCGGACGACATCGCCAGCTTGATCGACTCGGGGAGACGGAGCAGGCGGAGCGCGTTCGCCACCGTCGACCGGTCCTTGCCTACCCTCTGGGCCAGCTCCTCCTGGGTGAGGCCGTGGTCCTCGATGAGCCGCTGGTAGGCCTGTGCCTCCTCGATGGCGTTCAGGTCCTCGCGCTGGATGTTCTCGATCAGCGCCAGCTCGAACGCCTGCGGCTCGGAGACGTCGCGGACGATGCAGGGCAGCTCCCGCAGTCCGGCGCGCTGGGCGGCGCGCCACCGCCGCTCGCCCGCCACGATGGCGTACCCCTCACCCTCGCGGCGCACCAGCAGCGGCTGCAGGATCCCGTTGGCCCGGATCGACTCGGACAGCTCGAGGATGTGCAGCTCGTCGAAGTACCGGCGGGGCTGGGCGCGGTTGGGCTCGATTTGCTCGATGCCCAGCAGGATGACGCCCTTGCGCTCCGCCGCCGAACCCCCCGGGATCAGAGCGCCCAGCCCGCGGCCCAGCGCCGGCCTCTTCGTCGCCTTCTCCATCCGTTCTCGCTCCTGCAAGGACCGTCTACCGGCGCGCGCGCTGCTGCTCGTCGGCCTCGGCGCCCGGATGGCGCCGCTTGAGCAGCTCTTCGGCGAGCGCGAGGTAGCTCTGCGCTCCCTTCGACTCGATGTCATAGAGGAGGGCCGGCCGGCCGTGGCTGGGCGCCTCCGAGAGCCGGACGTTGCGCGGGATGATGGTCGAGTAGACCTGGCCCGGCAGGTTGGCCTGCACGTCGTCCATCACCTGTCTCGCCAGGTTGTTCCGCGCGTCGAACATGGTGAGGACCACGCCTTCGAGCCCCAGCTCGCGGTTGAAGCTGCCGCGGACCAGCTCGAGGGTACGCAGCAGCGAGCCGAGCCCTTCCAGCGCGTAGTACTCGCACTGGAGCGGCACCAGCACGCGGTCAGCCGCCACCAGCGCGTTGAGCGTGAGCAGGCCCAGCGAGGGCGGGCAATCGATCAGCACGAAGTCGTAGTCGCCGCGGACGGGCTCGAGCGCGCGCCGGAGCCGGGTCTCCCGCTCGCCGGCCGAGACCAGCTCCAGCTCCGCCCCGACCAGGTCCGGATCGGAAGGCAGGAGCGAGAGCCTCTCGATGCCGGTGGGACGGATCGCCGCCCGGATGGGCCCCTCGCCGAGGAGCGCGTGGTAGAGGGAGGCTCCGTCCGACGAGTCGCGCGCCACGCCGACGCCGCTCGTGGCGTTGCCCTGCGGATCGAGGTCGACCAGCAGCACGCTGCGCTCGGAAATCGCCAGCGATGCAGCCAGGTTGACCGCCGTGGTGGTCTTCCCCACGCCGCCCTTCTGGTTTGCGATCGCCAGGACGAGCGCCATGTCCCCTTTCACCGTACGGCCGGTTGTTCGCGGCAGTATCACGCGGCTCCGCCACCGCGCAAGGTTGCGTTCCACGTGGAACGCGCCGCGGGGGACGCGCGGTCCCGCGGCCCCGGCGCGCGGCCCCTCGGGAGGAGACCCGCGATCGTCCCCCGCGCTTTCGACGAGGAGTTCTTGCCGGAAGAATGACTGAAGGATCAACGCGGAGGCGCGGAGGATCTGGTTCGAGCGCGCGGTTGCACAGACTTCCACCTGAAGCCCCCCGCGGCTCCGCGCCTCCGCGTTCGTCTTTTGGCCGGGCGTGCCCTGCAGCGCGGCCCGGTCAGGACTTGCGCTGGAAGACGGCGAGCCGGCGTTCGGCGCGGGAGAAAGGAAGCCGGTACCCGAGCTCCCGCTGCAGGACGAGGTCGCCCTGCTTCTCGGGGACCGGGTCCGAGGGTCCGAGCATGCAGAAGGCGAGCCCGCCCGGGAGCACGTACGGCTCGGCCAGCGCGAGCCAGGCTCGCGGCTCGGCCACCGCCCGGGACACCGCCGAGTGGACGCGGGGAAGGTGCTCCCCGGCCGGATGCCCCTGGAGCCGGACGGCGACCGCGCGCACCCCGGGAAGCCGGAGCTCCGCCAGCACGGTTTTGAGGAACGCCACCTTCTTCTGCACCGAGTCGACCAACACCACTTCCAGATCGGGGCGGGCGATGCGCAGGGGCAGTCCCGGGAAGCCGGCCCCCGTCCCGGCGTCCAGCAGGGTGCCGGCGGGAACCAGCGGAGCGAGCGCGAGGGAGTCGATCACGTGCTTCTCCACCACCTCGGCCGGATCGGTGATGGAAGTGAGGTTGATCGATCGGTTCCAGCGCAGCAGCAGGTCGACGTGCCGCGAGAGCAAGGCCACCTGCTCGCGATCGAGCCGGAGCCCGATCGCCGCGGCGCCCTCTTCGAGCAAACGGAGGTGCTGGGGTTCCACGCTCCTCGCCAACAGATCGGCCCCGCGTTCTCCTTCCCGAGCGGGTCCGCCGGCCGGAGACCGGAGCGAGGGGGTGTTCGCGTGGCCGGGCGGGTTCGCGCCGGCGCGCGGGCCGCCCCTCCCGGACGCCGGCCGCCGGTCCTTCACGTTCCTGCTCCCGCCGGAGCGCCGCGCCTGGTGCACGCGCGCCGGCGTCGCTGTTCCACGTGGAACGTCCGCATCGCACCTCCCGACGCGGTCGGGCGGACCGCGTCAGCTGCCGCGCCGGCCGTGCCCGCGGATGGCCTCCTCGACCTCTTCGGCGTGCTCGACGAGGTAGCTGTCCACCTGCTCATCGGTCAGCCCGAGATCGCGCAGGATCCCGCCGTACAGCGCCTTCGTCTTGTCCAGGTCGTCGCCCGCGCGCCGGCGCAGCAGAGCCTTGAGGACTGCCGCTCCGAGAAGCGGATTGCGGCGCGGCTTCCCTGGTCTGGCCTTCGCGCTCATGCGCGCCGGGGAGTGACCGCCAGGGTCTGGCTGCCCGCGGGAGGTGGGCGCATGTTCCTGCGCAGCCACATCTGCTGCAGGATGGAGAGGACGTTGTTGACGAAGATGTAGAGAGTGAGCCCGGAGGGCAGGTTGAGCATGAGAAAGGAGAAGAACACGCTCATCGCGTAGCCCATGTACTTCTGCTGCGGGTTGGACATGGGCGTGGGCGTGAGGATCTGCGTCAGCACCATCGTGATCCCCATCGCGACCGGCAGGACGTAGTAGGGGTCCTTGGCGGTGAGATCGTCCAGCCAACCGGGGATGAACACCGAGTTGTACAGCTCCACCGAGACCTGCAGCGTGGTGTAGAGCGCGAGCCAGATGGGCATCTGGATGATCATGGGCAGGCAGCTGCCCATGGGATTCACCCCGTGCTCCTTGAAGAGCTTCATCTGCTCGAGGTTCTGCCGCTGCTGGTCGCCCGCGTACTTCTTCTTGAGCTCCTCGATCTGCGGCTGGAGCTTCTGCATCTCCTGCATGCTCTTCATCGACTTGTGCTGCAGCGGGAAGGTCAGCACCTTCACCGTCACGGTGAGCAGGATGATGGCGATGCCCCAGTTGTGGAGGGGCACGACGCGGTAGAAGAACTTCATCACCGCCAGCAGCACGTTGGCGATGACGGACCAGAAGCCGAGGTCGACCGAATCCTTCAGCACGGCGGCCACCGCGCCCAGTTCGTCCGTGTCCTTGGGGCCGGCATAGATCACGAAGGGCGCCGCGGCCGTGCCCCCCGGCGCGACCGAGACGGGTACGGTGAGCGTCGCCAGCAGCGCCCCGTCGGGCTTCGCCTCGACGTGGCAGGTCGCCGTGGACTCCGGCGGCGGCACCACCGCGCGGATGAAGTACTGCTCGTCGATCCCCGCGAAGGCAGCCGGACCCGGCCCGTCCCAGGCCGAGTGCTTGTCGCCGACGGCGAGGCGCTCGAGCTTGCCGCCCGCCTTGCAGATCGGTCGCGCCGGAGTGTTGCTATGGCCGGTGAAGAACCCGCCGGTCGGGGCCTCGCCATGGCCGGTGGAGATGACCGCGAGCTGCCCCGAGAGCTGCGTCTCGGATCGCACCTCGACGCCGTAATCCAGCCGGTAGAGCCGCGGATCGAGGGTGAACGTCTTGAGGACCGTCACGCCGCCCGCGACGGCCCGGAAGACCGCGGAGCGCTCGTCATGCCGGACCAACTCGTATCCGGCGTCCGCGGGGACCAGCTCGGCGCCTGCGCCGTCGCGCAGGGAAGTGGAGAGGGGCAGCGGCAGCCCGGGATGCGGCTCGACGAGGTCCACCTGGCTGACCTCGGACGATCCCCGCTTGCGGCGCTGGAACTTCTCGCCCTTGAGCTGGACCGACTGGAGCGCCGCACCCTCGGAGGTAACCACCACGTGCAGCCTGTCCGAGTCGAGCGAGACGGTCCGGGCGGGCGGGCGCGGCGCCGGTGTTCCACGTGGAGCTCCGACGCCCGGCGCGCCCGGAGCCGGAGCCGAGGGGGGAGGAGTGGCCGGCGCGGCGCCGGGCGACGGCTGCCCGGCGGCCGGTGGCGTGGCGGGCCGCTGCTGCTGCTTCGGCTGGAAGACCAGGCTCCAGACGAGTGCCACGGCCATGCAAAGGACCACGGTGAGAAGGAGGCGCTGGTTCGAATCTTTCATCGGGTCACTCGTTGGGGGCGGGGCGGACGCGCGCCGGGGGGACGGGATCGGGCCCCCCGGGCGCCCAGGGGTGGCAGCGCAGCAGGCGGCGGGCACCGAGCCAGGCGCCTCGGAACGGGCCGTGGACGGTGATGGCTTCCACCGCGTACTGCGAGCAGCTCGGGTGATACCGGCAGGCCGGCGGGAGGGCGGGGGAGACCAGGTGCCGGTAGATCCACAGCAGCGCGAGCAGCGGCCAGGCGAGGACGTCTCCCCGGCGTGGAGCAAAACGGAGGGCGGGCGTCGCGAGCGCCGGGTGCGGACGCTGGCTCGGGCCGGCAAGCGGAGCAGCCTCCGCCGGCGCGGTCCACGGCCGGATCGGGAGACGTTCCACGTGGAACACGACGGTGGGCGCGCTGGACGCTCCGTCGACGACCCCGCAAGCCTCGGCGCGCGCGCCGGGCGTGGAGACCGCGGCGGTCCTCGCCAGGACGATCACGGCTGGTTCCCCCGGTCGGCTTCGATGCGGCTGCCGGCGCGGCGAACCCACGCGCGCAGCTCGGCCACGCTGGCGCCGGTGGCCGAGGAGCGGGCCACCAGCACCAGGTCGACGGCGGGCAGTTGGTGCAGCTCGTGGCGGATCGCCTCACGCAGACGCCGCTTCACCCGGTTCCGGACCACTGCCTCTCCCACCTTGGACGACACCGCGATTCCAACCCGCGCGGCGGACCGCGCCATTCCCGGCCGGGTCGGCTCGGCGGGACGGGCGACCCATCTCGCGGCCAGCGGCCCGTCCACGAACCCTCGGCCGTGCTGCTTGAGAGCTGCAAATTCGCCGCGCCGCAGCAGGCGCGCGGACTTTGGGAAGCAAAACGTGCGGCGATCGGCCGGGGGCATCGCGGCCCGGCTACTTCTTCGGCGCGCTCACCACGAGCCGCTTCCGGCCCTTGGCGCGGCGGCGCTTCAGCACGGTGCGGCCCTGCTTGGTGCTCATCCGCTTGCGGAACCCGTGCTCGCGATTGCGGCGGATCTTGCTCGGCTGGTACGTGCGCTTCACGGCCACTGCCTCCACGCGGTGCGCGAAAAGCGCGGCAAGTAAGCACGGCCGGCGCAGGGTGTCAAGGAACGCCGGAGCGCCGCACGCCTCGCCGGCTCTGCTCCGCGCAACCGTCCGGGGCTCGTGCTCGGGAGCGTGATGACGGGACGGCGCGCCGCGCGTCGGCTCCCCTGGCCGGCGACCAACGGGCGAAACGTTCTCGTCGCGAGGGCGGCCGGACAGTGTCACCAGTGCGACACGACGCCTCGACGCCTCGGCGTGTAGATGCGACGGCGTCTTCGCCTGCGGCGATCCCATTCCGCCCACACCGGACGGCGTGAGAAGGGTGCCCGGACCGGGGGGAGGGTGGGCGATCCAGCGTAGATCCCACCACTTCCGCGATCCCGCTTGATCCGCTTCGGACGGCGGTGCTAGGGTCCGCCTCCGCTCCAGGAAGTTGCGATCGGCGGCGGACATCCGAGAGGGCGACTCACGGTGCGACGGAACCCGCAGGGCGGGTCCCGTAAGCACTCGTATTTCTTGAGTCTTCAACGCGGGGACTTTCGATGTCGGGCTCCTTGTCCACAGCTGTGAACAAGCCTGTGGACGGTCTATTCGACGATGCGGCGGAGAAGGCGGCCGTCGGCCTCTGGACGCGCGCGATCGAGCGCCTCAAGGCCCGCCTCTCCCGGCACACCTTCCAGACCTACTTCGAGCCGATCAAGCCGGTCTCGCTGTACGCCGGCGAGCTGACGCTCGCTCACTCGAGCAAGTTCATGATCGACTGGGTGCGCGACAACCTGCTCGACGTGCTGCTGCAGGACCTCGAGGCCCAGCACGGCGCCAGGTGCACGGTGAAGTTCGTGGTGCGCGAGCGGCCGGGCACCGAGACCGAGGGCGAGGCGCCCTCGCCGGCGCAGCAGCAGCGAACGGAGATCACCGCCAACGTGGCGACCACCTCGCCCGGCATCCCCGTCCGCCCGCCGACCTTGAACACCAAGTACACCTTCGATTCGTTCGTCGTGGGTCCGTCGAATCAGTTCGCCGTGGCCGCCTGCACGGCCGTCGCGAACGCGCCCGGCAAGGCCTACAACCCGCTCTTCCTGTACGGCGGCGTCGGACTGGGGAAGACCCACCTGGTGCACGCGGTCGGCAACCATGCGCTCAAGGCGAATCCCAACTGCCACGTGCTCTACCTCTCGAGCGAGGCATTCACCAACGACCTGATCCACGCGCTCGAGCAGCACAAGATGCCCGAGTTCCGCGCCCGCTACCGCGAGAAGTGCGACATCCTCCTGCTCGACGACATCCAGTTCCTGGGCAACAAGAAGCAGACGATGGAGGAGTTCTTCCACACCTTCAACGCCCTCCACGAGGCGGGGAAGCAGATCTTCGTCACCAGCGACAAGCTGCCCAACGAGATCGAGGGCTTCGAGGAACGCCTCCGCTCCCGCTTCCAGTGGGGCCTGATCGCGGACATCCAGCCCCCCGAGGTGGAGACCCGGGTGGCGATCCTCAAGAAGAAGGCCGCCACCGACAACATCTACCTCCCCGACGACGTCGCGCTCTTCCTCGGTTCCCACATCCGCAGCAACGTCCGCGAATTGGAGGGATCGCTCATCAGGCTCGCCGCGTTCGCCTCGCTCACCAAGTCGTCGATCACGGTCGACCTGGCCAAGGACGTGCTCAAGACGGTTCTGGTAGTGCGCGGCGACAAACCCGACGTGGAGCAGATCATCCGGTTGGCCGGGGAGCAGATGCAGGTGAGGCCGCAGGACATCAAGGGCGAGCGCCGGCAGCAAGGTATCGCCCGCGCCCGCCAGGTGGCGATGTACCTGACGCGCCGGATCACCGGGCTGAGCTACCCGGCGATCGGCGAGAAATTCGGTGGCAAGGACCACTCCACCGTCATCAATGCCGAGCAGCGGATCGAGCAACTCATGCGCGAGGATCCCGAGCTGCGAGCTACCGTCGAGTCGCTGCTGCGGCGGTTGAACGGGTAGCCACGTCACGCGCCACCATCAGCAGCTCCGAGGGACCAGTCGCGGCCGCGGAGAATGCGTGGAACCAGAGGACCGGCTCCAGCCTGTGCGAAACGCTGCGGAAAAGGGCCCTGGGAGCGTGTTGACCCCGCACAGCCCGGTTGCTACACAGGCCGCTCACAGATCGGCCCGGCCGCCGTCCCCAGGAGCTTCCTCAACGATGTCCCGGGGCTGGCCCCGCGGCCCACAAGATCACAGGCTCTACGTCGAAGACGAGATTCTCTAGTTCCTGATCAGAAAGGTCACACACGATGGAGCTGCAGATCGGGATCGACGAGTTCTCCCGCGCCCTCTACCGAGCCCAGGGCATCGTGGAGAAGAAGAGCACGATGCCGATCCTCGCCAACGTGCTGCTCGAAGCCACGCAGGGAGAGGGGGGCGGGAGGCTTCGGGCCTCGGCCTTCGACCTGGACATCGGGGTGACCGGCACGCACCCGGCCGAGGTGCACAAGCCGGGTGGGGTGGCACTCAAGCACAAGGAGCTCTACGACATCGTCCGCACGTTGCCGGAGAAGACCTGCGTGCTGCGCCGAGAGGCGAACAACCGGGTCAAGATCACCAGCGGAGCGGCCGAGTTCAACATCGTCGGCCAGCCGGCGGAAGACTACCCGCCGTTCCCCCGCGCCGAGAAGGTTCAATTCGTCACGGTCGAGCCGCAGCAGCTCCTGGAGATGATCGAGAAGACCCAGTTCGCCATTTCGGCCGACGAGACCCGGCACAACCTCAACGGCGTCTTCTTCGAGACCGCGCAGGGCAACGTGCGGATGGTGGCGACCGACGGGCACCGGCTCGCGCTCATCGAGCGTCCCGCACCGGGCAACTTCAACATGAAGAAGGGCGTGATCGTGCCTCGCAAGGGCCTCTTCGAGCTGCGCAGGCTCCTGGGGGAGGAGAGCACCGGCCCCTGCGAGCTGGGGTTCACCGAGAGCTCGGGTGTGTTCCGCCGGGGCGATCTCACCATGGTGATGCGCCTCATCGACGGCGTGTTTCCCGACTACATGCAGGTGATCCCCAAGGAGGCGGACCGCACGGTGACGGTCGATCGCCCGCGCCTGCTCGACACGCTCAAGCGCATGAGCATCCTCTCCAGCGACCGGTCCACGAATGCGGTCAAGTTCGAGCTGCAGAAGGACATGCTGCGGGTGACGAGCCAGAACCCGGACCTGGGCGACGCCAAGGAGGAGATCCCCGTCGCCTACGCCGGGACGCCGCTCCAGATCGGCTTCAACGCCCGTTACCTGATGGACGTGCTCAGCGTGGTCGAGGCGCCGCAGATGAACGTCGAGTTGTGCGACGAGCTGTCCCCCGGCGTGCTCAAGCCGATCGGCGAGGCGGGAGCGGTGACGCGCTACACCGCGGTCATCATGCCGATGCGGATCTGATGTTCCACGTGGAACCCACCGCGCGGGCGCTTTTGCTCGGTGCGTTCCTCTCGGCGGCGGTGCCGGCACGGACGGATGCAGGGCAGACCGGTCCCGCGGACGCGGGGATCGCGGCCCCTCCGACATCGCCACCTCCGTCGAAGGGGCCGGCCCGGAAGCGACGGATCTCGAAGGCTCCTGCGTCGCAGAAGAGCGCCGCGGGAACGCCTGCGAAGTCCAAGAGGGACCCGCGCATCGCCGGCATCGGGCGCAGCTGCACGCGGCGCGCGGACTGCCGCTCGGGGGCCCAGATCTGTCTCCGGCAGCACGACCAGCGCGGCAAACCCTTCCCGCGAGGCGTCTGCGCGTTGCCTTGCGCCGGCCTCGAACAGGGCCTCACCAAGACACGCCCGGGGTTCCCCGCCAGGGACCCGCAAACCACCGAGAAGATCCTCAAGGTGCCACCGCCGCCGCGATGCCCTCCGCACTACCAGTGCAGGAGCAAGGGTGGAGACATCCCGGTGGACCTGTGCGTGAGGGGGTAGCCGCTGCGGCTGCTGCGCGTCGAGACGACTGACTTCCGCAACCTGGCGCGGCAGGCGGTGGAGCTTTCTCCGCATACCACCGTGCTGGCGGGGGCGAACGGGCAGGGCAAGACCAACTTCCTCGAGGCTTGCTACCTGCTCTGCACCCTGCGCCCGCTGCGGGCGCAGCGGCTCGCGGAGCTCGTGCGATTCGGGGCCGGGCAGGCCGCCGTCGCAGGACGGTTCGAGCTGCCCGGGGGAGCGCGGCAGGTCGAGGTCACGATCGCCGACGGGCGGCGGGCAGCTCGAGTGGACGGCAAGCCGGTGCGCGATCCCGACGAACTGTTCGGCGGGTTGGCGGTGGTCGCCTTCACGCCGGACGACCTGGCGCTGGTGAAGGGGGGGCCGGAAGGCAGGCGGCGCCTGCTCGACCGGGCCGTCCAGAACCGGCACCCTGCCCACCTGGCCGACGCGCGCGACTACCTCCGGGCGCTCCGTTCGCGCAACCAGCTGCTGCGGCAAGGAGCGGCTCCGGCCCTCCACGAGGCGTTCGAGGACCCGCTGGCGAGGATCGGGGCGCGGCTGCGGCTGCGGCGCGAGAGGCTTCTCGAGGAGCTGCGCGGGCACGCGGTTCGGGCGTTCGCCGAGGTGGCGCGCGGGGAGGAGCCGCTGCAGCTCGCCTACCAGGCCGCGGGACGCGACTCGGACGAGCTCGGTGCAGAGGCGGGGTTGCACGGCGAGGAGGAGCTGGCCGGGCGGCTGATCGCCGCCTTCCACCGGCGCCTTCCGCGCGACCGGGAGCGCGGCTACACCAGCGTGGGGCCGCACGCCGACGATCTCTCCCTCTCTCTCGGCGAAAGGCCCGCGCGCCTCTACGCCAGCCAGGGGCAGGCGCGCGCCGTGGTGCTGGCCTTCAAGATCGGCGAGATCGAAAACCTGCGGAGCGTCCACGGCCGGGCTCCGTTGCTCCTCTTGGACGACGTGTCGAGCGAGCTCGATCCGCAGCGCAACGCCTATCTGATGCGATACCTCGGGGAGCTGCAGGGACAGGTGGTGCTGACGACCACCGACCCCCACCTGGTGGCCGCGGCGGCGGGCAGTGGGCCGCAAGCCGCGCCGGCAGTTTTCCACGCCGTCCGCCAGGGGCGGATCGACCGGTCCGAGTCACCGTAAAACCGCTTTATTTTTAGGCCCTTGCAGGCGTCCGTTCGCCTTGACGCTGCGCGATCTCGCGTGATACTTCCAAGCCTACCCTCGCGGCGTCTACGCGCCCGTTCCAGCGGCGCCCAAGACCCCCCGAATTCCGAGGTGGATGGTTGGAAACAGCTCGTGAGAAGCGGACCGCGGAGCCGCGCGGCCCCGCCAACGGCGCGTCCGCAGGCGGCGAATACTCGGCCGACAGCATCAAGGTCCTCGAGGGCCTCGAGGCGGTGCGCAAGCGCCCGCACATGTACATCCGCGGCACCGGCGCCGAGGGGCTGCACCACCTGGTCTACGAGGTGGTCGACAACTCCGTCGACGAGGCGCTCGCCGGTCACGCGACCACCGTCAAGCTGATCATCCATGCGAACGGCTCACTCTCGGTCGAGGACGACGGCCGCGGCATCCCCGTGGGTCCCCATCCGACCGAGCCGATGGACACGCTCGACGTGGTGATG
>Ga0137397_10001176_pt1 | contig 18322 bp, 17 predicted proteins | sample czorhiz116metaG_FD_106658 | JGI IMG/M metagenome (GOLD analysis project Ga0137397, IMG submission 106658) | Vadose zone soil microbial communities from Angelo Coast Range Reserve, California, USA - czorhiz1.16 metaG | ecosystem: Environmental > Terrestrial > Soil > Vadose zone | place: USA... | reverse complement strand
GCGTGGGGCTAGATTCTGTCGCCGCTACGCGGCTGTATTCGGATGCGCTTCGCGCGATATCTTAGACCGCCGCTACAGTCGGAAAGCCCGCGTGCATGGCATCGAATTTGTGAGCGAATTTCTAACTCAGGACGCTAGAGCAAACTTGTGGCCTAGAACGGACTCATAGGTTCGAGCCGCGGTTCCACTGCCTGGTTGTCCGATAACAGTCCCGTTCCAGGAGCCAACAATAAACCGAATGTTGATCCAGGGATCGGCAGGTGTCGATTGAAGGGTCAGTCCGAATAAGATAATCGAAATAATCGTCGGCATCCGTAGCCAATCCCCTGGACAAACATTTACGGTTTCTTTGGAGGAACCTTGAGTTCTTTCAGCTTCGCCACGATGTCCTGACCAGAGGACACGGGTTTCACCGCCTTATCTATTCCGGTGATCCTTCCATCCGGACCAATATAAAAGGTCCAGCGATTCGCCAGCTTGCCCAGATCGCCTCCGTAATCTTTCAGCACACCGTATTTATTTGCTGTTTGCTGTGTAGGGTCGGCCAGAAGAGGGAAGTCCGCACTTTCTTGTTTTGCGAACGCAGTGTTCTGTTCAAGCGTGTCGGTACTGATCATGAAATACGCGATATCGAATGCTTTGAGTAATCCACCGCTCTCACGGAGCGCTCTGCATTCGGCCGTTCAGCCACCGGTGAATGCTTTGGGGAACCATGCCAAAACGACAGTCTTCCCTTTCAATTTCGACAGCGTATACGTTTGGCCATCGCTGGCTTTTAGCGTGAAGTCGGGTGCCGGATCTCCCACCTTCAACTCTTGAGCCCACGAGCCAGTCGCCCAAAGACTAATCGCAGCCAACGCAACAGCAATTTGCCGGATGCATTTCATAGTGGAGGTTCTCCTGTCCCTTCGTAGCATAGCCATTACGTTCAGCAACGCTAGAAAAATATCATTCGTGCCCCGCAGGCCTGGCCAAGGACTCGAGAAGTCCGGAATGAAATGGTTGCCGCGGTTCCGCGAACGATTGCCGGGATTATTGGGACCGAAGGTCCTTACCTATCGGGCAGAAAGAGACCGGCAAACAAACATTCCATCCGACTGTCAGATATTCGAGTTGACGTCCACGGCTCACAGCGGCCGAACGGACCGGATCGGTCGACATGACCTTGAGTGTAACACTCGGAGGTAATGCTATTGGGCCCATGGTATGTTGATATACGCTACCGTACGCGTATAATGCCATTGCCGGACAGACTCCAAGGGAAGCTCGATGCCGTCGAACGGGGAAGTCAGCAAAGATTTTGGCGTTTATCGAAATATCTGCTGTGATGTCGAAATAGTGATTCGCTTAGGCGTTGCATTCCCAGACTGTCCAAACCATCGCAATCTTCCAACGATATGGAAGCGGTTGTCCGTAGACAATCCCGCGACATATACATTAAAACCCGGCAGGACACGACCTCCGAAAAGTGAACTCCAGAAAAAGCCTTTATCGCGGCGCGGTCGGTGAATAGATCAACGGCAGGAATTCGCCTCAATCGAACGGGGTGAATCTACCGATTGTCCCCATAGTTCGATCATCGACGCGCATTTCCCATGGTGATGTCGCGATTGGACCCTCGTCTCCCGTTCCGCGCCCGACTCGGCCCTTATTTCGCCGGCCCGAGAATCTCGAGCGATTTGATCCTGGCTAGATCCAGTTTTTCTGTGGCCGTGCCTGGGCTCGCAATGTAGAGCACGCGAAAATCTGGAATGAAAGACAGCCGTTGCTCGCTACCGTCCTTTGATACGAACAAGGCTTCGTTCTCATGAATGTCTCTGATGGCGGCGATGGAATCGAGCCAGGTGTCAATCACTGAATTTCCATTGGTTTTGGCTTTGATGAGAACTCTGGAACAAATACTTTCGGTGCACCCGACTCCGTCGAGCCTGACCGTTCGACTTGATCCATTGGGTAAAGTGATCTTTGACATCAGACCAAATGAATGCCGTTTCGCAGTTGGCGGGTCATCACGCTTTAGAGGACCGCTTGCGCCTTGTATCGTGAAGCGTCCGACGAGCAGAATGACGGCCAGACAACTAATGCGAATCGAGGTTTTCATATAACACTCCTTTTAATGTTCGTTGATGGTAGCTTCGATGGCCGTTTCGTATTCGCGTTTTGCGCATAGGCCAACGTGGGTCACGGCAATGCGACCGGAGCGGTCGATGATTAACGCAGTTGGTATGAAATCACTGTATAGGCGGGCAACGTCATCGGTGCCGGCCATCACGCGGTGATTGATCTTGTTTTCTTCGATGTACGGTTTGACCGACGTCCACCCATCCTTATCGAGCGCGACACTGAGCACTACGAAGTCACGATGCCTGTAGATCTCTTGAAACTCGATGAACCAGGGAATCTCGACTTTGCATGCCGCACACTTCGTATCCCAAAAACTCAGTAGAACGACCTTGCCGCGGAAATCGGAGAGCCGAACTTGCGCGCCGGAATGGTCCTTCAAAACAAAATCCGGCGCTACTTTCCGGTCATGCTGTTCCGTATAAGTCAGACTCGAGCCTGAGGCGGCGAAGTGTGCCCAAAGCCTGACGCAGGCGGACACATACCGGTCAGCCAGGGTTCGAGTCGCAGGAAATGCCAGGAGCAGAAGGACACAACCTGCAATTCCGGCCGCAATGTAGAGTGACCTTTTGCGGCGTGCTTTTCCTCGATGGAGCTGTTCACGAAGTTGAGTGAAACGCCGGGTTGGGTCCGGTTGCCATTGCGTTTCTGGCCGCAGCGTGCCGAGACGATCATCCACCCATCGGTTTAAGTTCGTATCGTTATTCTTCTCCATATCGTTCGATGTACTCCCTTCGGAACGCCTGTTGCGCGCGGCTCAGAAGAGTTCCAATGGATGCGGGATGAATCTCGAGTGCGAAAGCCAATTCTTCATAAGTCAACCCTTCGCTACGCAGGAGCAACAACTCCGCGTGCCTGGAACCGATAACGCTCAAAACGTGACGAACCTTCTGTTGCGTTTCGTTGGCCGCACTGATTTCCTCAGGTGTCGGCACCCGGCTCGCCTTATGAAATGCCAGGAATCCGAAGAGGCTCTCATACCGCATGCGGCGCGTCACGCTCCGCAGCTCGTTCAGGCCGGTCCGTATGGCAGTTCGATATAGCCAGCCTTCTGCTTCCTTCCCGTGGGCTTTGGGATGCCGCGCCCATTTCAGAAACACCTCGACCGCCAGCTCCTCCGCCCGAGCATGATCTCGGATAACTCCTGCAATCACGCGTGCGATGCGCCCAAATTGCGCGTGAAAAATGGTTTCGAGATCGAGATCGGCATCGCCGGGATTCATTTCAACGATGGCTTCGCTTGATGCATCCACAGTCATACAACACCGGCCAGGTGATATTTGTGACACGTCGCGCGCAGATTTGTCACAAATCTTAGGCTTTACGATCGCTTCGTCTCGCGCATTCGCATTGCAACGACAAGACCCGACGCGAACGTCAAAGCGGCGATCAATCCAATTGCCGGTTGCACACCTAAAGCGTCGGCGGAAATCCCAGCTACGAGCGCTCCGATTGCGTAGCCGAGATCTCGCCAGAGACGATAGACACCAACGGAGCCTGCCCGCCACGCCGGATGAGCAACGTCTCCAATAGCGGCGAGCAGTGTCGGATAGACCATTGCCGTGCCGATGCCCAGGAGAACAGCACCCGCGGTAAAGCCTGAGAAGATCGTTGAGAGGGCAATCGTCGCAATTCCCACGGCCTGGACCCACATGCCCCCGGCGATAAGCCACTTGCGCCCAGTTCGATCCGAGAGCGCCCCAGTGAATAGCTGGCCGAGGCACCACACGGCGGGATAAATCGCTGCCAGCCATCCGATCTCGGCCAGTGAAAGCCCAACCGCCGCATACAGTAATGGGAAGAGGCCCCACGCCATCCCGTCGTTCAAATTGTTCACCAGTCCTGCCTGGCTCACGGAGGACAGGTCACGGTCCGTCAGTGACGTGCGTTTGAAGATCTCCCATTGCGATGGCAGGCCACCTTTCGCTTCCGTAAATCCGCTGCGAATTTCGGTCCGAACGTATCCCTGAGTTTCACGCACTACCAGGATGGAGAGGCACAGACCAACGACTGCGAAACCGACGCCGGGATAGAACGGCTCCGGCCGAAGTCCATACGCTGCGGCGATATATCCTGTGAGTAGCGCCGTCAAGGACACCGCGCCATAACCGGCGAATTCATTGAGTCCCATCGCCAGGCCCCGCCGCAAAGGACCCACCAGATCGATCTTCATGATGACCGTGCTGGACCAGGTCAAACCCTGGCTGACGCCCAGAAGGGCATTTGCGATCAGTATCCAGTTCCAGCCGGGCGCCCACATGAGCAGAAAGGGCACCGGGAGCGCAACGATCCATCCCACAACGAGCACGGTTTTTCGGCCCATCGAGTCTGAAAGTCTACCCGCGGCATAGTTTGTGATTGCCTTCACGATGCCGAAGACAACAATGAATGAAAGCACCGCGGCCCGTGCGGCAAGATGAAATTCCTGCTCCGCAATAGCTGGAAGAATCGAGCGCTCCAGTCCGACCATTGCGCCGACGAAGGCATTGACGATTACCAGAAGTGTAAATTGCGCGAGGTTTGGCCGAAGTCCCAGACGTGCTTCTGCTCGATGGGCTGTTGTATTCACGGCAAAAGGCCTAAGCGAGGGTTGGATTGGCGCTGTTCCAGGCTGTCATACCGCCAACCACGTTGCTGAGGTTTCGAAAGCCCAGCCGCTCCAGGACGCTGGTAGCTATCGATGAGCGAAAGCCGCCGGAGCAAACTACCGCGATACGCTTGTTACGATCCCCGGATGCTATCACTTCTTCCAGATGGTTGAGAGGCGCGTGAACGGCGTTTTCCATGTGGCCGCCATCCCACTCCGTTTGTCTTCGCACGTCGATAACGGTATCCAGGGAATTTTCCCGGATTCGGTGACGTAATTCTTCGACGGAAATCTGCTCCGTGGTGACAAGAGGAAGTCCGGCGTTGTGCCAGGAAAGGATCCCGCCATCGAGATATCCGGAAACGTTCTCCAAACCCACGCGGGCCAGCCGCGTGCGCGCTTCAGTAACCGCCTCAGCGTTTTCCGTAACCAGCAGGATCGGCAGGTTCGAATCGATTATTGTTCCGGCCCATGACGCGAACTGACCCGCCAGGCTTATATGAAGGGAGCCGGGGATATGTCCTGTCCCATACTGGGAAGACGGCCGCGTATCGAGAACCAGATGTCCCCCTCTCTGAAGCTTCTGGACCGCCTCGGGCCCCAGCGCGACCGGCGTTGGCAGCTGGTCGAGCAACGACGGGCCTTCCAGATTGAGCTTCGCGTCTCGACCGAAGTACGAAGGTGCTTCCGGAAGATCCGTCGTCATCACTTTGATGAAGGCGTCGCGGGTCATGGGCTGCAGCGCGTAATTGAAACGCCGTTGATCGCCGATTGTCGACGAGGTTTCGCTCGAGATATTACGGCCGCACATCGATCCTGCACCGTGAGCGGGATAGACTTTCACCTCGTCCGGCAGAGTCAGCAGCTTCTTGTGCAGTGAATCGTAAAGCATGCCCGCCAGTTCCGTTGCCGGTGTGCGCGCGCCCATGAGATCCGGCCTGCCCACATCGCCGATAAACATCGTGTCGCCAGTCAGGACCATGTCCGGAACCGTAGAGGATTTTTCATTATCGAACACGAGAATGCTGACCGACTCCAATGTGTGTCCGGGCGTTTCCAGGAAACGCAGCTTCACGGTTCCGAAAGCGATTTCGTCGCCATCCCGCATGGGAACGAAATCGAACTTGGCAAGTGCTTTCGCGCCGAAATACACCCTTGCGCCGGTTCGCGCAGCAAGTTCCCGATGTCCCGAAACAAAGTCGGCGTGACAGTGGGTTTCTATGACGTGCTTGATGGTCAAACCCTGAGCATTGGCGTCTTCAAGATAGATATCGATGTCGCGCTGGGGATCGACAACGGCCGCTTCATTTCCTGAACCGATCAGGTAGGAACCGTGGGCGAGACAGCCGAGATAAAACTGCCGAAAGTGCATATGTGCCTCCATCCCGGAACTCCAAACACTTTCCTGGCCACATAATAATCCCGTTGACAATCTATAATCAAGTAGTCTATTGAATAGTTGAATTATGAAAGATGTCGGCCATCGCCAATTCAAAGATCGCCTTTACGGTCAGTTTGCTCTCATTGGCAAAGCTCTCGCGAGTCCTCACCGTCTCGAGCTGCTCGAGCTTCTGGCGCAGGGGCCACGCACGGTCGAATTGCTCTCGAAAGAAAGCGAGCTTTCTATTGCCAATGCATCGCAGCACCTGCAGGTATTGAGGCAGGCGGGACTGGTAGACAGTCGAAAGCAGGGGCTGTTTGTCGAGTATCGTCTGGCTGGTCCGGAGATTTTCGAACTCTGCAGAGCGCTGAGGATTGTTGCGGAGAACCGGCATGCGGAACTGGAGAGCCTCGTGCGTGAGCACTTCGGTGACAGATCAGACCCCGAGCCGGTCAGCATGGGGGAATTGATCGAGCGTGCGCGCGACAAAAGGATCGTCATTCTTGATGCACGGCCAGCCGGCGAGTTTGCGGCGGGACATATCGCCGGGGCGATTTCGGTTCCGGTGGAACGGTTACAGCAGCGCCTTCGCAAGCTGCCCAAACGCCGCGAGTACGTGGCGTATTGTCGTGGGCCGTATTGCATATATGCCGATCGCGCGGTCGAGTTTCTCCGGACCCATGGCCGACGCGCTCGAAGGATGCTGGAAGGCTTTCCGGAGTGGAAGGCTGCCGGGCTGCCCGTCGAGATTGGGTCGGCGAAAGATTAAAGACTTTGCGCAGGCTCTTGTCGAACGGGGATACCAGCGTCGCAAATCATTCCCGGTATCGACCGGATCCCACGTATCGGGATTGCAAAGATCAATTGGCAGGTCCCGGGGTCCCTTGAAAAGCATCCCATTGACTTCTTTAGGTTGAGTCCATAAGAATGGGTGCCATGCATCGCCGGTTCAGTGCTTGTCTCGCCGTGGGCGCAATGCTTTTCGCATTGGTCTCTGCTCCCCTGTTTCACGTCCACGACCACGACGACGACCATGCCGAATCCTTTATTCACGCGCATTTTCCGGAACCGGAAAACGTAGGCCATGCGGAGCATGCAATTGAAGCGCAGCACCCGCAGGAGCACGGGCGCTGGATTGATTTATTCGCGGTAAACACCCCGGTATCGGCGAACTATCATGCCGTTGCCGAACTTGTCGAACCTTTTTCACTGGCTTCGCCGGTGGTAACACGCGCCATTATCTCAGTCCAGGTCTTGCGCGCGCATAGCCCTCCGGAACGTTCCAACTTACCCTCAAGGTCTCCGCCCATCCTCTAATCCGCCGCGCCCAGGATTCGGACGCTTTATCGCATCCGTGTCCACAATATCCGTTCGCCTTTTTTACGTCCAAAATTTTCGAAGACGAGCTGCTATGCACAAATTGTCGCGAGCGGCAGTGATGTTACTGCTGAGCGTTCTGCCTTTAATGTCATCAGGTTGTTCGACCTCGAATCCTGCTACTGCCCCATCGCCCGCCGCCGGACCGGAGGCGATAGCCCGCACCGAATTCACGGATCGTGTGGAGAACTACTTCGAATATGAACCATTACACGCCGGAAAGCCGAGCCAGGTCCGGATTCATCTCACGGATTTGTCCGATGGAGCCCCCGTCGAAAAGGCGGAGGTGTCGCTGACAGTTCGGCCAAAAGGGGGAAGCGACACCCTTGTTCAGACGACGGCGCGCGTCGGCAAAGTCACAGGTATCTATGTTGCCGAGCTGAACGTTCCGCGCAGTGGTGAATACGACATCGAATTCCATATTAAGAACCCAAAGCTCGACGAACATCTGCCGTTGAGCGATTTCAAGGTGGAGTGATCTGTGAAACGGACACTGATTCTTGCATTGGCCTTTCTCATATTGGTGACTTCGCCCGCGCCGGCTCAGCAGCCGGTCGCCCCGTTGAACTTGCAAACGGTTATTGACCGATACATGGAAAAGAATCTGGATCTTCAGGCCGCGCGGTACCGCCTGGAGCGAACGAAGGCGGACCAGATTGCGGCGCGGTTGCGACCGAATCCCGGGTTGACTGTATCTGCTGAGAAGTTCCGTTTGACCGGCCCCACGCCTTTCGGGCGAATATACGAGGTTTCGGCTGCGTATTCCGAAACCATCGAGCTTGGAGGCAAGCGCGAGTTGCGCGAGCGTGTCGCTGATCTCACTGTTGCCACAGCGGAAGCACAATTTGAGGACGCGATGCGGCGAGGGTTGGCTGAGGTGAAACGTCTCTACTACGATGCCCTTCTGGCGCGACACAACGTGGAAGTAACGAACGAAAACCGCCAGACTTTTGAGCAACTCGTCCAGTTCAACCTTACGCGCTTTAAGGAAGGCGCAATTCCGGAAATCGATCTGATCAAGGTGCGGCTGGAGCGAATGAAAGTGGACTCGGCCGTAAGACAAGCCGAGCTCAACTACCGTCAAGCCGGAATCCGGCTCCTCGAGAAATTGGGTGAAGCGGCTTATCCCAGTCTGGAAATCCGAGGCGACCTGAATTTCAGGCTGGCGAATCTTGAATTGGATTCGTTACGTCAACTTGGATTGAACGAACGGCCCGATGTGCGCGCGGCCGCACGGGAAGTGGATGCTGCTAATGAACGGCTGGCGCTCGAGCGTGCGCGCGCGAAACCGGATATCAGCCCATTCGCCGGATACACGCGAGTAGGTAATGACAATACGGTGTTGTTCGGTGTGAACGTTCCCCTGAAAGTACGCGACCGCAACCAGGCCGGAGTCGCGCGAGCGGAAACCGATGTCAAGACAGCTCAGACGCGCCTGCAACTTGCGCGCAATCATGCTCTGGCCGAGGTCGAAGCCGCATACGAGGCCTTTCAAATGACACGAGAGCAGATTCAAACATTTCAAAACGAGCTGCTCCCGCAAGCCGATGAATCCAGAACTATCACTCTGGCAGCCTACGAAGAAGGCGGAACGGAATTACTGCCGGTTTTGGATGCCCAGCGCACTCGCGCAGAAGTCCGCCAGCAATACTTCAAGACATTATTCGATTATCAGGCGAGCATCATCGATCTCGAACTCGCCGTCGGAAGGGAGATCCAACCATGAGTGAGTTTAAGGCAGCAAACGCCCGATGGATCGTCGTATTGGTCGTGTTCTTAGCTTTAGGTGCCGTCGCAATCTATACCTTACGGCGCCCCCAGGTGGCCGCGGACGAGGCTGCAGCCCCCGCAACGGCCAGCACCGGCCGTGTGGCATTTCTAATGGAGCAGCAATGGCTGATCAAACTCAAACTGGCGAAGGCTGAAGAAGCAGAGCTGGCTCCTCAGATACGTTCAACCGGCCGTGTTGTGCCGGTTCCGGAGAACCACGCGGTTGTTGCGCCTCCGGTGGGCGGCATCATCCAGGGTGGAACCCTGCCGCGCATCGGGCAGCAAGTGACTCGAGGCCAGCGGCTGGCAACACTCCTTCAGACACCTACGGCCGCTGAAGCCGCACAAATCCAGATCGAGAACACCCGCATCGACGCAGAGCGGCGCAGGCTTGGACAAGTGGAGGTCGAAGCTGAAGCGAGACTCGAGGAATCGACCCACGATCTCGGACGCTCGAAACGGTTATATGAAAAGAAGGCATACTCCGCAAAAGCCCTCGAGGCCGACGAACTCGATCGGACAGCCAAGGCCGCCCAGCTTGAAGCGGTGCGCGAGCAACTAAAGGCCTTGCATCCGGTAACGGCCGCAAACACGACCTACGAAGTCCATGCACCTATTTCCGGAACGATTGTCGGCGTGAGCAAATCCAGCGGCGAACAGGTTGCTGCGGGTGAAGCAATTCTCGAAATCGTTGCATTGGATAACGTTTGGGTCGAGGCGCCGATTTTTGAAAAGGATCTCGGTAAACTGGCCAAAGATGTGCAAGCCGTATTCACCACGGCGGCCTTCCCCGACAAAGAATTTCAGGGTCGTCTCGTCAGCGTCAATAAAGTGGTAGACGAACAAAGTCGTGCCGCAAAAGCAATCTTCGAGGTGCCCAACGCAACTGGAGCACTCAGCATCGGCATGCAAGCCAACGTACGATTGAATGCGGGAGCGCCCGCCTCCGTGCTGCTGATTCCACGGGAGTCGGTTCTCGATAACGAGGGGAAGAAGATCGTCTATGTCCAGCTTTCCGGCGAGGAATTCGAACGGCGGGATGTCGTTCTTGGGGATGAATACGGCCGAAAAGTCGCCGTTCTCTCCGGTGTCAAACCCGGCCAACGCGTGGTGACGCAAGGCGCCTATCAACTGAAGCTCCAGGAATTGCGGCCTGCGAACGCCGGCGCGCACACGCACGAAGTCTGAGAGACGGGAGAAACACCCATGCTAAACAAAGTTATTCAATGGTCCATCAAGAACAGGTTGATCGTCATCATAGCTGCGGCGGTGTTGCTGGTTTATGGCGGTATTGTCGCTGTGCGGGCGCCTGTGGATGTGTTCCCGGATCTCACTGCGCCAACGGTTACCATTCTTACGGAATCGCATGGTATGGCTCCCGAAGAGGTCGAGTCGCTGGTCAGCCTTCCAATTGAAGCTTCAATGAATGGAACCGCGGGGGTGTTTCGAGTCCGTTCGAACTCGGCTGCGGGAATTTCTATCGTCTTCGTTGAATTCAATCTTGGAACCGATATTTACCGCGCGCGGCAGCTCGTCACCGAAAAGCTGGCTCAGGTGCGATTACCTGCCGGAATCCGCCCGCCCGTACTGGGTCCGATCTCATCGACGATGGGTGAAATCATACTCATCTCGATGAACAGCAAGACGACGTCGGCGATGGATCTGCGGTCCCTGGCGGACTGGGTCGTCCGTCCGAGATTGCTCGGTGTGCCCGGTGTGGCTCAAGTGATGATCATTGGAGGTCAAACGAAGCAATTTCAGGTCCTGGTTGATCCCGCAAAGCTGCGGGATTATGGCCTCACACTGCGGCAGGTGATGGATGCAGTCGGAGGTTCGAATGTGAACTCATCGGGCGGTTTCCTGGAAAGACCGACGGAAGAGTATTTGATTCGAGCCCGAGGTCGCGTGAACAGTCTGGAAGACCTCGCGGAGTCCGTGATCGTCGTGAAGAACGGAGCACCGGTTCTCGTGAAGAACGTTGCGACCGTGCAACTCGGACCTGCGTTGAAGCGCGGCGACGGCAGCTTCAACATGCATTCGGACGTCGTGGCGACTATCCAGAAGCAGCCGAATGCGAACACCGTCGAGGTTACCAGGCAGGTCGAATCGGCGCTCGCAGGGCTCAAGCCGACCGTACCGGAGGACGTAACCATCGAAACGAAGGCCTTCCAGCAGGCGACATTTATCGGTCGGGCGATCGACAACGTTCAAAGCGCCATGGTTGAAGGCGGAATCCTGGTCACCATTGTTCTGTTCTTGTTTCTATGGAACTTCCGCACAACTCTGATAAGCCTCACGGCGATTCCTCTCTCGTTGATCACAGCGATTATTGCAATGAGTTACTTCGGAATCGGCATCAACACCATGACGCTTGGCGGACTGGCGATCGCTATTGGAGAGTTGGTGGACGATGCGATTGTCGACGTCGAGAACGTATTCCGGCGGCTGAAGCAGAACGCACACGGAGGATTTACGCAAACCCCGGAGACGGTGATTTATAAAGCGTCGAGCGAAATCCGGAACTCGATCGTATTCGCGACGCTCATCATTGTTCTCGTGTTCTTGCCGCTCTTCAATCTTGGCGGTTTCGAGGGCCGCATGTTCGCGCCGCTTGCATTCGCTTATATCGCATCGATTGCCGCTTCATTATTGGTTGCTCTTACAGTCACTCCGGCGCTGTGTTATTTCCTGCTCGGCAGGTCGAAACTGATCCGTGACGAAAGAGAGTCATGGCTTGTCCGCTGGCTCAAGGCCCGGTACTCCAGGTCGCTGGATAAGACTCTGCGTCATCCCTTCCGTATTATCGGCGCGTCCGTGGCGATGCTGGTAATAGCGCTGATGTTATTTCCGTTGATGGGCCGCGAATTTCTGCCGCCTTTCAATGAAGGCGCGTTGAACATCAACATTACGCTTCCGCCGGGCACCTCCCTGGAAGAATCCAATCGGATCGGCCGGACCGTCGAGGAAGTTCTACACAGAACGCCGGAAGTCGTTTCGACCACGCGCAGGACGGGTCGTGCCGAACTGGACGAACACGCAGCCGGCGTAAATATGAGTGAGATTGAGGTAGTCACAAAGCAACTAGGCCGCCGCCATACGGAAGTGATGGAAGAGGTGCGACAGAACATGGCACAGATTCCGGGCGTCGTCTCAGAAGTTGGTCAGCCAATCTCGCATCGTATCGACCATCTTCTTTCGGGAACTCGAGCTCAAATCGCCATCAAATTGTTTGGGCCGGACCTGGTCACCCTCCGGAACAAAGCTGAAGATATCCGGAAAGCCATGGAGCCGATTTCCGGTGTAGTGGATCTCATGGTGGAACCTCAAACGGGTGTTCCTCAAGTTCAAATCAATCTTGACCGCCGCGCAGCAGCAGCGCTCGGGGTTCGTGCAGATCAGCTTGCCGAGACCGTCGATGTGGCCTTCAATGGCGAAGCGGTTTCGCAGGTGCTGGAAGGCCAGCGTACGTACGATGTGGTCGTGCGGTTTGATGATGCGTCGCGTGAATCTGTGGAAACGATAGCCTCCACATTGATCGACACGCCTGTCGGCGCGAAGATCCCGCTCAATCAAATTGCAGAAGTCCGTGTGGATCAGGGACCGAATACGATCAATCGCGAAAACGTGCAGCGACGAATCATTGTTCAGGCGAATGTCGCGAATCGTGACCTCGGTTCGGTCATCGACGAGATCCGGCAGAAGATCACGCGCCAGGTCCCGCTGCCTGAGGGCTACTTCGTACAGTATGGAGGACAATTCGAAGCTCAGGAGGCGGCTGCCCGCCAGATCATGATCATGTCGGTAGTCGCCATAGCGGGCATTTTCCTGCTTCTCTACCTGGCGCTGGGCTCAACACGGCTGGCCTTGCTGGTCATGGCAAATTTGCCGCTTGCAATGATCGGCGGCGTGGTCATGGTGTTTCTTTCAGGAGGAACTTTATCCATCGCCTCGTTGATTGGGTTCATCACGTTATTTGGAATTGCGACGCGAAACGGAATCATGTTGATCACACATTATCAGCATTTGATTCGGGAAGAAGGCGTACCGTTCCGGCAATCGATTGTTCAGGGATCGCTGGAGCGTCTTAGTCCAATTCTGATGACCGCGCTTGTGACTGGCGTCGGGCTGATTCCCCTGGCACTCGGTGTCGGCCAACCCGGTAAAGAGATTCAGCAGCCGATGGCGGTCGTCATTCTGGGAGGCATCGTCACCTCGACTTTTCTCAACATGGTTGTGATTCCGGCGCTGTATCTGAAATATGGACGGGCCGAAGTTACGGAAAAAGAATTGGGAACCGACGGTGAAGTCGCTCCGGCCGGCGACTAGAGATCACGGTTGCGGCGTACGGCCTCCAGCATGACGAACTCCCCACTCCACCATCGCGCGCATGATAGGCCGCAGGTCTTCGCCTTTCGCAGTGAGGGAATACTCGAGACGCGGCGGATGCGCGCTGTACCGCTTCGATGTAATGATCCGGTGCCTGACAAGCCGCTTCAGCCGGTCGGCCAGGATATTCGTCGGAATACCTTCCGGCGACTCGAGAAACTCCGCGAAGCGGCGCTTCCCGCGCATCAGGTCCCGCACGACGAGCAGCGACCAGCGGTCTCCGATCAAATCGAGCGCACAGGAGACCGGGCAAACCGATCGCCGCAGTGGTGTAGAGGTGCGGACCGCCTTTTGGCGCGGAGGCATAACGCGTCCAAGAATAGCATAATGAACCCTCATTCACTTGCAATGTGCAAGTGACTTCAGTAGCATTTCGCGCCATGCTCCGCCGCTGGATCGTTGCGCGTCTGCCCGTCTTGCTCGCGATGGCATCGGTGTGCGTCCACGCACAATTCGCCACGCGCGACGACAACGGTCACGTCACCGTGCGCGCCAGACGCGCGACGCAACCCATTCGCGTGGACGGCAGGCTTGACGAGGCGCTGTACGAAGCCACCGAGGCCATCAGCGGCTTCGTGCAACAGGAGCCGAACGAGGGACAGCCGGCTACTGAGCGCACCGAAGTGTGGGTCTTCTTCGATGACGACGATATCTATGTATCCGCGCGGTGTTGGGAGACGCAACCCGGGAGGCGCGTGGCGAACGAAATGCGCCGCGACACGACTCAGCTCCGCCAGAACGACACGTTTGGCGTTCTCTTCGACACCTTTCACGATCGCCGCAACGCCTACCTCTTTTACGCGAACCCGATTGGCGGCTTCTCCGATAGCCAGATCACGGACGAGGGCCCGCCGAACAACGATTGGAATACCGTCTGGACCGTGAAGACCGGCCGGTTCGAGGGCGGGTGGACAATCGAAATGGCGATCCCGTTCAAGTCGCTCCGCTACCGGCCAGGACGGGATCAAACCTGGGGCATTAACATGCGTCGCGTTGTCCGATGGAAGAACGAATGGTCGCACCTCACACAGGTGCCACGCGCACTGACGACGTTTCGCGGCATCCTCAAGGTGTCGGCGGCAGGGACCCTCGTCGGACTGGAGGCGCCTCCTGCAACCCGCAATCTGGAGCTGAAACCGTATATACTCGCCGGCGTTTCAGCGGACAACACCGCTCCGGTCCGGCGATCCAGCGACGGTGAACTCCGCGTTGGCGGCGATCTGAAATACGGCCTCACCGAAAACCTGACAGCGGATGTCACGATCAACACCGACTTCGCGCAAGTCGAAGTCGATGAGCAGCAAGTGAACCTGACGCGCTTCAATTTGTTCTTTCCCGAGAAGCGCGACTTCTTTCTCGAAGGTCTTGGCGTGTTTGCCTTCGCAGGCCGCGCCAGCTCCGGAGTTGGGGCGGGCTCCGGGGACACGCCGTATCTCTTCTTCACCCGCCGCATTGGTCTCGACAACGGGCGCCTTACGCCACTCCGGGCGGGCAGCCGAATCACCGGCAAAATCGGCGCCTTCACGCTCGGCGCGCTCAATGCGCAGACGGGAGACCAGGGAACGAGCGGCGCGCCCGCGGCAAACTTTACGGTCCTTCGTGTGAAGCGCGATATCCTCCGACGCAGCAGCATTGGCGCGATGTACACGCATCGAACGGCGACGCCGGGCCGCATCGGCTCCAATGACGGCTACGGCGTTGATTCGACGTTCTCGTTCTATCAGAACGTTCGCTTCGACGCGTATCTCGCCCAGACTCATACGGCAAGCCGTCACGGCGACGACCTCAGCTACCGCGGGTTCTTCGATTACAACGCCGATCGATTCGGTTTCCAGGCAGAACGGCTCACCATCGAACCGAATTTCCTTCCGGAGATCGGTTTCTTGAAGCGCACCGACATGCGCCGCAATGCGAGCCAGGTCCGCTTCAGCCCACGTCCCACCAGCGTCAAACATGTGCGGAGATTCGTCATGCAGGCCAATATCAACTATGTGACGAACAACGAGAATCGCCTCGACACCCGCGAGCAAGGCGCAACGTTTCAGACGGAGTTCGTGAACAGCGACGTCGCATCCATCAGTTTCGTCGATACCTTTGAGCGGCTCGTGCGCCCCTTCAATGTCGCAACCGGTATCAATATTCCCATTGGGGGATATAACTTTCACACCTTCCAGGTGTCCTACGCTGCCGGTCAACAGCGCCGAGTGTCGGGAACTCTCGTTTATGAGGCGGGTAAGTTCTACAGCGGTGATCGGCAAACGGTGTCCGTGAATGCAGCGCGCATGCAGGTGACGCCCCAGGTGTCAATGGAGCCGAGCCTCTCGTTGAATTTTGTCGATCTTCGCGAAGGATCCTTCACGGCGACTGTCGTCCGCAACCGCGTGACTTACACGATAACGCCGCGCATGTACATCAGCGGGATTGTTCAATACAACTCCAGCACCACGTCATTCGGCAGCAACCTTCGCCTGCGCTGGGAATACAAGCCCGGCAGCGAAGTCTTCGTCGTCTACACGGATGATTACGATACGGCCGCACAGCCCAATGTGACCTCGCTGCGGAACCGCGCGTTGGTTGTGAAGATGAACCGCCTGTTTCGTCCCTGAGAGGCTCAGGAATCAAAGAAGCTTCAGGTTCGGAATGTCCTTAAAGTCGCTGGGATTCAGAGTCCACAGATGGGCTTGTTGGGTAATCGCACAAGCTGCAATGGCGATATCGAGTTCCCGGCCGCGTGGTCGTTTGATCTTTCGGTACAGCTCTGCGGCCAGCAAAGCTTCGGCCGATCCGAATGGAATGGCCTCAGCAGCCGGGAACAAGGCTTCCTGATCTGAGATCTCTTCAGGCGATCGCGGTCCCCGTCGCCATTCGAAGGCGACGAGCGCGCTCATCAGGAGTCTCTCGCCTCCATTTATCAAATGCCGAAGTCGAGGCTCGGAACGCTTCGGTCCGGTAATTGCATCAATCAGGGCAGAAGTGTCGAGATGAATCATTCTGAACGCGTACGGCGGCCGCCGGTTCTTCGGGCGGCGCGAATCTCCGCGATCTCGGCATCCACCTCGGCCCGCCTGCGAGTGGGTCGACGTGCCACCATTCGGTCCAGTACCTTCAGCATTCGCTGGCGCTCCTCATCGCTCAAGCGCTCCCCACGTTTTGCATAATCCTGAATGGCTTCACGGACCACAGCGCTCTGCGGTTTGTTCAGACGCGAGGCGGTACGGCGGAGGGTGTCGACTGTCTGTTCATCGAAGGTGAATGTCATCTTTACCATACTGCAGCCATACTACCATACTCGGCGGGACTGATTCGGAGTCATTGCCTGCGGTACCCGCGAAGGCTGCTGCAGCGAGGGATGCGATTCACTGGGACGAGCAATACCTCCGGCGTTTTACGGGGCGCCAACCTGTAATGACGGAGAGTTGTCAGGAGGGTCTGCGCAGACCCAGTTTCTTCATCCGCGCTGCAAGCGTGCCAGAACCCCGGTGCATGAAACGCGGCGACGCCGATTGCGATGAGTCGGCTTCGGCATCGCTAAGATATTGCTTGACACGCAAACTCACGCCTGACAACATTCGGCCTGCTCAATGATCAATCATCGATGATTCCGAGATCTATTTTACACTCAAGGTACCTTGTCCGGCCGTAGGAATTACAAGGGTGTAAATAAGGTCTTTTGACAAAGGCCAGCCGCGACGGGCCTTTGGAGCGGTAGACCGGTGGCACTTCGGCGTGAGCTACGCGCCACAGTTGAATGTAAAGCCTAAAGGGGAAGGGAGGAATCTGAAATGTACACAAGCATCCGGCTGGCAATCCTGGTCATTCTCTTTAACGTTGGGGCATATGCGCAATCCGGTCTGGGCTCGATCAACGGAACGGTGACGGACTCCACTGAAGCCCGGTTGCCGGGTGCCACCGTGCGCGTTGTCCAGCTTTCCACGAACACGGAACGCGTCACCTTAACAAACGAAGCAGGCCTTTTCAACATACCGTCATTGGTGGCCAGCGACTATTCATTGACCATCGAACTCCCGGGGTTTAAGCAGAAGAAGCTTGCAAACCTGACACTGAACGCGTTTCAGAACCTCGCGCTGGGCATGATTACCCTGGATGTCGAAGGTGCGCCCGCCACGACTGTAGACGTCACCGCGGAAGCTCCATTGATACAGACTGAAAATGGTATCCGTGCGACTGCCATTCAATCCGCTCAGGTGACAGAAATGCCCGCGCAGGGACGCAACTGGTCGACGCTGTTGAAAATCATCCCCGGCGCGGCCCCTGTTAATAATCAAGGCATCGTTGGCCGCGAGCTCGATTCCACCGGCTATAACGATTTTCGAGTGAATGGCAAGGACGGCAGACAGACCCAGATGAATCTGGACGGCGGAAGCAACGTCGATCACGGCAACGACGGAAAGACCACCGTGACGCCCAGTCTGGAGTCGATCCAGGAAGTTTCGGTTCTGACCAATAATTTCCAGGCCGAATACGGCATTCGTGCCGGCGTCGTGGTGAACGTTGTCACGAAGTCGGGCAGCAACAAATGGCATGGCACGGCGTGGGATTATCTGCGGAATGAAGTACTCAACGCCAATTCCGCCGACAACAACTTCCTCGGAGTGCCGCGCCCCAAGTATCGTTACAACTACTTCGGCGGCAACCTGGGCGGCCCCATCAAGCGCGACAAGCTGTTCTTCTTTTTTAAT
>Ga0137397_10001174_pt1 | contig 18330 bp, 21 predicted proteins | sample czorhiz116metaG_FD_106658 | JGI IMG/M metagenome (GOLD analysis project Ga0137397, IMG submission 106658) | Vadose zone soil microbial communities from Angelo Coast Range Reserve, California, USA - czorhiz1.16 metaG | ecosystem: Environmental > Terrestrial > Soil > Vadose zone | place: USA... | reverse complement strand
TAAAAAGCATCATGAAAACATACTTTTAAGCTTGAAAAAGTCAAGAAAGTATGAAATAATGAAACTTTTCCAATGACTGGACCTTCAATTGGACTGGACATCCTCACACATAGTAAACATTAGTGTCACACCAAGGAAATACACGAGAGACAAAAGTACACTTCAAAACCAATTCCTCGATATCGACCGCTTAACGCCGATATCCCACGACCGCAACCCATCCTCCGATTCAGCTGTCGCCGTCGCCGCTACCGGAGGCATCGCATCAATGTCGACTTCGTCCTGTTCTATCCAGCAGCCCCGCTCGCCCGCGGCACGTCCCAGCCAATCACGATAACCCTCCTCGAACGAGTACGCGTTGTGCCTCGGGCCAGGCGGCAAAAACACAAACACCGGTTCGTCCGGGCCCCCCTCACCCTCACCTTCGCCCCCTTCCTCCGAGTCCTCGCTCCCCATCGCAGCGCCTCTGCCGTAGCGATGGCGGCCGCACGACTCGCGCGCCATCTCGCGCAGCAAGCGCGTCATGTCGTCCACGCAGTAATACCCCGAGCAGCACCCACACAACTGCTCGGGCGCCGGCGGGAGCTGCGAGGACTGAACGACGAGGCGGCGGAGCTGTGCGGGGGGTGGGAGGAAGCGCTCCCAGTCGACCGGGACGGCGCCCGGCTCGGCGCTGCTCCATTGGCTCTCGCGGAGGCGCGGGAACTGTGCGGGGACGGCGCCGCGCTCGGCGAGCTCCGAGTGTAGGGCGCGTGCCATGTCGTAGTCGAATGCGAGGAGCTCTGAGAGCCGGATGTGCGTCAGGCGGGGCGCGAGCGGGCGCAGGCGGTGCAGGAATAGGTCGAACGAGATCGGTGAGGCGAGGTGTAGCCGTCGTAGCGCAGGGAGAGTCGGCTCGTCTTCGTCCCCGTCGTGGTCCTCACCGTACTTCATCGAAGCTCCTCCCGTCCCTCCGTCCTCTCCCTCACTGCCCTCGACCGCGCGGAGACGCAGCGCTGCCGTTCCGCCCACCGCGCCGTCGTAATCCCTCAACCTCGTGTCAAACCCACCTCGGATGGAGAGCTCTTCGAGACGTGGGAAGTGGTAGCGCTTAAGGTCAGAGAAGAAGAGCCGGCCGTTCGGAGAGACGTGGATGTCGTAACACATCATAGCGAGCGTCCGCAGCGTCGGCGCGGCGTATGCAAAGAGCATCCGCACCGCGCGCGCCCACGCGTCCGCCTCGGCATTGAACACCGCTTCGATCCGTCGGCGCTCGACCATGTCGCGCGTCATGCCCATCTCTGCGTACCGCAGCTCGCGCCCGCGCGACGCGCCGCGGTTCGCCACGAATAGGTGCGTGATTGCCGGTCCGCGGGATTGCGATTTTCCCTTGCCCTTCGCGGAATCAATGTCCGGTTGTCGTTGTTGCTGCAAGGAAGGGGAGGAGGAAGAGGAGGGAGGGAGGGAGAAGGATCGGATGCGCTCCGCAAAGCGCACGGTCCGTGCGGTGCCCGCAATTGCAAGGGTGTGCCACTGATAGGGCGCAGACATCGCGCGGACATAGTGAGAGACCGCAGAAAGCGCAATGCCTGCTGCGCCGCCGTCGGAGCAAGCAAGCTCAAAGATATAGGCGTGAATCTCGGGGGGGCATTTCTGCATCTTGCCGTTGTTCGGGTGAGGGGAATGTTTGATGGGGGCGGTAGTCGCGGTACAATAAGAGGAAGCTGTGTTGGGGGGAAGGAAGGGGATAGGTCAGCTGTATTGAGTCAAGGCCGCCGGACTCGGATGAGAACCGGTGGTTATATACTTGTCCTGTATGTACGGTATGCGCGCCAGACTGGGATGCATGAAACGTTAGTTCGGGTAGTCGGGGAACATGGCCATAGATGATTACAATGGAACAATGATGGAAGACAGAATGGAACCCTCATGCCGGCCAGATCTCAGGAAGTTTTCATTATCGACAATGCCTAGCGTTCTATGAAGAGCCAGAGGAGCTCATGGGTGGTGTTGTGGTGTGGGTGCGATCGGGCAGTAAACCTATCGCAGGATCCGATGGTTCCAGGATCGCCCTGTTCCTGAAAAAATGTGTATGCCGTACCTTGATGGTGGGCACGCCAAGCTAAGGACTGTGTGGTTTGGTGGTCGCGCGTTACGAAATAACACGACTACATGTGTATACGACGGTTGACAGCGAAACAATGAGAGAAAAAAAGACACGGGCGCAGGGGCAATTGTAAAAAAGCTCATTCCGCATGGAGCCAGCGCTGCACCACACACCCACAACCACCACACACGAGTAGTAATGGTCGTATCAGGAACGGTCAACGTGCAGGGACGACATTCTCCTTCGCCCCCTTACTCTTCCCATTCCCTGCTACCTGGTCTGCTAGTTGCTCATACTCTGCGTCCTCCTTTCCGTCTACTGCCTCCTTCAAGAGCGATATCGTGCTCTCGATGCTCCGCCTTCGTGTGCTTGGACTAGTCATCGTCGTACCCAAGCTCGCCTGCCGCCCATGGCCACGCCGGAATGGAATCATCGGCCCAGAGATAAGCGACGTCGGCGTGGAGGGACTAATTGGGCTCGAGGGTGAACTCGAAAACGCCTCCTCCAGAGCTGCCTCGACGCCATTTGGCGAGAGCTCGCGCTTTGCGTTGGGGTCCTCCGCCGGAGTCTCGGGCAGTGATGATGAGATATACGCCTTGCCCTCTTCTGAGTCCGCGTCGACCAGGTCGGGGGGTAATCGCTCGTTTTCAATGTCCGATTTACGTCTAAGCCAGGAATGAATGCCAGGTACCTATCAGTCACCAACACCTGGCGGAAACAAGTGAATAGGGCCCACGCGTCATCGAAGCCCTTAATGGCATCCTTGATCCCTTCCGCACCCATGGCCAAAGTACCAAATGGCAACTTGGATGAACCAGACATACTTTTGAGCTCTGATACTCGCTCCGATTCCTCCCTGAGAGTATGGTTCTGCATTTAGACCGTCACCAACGACAAAGTAAACGCTGCTCACCGAAGCACCGAAAAAACACGCGCCATCCGACCAACAGCAAGGATCTTACTCCTAACGACTCTCCGCCGCTCTGCTGAATCTAGGGTCGGCGACGTCGGCGGGACAACCGCAGATTCTTCGTCCGAGCTCTCCATGAGTTCTTCTTGTGAACATGTATTCAACACGGCGACGAGCATATCAGTGACTTGTATAGAGGACTCTCGCGTCAGCTGACCAAGCTTCGACAAATGTCACAACAGGGTGCGCACTCTTCTCGCCAACAAATGGCAGGCTCCAAGTAAATGCATCCATAAAGTTGGGCAGCCAATACGGGTGCGGTGTGCAATTAAACTGCCTGATGTTCAGTACGTTCGATTCGTACTTGAGGATCGCCGCTTTGTTGTTGTACACATCGAGGTAATTTGGAGCGGAGAAGAGCGTCATCACAGATGGGAACCCGGTCGTGCGAGTTTTCCTGTACATACGGTATCTGCATGCGCCGTTAGTCGCGATCTGGGCACATACAAGTAAGGGCATTGGCATACCCAGCATCCTGCGCCTCGTGCGCGCGAATGATGGACAACAAGCGATTGCGCTCAAGGAACGCGCAGGCCGCCTGGTAGGTGAAAAAATAGGAGCAGCCCCGCACGTGATTATGCACAAAGCTCTCCGATCCCTTCTCTTGCCCAAAGTCCTCTACAGGGTCGGACCAGATAATATCGCACATGAGACCCGACGTTGGTGGCTCACGGAACCGATCCAGCTGAGGGGAAAGCACGTGAGTTATGCCTTATAAATGCCAACACCATGGAAACTACATACGTTCCGAATGTCGTCCAAGGTGTTGAGCTCCGGGGAAAGTCCTCCATGGACGCAGAAGAACTGCTTGTTCATGATGGCAGCGAGGGGAAGTGCGCAGAACGAATTCATGCAGGCATCATACACACGCTCGGAATACTTGCGCTTACCTATACGTGACAGTCGATCAAAGGACCCACAACGATTACGAATGTGCAGACTCACACTCGAGTTTGAAGGTGAAGTAATCAGTCAAATGTCGACATTCGTGATTGCCTCGCAAGAGGAAGATGGTATCGGGATACCAGATTTTAAGCGACCACAAGTAGAATACACACTGCGGGGTCAAGGTGAGGCTCGATTGAGACACAAAATAGGCTATTTTATGCGCACCTCGATACTGAAATACCCCCTATCCACGTAATCTCCTAAGAAGAGGTATCTTGTTGTGGCTGGGTTTCCACCGATCTCGAAAAGTTTCATAAGGTCATACTATCTGCAAGATCAGTGGTCGGAGTGGAGAGGATGATAGCTGCCCAAAGCATACATATTGGCCATGAATGTCGCCGCAGACTGCGATGAGAGGGCTCGATCAGCCATCAAAATATCGCATCGTTGAAAAGGCAAGCCATGATCATGGGAGGAGGATGGAAAAACTGACCCGTCACTGGGGCGTCGACGTAGAGCAAATTGGGTTCGGTGTGCAAGACCTCGGTGGCCTTCTCGATGATGTACAGTGCATGTTCCTCTTTGATCCTCCCCTCCCTGTAGAAATGGTTCTTGAGATAGGCGATGTCCGGCATGCCCTTTTCCGTTTTGGAAAAGAATTGGTCGTCGGTCGGGATGTTCATAGCCGGGGCTTGGACCTGCGATCGCATGCCCGCCACGCGCGTGCATGCAATATGTTTTTCGTCAGTTAGCATATAGACGTGGGTTCAGGGCAGGGTGAAAAGACCTCTTTGACGACTCGCTCTTGGGTGCTGACGGTGAAGCCGTTTTCGAGTTGATGTTGAGTAAAATCGATATCCTGGGCAGGACGTCTGACTTGGATCTCCTTGATAGCCCGCTCTAACTGAGTTTTTCCCGCCATGTCATTAAAATGAGGTGAGACAAGCGGGCGAAAGAGGAGGTAAAGGCTGGACGAGACAGGGAGGGGAGTAGAGTAGCGACGATTGGGTCCAAGGGTCAATCGCCAAATGCCAATTCCCCTTTTGGGTAGTGTCGTCCGACTCGTCCTCGCGCATCCCTACGCCATCCTTCAACTGGCAGGATACTGTGCGGTATGCATCCCCATCAATTAATGACCATACAACTACAGCTAGTAAGCGTGAATGTCATCGGCATCATTTATGTCATGGGCAAGGGGGTAAGGACGCCGAGGTGGGAAACAAAAAATGTGGACGCATTCATAAAACTGGTGCACTGGAGAAAGAACCTGAGGATCGCCCCTCATGATATTGCGCTCCAAAAGTAATTTAGCGTAGAAAATACTGTCATCACACAGCCATCACCTGCTGGTGCGAGACTTCCGGAACATGCGGCATCTGGTTGTGTGACTAACGAGATACTCCGGACTCCGGACCTTGCGTTTTGTGTGAACACGACGGTGCCGTACGAGCAACTGGGTATATCCTTGTTCCTCATGTTGCCGAGGTCCTTACCGTTCCCAAAGCCTTCAAAAACACAGAGAAGATAGGTTGCAACTGACACATCGCGGCATAGCGCCCAATGTGTCAAGACACGCTTGATATACCCTCTCAGAGTACTCTCAGAGTGTTGTGTTAGTACTCAGAATTGGGCGTGAGGCGAACGCTAAAGTGTCAAGGTTTGCGGTATTCTAGGACTCGGAGGAAGAACGATTTCGTGGATTACGAGTAAAGCGCGTACAGAAAGTCTGCAGCGGCCCGGGTCCGAGAAACGCGGAAGGGAAGAGATCACGATGTCGGGTGCCAACTGAACCCCCACTAGTCTGAGGCTCTCATGGGTGTCAGAGATACAGGCGGAATTGAAGCTAGGCTCGATCTATGGACAATGGTGGTGTTACCCGTATTACTGGATCGCCGACCATCGACGAGGATCCACTTCGACCTGTCGTGCTATTCCGTGAGCCCTGAGTTCGCATGGTCCCCGGGCCCATTACGGTGACTAGATGAACCCACGGGTTGAGGGTCCAGGACTCCTGACAGGGAATGGATAAATTTTCTTGAATCCCCATGGGAATACTTTGTGGGTTGTGAAATACGGGCAGGTCACGGGTCGCGTCCGGCCCCGAGTTAGTGCCCACAGGAGAATCACCACTAACCCGGGCGCCCACACCTATACGAGAGTGCCCTGGCACTCGGAACAGCCGTCGCGTGAACCGCAGTCACGGTCGTCCTAGCTCGGCTATGTGTACAGCTCAGAAAGTTCGATGCTCATCCGATGCTCATCCTTGCACTTTGCAGCATTGTAAAGTAGAACTCGCGACGCCCTCTGGTACAGAAAGTATGCTGTGCTTTGATCAGAACGTCCAAGTGTACACAATTCAGAAGGAACTAAAGGCTGCAGGTCGCCCTTGCTATATGTAAAACCTATGGGTCTGGTATAACCAGGTAGCAGTGAGCTTTACCGGAGACCAGGGCATGTAAAAAGATACGTACTATCTCCTCCGTTATTAGAGTCGGGAGCTGGGAACTCACCGGGCCCACGCACTGAGAAAGGACCACCCCGATTCACATGATCAGGCGATGGCGCATCGAGGGGGCCAGAATTTAGAGAGGAAGGGGGATACGGATGGGTTCCGACGTAGCCCAGCGGGGCGGGCATGCTCCAAAGCATCGACTGCCCATGTACGCCGACTGACAAAGTCGCATTATCCAAGGTACTGGCGCGTCGAGGACCACTCGTACCAGGGATATGAGGGGGTGCAAAACCGAGTGGATGGACCCGCGGGGCATGCGGAGGGTAAGGGTAAGGGATCCCGGTGTCAGGACCAGCGGTTTGCGTAGTGAGGATCGAAGTCGTTGGGGGCTGATCAGCACCGGTGGCGCTGGGGTCTGCCTCAGTATGCGAGATCCAAGCACCTGCCCCGGGGGCGATTTGATCCATTTGGGCAGTGGGAATGACGCCCCGAACGGGAGAGAGATGAGTCGGATACGTGGAACTTCCTGTCTCTGGGAAGGGGCCCTCGGCTCTCTCGCTCGACTTGGGGATGGCCGCCTCGCTAGGTTGCCATGCGTCCTGGATCACGGAGGCAGGGGCACCGGTTTGATCCCTCATTTCCTCAGCGCGCTCGTATGCAGCAGGACGTATCTGGTTAACTTCTTCAATCATCTCCAGAAGTTGTTGTAAATTCTCTGCGTTCTGATCACCACCTTCCAAAGCGACTACGCCACGAACTGCGGCCGAAAGACGATCGAATTCGGCCCACATCCCTCCCGGGGCATTCACCAGGGGCAAGTGCGGGGTGTCCAGCATTCTTCTGAGCGTTCTCAACGGTCTCTTCATGTCCTCCGAAGAAACATCGGATGTCTTGGTTAGCATCACCTCGAATGTCCACCTCCCTAACCTGCAGAAGTTTAATAAGGGTCCATCGCGGAGTATTGCACTGAGAGTGGCTTCAGCTCTATCCGTCACATTAGGGTCGTACGTGGTGGAACGTCCAGACAGGAAATATTCCCTATCTTCTTGGCTTCCGAGTCCCATAACTGACATCAGTCTTACGAGGACATCCAAGGAAGACAGGACAAGAGGCTCTCCACGGCTACGCTGGATGGAGAATTGAGCCAAGAATACGTGAGGAACCTGAGCACCGGCAATGGCTGCACGGAGATGGGTGACCGGCCGTACGAATATGTTTGACGCAGCCGTCGCCCAAAAGTTATCGAGATGTATATTGATGAAGTAAAAGTCCCGGGAATGCCAAGGAATTTTGGACGAGTCTTTCAAAACCTCGAACACCACATCAAGTATGTCGTAGAAAGCTATGATAATCCGCAACTTGTCGGGGAACGGGAGGTTTGTGTTGTAGGACCTTGATAGACTGACATTGAGCTGTTCCCAGAGCTTGTTTTCCAAGATCAAGCGCTCCAGGAAACTCCTCGACGTTTCGGGGGTGCTTGCAGCGACGAATCCTGGCAGATGTGCAGCAAATGCTTCCAAGAGTTCCCTGTCGTTGAGTTGTTCCTTTCCAAATATTGCCTCGATTTGCCTCGGCGGAAGCTTGGGGCTCGGAACGTATGCAAACACCCCTGCAAGGTGGATTCCACTGATGACAGTGTCCAAGGCCTCGAGTAGTGGGGTAGTCTGCGCGCGTCCTTTGCTAACGCTTGCACGTGCCATAAGAAGTACCTGATAGAATCGCGCACGTGCTGAACCAGACGCCCTAACCTGAACAAGACCTAGTGCTTTCAACAAGATTTCTAATGTCTTCCACGCCATGTCGAGATTGACTTCCTCTTCACCGGCGCATGAGAGAATGGCATAAGCTAATACAGCCAAGTTGATGAGTGGTCCGTCGAACAGAATGTCGGCCCACATCTCCTGCTCGCTGGGAAGTTGATCGGTGATGGCTGGCGAAGTGCCAATGAGGTGAGACCATTGAGAAATTTCCGTGGTTCTCCAAAGACGGATAACCTTGCATAGCGTCATTAAATAATCGGGAAATTTCTTCGTCTGTAGTTCTTGAGGGTCCGAGTAAGCGAAAGGAAATAGAAACTCCCGGATCACGAGGCTCCTAACACACGACGCGCGCAGTGCAGTCTTGGTGCTTGAAGCGTAGCAGAGCGGCTCAAGGTACTCCATAATTGCTTGCATGTCGTCGTTCTCCAACCCAAGAGGCCTGACAGAGTTGTTGCCCGATGCCTCGAAGATCAATCGCAGCGAATTGATACAACTTGAAGCACGAGACATGGTTTCTTCTTGCGAGAGTTCTACTGATGTAACGCATGTTTTGAAATGCTCCCTGATACGCCCCGGGACGCCATCTTCCCTCAGACCCTCGACCACGGGATTCGTATCGGTCAACGGCGAGTGGATGTAGCCAGGAAGGCCACCTAGGAAAGTATCCATGTCGTCTTCGTCAAGTTCTTGCAGTAGCCAGTGCATCGCAGATCGATCGAGTGTCGACGCTTTCCTTTTGATTTCCCTCATAAGCGCTCGAGCTCGATCGATATGGATGCTGCGGAACAGCCCGGAACCCTTCTGAGCTTCAATTACTCCAGCGGAGCGCCGCACGAGCCGAGCGAGAACAATGTAGGAGACGTGAATGAGTGAAATGCTTGCTTGAAGAGGTGTGGTGAGGGCTGTCTGATAGGGGGCATTCCTGACGATAAGTGGGAGCACGCTGAGGGCCATGTATACGGCCAACAGAGCTACGAAGCAGTAGTGAGCTGTTGTGCCAACGGGGCCGTTGATGGAATGAAGCCACTGGCTGAGGGCAAAGAAGAAGAGGAAGACGGAGACATGGAGGAGAACGGGAACACTATAATTCAAACGTCTCATCTGGAATTGGGAAAGGCCGTCGAAGAGATAGGTGCGCACGCGGCCTCGTTTGTGTGGTGCGGCACTCGGTTGTGAATATTGCAGGTATTCGCGGGCCCATTGTAGTATGAGAGTCGAGACGAGCGCGCTAGTCACGCTGAAGAAGAGGCTGAGGAACAAGAGGATGTTAATACGGACGGCTGAAGGGGCGATGCTTTGCAGGTCCGAGGTCGCGGTAGCGGTGCCATCGGATCGGGAAACGAGTTGAGTGAGAAGTGAGACGGTTTGAGAACCGGTGTCAGGAAGAAGAGTCTTGTAGGTCTCGATGAGAAATGAAGCAACTATCGATGAGAACAATCCAGTCTAGTGGGATGTAATAAGACATGGAAAAGAGTGGGATGAATTGAGCGTACGAAAATGAGCATGGAGTTTGCATTGCTCTCCCAAGTATCAACGAGTGCCTTGTCGTGTTTTTCAGACTCTGTTGCGTAAAGCTTCCATATTTGCGTGGAAGTATCGCCGTATCCTGCACCTATTCACCCAACCTCGTGAGAATGTGTACTTTGAGAATTCAGGGATCACAGACCTTCGGGCTCGTCGGGCTCGATTCCTCGAACTCGGTTTCTATTCTGCCCAAGGGCTGCAGTTCGATATATGAGGTGGTGTGTCAGACCTCTGGAGAGTGACAGTTAGACATACGTTCTTGAAGTTCAATGTCTCTGGGGATCGTGGTAGGTGCCATTCAACGTGTACTCAGAGCCCAGGTCGCCCAGGCTACCCAGCGCTCAGCGCTAGTTCCAGGGCACGTGTCACCCCCTCTGATCGCGCACACCTCTATACTGCATATACACTGACATCGATATTCCGGTCACCACGAATTCTTGCCTCGGGCGACTCAGATTAGTTGTGAACGTGTGAACATAAAATCAACTCTCACGCTCAAAAAAATATCACCTTTGGTTGTCAGGAGACAAATGGATTATCAGAACATAAACAGGCAATGTACTTCAATCCCATGAAGCAATCATGACCTTTCGGTGCTTCAAAAACGCCTGAACCCCCCTTCAAAAACAAAGAAAAGCGGAGTACTCAGCAGCCTTTTACAACCGGGTAATCCTGCACTTGTACGGCATGGGACAGCTATGGCAAAGTTCTACTAGTAAACTGATTATTTGGCAAAAGTACTCACGTTCAAAGACCCTCGTCCACGAACGCATTTATGTCCGGGATTAGATTATTCCCATTGTCATCCTTCGCACTCGAGGGTCGCCGCCCATAAGATCCTTGTTGTGTGCATGAAGGGCGACCCATTCGCTAGGTGTTTACTCACGCATATACGCCGCCCAAATCCGAACGACACATTACCTTCCTGGTTGGGTTCCGCTGGCCCTGGAATGAGTTCGCCCTTGTCATCGAGATGTCGTCCTGGCTGGAATTCATCCGTGTCGTCGCCTAATACAGCACGGTCATCATGATTGCATTGCCATATATTGGCCACACAAGTCGCGCCTTTCGGAATGAACATCCCCCGTACCAGTCCTCTTCGGTAGCCTTTTGACGCAATTCGGAAGGTACAGCGGGTCCCCAGCGAAGAATCTCCTTGGTGATTGCACGTACGTAAGGAAGGTGCGGAGCGTCAGCAAACGTAGCGAGACGCGCCCGACCAACTACGGCATCGAGTTCGGCTCGTTGCACTTCAGGAAAAGCTATCATCGCAAGCGTCACCACATCAACGTGATAGAAGCCGTCTCACAACCTGCAACGCTGCGATGCATCGTAAGTACCTGGGCCGGCCGGACGCGGCGAGTAACCTACCACATTTTCCCAGAGAGGTACGCCATTTCCTTCTCGGATAGACGGTACTGATCACGGAACACTATCAAGGACGTGCTGAAACTAGGGCAGACTGTCCCATCTGCCAGTGGAATTTTGTTATTTTGTTACCGCATAAATTGCCTTGTGTCCACCCGCGAGGGCCCGAACTGGCATGCTTTGGTTCATGGGTTTCTCTAACAAGTGCAATTAATCTATTCATCTTGATACCCGCCGCGATATGTATCGTACATCGCCATGGGTGATGCGGGCCATTTAACCATCAAAACTTTCAGCCTCCTCCGCAAGAAGAGACCCTACATCAGGAAAACGCGGCGTAATTCTGCACTTGTACGGCACAGGACGGCTATGCACAAGAGTTTTAACCAACTTCTAAACCGATCTTCAGGCAGGAGTACTCACATTATAGGTCCCTCGTCCACGAAAGCATTCGTGTCCCGGATTATATCGTCCCCGTTCCCACCGTTTGCGCACTCGAGGGTCGCCGCCCATAAGATCCTCGCTGTGTGTATAAAAAGTGACTCATTCGCCAGGTGTTTACCTACACATATACGCCGCCCAAATCCGAACGACACATGACCCTCCTTATTTGTTTCCGCGGGCCCTGGAATGAGTTTGCCCTTATCATCGAGATGCCGTTCTGGCCTGAACTCATCCGCGTCGTCACCGAATACAGCACGGTCGTGATTGCATTGCCATATATTGGCCACACATGTTGCGCCTTTTGGAATAAACATTCCCTCGTACCAGTCATCTTCGGTAGCTTCATGAGGCACTCCGAGTGGTGCAACAGGTCTCCAGCGGAGAATCTCCTTGGCGATTGCGCACACATAAGGAAGGTGTGGTGCATCAGCAAATGTGGGAAGACGTGCGCGACCGACCACGGAATCGAGTTCAGCTTGCGCTTTTCTCTGCACTTCAGGGAATGCTATCATCGCCATCGTCCACCACATGAGCGTGGTGGACGTCGTCTCAGAACCAGCGCCACTGCGATACATCGTTATTCCTCGGGCAGACAGGAAGCAGCGAGTAACTCACTACATTAGCCCGGAGAGGTACGCCATTTCCTTCTCAGATAGACGGTATTTATCACGGAATTCTATCAAGGACGCGCTGAAACTAGGCCGGACCCCCCCATTTGCCTGTGGATTTTTATTATTATTGGGGGGCACACACATTACGACGCCAGGACGTACAAGGCCAATTCTGACACGATTGAATAATCGCATATACAAGTCCTCGCGCTCTGCAGATCGTTTCAAGGCTTCCCTCTTCCATTTCGCGAATCTAGCGACTCATTAGGGGAAATACGATATCGAAATAGTGGAGAATGCCTATACCCCTGAGGAATGTATAACATCCAAGGAAAGGAATCGACAAGAAAAGACCCAAAAGCCGCTGCTTGTTTGCTCCAGTGAAGATTTTTTTCGACGTCTTCGATCGCCTTATCGTGCACTGATGCGAGTGTTGGGTAGTTGTACAAGATGGCCATAATTGTGGAAGCGCCAGCTCGCATAAAGTGTTTCTGTCTATCTTCAGGATTGGTCAGGAGCGATGTGACCAAGATGTTCGCCTCCTTTATCTGAACAGGGCGGTAACGTTGCACTTCCGCCTTGGTGAGAGCTTCATGTGAAGCACGGCGCATGCGACGCCAGCTATGAATAAGTGCTGGCGTTTGATCATGCAGGAGATAGCGGCCTGTTTCGTAGCACTCACAGATCGCTATGGTTCATCCCTGCTAATGATAAACCTTGATTCATGATCTCGTTCGCCACAATCAATCGAGGGCGGCCAGAGGAACCACGGGCTCGGCGCTCAAGCACGTCGAAGGCAGATTTCAAACTGTTGAAGACGATAGTAGGTTTTCCGAACACATCGAGGTACATGACCTCGCCTAGTATCGCCGTCGTGTTCCTATGTCAGTGTTCATGCGGACAACTTCTCGATACTCACCATATTGTTCCTTTGACTCTCGCGAAAATAACCACTTTTTGTCAGTTATCTGGGGCAGATTCCCGACAATCGGGGTACGCCGCGGATGGGGAGGTAGCTTCCGCATTGGACTTCTTGCATGGGAAATGATAAAGAATATGAGAAGACAGAACAAAGCGCTCATCGCAACAAGTCCACTCTCGGAGATTCCTCCGCTGATTGAAGCGTTTGAACCACTCAGTGCGGCCAAGAAATTGAGCGGCGAGGGATGGGATCCAAGAGGTAACCCCTCTGGCGGTGCAGCCCCCCCACCCAAATAAATCGCAGGGGTGTAAGCAGACTCGAGGGCATTGTAGTCGACAAGGAACAGCCCCATGCATTTCTTGAGAGCGTCAACTCGTGGAGGGAGTTGGACACGGTGCGCCATCGAGTTATACGGGAAGCGTGGCAAGCCCAGCAAGACGCTCTTTGATAGGGTGGCGAGGGAGCTATTTAAAGCCTATTCATGATCACCTGTCGGTGGGCGATGAGGAATTATGGCCATTAGCGGACGGTTTTCTATTCGCTCCCTTGAATGTTATGACAAAAGGAAGCAACACCCACGCGGAAGCGACCAATTTCTGCCACCGTTCACTATCACATACATACCGTAAAGTACTTCTCCAACCGTCCATGAAATCATTGATGCCGCGATAGCCAATAGCCTGCGTTTTTCCAGGTTATGTTTTGTAGTACAAGCGACTTGCCACAGTACCCAAGAGTACATTTAATGATTCCAAGGCCGAGCTGCGTCGATACCTCGGCGTTGTAAATCATGGTATAAGCAAGTGGTTGGATCAGAGGTTACTTCAAAGGTGTGCCGAGGTCCCGCGGAACAAAGACCGCGGGTTGGTTTTTTTTGCAGTCTTGTCATCACAGGCAGACTGACTGAGGCAGTACCATTTTAGGAAAGATTAAATTACGCCGGTAGATTGATATGTCGGACAAATATGAAGACACTCAATCTGACGGAGAGAAGACCACTATATTAGAAAGCCCATGTACCTGCCGGACAAAGAGGAAGACGCTGACAGTGAGGTCAATGACTGCAGTACTGAAAAGAGGGCGTAAGAGTACTAACCTCAGTCTGACAGAGAGAAGGCTGAGGTTCTATGGACAAGAGACGGCGGCGTTTATGTACATGCGTGTTGACCCGCGTTCGAGAATCAGAGTGAGGAGTGTAAGAGTAAAAAATCGCGAGCAAAAGCTGAAGCACGGGACACAGAGACGTTGTCAGAAGCAGAAGTAACAAGTAGCATCCGATCGTACGGTAGACCTTTGGTGCGCCAAGTGCACGATTGTCCCTCCAATATGAAACGAGATGATTTGATTGTGGACTAAGGCAAGTCATCATCCGAATGCGCGATTTGTGAGTGGAAAGCGGTGATAATATAGAGTAAAAACCAGGAGGACAACGCAAGTCCGAAGAGTGTCCGAAGACATGACAGATCGGATCTTGTGGTGATCTGGTCCCGGAATCCTGGTCCGGCGCCCCTTGCTGGTGCTTGAACTTCATTTTTCACCATCGGACCTAGCATTCGTTAAAACTCATGGTAAGGGGCTTGGTTGGCCTAGAGAGTTAGGTCCTTCTATGAGTACCTGCCTCCTATTAGTTTAGCCTGGCTGAGGAATTAGACGTGGGCGCGGTCCATCTCACATTCTATTTTAGCTGCCTGGCTGGCAGTGGCTGCGGCCCCCGGCCAGAGCCCGAGGCCCGGGATCTTCTGAGTGGTGATCACGCTCGCAACAAGATATTGCCGAATCTGCTGCCGCCTCAGGAAAGTCGATTTTACGACATGATAGGCACGGCGCCCGCATTTGCATCACCAACCAGGGCACCAGGATAACGCGTTACTGACCATACCAAGTCTCGTAGGTCACTTCACAGGCAATTGCTTTCAATTGTGTCCACCCGCGAGGGCCCGAGTTGGCAATCTTTGACTTGCTTTCTCTAACAAATACAACCAATCTATCCATGTTGATACTATCTACTACAATACTCGTCGTCCTTCCGGGCGACCCGAACCGTTTAACCCTCAAAACCTTCAGCCTCCTCCGCAAGAAGGGACCTTACTTCAGGAAAACGCGGCGCAATTCTGCACTTGTACGGCACAGGACGGCTATGTACAAATATTTCAGCCAAGAATCAAACTGATCTTCTGACAGGAGTACTCACATTATAAGGCCCTCGTCCATGAACGCACTCGAGTCCGGGATTACATCGTTCCCGTTCTCATCCTTCGCGCACTCGAGGGTCGCCGCCCATAAGATCCTCGCTGTGTGTATAAAGAGCGACTCATTCGCTAGGTGTTTACCTACACATATTCGCCGCCCAAATCCGAACGACGAGTGACCTTCCTGATTTGTTTCCATGGGCCCTGGTAAGAGTTCGCCTTTGTCATCGAGATGTCGTTCTGGCCTGAACTCATCCGCGTCGTCACCGAATACAGCACGGTCGTGATTACATTGCCATATATTGGCCACACATGTTGCGCCTTCCGGAATGAACATCCCCTCGTACCAGTCATCTTCGATAGTTTTATGAGGCACTCCGAGCGGTACAGCGGGTCTCCAGCGAAGAACCTCCTTGATGACTGCACGCACGTAAGGAAGGTGCGGAGCATCGGCAAACGTAGGGAGACGCGCGCGACCGACCACGGCATCGAGTTCGGCCTGCGCTTTTCTTTGCACTTCAGGGAATGCTATCATCGCCAGTGTCCACCACATGAGTGTGGTGGACGTCGTCTCAGAACCAGCGCCACTGGGATACATCGTCATTCCTCGGGCAGACAGGAAGCAGCGAGTAACTTACTACATCTGCCCGGAGAGGTACGCCATTTCCTTCTCTGATAGACGGTACTTATCACGGAATTCTATCAAGGACGCGCTGAAGCTAGGTCGGACGCCCCCATTTGCCTGTAGAATTTTGAATTGTTCGAGAGCTACGCACACACGCTGACGCCAGGACGTACGAGGTCGATTCTGACACGATCGAATAATCGCAGATACAACTCCTCGCGCTTTGCAGATTGTTCGAAGACTTTTCTCTTCCACCGAGCAAATCTAGCGGCCCAGTCAGTTGAATACAATTAAGCATACCGGAGAATGCCAATACCTCTGGGGAATGTGTAGCATCCAAGGGAAGAACTCGACAAGAGAAGAACCGATGCGCGTCGCTTCTGCAATGAATTGAATATTTCTATCGATATCTTCGATGGCTTTATCGTGCGCTGATGCGAGCGTTGGGTAGTCGTACAAGATTGCCATGATCGTGGAAGCCCCAGCTCGCATAAAGTGTTGCTTTCTGTCTTCAGGATTCGTCAGGAGCGATGTAACCAAGATGTTCGCTTCCTTTGTTTGAATAGGATGGTAACTTTGCACTGCAGCCTTGGTGAGAGCTTCATGAGAAGCACGGCGCATGCGACGCCAACTATGAAAACGAACTGGCGTTAATATTGTGGGCGATTACTCTGCTTCGATGGCACTCACAGATCGCTGTGATCCATCAATGCCAACCCTAAACTTTGATTTATGATCTCGCTCGCCACAATCAATCGAGGGCGACCGGAGGAACTACGGGCGCGGCGCTCGAGCACGTCGAAGGCAGATTTCAAACTGTTAAAGACGATGGTGGGTTTTCCGAAGAGATCGAGGTACATGATCTCTCCTAGTATCGCCCCACGAGCTCCCATGTCAGTCTTTATCCAGCCAAATCTTCGTACTCACCAAATTGTTCCTTCAACTCTCGCGAAAATAACCACTTTTTGTCCCTCATCTGGGACAGGTTCCCGACGACTGGGTTGCGCCGCGGTTGAGGAGGTAGTTTCCGCATCGGACTTCTTGCATGGGAAATAATGAAGAATGCGAGAAGACAGAATAGAACGCTCATCGCTGCGACTCTGTTCTCGGATATCCCTCCAGTAATCGACGCATTCGACCCGCCTAGTGCTGCCAAGATATTGAGCGATGGAGGAGGGCCGGGCGGTATCCCCTCCGATGCTTCGGCGCTTTCATCCAAAGAGGTCGAAGGTGCGTAACTTGAAGTGGGGTTGGGGGCATTGTAATTATCGGGGAACAAGCCCATGCATTTCTTTAAAGCGTCAACTCGTGGTGGGACGCGGTGTGTCATCGGGATCAATGCAGAGTATGGCAGAAGAGTCTGGAAAGCGCCCAACGTTAGGTGGGGAGGGAGCTACTTATAGCGTACTCGTTAGCACTTTATTTTATGAAAGGCGATAGCGAGGAAGACAGTTATTCGCTTCCTTGAATGATTGAATCCGACGGGAGAGGCGACATCCCCGCGGATACCGCCGATTTCGGTTCCCGTGTCATACTGTATTCCGGTACGCAATTGAACATGTCCATGCAGCATAGATCACGATCACGATCATACACCGAGCACGATCTGAATCCGTAAGAAGACACTACGATCAGAAGAATCGCTGGCAGGCGACTTGTGCATAAATATATCGCTGGACGGCCTGAGAGATGGACGAGGATCGGTAGTCCGCCGGATGCCAGTGTCCGTAGACCGTAGTCGGTACAGCACAGAACCAAGAGGATCTGCCAAGGCTCTACTAGCGCGAAAGCCTGAGGTCAAAGTTGCCGTGCTTGTGAGCTCACGAAAAAAAAGGGATTAGAGGTATTTTTAATTGATTTTTAACTATTTTCAAGTGACAATCTTGTTGCTACTGTAGTAACACCGAACGCAGAAGACTTCAGTACAACGCGAGTTACGCGACACGGGACTTTCTTTCACGGTAGCTCGTTATTGTAGCCAGACACTCGGGGAGGCTAGATTGAGGAAACAGGAAATATGTGTTTGGCTTAAAGGGCAGGTGGCAACTGGACAGCGACAGCATTTTCGGCCGAAACCTGGGGAACCTCAGGGTCACAGACCTCCGAGTCGACGCGTCTTGGGGCGCGTGCGGTGAGTTATGGGGTCGGTGGCCTTGGATCGAGATGAGGAAGGTATGTCAACTGAGCTGAGCGTGGCGGATTTCGATCTGCCGAAGTCGAGACAGCGGGGCGCGAGAGCGCACACGCTGGATCGCCGAGATCGCGAGAGCGACTCGTAATTTTTTCCACCCTTTTTAGGGGCTTACTGTTCCGTCTCGGTCTTGTGCTTTCTTTCCTTTTGTCTGTTCCGCTACCTGACTCAATAGGTTATCTTTCTCGTACGTTCTGTCCCAAATCCCTGCGCGCCACAATACGATACGAAGTCTCAAGTTCGTCTCTGCCTTGTCAAACGGCAGTTCGATATCCCGACAGCATGCGCGACCTCGGGCGT
>Ga0137397_10001173_pt1 | contig 18331 bp, 24 predicted proteins | sample czorhiz116metaG_FD_106658 | JGI IMG/M metagenome (GOLD analysis project Ga0137397, IMG submission 106658) | Vadose zone soil microbial communities from Angelo Coast Range Reserve, California, USA - czorhiz1.16 metaG | ecosystem: Environmental > Terrestrial > Soil > Vadose zone | place: USA... | reverse complement strand
TTCTTCGCCTTGGGCTTGGGGAGAATCGTTCAGCCGTGGAGGAGCAACTTGCGAGGCCAAAAATAGTGCAGGTGGCACGACAGGTGGCGCGCCGTTGCAGAGCGCGCGTGCAACACCTTCCTACTACTTGGTACATCCAAAGCTCACCACCGTGACCCTGTGCTTCTGCTTAGTTGCACTGTATGGGGCAGTAAATAGTACAACGCGCGACGCGTCCCTACTGTAGTCCGGGGACGGCTCAAGAATAGCCCCAGCAAATTATGGCAATTTGATTGTTGGCCGAACTTTCCGAAGGACAACCAAAACCGATTTTTCTGACAGCGACTACATACGGCAAGATGCCTTGATGCCGAAATTTGGGTCTCGATCCACCCAGATCCCGTCTCTGAATCCCCGTCTCACTTAAATTAGTCAAGGTCCGAAGTCAGGGAAAGGTTCAGGCCGTTCAGCCACTGTCAACCCGAGCAGTATACCCAGGCACTTGGATTGCGAAACCGCTACCTGACAACAGCGGGCGGCATGATAGATGCATTGCGACTTGCCACGTAGCCGTAGTGGGGTGAGACTAAAGGACAGCGACAGAAGTCAGTAGCACAGTACCGTGGCTAGTACCGGCCTCGCCTGCACCGTGCATTGACAACATGCATCCAAACCGCACACGATAATAGATTAAATCTCAATGAGAAGATTTGATCCATGCAGGACAGCTCCAGATGAGATCAAAGCCACAATAATGATTTGTGAGGGAGAGAACACGGCTAAGACATTTGCGGTGTTAATGCGCTGAAGCGCACGCGTGATGACTTAAGGACTAGCATGCCGGTCTAGAACTTTGGACTTAGATGGCGAATTCTTGCAGTACAGCTCCAAGTTTGGCTCTGCAGAAATAATTGAAATAAGACATCCCAGCTGCCTACATTCCCGCACTCTTGTACAATACTTGTATCAAGCTGGTCGCTCTGGGCGGTTAAATTTGCACTTAAGGGGCGCTTGCAAGTCGCTGCCGTAGCCATGCGGCTACTGTAACAAAAACGGCGTTTCAAAGCCGATCTATCACGGGACGAGTATAGTGAGGGCTGAAATCATTTGGCTGATTGGCGACCCTGAACAGCGGTCTAGAAGTCTGAAGCAAATTTCGAGGGTTTGAACGAGTTATGGTTATGGAGCCACATTGTAAGAACGAGCATGGGATTGGGTCGCTAGTGCATTGGACGATATGAATGAACATTTGGGCTTAGCCGTAATGAACGGCAGTTTGGCAAACCCGGAAAAGTCGGGGTGATGGATGGCATTGACACGTTAACTACGATAGACCTCTAGTTATCCTCTTCTAAGCTTTCTGCATTGGCCTGGTAAGGAGCCCGAGGACACGGTTGAGATGAGATCAGGGCATAGTAGCAGAGGAGAGAAAAACTCACCCTGTTTTCTTCCAACCCGCCTAGTTCCTTCACGAGGCCATCAAAAGGATATTGACGCGGGACGGCAGGTCGCTCCGGCACAAGAACGTAGTTGCAAAGCAGGCCAAAGGCGACAAAGCCGGAGACGGCGATGGTGAAGTGGCGCAGAGCGGTGGCGGGATCGACGTGAGGAATATCGGGGCTCCACATGGAATACTTCTCTTCGTGCTCATGCATCTGACATTGACTAAGGAGAGGGCTCGTTGAGGGGAGGGATAAAAAATGGTCATACCGTGTCGCCAAAGTTGCGTCTCATCTGCATATCCCACCAGCCACGGGGAGGCAACGATTGCCTCGAAACGTCAGGTAGTTGGGGATAGCCATTCAACTGCGGGTCGACCTCCTTGCTGTGCGTGTAAGACCTAATCGGTAAGGAAGGGAGCAGTGGTCTACGCAGCAGACCAAGTCGGAGGAGGGAAGACATGGACGGGATTGTGTGTAGGTCGGTGTCAGGGGCGGGATAGAGCCGATTTGAGATGAAATGTATTGGGATTGCCAAATTCGGACTTGTCGCGTCGCATCCGCTTTGCCTTAATTTGCCTTAGCCCGTCGCGTTTTCACAATGTAAATATTCCCCGGGGTATCTCTTGTCCCCGGTTTTCCCCTCTTTCTCGTTCCATGTCCTCCAAGCACCTCGATCCACGTCCCTTCGTCCCCAACGCAGCCAACCACAAGTATCAGGGCCTCGCACTATATCATGATGTCGGCCATGGGCTTCGGAGAGCGAGCTCACAGAGAACGCGGTCATTCCGCATGCCAGTCGTATATTCGAACACTCTTGCCGACTTGTGCGTACCCTTTATCCTTTCGGATGTCCGTGATTTAACGCGCTCGGCCCACCGCTTTCTTCTATAACAGCAACAATTGGGACATGATGTTCATGGAACGCCTAGTGGGCGGCATTACCATGCACAAACCAGCCATCGCACCGGCTGCTGTACTCACTCTCGGCAATGGCTTCGACTTTTGGGCCGTCCAGGCTGCGCAGAAATGGCCCGTGCGTACCAAGCCCGCTTCGCTCCGGTCGAGAGGATTCTGACCTTGCGGTATCCCATTGCAGAATTGTCGAGTGACTGCACACAGTCTCCTTGGCAACTATAAGGACGGAATGGACACCCTCATTCGAGCATTGAGGCTTACCGATCGTGTAAAATATGTTCGCGGAGATCCATCGTATGTCCCTCATTCCCTCATTCCTTGATCCATCTCATCGCCCCAGGAGAGAGCTCCAACTTACTTACCCGAATAATGCTTTCGACATGGTGCGGTTGTCCTACTGCTCTCTAAATCTCGCAGAAACCGAGGTCTGTACCGCTGTACCGCTTTATATTTAGCGTCGACTGAATCGTGTTTTTAGTGGTACGTCTTTCTACAGGTCGGTATATACTTGATCCGTTCTACCACGCAGTTTCATGACTTTGCGTTTTGTCATGGCAGGATGTCAATCGTGTGTTGAAGCCTGGAGGTGTTCTGGAGGTATGTCATCATGGGTCGCTTCAATACACTGTGACTCAATTGTGGCCTGCCAGGTAATCGAAGAAGATCTTAATTTCCCCGGCAACAAGCCCCCTCCTTCCGAATTCAATCTGAATATGCCCCCCGGACAAAACCATCGCCCACAATCAGGACTTGTCCCACCCCTGAGTACGCGCTCTGACTCGCATTTCACGCGTTCTCCGGATTCGCGAACCATCGATGTTCAAAACACTCCGCCGTCATCTCCGTTCGGTTATGTGGATTCTCATAGTCAGCAGGGCCGGAACCATTCCGAGGCTGACCTTTCATCTCGGCAGTACACCATCGACCCCTTCGACCACTCGAGGTTGACGAGAGCTTGGTATGAAATGCTCACCTCACGGTGGATATCATCGAGTATCACCTCGGTCTTGCCATTTTATTTGTCGGCAATTTTCCAGAACTTCCGTGCTCTCCCTGCGCTCGAAATTTTCATCGGCCCCAGCCCTATGTTGTATCCCCCCTCATCTGAAGGACACCAGCAAATGATCGATCCTGAAACTTTCCGGCACCTTACCCATGCTACTGTCAAAGACGATGCTGCGTCTTCTATAATATGGATTCCGAAAAAGGAAGCACCACCACCTCACCTTATGCCATCGCACGCTCCGATGCATTTAGCGCGAATGGTGGCCATCGTGCTTAGCTGCAAGGACGCTATTTGGGGCGCGTACAACAAGTTGTATGGTAATGACCGCCGGCTACCGCGCCTAAACGACGAGCCAGGGAAAACAAGTGTTCACACGATACGGGAAGAGTTCGAGAATCACTGGTTAAACTGGGAATGGTAAGGATCGCATCGCACTGCCACGAATTAACGCTGATGTCCTGTTGGCAGCGACATGCGATCACGAATCGACATGTCTTCGAATACACAAGAGCGCCTGCATTGGAACGTCCGCTTACCACCACGACCCGATCCGGATTCGGACAGCGAACGTTGGCTCAAGAGCGTGAAACTCGCTCAAAGCGAAAAAGACTTCAGTCGCGCGACATCGCATCCGCCCACGCCCAAGGTCGTTCGACGCCTGAGAGGGTTTGTTGCGCGGAAGTTTACCGAGAGCCTGAGTGTCCCCGAGGTGAGTGTACCTTCCGATGGGAGCAGGTCTCCTGTTGGTGTTGGCGGCGCTGGTTACCAGCCAACCTTTTCGTTTTCGTTTTCTTGATTCGTTCATATAGCTCGCTTGTCGCATTCGCACTATCGCATTGCTCTCGTTCGCCCGTTAAACGCTGCTACTGTACCTTTCCTTCATACGCACTAACATCAAATAATCTCTGTTCTGCTACACACGGGATAGTAATCACTTTGGGGGTTGGAGAGATAGAGATATCGTCAGAGTGCTCGTGCGACACTCTCGATTTGGAGTTGTGCCGTCATTCGTTTGCCAGCATACAGTCGCGTAGTGTCGATCCGGATCACAAGACCTTCCGAATTTACGACATGCCACATACCACGACGTGTGCACGAACGACAAGGACGACTCTCAGTGACGAGACCGATCAACCGAGCTGCCAGTGTGTCTGGTCCGAGAGGGGAAGTGCCACCAGACTAGGACGATCATCTGAGCCGGTGGCGACTTCTTGCAGTTGGTTGGGCACGCATCATGGACCCGAGGAATGGGCATCGCGTTAGTTTTATCCAGATTCATGGCCACCGGCTACGAACTCATTTCGGCTTCAGGTCGATGTTAATCGGGATGACATGGTGTCGGGCGTTCGAGCTGCCGATCTGCCTGAGCCCGAGCACAATCACGCTGTGTACTACCCTCGCAAACACCTTTTTGATGGACGCCCAAGCTTATTTCGACGAATGCACAACCCTCTTTGGTGAAGGCCCGCCCATCTCCAGTGAACGCACCACCCTCTCTAGAGGATGCACTGTAAGAACGGAGGAATTCTGGCGTCAGGCCAACTGTACGCCTCCTCCAGAATACCTGCCCGACTCTCGGCCTATCTCACCAGAACAAGAGGAATGCGAGGAGTCCACAACAGCATCTCCTTGGTACTTACCCCCCCCCCCAAGAATCAGATGAAGTCCTTCGACGATCTCTCGAATGTTTCGTGCATTTATCACCAATCAGCCCGGGAATACTGGCTGTTTGCAGAGGAGATTCAGGAAGTGCTAACTTACGTGGGGGATGCATCCCATTCCACATTCAGAATGTTCCTGTGTCATCTCCACACGTGCGCTTAGAGGGACTCACCTGCATACCGCAAAGCGGGAGATTGACCCACAACCAAGCGAGGTCGTCGTGTGTGTGGTCCGAGGGGGGAAATGGTTCCAGATTTCCATCAACCGATCCTACCTCGCACCTTGGGCACCGGCCAAAGGTAACAGAGTGGTCGTTATCGAATGTCGTGGGATCGGGAAATTGGGGAAACTGGTCGAGTTGAAAGATGGGTCCTGCACTGTTATGCTTGAGTCTTCGAGGGAAGTTTCGTACTTTGGGGTTCAGGAAGTTGTAAATATACTCTAATATTCGTGTGCGCGTCTCGACATACAGTACACAGTAGTAATTATCACAGTTGAAATGCTCGCGATCGAGACGTGAGCTCACACACCTCGTGTCAGCATGCTGAAGGAAGGTAATGCCGCGCAGAACGAATTTGAAGATAGGAATTCAGAGGATATGGTATTCACTGCACTCTTAGTGGTGGTACTTTTTTTCAATCAGCTTGGAAGATCTATCTAGATGACTTATGGCTTGGAAGCAAATTTTACGTCTGACCAGCCTTGCGACGCCTCTACTACGTCCTCTGGTGCATCAGGTTCCAGTTGACCTTGCGCATTCCGTCTTGCCCTGTATGGCCTCGATGTGAGCACCTCTGCAAAGGTGGCAATCCGAATGACGAGAACGAAGACCCACTTGAAAAACGTGTACGACAGGATAACATCATTCAGATTCCGACATGCGGGATCGTCCAGCACATCCTTGTCGATGAAGAACAGCAGGGGCATGTCGACCTCTTCCCCAGCCAACAGCTTTTGTTCTTCAAAACAGAAGCATTCGACCTTGGCAAAGTACGGCGCGATCTAGTACGACACCAAAACAACACGTCCGTCACTTCCCCTCCCTTCCATCCCCGAAGGTTAGATTGCTCACTCGGTCTGGGGTGACGTTGTACGTCGCGATGCCGATCACGTCGCGGTCAGAGTTATTCTTCGCCTTGTAAAACGCGAGACTCGTCTCGCCCGGCAACACGGACACGTGCCTCTGCTGGGGCGTGAACGTCCACGGAAGCTGCTCGCTCCTGTCAGCGTTGAAGTGCACTTTGATGCGCTTGGCGCCCTCGACGGGCACAAGGCGTTCCGCCCCAAAACGGCCCTTGCCGACGACAGGCGTACCGGCGAACCCGGTCGCGGCACAGAACATGCGATAGAGCGGCACGGCGGCGTAAGATGCGCCGACGGCGAGGATGATCTGCACGCACAGTAGATCAGTCATTGTGGTGACGGACGGACGGGTGCGCGCGGGCGGGCGGGGGGACAAGGACGCACGCACTACGGCAGAGGTATACATGAATAAGGTCCGGTTTCGTTGGGCGTATAGCTCGCGGGCAGAGACGAGGCGTGGGCGGGGAGGTTTTGATGATGGAGGTCGCGTGCGCGTAGACAAAGTCCTATATGAAGTTGCACTGTTTGTCCAGAACAGACGAGGTGGGGTGTTTGGTCGCGGGTGGAGGAGATATGGGTTCAGATGGGAAGGCGAGGCGGGTCTCGAGACATGAGCACGAAACCGCGTACGGTAGAGAGGGTATGTGTTAGTTCGCAATGATCGTGCTAGCGTCCCTAGACTGGTGACCATGGCCACCAGGTTTGTTCAGAAAGACTAGACGAAGCAGTGACAAAGTCGGCCCACTCCGTCGGAGCGTCATCGGGCCGTGTGCGACGCTCGACGGCTCGAATCTGTTCGTCCACCACCAACCTCAGCAATGTCCAAGAATCCTTCGGCTTCCAACACCCCCGCAGAGTCCTCGACGCCTGCTTCGCTGCCAGATGCCGACTTGGAGCGCCTTCTCAACCGCGAAGCATCGGCCATTCAGCGAGAGTTAGAGGTCGACCGTATCTTCAATGCCTTCAAGCTCAAGTCCGTCTTCATCTCCTCTCATCGACGTTGCTCTTTATACAGTGCTTATATTTCCTGGCATTATTCGCAGTCCATATGACATTTTAGACTTGGAACCGTCTGCCAAGGCCGACGATGTCAAGAGGAAATATCGTCAGATCTCACTCTGTGCGTTGCTGCTTTCTTGTCGGATCGACAAGAAACGTAGATCTGTGTTTGCTGATGCACAACTTTCCGTGCGTCCTTAATGACTAGTCATCCATCCTGACAAGTGCCCACATCCCCGAGCTCCTGAGGCATTCGACGTGCTAAAGAAGGTAGATCTATCACTTCCCTCCTTCTGTAATCTGAGAAGTGCTTAATTCTTTCCCCGTGTTCAAGGCCGAGAGCGAGCTCGGAGATACCGCGAAGCGCGAGGAACTCGATGCTGCGATCAACCAGGCCCGTTCGACGCTACTCAAGGGATTGTCCTTGCCAACTTCGACTCCAGACGACCACCCAAAACTCGAGGGTCTCACACCACCTTTCAAGACACAGCTCCGGCAGAAATCGAAGGACATACTGATCGAAGAGGAATTGCGGAGACGAAGGTGCGTCTATTGCAGTCATGACGGCATGGCCGACTTGGACAAAACGCTTGATCGTAGAGCCATCAAGATGAACCTTGCCAACGAAGGCTTCGAAGCACGCAAGAAGGAAGAGGAAGCGGCGACTAAAAAGCGCAAGGCCGAAGACGATGTCAAGTGGGAAGGTATCGTCTTTACTTTCCATACTAGTCCTGTGGTCGATTCTCATACTCGATCCACAGCAACCCGCGAACAGCGCGTGGACAGCTGGCGCAGCTTCGCCAACACATCGAAAAAGAAGAAAAAGCAGAAGGGAGATGTTCTCGGCTGAAGTCTTACCCCGTTTCAGCATCTGCGCGGATTCTGTACTTGTCCATATCACATCCAGGTAACTAACAATTAGATCTCGCGTCCAGCATTGTATGGGACGCAATGAATTCGTCTCACTTCTGAGTCAACAGTGCTAGGATGATATTCCCTTGCGCTGCTTGCTCCCTTCTTTGATTCGACCACCGAACACCTTGAAAAATGACACATTGGCCGTATCAGTACTCGAGGATAATAATGCCCTTTGTTCGTGTCATTCTCTTGAGAATAGATACATTACTACAGGGTACTGTTCCAAGTTCCGTCTAGAGGGATTACTGGGATGGCCGAATGACGTGGCGTCAGAATTACAACAGATTTTGAATAAGCGGATATGGAAAGGTCAATCATTTGACCCAATGCTAATCACATCGTCGTCGTCAATAGGACGACGCTGTATGCGTGCGCCTTCGATGATCTCCGCCGAAAGGTCAATTACAGATCCACAGATCTGAACTTGCCGTTGTAGCGTATGCCTCACAACCCCAGGCCCCGTCAAGGTGTTTTCCTTGTCATTATTCTCGTCGTCGACGGAGATTACCTCGTTCGGCGGCTGGTGCAGTTGAGAGAGAGGTTGCTGCGAAGACTGAGACAACTGGGCTTCTGTCCGTTCAAGCTCACTGGCGGCACGTGAGATAAACGACGCGTCGATACCATCATGTCCAAAGTACCAGTCTGAGCCCGGCTCCGAGGGTTCGTCGGCCAGCGGCTCGGTGGTAGCTCGTGTTGGCGATAACCTCATCGAGGCGACCATGGTTGCACCCGGTGTCGAGAAGTGCGGCTCGGTGGTCGGCGCAACGCTACTAGTAGTGGATGGTGCAGAGGGGCCAGGCTGCCGCGAGAGGCGCGCCAGTGGTCGGGGTTGAAGGTGTTGATTATTGTCCGTGGAATGGGGAGGAAGTTGAGCGGCTCCGCTGGATGGGCCTGGGACTGGCGGCGGATCCGAACGGGCTGTCGCGTTGACGTGGGTTGGCACCGCTCGTCTTGCGCCAGGGTGCAGCACGTCTGCGGGCACGGGTGCGGGCGTACTACGAACTGCTGGTGCAGGGGCAGGGGCGGGAACGGGAGCGGGAGCAGGAGGGACCTGAACCTCGCGGGCTTCACCTTCGCCCTCTGAGTCATGTTGAGCGTGCGGGCTGACACGACGGTCAGTATACGGGACGCCAATCATTGGTGGAAACGTACTCTAAGCGCAATCGAAGTCCTCTTAGAAAGTTTCTTTCGTGATTACCTTCGAGCTCGTCCACGCTGTGACCCTTGAGGACTATGTTATTCGGTTCAAGGAAGGCGATGCCTTGTCTGATGGTGACGTTCTTCAACTGGATCTACTAATTGTGTGACCGTAAGGCCCTCAACAGTCTTCCTAGTATACAAAGGACGTACCTTGAAGCCGAGGGGAGTTTTTTCGAGATCAAGCTGAGGGATTTTTCTGTACTCTATCGCCTTCAGTGTTATTGCCCCGTCACTGAGCTCAAACTGCAACATTGAGCGCGGGTAGTTGGGAATCGGCCCTTCGCCAGCCTCATCTTCGTCATCACCACGTGCGAGGCCTGAGAGATCAGCGCGTTCTTTTTTTGCCTGTTGGACGTTCGTGAGGTTGAAAGCGCTGTGACCTATCTCCATCGAGGCCAAGATCTGTACCAGGACAGGTGGCCCCGATAAGGTGCTCTTTCGGAAGCTGGAGCTGCCATGAGGGAGTCCAGTACCATGAACCATCGAATCCGTAAGGTCTGACATGAGGAGCTGGGACTCGACCTGCTCCATTATCGTGTTCATGTCGGTAGCAGGGTTCAGATTGTGCTCCTCAATCACCCAAGCGTAGCATTGCGAAAGCCAGTGCTGGCGAGGTCGAATGAGAGTCTGTCAATACGCACATTACAAGATGTTGACACCGATACGCGTACCTCGTCGACGGTGGGTTTGGGATACTTCTCCTTAAGCCATCGTACGAGCTGGGGTGGAGGTTGCATCGGTTCACGCGTCGAATCACGGGATCTAATCTGCGCGTCCGAGTCGTCGCGTTTTTGACCGAGAAGGTCGCATCATTTCTCATGCAGGCTCGCCGAACGACCTGCTCCCGTCATGCCATCTTGTCGACAATAAAGACACACACTCATTCCCTCCGTCGCCATATGACCTCGTCTGGCCCGTCGCGCACAGTCAGGGCCTTCAGCGCAGCATCGAAACGACCTGCGACTTTACCACGTCTTCCCGTGCCTGACCTTCACCAAACATTATCCAAGTATTTGCGGTCCTTGGTCCCCCTGCTCCAGGAAGATGAGGCGCGCGGAGGGCCCTCGTGGCGGTCTGCGCTGCAGGAAAGGCAGCGGTGGGCCGACAAATTTGAGAGAGGCGTTGGCGCCAAGTGTCAAGAGCGTCTGCATGGCAAGTTTCAGAAGAATGTGCCGCGTGTCCGTCGATTCTGACGTGTATAGGAAAGCTCTCGACAGATCCTCGCCCCGTAACTGGCTGGATGATAATATATGGTCGAAGAAGGCGTACCACGAATGGCGCCTACCACTACTGATCCATTCGAACTGGTGGCTCGTGTTCTTCAACGACGACCGCATCCCGGAACACGTCCTGCGTGAACCTATATATTCGGAGCTTGTACAGATAACACCTTGGCAAGTCAGACGCGCTGCGTGGCTTGCGTTTAGACACCTAGAATTCAGGGACGGTTTAGCACGGTGAGCAAGGCGACGACAGCGTCCTATTCTCAATTAATCATTGTTCGGTTGTAGACAAGAGATTTACCCTAATACTACCCGTACAGGTGGGTATTATCTTTTTGGTATACGTGTTGGCCTTTCTCATTGGATTTTTCGTCCAGGATTATGGTTTCAAGAGGCTGCTGCAAAGATATTCAGTACCTGCCGTATCCCTCAGCCTAACTGCGACTCCTTGAGTCCTCAACCCCCACCGCATGTACCCAATTCCCGAAAACTTCTTGTCATGGTCAACGATTGGACTTACGCAGTTGAAGCTTATGATGAGAATCGATCGTTACTCTCTGCCGATATTATCGAACAACACTTGAGAAGCGTAGTCCAAGATGCGACTCGGCGCCTTCAATCCGATGAGAAGGCGATTCCCGTTGGCATACTTAGTGCGGATCAGCGGGATCGCTGGACAAAAGTGCGTTTTCATTCACTTGCATGGGTCCGTGCGGCAGCTCACTCTATATAGAATATGCAATATCTACTCTCCCTCTCCGCCACTAATGAGAAGACCCTCGAAGTTATCCAACAGTCGATCCTCGCCATCAGTCTCGACTCTCACACCCTCGGTCTTCACCCACATGGTCACTCACATACCTCACGCACCCCGGCCCTCAACTCGCCCGCGGAAGTCGACTGCCACCTACACAACATTCGTTCCTCGATCAACGCCCGAAACCGGTGGTTCGATAAGGGTTATACCATCATCGTCGAGACGAACACCCGCGCAGGTGCAATGGGCGAACATTCACCTTGCGATGCCCTTGTGCCCAGCATCGTTGCCGATTACGCCGTGACTCAGTCCATCATCCCCGAGTCGTTCTCGTCGCCGGAACCTCCTCCATTCTGTTCCGAGCGTGATGTCGCTGCGACAGGGTGGGAGAGGTTGGACTGGGTCACGGATACGCGTATCGAGGCGGAATGTATCGCTGCTGAATCTCGCGCGAAAGCCCTTATAGCCGACTCGGACGATGGCGTTCTCTGGTTCTCGGACTATGGCACAGACTGGATCAAGTCCATAGGTACGTCTGGATTTCCTCCCCCCCGCTCCCCCCTTAATTGATACCGACCTCCTGGTTGAACGAATACAGCTGGCATGGCCCCCGACGCGTACGTGCAAATGGCGCTTCAATTGGCTTGGTACAAGACACGCGGGAACTTCACGGCCACGTACGAGACCGCCCTCACGCGATCCTTCGACAAGGCTCGCACGGAGACGATCCGTACTCTGACCGAGGACTGCCGCGCATGGGTCTTGTCGATGGCCGACAAGACTGCCACCGTATGTAGCCCGTTCTTTCGTACCCCTCTCCGCTCGTTCTGATTCCCGATAAAAACCATCAAGGCCGTGACGAGGCTCGCGCTCCTTCGTCGTGCGATTCAGACCCACACCTCCCTCACGCGTGAGGCGGCGACCGGCCGCGGTATCGATCGACACTTGCTCGGCCTTCGGCTCATGATGCGTCCCGAAACTGGCGAGCGAGCTGCGTTGTTTGATGACCCGCTGTTCGACAGGAGCCAGGAATGGAAGTTGAGCACGAGCGCTCTCAGTGCGGGGGATCTATTCCGCGGAACAGGGTGCGTCAGCCCCCCTCTTCTTAGAAGAGCGAGAGCTGAGGGCCTCCGATTTTAGGTTTGGCGCGCCATATCACGACGGGTACGGTATCAACTGTGAGTCGCACCCTCTCAACGACAACGGGGTACCACTCAACAATTTCGATTTTACAGACCTCTCTGGGCCCGACCTCATCAAGTTCGGCATCGAATCGAAATTCTCGTGCACGGAAACATCTACGGCCGCGTTCCAACGCGCGATTACGAGCGCCCTCCGCGAGATGAGACAACTTTGTTCGCCAGAGCCGATGCACAGAGATGCTCCCGCGTTCGCGCGATTGTGAAGAAGTTGTTCCATTTCTTCATAGTTCATACACAAGATGTAGCATTCGAATTAGAAACCTTCACGAGACCCGCGCGCGCTCATCCGCGCGCTTTAACTTTGCGCTCCCCCGCCGACCGTCCGACACCCCTGCTTCACTCAAATTTACCTCCTTCAAGATCCTTTTGAGTGAGCCATGCACCAGGCCGATTCCCCAGTTCCGCGGCCATCTTGCCGACCAGCGAGTCGGCACCTTTACCTTCAAGGAAGGCCCGACTCGACACGATGTACATGCCGCGCTGGCACCGCGTCAGCATGACATTAGTTCGGCATGTGCTTCTCAAAAACCCGAGTTCTTTGGAGCGGACCACGGAGATGATGATGACGTGGTCCTCGTTCCCTATTTGTTTTCGTGTGTTAGTTATATGAGCGACTCCCGGCGCGTTTTGAGGCGAGAGGATACTGACCTTGGAATGAATCGACGTTGAAGCACTTGTCGTGCCAGTCAATATCTTCGTCCTTAAGCGCGTTCTCGAGCGCGCCTCGCTGCGCATCGTACGGGGTGATGATTCGATAGGGAACGTTTTCGTCTTGGAGGTGCCGAGCGAGTGGCACGATTACATCAACCTCTTGCTGGTTCTGGAGACAACATCGAGACACGGTTGATATCAGTATCACTCGCTCAATGACAAGCGCCACAACTCACGAAAAAACTCTTTCCGTCGTCGCCGACCCTCTCGGAACCGTTCACATCGACAAAACGGCAAGCGACGACACTTGAAGGGACAACATGCTTCGGGTTTGACTTGAGCTGACCCTCGTAGACGTGTTGGGATATAAAATCCCCGATTTGAGGTGGCATACGGTCTTGAGGGCTAAATTAGCAAATTGCACGCCCCGCGTCGAGACCCAAGACGACGCACATTGTGTATCCAAAAAGCAAAGAGATTCCCTCAAATGATCAAGTTCAAAGATAGATTGTAGGTTGCCGAGGTCATCTTGACCGTGGGGTGGCACTACCGAAGGATTGAGCATGGGACCGACTCCAAGATGCTTGCGAGCCACAGCGAGGACAACTTACATTGTTTATCATCTCCAATAAAGCACAGCTTCCGGAGAGTCTTGCCAAACGACTCGAAAAGTGGGACATATTGTCCCACCTCGATCTGACTTGCCTCGTCAATGATGACATTAATGACAGGGACAGCCTGGGTGAAACCAAGCTCTCGAAGCTTTGGGTTTGATATCATACTGAGTGTGCATAGCACAACTTGTGACCCTTGAAGAACTTTTTGAAGGGCACCAGCCTTGGGTAGCCTGTCGGAAACAATGATGTTTTTTTCAATCTTTTTATAAAGGTGTTCATGCCTGACAAACATCACTAAGATAATAAAACCTTGTCAAAGTCAACTACTCACCATTCAAAGTGGAAGCCTCTTGAGACCAGTAGTTTGAAACTGAAGAAGCCAAGCTTGGCTAGTTTTTCAGCAATGTTTTTCACAGCAACATTAGACTGGGCCATTAGCCAGATACCTCTCTGTCCAGCTTGAATGGCAGAGAGTACATAAGTCGCAATAACTGTGGTCTTGCCAGAGCCAGGGGGGCCCTGAACAAGAGTTAGATGCGAGGAAAGCATCCTAGTGATAGCTGTGTGCTGTGAGTCATTAAGGGGTGCATCCGGATGGTCCTTAATTTCTACAGTAGGTGAATCAGACAGAGGAATGAAGGAATCAGGCCAATTAACAGGCTGAGAGGGACACCAGATGGCCCTCATCCAGTGGTTATCGAGAAGAGGGAGGGCTCCTTGCAGCATGGATAAGATAGCAAGCCAACGGTCGGCCTCTGCTCGAGTGGGAGCCTCTTTCCCAATAGTGGTAATAGAGGTCACACATTTGCCCTCCAGGTTGTGCCCCATTTCTATGTGGGCAGACTTGCCAAGAACTTGAGCGGCACCACCAGAAAGGGTGTAGGACGCAGACGAATCATGAGCCAAGGTAACTTTGACTTTCTGAAAAGAAAAAGGTCAGAAAAGGCAGTATTAAAATAAGTAGCTAGAAGCATACTGCGGCGTTCGGGGTTATACGATTTGCATATCGTTGTGATTGTGCAACCATCTTTTCCTTCTTAGGGTCCCACCTTGCTTTGGTATCGTGAGTGACAGACTGAGGTTTCATATTGTCCTGCCTAAGCATATCATATGCCATTTTTTGCAAGACATTTAATTCCTCATTCAAATGGTGTGGTGAGCGGCACTGCATAATCAACCAGAGAAGAGAAGACTCACCTCGACTGAGAATTGATTCATATCAACTTTGGGGGCTTTATAGAACAGGTCTTGGATGACGCCGTAGTCATATCGACCAACAAACCCACAGAGCCATGCCCGTTGCACTAGATCTGTCAAGTCCTTTTGCTTGTTGGATTCATAGAGCATTCTATTGAATGCACTCGTGATGTTATCGGCGAAGATGGGGGATGTGTCGGCAATGACGACCCGAACAGTATCCAGAATAGAACGGTCGGGGACTCGAAGTGCCGACTGTATGTCAATTGCATCAGTGAGACGCAGATGGAGGTGGAGGTGGAGTGAAAGGGCAAGCGGCGCGAGGTCAAAGGCATAGAGAGAATAGAGGGGGTTGCATAAGAGCTGTTCTTCGAGGAGCTTGCGGCGTTCGGCGTTCCGTGGACGAGTGCCACTGCCGCCGGTATTGCCATCGCCGTAAGCCTTAGTGCTGTGGAAGTTGATGATCAGGACGTGAGCATCGTGCGCACAAGCGACGGCTGGCAAGCCACCGGACTGAGAATAAGCCGGGGAGATGCCCACTGAACGGGGAGAGTTCGTGTCGCCGGGACCAAGGAACCACTGGATGTCGTCGGTTTTGAGCTCTTTTTCGTGCACGACACGGGCCTCGATATTATCGGTGTGTACATCGATAAGGTTCTGATAGAACCGGAGGGGCTGAGCAACTGTGGATTCCTTGGGCGGTTTGCGAGACGACATGACGATGGAGAATTGAGGATCTGAGAGGAAATTCGAACGGGGATGGTCGTCGTAGGAGAGAGAGAGACGACGATTCCGCTATCGATGGGGATGAGCGCGCAAAAGACCTGGCCAGACTCGTGGCTTGGCACCTTATCGCCTCCGCAGCCCCAATTCACGGGCCATGGGACGATGTGGTGGCAAGCACGGAAGCGTGGATTCCTTATTTGTTTCTCTTTGAGAGCCCAAATCACGAGACCCGAATACACTGCCTTAACATCCATCTCATAGTATAATGGTGCATCCTCTCATATGCATATGTGTCCTGTGGATTTCAAAGGAGACGAATCCATCGCCGTGACGGGACAATGGCAAAGTTACCCACAGGCAAAGGCTACGGATTATGCCCGACGATTTGGATCCGCCGCAGCCATGCCTCGTGTGCTGCGTGCTGCGTGCTGCGTGGGAGGCGAGGGCATTTCAATACGGCGCAAAGAACGGGGAAGATCGGCGACCCTCAAAACAGCTTTGAGGCCGAAATATGTAGCGTGAACAAGTGCGGTGCGACGATGCATGCCATGCACAAGTTCAAAAGACCTCGATATTTGGACAGGCGCATCTGTGCAAGAATTTGACGAGCTTCCGCAAGTTGACTATAGTGGATTCTTCGCCGCAGTAAAAACGGGACTACCAAACCCGTATAAAACATAGAAAACCGCCCATATCAGTCGATACGAAACCTCGCTGGGACGTGTAGAGTACATACGCTGAACGTGTCGTCCATGGGTTGCGCAAGCAGGGGTGGACTGAGGCCGGGCGTCACTCGGCCTCTGTGGATAGTAAATAAGCAATCATGGTCACCATTTGACCCTACTGCCATGCCATGGCCTATCGCATCGAGCACACGGCCGGAGTGGTTGTAGAAACTGGTCCATGACCAACGAAGTGCGGCAGAGTTCCCAAAGCCACGGGCGTCGGGCGTCGGGCGTCGGGCCGCGACGCTCGCAGCGCACCACCAGTTCACCACATACAAACGACCACAGCGTGCTATCCCGTTCGACTCACCATGGCGACTCCCTTCTTGGTTGGGATTGGTGCCATTGCTGCCGGTCTCGCAGGCCGTCATTTCCTCCGCCTCAGTGCCAGGGGCGCCGCAGACCAATGGATCAAAGGCGGCTTCAAAGCAAAAATGGACAGGAAGGAGGCTTTGGCGATTCTCGGTCTCAAGTATGCATTCATTGATCGTAAATCCCGTCGTCCCTGGTTTGGCTGATCATTCTTGCTTCACAGGGATGGCCCCGCGCTTAAACCGAAACTGAAGGACGCGCATCGTCATATCATGCTCGCTAACCACCCAGACCGGGGCGGCGCGCCCTACCTTGCCAGCAAGATTAATGAAGCTAAGGATCTACTAGAAAAGGAGCTTCGGGCTCGATAGTATTTCGTGCGTCGCCTCGTACGTTTGGGTATGTCCCTACATCACGCCCTTTTCCGTCATTTTTGTTAACCCCGATTCAAGCTTGTTTGCATTCGTTAGACATACTACTCTTTATTGAACGTTATAATTTACCTCCAATCACCATTCACATGAATCCCTCACACATATCCTAGCCGAGTTGAGTTGAATGTCTGCTCCATCGACCATTTTGGCTGTGGTGATCATGGAAAGCATGCCACTTCATGCCACAACTTCTCGGAGAGCAGGAATCCCGTCATCTCTTGTGCTCAATGTCTCCTTAACTTCACACTTTGCCCAGTGATTGCTTCACGTTTGGGCACCGACCTTACTGCGACGTTAATTGATGACTAAGCAGACATGGATCTTGATCCATCTGCCAGTGTGATCAATCTGTCCAACGCAGTGTCTGGGACTACGGGACGAGCTCAGGAATGGACACGGCAGAACTCGAGCCGTCAAAGTTGGGTACCAGAACTCAGTGCGTAAGACAGCTCGCGCTTGAAAAAAGCCTCATTCACATCGCAAAGCTGGGACCAAGTCTACGAGCGGGAGGTTGCGAACTTTGAGGAGACTGGGGATGAGGGAGAAGTCTGGTGAGTCGGGCCTTTTTTTCTTCTTTTCTTTTCTTTCGAAATCTTATCACGACACGCACCCATTTTCGGATGGAAATAAATTCGCAAAGGTTTGGCGAAGACAGCGTCGAGAAGATGGTCGACTGGACGCTCGAAAACGTGCCCCCATCGACCGATCCACGAATCCTGGAGATCGGGAGCGGAAACGGCACGTTGCTCTTCGCGCTCCACGAGGCGGGGTACGCGTCTGCATGCCTGAGCGGCCTCGATTACAGCCCGGACGCCGTCAAACTAGCCCGGATGGTCGCTCGGGCTCGGAACGACGGCAGCGAAGGGATCGCTTTCCACGTCTGCGATTTTCTATCGGAGGAGTCGCCGTCGCCGTCGCCGCCCGCCCGTCCTCCTGCCACCTCCCCTGCCTCTGCTCCCGGGCGCTCCGATGTCGATGATGCTCCGGTGGGAAGGTGGGATCTCCTGCTGGATAAGGGCACTTACGACGCGATCGCGCTCGGAGAGAAGAATGCGTCCGGGAGATCGCCCGTAGCGGCGTATCCGGCGCGTGCTTTGAGATCGCTCAAGGAAAATGGATACCTTTTGATCACTTGTGAGCCACAACCGTGATCGGTCCCTCTTGTCGATCATTGCGTGTAGCGTGCAATTTTACAGAAGAGGAGTTGAAGACGAGCTTCATGAGCTCGGAGACGAACTTTGTTTTCCGGTGAGGCCGCTCTCTTGTTCTTCGACCAAGGCTGA
>Ga0137397_10001172_pt1 | contig 18335 bp, 16 predicted proteins | sample czorhiz116metaG_FD_106658 | JGI IMG/M metagenome (GOLD analysis project Ga0137397, IMG submission 106658) | Vadose zone soil microbial communities from Angelo Coast Range Reserve, California, USA - czorhiz1.16 metaG | ecosystem: Environmental > Terrestrial > Soil > Vadose zone | place: USA... | reverse complement strand
TGCGCGAGTCAACTCCGTCCAGGCGAAGTTCGAGGGTCCAGTACGCCCCCTCCTCCTGGAAATGCGCATGGTTGTCGATGAGCCCGGGAACCATGGCCTTGCCGCGCAGATCGATGCGCTGCGTGTTCGGTCCCGCAAGCCGGGAGACGTCCTGGTTCGTACCGACGGCGACAATGCGATCACCGCGGATCGCGACCGCCTGAGCGATCGAGAAGCGGTCATCGACGGTGATGATCTTTCCGTTGGTCAGGATCATGTCCGGGCTCGGGGGCTGCGCGTGCAGTGACATCGAAAACCCCACGAGTAGACCGACCAGCAGCATCCAGGCGAGTTGTCTCATGACCTTCCTCCACGCAGCACGGCCGCGATCGCAAAAAGACTTCTGCTACTTCGTAACGCGCTTCAGTTCCTGGTACACCTCGGCAACGAACCGTTCCGCGCTCGTCTGCGTGGCGCCTGCCGGCAGATTTCCGCCTGGAACTTTCGCATCGTAGGGCGCAGTCAGCTTGGCGGCCACAACTTCCTGCTGTGTCCTGCCCTGCGCGATCATCTGCTTCACCTTATCCCGTACTGCAACGATCATGTCGCGGTAGGGTACCAGGGCGGCTCGTTTGATGATTTCGCCGTGGCCGGGAATAAGTGTCGTGTCCGGAGCGGCAAACTTCATGAGTCCGTCCAGCCCTTCCAGCATGCCGTTCAACGAGCCGCCATTGGCGATGTCGATGAACGGGTAGCCGAAGTCGCGGTAAAAGTCGCCGATCATGATCACGTTTGCATTTTCAAAGCGGATCATTGTGTCGCCGCCCGTATGGGCCGCGTAAACCGGGATCAAGTGGACCGTTTCGCCATTCATGTGAATCTTGACGGGTGTGCCCAATCCACTGACCGCGGCGCCCATTCCATAGGTAATGACAGGGAAGTTTGCGGGGTCGCGCGGCGGAGCCGGATTGCCATTGGCCAGCGGCGCCGGATGAACCATTCGCTCGCGCAACTCTTCGCGCGCAAGGATCGTCACGCCCATTTTCGCGAAGTTCGCGTTGCCTGCCGTGTGGTCGCCGTGGATGTGTGTATTGGCCATGAAGCGAATCGGCCCGGAGCTGATCTTCTTGATCGCTGCCAGGATTTTGTCGGTCAACTGCGCATATTGAGCATCCACCATGAAGATGCCGTCGGGCCCGGCAAGCACACCTATCCGGCCGCCGGCCGCGTCCTGGTGACCGGGATCGACGCCGGCGGAACCGCTCAAAATGTAGAGGTTCGGCGAAATTTGCGACGTGATGATTTCGATCTTGTTGTACTCGATGCCCTGCGCCCACGCGGTCACGGAAAGGGCCGCTGCGGCGAAGGCCGTCAGGGACAATTGCAATATTGCCTTCATGTGCTGCTCCTTTTGGATTGGTCCGGAAGGGTACCATTGTAGATCGCTTTGAGTAAAATGAACGGACACCAGATGCAGCCACCGAGAATCATTTTCAACATCCCCGATGGGCGAGACCAGATCGACCCTTCCCTCGAATCACTTCGGGAATTGGTGCTCAACGGCGGGGACGAATTCTGGGCTTACGGTAGTGGACAGGCCGCTCTCGAGTTCATGGGCGCGGAAGGAGGATCGCGGCTCCTTCTGATGGGTCTGGAGGCTGCGGGATTTTTCCTGATCTACGAGCCGTCAAAAGGCGATGATCTTTGTCCGATCAATCCCTCAGCCACAGCTAAAGAGCAGGACGAAGTGACGGTCTATGTCGGCGGCGAGCCGATGAAAGTTCCACGACGAAACTTTCTCGATAAAGCGACTGCATGGCTCGTCATTGCTGACTTTTTGCGCGATGGACAGTCCAGTCCGAGGGCCAGGTGGGAAGCCTGGCTGTGACTGAAGGAAAACATCGTGTTTGAATTGCTACGCAGCGGATTCTAGAAAATTTCCGGAAAGTAAAACGTCATGATGACGTTTCCATTTCCCGTTGGGACCATGACCTCTTGATGAGCAGGATCGATCCCCACTCCGTTCACATTCAGCCCGGTCAGGTTTCTCACTGGAATTTTCCAGCGAGGAGCGATGTCTCCACTATCGTTGATGTTCCATACACCGATGGAACCTCCGGAGGATCCGCACAAAATCCAGCCCTTTGGAGTAATCGCCATCTGCTGGCTGCCTGCGAGTTGAGTCCTGGGTCCGCGGATTACCCGCAGGGGCGGGGTATTTCCGCTGGCATTCCGATCAAAAATCAGCAGGGCCGGCGTACCCCTGCCTCCTCTGAAGCCGCCGCTGGGCACGACCAGGAGATTGTGGACGGGATCCACCCGTATCGGAGGAACGTTGCCGCTTCCGTCGGTTTGCTCGGCGAATTGAATCTGGGTGTCGGGCCCGCCGAGAACTCGCTTGGGGGCCACGTCGCCATTGGCTCCGTACGGAAAAACGACGATGTTGTGTTTCGCGGTGGGCAAGTAGATCTCACCTGTTTCGGGATCCACCGTCACCTTGTCCATCGCGCCCACGCCGAGGATTTGCGTATGTGGTCCCTGGATTACCCGGATGGGAGCTTCCTCTCCGTTCGCTGCCCCGCGGAATACGAGGATCGCCTGAGTCAAAGGACTGGTCACAACAATTTCATCGTGAGTGGGATCGTACGCGAGATCGTGCATGGTCCTGCTGATCAGCGTCTTTTGTCCCTCCAGCGTTCGAGTCGGCGGCGTATTCTCTTTTGCCAGCCTCGAGAACGCTGCGATCTGCGGATGATTCACACAATTGGGTACGAGCAGTTCCTGCCTTTTGCTGTCATACGCGACCGCTTCGGTCTTCCCGAATTTCAACCCGACCTTGTCCAGAGGCGCGCTTCGGATAGTCCTGAGCGGGGCCACGTTTCCATTCGCGTTCAGCGCAAACGCCACGGCTGAAGAATTTCCGAGATTGGACACCCACACTTCTTTGTTCTTTAAATCCAAAGACACGCCTGTCGGATTTCTCAAACCCGTCTTCGCGCCTTTGATCACGCGGGCCGGCGCAACGTCGCCTTTGTCGGTTTCCCTGAAGACGAGCACCGACTGGCCCATGTCATTGGCGACGTAGAGGTCTCCATTGTCCGGGTCGATGGCCATGGCGGCGGCCCAATTCAACTGGGTTTTGGGACCTTGAATCACGCGTAACGGAGCCGTATCGCCCGCGGCATTGGACGCATAGATCGCAATGGACGGCGGGTTGAACTTGCCGGAGCCCTGGACTTTGAAATTGCTGGCATTGCCCCAGTTGTTGATGAACATCAATTTTCTTTTCGAATTGACGGCAATACCGTGCGCGGCTTCAAGAGCAGTGTGTTCGCCTTCCAGTCTCCGTATGGCCTCTTCGTCGTCGGAAGCGCCTTTGCGGTACACCACGACCTTGGGCGGATACTCGACGGAAACAAAGATCTCTTCCTCCGCTTCGTCCACAGCTAGCGCGTAGCCCCGATGCGGCGTCCTCAAATGACGCAAAGGTGCAACGTTGCCGTTGGCCTCGTGAGAAAACACAGTCATCTTGTTCCCGGTGTCCGCTTCCACCGAATAAATGTCCCCGTTCTTCGGATCGACGTACAGCCCGCCGCTGAACTGGATCTCGGTGTTGACACCCTGGATGACTCGCTTCGGTTCGGTGCGCGGAGCATCGGGCGGCGTGTTATCCAACCGGTTGAAGATGCGAGTTGCCCAGAGGTTGTTGTCCTGCAGGATGACTTCGTCGCGAACGGGATCCACAGCCACGGAACTATAAATGGGATCCAAATCGCGGATCATGCGGACGGGTGGACGGGTCACGTCGCCTGTCTCCCCTTCCTGCAAGGAAGAGGAGGCATGTGCCGACCTGTCTCTCCAGCCGGCAAACAGTCCATAATCCTCCCGCGGTTCGGGAATCATCATCATTGATGAGGTGACGCCGACAGGTTCCCAGGTGCACCCTTCTCCCATATTAGGCAACTCCCGAATGGAGACCAATTGAGGAGATCCTGTGGCTTGCCGTAAGTTCACGTCAGAAATCGCCGCCAACCCCGGCGGAGTTACTTTCGACGGTTCTACTCTCGGCAGTTCCACCGTGGAAAGGAAGAACGTGGGTACACCGACTGCCAGCAGTCCCAAAAGGACCAGCTTGGCACCTCTGTTTGTCATGGAAGAGACCTCCTCGCAACTGCGGATGTAACCACAGCCCCTCATTTCCTGTCAAACAACGAGCGAGAGCGGATGAAACGCACCACGCGTTTCATTCCGATGAACAGGCCGGTGCCGCTGGAAAAAATGCAACCGATGCTGAGAGTAATGATGCCCAATTGCCAAAGCGGCCGGTTGTAATACCAGAAGGAAAAATCGAGGCTGTGGAAACCGTGATAGATCCAGCGTTCAATCCGGCCCAGTCGTGTGTACCGGCCCTCAACCCGGCTCATCATGGGATCAATGTAAAACCATGTTCTGTCCGGATCACCAAACTTGACGCGCAAAACGGGCAATGGCCGCGAGCCGTCATTCGAGTAGTAGTAGGAATCGTATTGAGAAAGGAGTGTGGATTCCAGGATCGGGATATTCCGAGTGGCCTGCTGCACCCGGCTGATCACCGATTCGACCGAAAATGGCTCCCGTCTGACCTCGAGAGGCGCTTGCTCGTCCAGATGAAAGAGATTCTCTGCGGCCTGCGCCTGGTTCGCCCTCACCAGCAAAGGCCTGTCTTCCACGCCGCTGACAAGATAGTAGGGATCGCCCTGGATTTGCAGAAATGCGATTTCTTTCGGAGCGCGTTGCTCGAGGAACTGCTTCCAGGCGTCCGCATCAAAAGCACGAAAGGCGGAAAGATTCACTGCGCCGCCGCTCAACGCCCGGGGGATTTCATCTCCTGTATTGCCACGTGAAGCCCAATCCAATGGTTGCATTGAAAGCATTCCACTGAATACCCATGTGAAGGTGAAAATGCCGAATAGAAGACCACTGATGTAGTGCCATCGCATCCAACCGGAATAGGGGATGTAAGACGGCCCGGAAGGCGCGAACTGGATGATGCCCAGGATGATGCCGGCCAGCGTCAGTATGGTGCCCAGTCCCGAGATCGTGAGCACGACGCCTGTCCACAACGAACCGTTCAACCGTAAAGGAGCGAAATAGAGCCAGTGAGGAATGGCGGCAACCCAGGCCAGCGCACGGCTGCCGCGCGTTGTCAGCGCCACAATTTCTCCCATCTTCGAAGAGACATAGAGTTGCGTCTGAGCGTCGTCATCCACCGTGATTTTATGCAGCGGCGTCTGTTCGGGCTGGCCAATCGTCCATTGATCGGGTTCGTTCAACAAGCCGGCATGGTGAAAAGCTTCCTGGGGAAGATTCATGAACGCGCCGGCGATCCTCAAAGCGCCGGCCGGCCCCAGTTCCAGCAACCGTTCGCCGGTGTCGGCAAAGATCGTTGCGGATTCGCTGCCTATGAATTGGTATGCGGGCCGGTCCATGACTGTCAGGAGCACAACCCGATTCGGATCGATGTCGAATTGACCCTTTTCCAGGGCGTCCGCCGGCGTTATTCCAACACGAGCCAGATCCAGCGGAGCCAGGTGTTGCAGGCGGGCCTGTGGCGTCAGGCCCGGCATGCCGCGCGCATACATGATTGCGATTCCAGACGCGAACCAAACGACGAACATCGGGCTCAGCGCGATGCCGAGATAGCGGTGGAGCAGGATTATCCAACGACGAAACCGGATCATTGGTGGACCATTCTAAAGGAAAACGCCCCAATTCAATCTGTAGCGGCGGTCTATTAGCCGCGTAGCGGCGACAGAGTGTAGCCCCACGCGCCAGCGTGAGTCCCGGTAGACCTCGATTTACGAGCTCCGTAGGAGCGAAAGATAGTTCTGAAGAATCTTCCGCCCTTCTCGGGGCTAAACCTTCAATTGCGACGCATTCCCCACGCTGGCGCGTGGGGCCACATTCAGTCGCCGCTACGCGGCTGTATTCGGATGCGCTTCGCGCGATATCTTGGACAGGTCTGGTCTATTACCGCCGGTACAAAAGGGAACCAACAGCCATAAATTCTTGACGAAAAACCCATGATGCAACAAACTCCCCTAACATCACGGACAATCTATTCTTAATCCGTTTCCTGAAAGGAGTCACATGAGCCTGGGCAAAAACAAACGCGTCAGGGAGATCCTTGGGGTCCTGACACTCGTCGGGGCAATTGTCTTCTGCTGGTCGGAAGTACAACGAATGCGGCCTGCGCCAGCCTCGTGGCCCTCGACAGGCTCGGCCCGATTGGTTTCCATCGAAAAATTGCCCGACGTTGGGGACTTGTGCACGTCGATGCCGGTCAGCGCCATCGCGACTCTGAGTGCGGAGTTCGAAGAAAATCGCTTTCTGGGAGTTTCGAAAGTCTATGCGGCCGCCACGGTAGACATCACTCGTCCGCCGGTGCGCACGATTCGCGACACGTATCCGATTTACAGTTCAGTCGCGGTCGATACCATTCGGGACGAAGTCATCCTCCAGGACACCAATCTGTTCGCCATACGTGTATTCAACCGGCTGGATAATACGGCGCCGAGCGCCGAATTCACGGCGCCGAAGCGCGTCATCGAAGGCTCGGATACCAAGAACGAATACAACAACGGGCTCTATGTCGATCCAAAGAGCGGAGAGATTTATAACGTCGCGATGGACACTGCCGACTCCATCTTCGTGTTTGCTGCAAATGCCCAGGGCGATACTGAGCCCTCGCGCATCCTGAAGATCCCTCATCGAGGGTTCCAGTTGGCTGTCGATGAAGAGAAGCAGGAACTCTACTCGACCAACCAGTATCCTCCTCGCGTGCTGGTATTTCACAAGAACGCCGCCGGAAGCGAAAAGCCGCTGCGCATCATCGAAGGACCACACACCGGCCTGGCGGATGTCCACGGCGTCGCGGTCGATACGCAAAGGAAACTGATGTTCGTCGGTAACTGGGGCAATTCCAGCGACTACAAGGTTGGCGGCACAGGCAAGCACTACCCGCCTTCCATCACGGTGTACTCGCTTGACGCCAACGGGGACGCTGCTCCCGTGCGCACCATTCAGGGTCCCAAGACGCAGTTGAACTGGATGGGCGCAATTTCGCTCGATCCGGACACCGGAAACCTGTGGGTTGCCAACGACGTTGGCGGCTCGGTTCTCATGTTCCGCGGCACGGATAACGGCGACGTGGCTCCATCGCGGATCATCAAAGGAAACAAGACCGCTCTCAATCATCCTGCGGGTATCACTATCGATGCGAAGAACAAAGAGGTTTGGGTTTCGAATATGGGGAACTCGTCGGCGACGGTCTATTCGTTGACGGCCAATGGAGACGTGGAGCCCCTCCGCATTATCCGCAGCGCACCTCTGGGAAGAACTTCAGTGAAGTTCGGCAAACCTCAGGCAGCGGCCTACGACAGCAAGCGCGATGAGCTGTTGGTTCCCAACTGTGTCAATACTCCGCAGATCGCTGTGTTTGCAAGGCTGGCGAAAGAGAATACGACGCCCATACGTGTCCTCGAAGGCCAAAAAACCCTGATCAGCCGTACAATGCATGCCCTCGAATATGATCCGATCCACGATGAAGTTGTTGTTGGCAGCCCTCTGACACAAACGATCCTGACATTCCGTGGCGGGGCCGGCGGCGAGGAACCTCCTGTTCGTTTCATCCAGGGTCCGAACACTCAGATCCAGGGCACCGACTATGACGGTAACGATAAGATCGGCCTGGATTCGGTTAATGGTGAAATTTACATGCCTTCCGCCACAGCCGGTGGCCCGGGTAAAGGTGTCATTCTGGTATTCGACAGGCTCGCGAATGGAAACGCTGCTCCCAAGAGAGTGCTTGGCGGACCCAATACCGGATTCACTTTTCCAACGGCCAAAGGACAGGGATTTCCGAACGTCGCGATCGATCCCGTCCGCAATCTTCTGATCGTTGCAAGCAACGGCTCGATGTTGATTTTTGACCGCACGGCCAGCGGAGATGCCAAGCCCCTGAGGAAAATCACGGGCGGTGGCGGTCAAGTCAAGGTCTACCCGCCCAAGGGCCTGCTGATAGGCAGTTGCTCCAACGGATCGATCTGCGCCTGGAATCTGGATGAAACCGAGGACATGACTCCTCGCTTCAGGATTCCGGCTCAACAACTCACGAAAGTCGCTTTCTCGGGACTAGCTATCGATCCGACTCACAAAGAGATCATCCTTCCCAGCGGAGGACGAAACGTCATCATGACGTTCTCCTGGCCGGAAGTGTTCGACTAGAAACTGCGACTGTCGCGACTACGGGGACGTAGCCACAAAAGGCACAAGAAGCACAAAAACTTCTTGTGCCTTTTGTGCTTTTTGTGGCTCCTTCCCGTTTTCTTTTGGGTTTTGCAACACCCTCTTCAAAATACAGGGGGAACTGTACAAGAGTCCGAGCGATGCAACTGGATGTTGCCACAAGTCAGAGTACCGCCCGCCGAGTATGCATTGTCCAAAGTGATCGAAAAGACATCGCTGGTGCCGGGTTCGCCGTTATCTTCAACCACCACCACGTAATGGAAGCCGGGTTGACCGTTGATCTCGGCCGGGCCCTCGATGAGACGCGTAGTCGGAGTGATCATCGTGTAGGCTGTGACACCAGTTCCTTTCACCTTCATGCCCGTTCCGTGGTCGATGTACGTCAGATGGCCCCAGAACTCGAGATTACGGACGCCGCCGGCAACACCGAAGTTTCCTTTGGCGCCGGTTAGTGGGTTGGTGATCTGTCCGCCCCCGGTCACGAAGTCTTTGCAATCACCAACGACACCACCACCGCCGCCTCCATTGGTCATAGCGTACGGAGAGGCCATAGTTGTGTCCACAAGTCCGGGAACCGTCACGTGAAGAGCGTTCACGATCATGCTGCCGTTCAGGCCCTGAACTGAACTGGTCTGCTCATTGAGGATCATCAGCACGCCGCCGGGCAGATAGACCGTTTGATTCGGCAGGCCTGTGACCATAACGCTCTGTCCATTGGCCGTCAGGCCGCTGATCTTCGAGGCGCCTTTAACCGTAGCGCCTCCATCTCCGCAACCAGCGCTTGCTCGAGCCATGAGGAAATCAACACCTATGGTGTTGCCTAACACCGTGAGATTGACGTTCGCCATCGAGGCTTCGGCGTAGCTGTAGCTGCCCTGACCAACCGCGGCAGCATGCAGGTTTTGCGCCGTGACCAACCCCAATACGGACGCGTCCCGGAGGGATGTTTCCTTTGCGCCTCCCGTGCTGTCGAGATTGCCGGTGTCGGACAGTACCACCGGTACGATGCCGAGGCCATTCGCCTGGACAACGGTTGCCCGGCCGCCATATACCAAGCAGGCGGCCGCAGCGGTCTTGGGCAAGGACAGCATCAAGATCGATAATGCTGCCGCGAGAAGTCTAATTTTCATTGGGACCTCCGTGATGTGCTTGAGAAATCTGGTGGAAGAAAGCGCACCGATACTCAAACTTTCCGCGCGAGGATTCGGATCCTCCCATCGGAGCCATTCGATGTTTGAATTAGTCGGGGAACCTTATTCCGTGGGATTGTGTTGCAAATTGCTAACCATCACGGTGCTACTCTAATGCCATTTGTGGAGACACTATGCCATCTGGGCTTGCACGCGCCCGGAATTGACACTTAAAGGAAATGCGCGATTTCAACAGCCCTGTTCTTCCGTGCGGAGGGAAATATTTTCCCGGAGCTTCACCAACCTGATTCTTACTTGCCTGGAGCAGGCGAGGCTAACGGCTTGCCCTTTTCGACGATATAGGTGGCCAACACGCGGGCCGCGCCCGTACCGCTGTTCGTGGCGTTGTGAATGGTACCAGCCGGGATATGAAATGCCTTCCCCGGGCCGAGGGTCATCGCAGGTTTGCCGTCCAGCGCGACCACCACGGTTCCTTCGAGGATATACCCGATTTCATCACCCGGATGCGTATGCCGCCCGGCCGACGCGCCGGGTTGGAACTCAGCAACCGCTGTCACGGCTTCCCGGCCCGGGACCGAAGCATCGACTTGCTGCAAAACGGTGCGCTTGAAACCCGCCTGCTGCGCGTAAAGCACTGCGCCGATGCCGAGTAGCGTTAAGGTCACGACGATCAGAATTTTTGCTTTCACGGTTTGTCTCCTCCCTTATCACGCATTGATCAGCAGAAGATACTACGCCAACTCCACCGTCAGCCGCCATTCTTCGAATCGGTTTACGTTTTTATCGGTCTGTCCCTGACGCCCATGATGGCAAAATGGAATGGATACACTCTTTTCCGCGGAAATTCTTTTTAACAGGAGAACCAGATGAAGCCAGAGGATTGCATTCTATTCAGCGGAGCGGCTAAAGGAGCGGAGGAAGCTTTCGGGATTGGCGCCGAACGTCACGGCATCGAAGAAGTAAACTTCTCGTTCGAGGGGCACAACGATTTGAGGACCAGAGGCATTCGCGTGCTGACACACGCTGAGTTGAAGCAGGGCGATGTGAGTCTTACCTATGTGGGCCGGCTGATGAACCGCGCCTTTACAGACACCCCGACGTTCAGAAAGATTCTTCAGAGCATCTGGCACCAGATAAACAATGGCCAGGAAATCTATGTCGTGGGACACATACTGAAGGACGGAACAGTGAAAGGTGGAACAGGCTGGGGAGCGGAGTTCGCAAAGCTGTGCAATAAGCCGCTTTTTGTCTTCGACCAGGACGAAGACCGCTGGTTCCGCTGGACCGGGGAGATGTGGAACCCGGAATCAACACCCACGATCACTCACAACATGATCACGGGTACCGGAACTCGCGTTCTTAAACCGAATGGAGCGAAGGCCATCAACGATCTGTTCGATCGATCCTTTGGCGCTCGCTAGTGTCCTGAGTCGGAAGTTCGTTATCAAATTGTTGCGTGAATAGCAGGTACGGGTAGTGTATTCCCCTCCTGTTCCGAGGGTGTTGCAAAACCCTCGAATGTGAGGGGATCTAGCCACAAAAAGCACAAGAAGCACAAAATTCTTGTGCCTTTTGTGCCCCTTGTGGCTCGTTCCCGTTCTTACTCCAGGTTTTGCAACATTCTCGTTCCAGGAGGGGAATACGCTATCCGGACCTGCCATTTACTCAACAATTTGATAACGAACCTCTAACTCAGGACACTAGGGTAAATTCAAAAGCGAAGGTGCAGAAGCTTTCCATTCGTGCTCTCACTGAGCGGTTGTGGCAACACTAAAACGCCGTCCCTGATCCTGCGCCTGGTTCATGGATTCCGCAGACCGGACAGCGTGCGGGCCGGCGAGAACAAGGACGAACAAGTGAAGCCGCTGAGCAATTTGATCCCGGATCATTCGGAAGGCCCGTATTTGTCTCTCCGGATCAGGAGACTGTTCAATCGGGTTTGCGAAGTTCCAATGAAGCCATTCTCCCTGGCGAAACTTCGTCGAGTCAGAGCCGGCACAATCCCCGACGGCAATCACGTAATCGAACGAATCGTCCAGGAATTCCTGAACCGATCTTGGTTTTCTCTGACTCAGGTCAATACCGACTTCCTTCATTACTTCTATGGTAAGAGGATGCAATTCCCCGCAACGGACCCCGGCGCTTCTCGCTTCGAAGTTTGCGGAGTCTATTCGGGTAAGTAATGCTTCCGCAATCGTGCTGTGCAGGCCATTTGTAGCGCATAAGAACAGAACCCTCAGTTTCAAGGCGCGACCTCCGTGAATATTTTCTTCAACAGGGCCGCGGAGTTTATCACAGCGATATTACAAAACCAGTAGATCTCCTGGCGTCATGTTACAAATTTGTTACGAACATGGGTTTCGCGCATTACTGACCTCGGTAATACGACGTGTAGATCTCATCGTACTTGCCGCCCGCGGCGGAAATAATCTTGTACGCAGTCCCGTTGCGATAGCTGGCCTCGATCACGAGTTCATCGCTTCCGTCTTGATTAAGGTCGATGGCCGCCGTGAAGTACGCCACATAGTCATTGTCGGACTTTGCAGGTTTAAAAATGTAAAGTGGGTCGAGACCGCCCGGGCGCTCTGCGAAGATTCCCCATGGGTGATTTCCCATCGTCGTGTCCGGATGGCTGTAATTGAGGAGCCACAACTTGCTGCTGCGATTCTGAACCAAAGCCTCGATCGATGTGCCGTAAAGGAATCGCGGCTGATCGGTGGCTTCATCACCCCCAAGCAACTGCCTGGCCGCTTCGTATCCGAAAGGGAGTGCCGCGGCATCCTCCACCGGCAGCAGATTTTCCCATCGTGTTTCCGATAGCCGCGTTCGAATCTGCGGCTTTCTCTTCACCGCACCGGCGAAACCGAAAATCAGGTCCTCGGATGATGCCTGACGTCGTAAGCCAAGAAATGGGCTGGACGGGGCCAGCGGAACAGATACAAGGTGATATCCACCTTCGCTGGACGACATCCGTCGGCCCATGAAAACGCCTATTCCCAGAAAGGTTCGGCTTGTCACCTCTCCCTGAAGGTCGATCGTCGTCCATTGGCGCGGGTTCAGCAGTTGAGCGGTGGTCGTGATCCTGTTGAATGGCAAAAACGCGAGACCGAAACTCAACGATGGATCCGGCAGGAGGCGCTCGGCTTCCTCAAGTGCCAGCCCGGAGTCCCCTTTGGGATTCAACTCCGGCGTTTCCAGGATGACGGCATTTCCGAGATCGAATCCGATGCGCCATTGCGTCGATCTTGGCTCCGGCGTGAATGGGACCGCGGCCTGCAGCAAAAGGAGTGTTGTCAGAATCAGACTTTTCAGACGCCATCCTCCAAACCGACTCCAGCCTGATCACAATAAAAACTCGGACCTGAAACTTCAAGTAAGTTCTCAATCGGGTGGTGACCCCATTTTAATAAACGCGGGCTGAAGCCCGCGACTACATTCACGCGTTCAACCAACGGTTGCGAGGTACAATAGAAGCAGGAAGAGTGAGGCAAGAACCGATGAAGCGATGGCTGAGGTCCCTCATTTGGGCGATACTCGCTGCGGTAGGTGGTTTTGCCGCCGGACCGGCACCGCAAGAGGTGAAGTTCGACGGGAACGTTTCCGTCAATGTGGAAGCTATTTCGATTGGCCGCCTGCTTCGCCTCTGGGATCAGGCCACAGGAATGCACTCCAGTATTCCGCAGGAATTGGCGAACCGGACCGTAAGCATCCATTTTTCAGGCCTCACTGTGAGCGACTCGGTTCGAAAGATCTTCGAGAAACTGCCGTTTGATTACGTCTTCATCGAAGGACAAGGAATTGTCGTTACCGGCCCTTCGCAACTCGGTGCCGGGCCCGAACCCGCGCCGGTTTACACGGATGTGCAACAAGTCGCAGATCAGCCGTCCGAGCAGGAAGTACGACAACCGCAACCGCCGGCGGAGCCGCCCCAGCCTCCCCCCATGATTCAGACACCGTTTGGCCCCATACCGAATTCCGGCAGTAACGGCGTGGTTCAACTTCCACCAGTACCAGGAGAAGCGCCGCCGATACCGTTCTTTGCCCCGGCACGGCCGGTAGTCGCTCCCGCCGGAGCGCCGAATGGGCCCGCCCAGAACAACTTGTTTCGTCCGATCTCGATCTATCAAAATCCGAGTTTGCCGCCTCTCAATCCGTAATCGATCCGCAATTGGCATTCCTGCTAAAGCCGTCGCTGGGACCTCCGATTGCACCATCTCGGGATGTGAAACTTGCGTCACGAGGTGAAGCCGTGCATTTATTCATTCGTCTCCTTCTGATGCAGTGGCTCTCCGGAAATGTCCTGGGCGTTTTCACCCGGGACACGAGAACTTGTTGGCCAGCCGTTCAGTAAATGTGGCGTGCTTTATGCGCCGGTCTTCTTGCCGTTGTGCTGACGGCTGCACACGCGGCGGAACACGAGATCACGGTCAATGTGGATCTCGTCAATATTTATTTCAACGTCTGTAACCGGAAGGGGCGGCTGATCCAGGATCTTCGCCGGGAAAGCTTCACCGTCTTCGAGGACGAAAAGCAGCAAGTCATCACGAACTTCAGCCAGGAGACCGATGTGCCCGTTACGGTTGCCCTGGTGATCGATACGAGCGGCAGCGTTCGAGACAAATTGCCCTTCGAAAAGGAGGCCGTAATAGATTTTCTGCAGGCCACTCTGCGCCGCGGCCGGGACAAGGCAGTCGTATTTACTTTCGACAGTCGCGTTGAGTTGCAGCAGGACTACACGGACGATCCGGCATTGCTGTCGGAAGCTGTGAGACGCACTCGCGCCGGCGGCGGAACTCGTATGCACGATGCTCTACATGCCGTAGTGCAGGAGAAACTCTCCGGTCAGGAAGAGCGGAAGGCAATCCTTCTGCTCACCGACGGCGACGATAATTCCAGCCGAAGTTCTCCGTGGGAGGTCGTGGAGACGGCTCAGCGCAATAACGTGGCGATTTACGCCATCAGCGTGAATGCATTGGGCATCCCGTTGGAAAATGCCGCTCGGGCCGACGGGTTCCTGGAGATGTTCGCGGCGGAGACCGGGGGGAAAGCGTTCTTTCCCAAGGGTCTGAAGGAGCTTTCCGCGTACTTCAAGAGGATCAGTGTGGAACTGCAGTCTCAATACACGATTGCCTACCGATCGACGAATCCAAAAAGGGATGGCACTTTCAGAAAGATCCGAATTGACGTTAAGGATCTTCATTACTCTGTTCGTTCCCGCTCCGGCTACTATGCACCAATCCAATTCACGGCCGGGAGGGAGTAGCTATATTGATTAACACCTATTCCCCTCCTGGAAGAAGCTGTGAACGAATTCGCAACGAAGGGGAACTGGTTTCTTCCTCCTGCCTTCCAATTCATTCACACCTTGGAACAGGAGGGAATTCCATTGCTCGAACATTTCCGGGACCATTTTGGCCAGACTGGCGCCACCAGGGATCCACGACTATACTAGGTCCCGAAGTTTTACAAATCCCAGGCTTCGGGAGGAATTCATGTATAGGAAATGCGCAGCCGCGGCGATGATCGCAGGTTGGGTATTCTTCAGCTGCGCGGCGGGGATCGCGCACCACTCTGTGGCTGCCAACTTTGATTCGAGCAAGTCGTTGGACATCGTAGGCAAGGTCAAGGAGGTGGAAATCCGGAATCCCCATTCGCAGATCACACTGTTGGTTGCCAAGCCGGGCGGCGGCGTTACGGAATTCTATGTGGAGTGGTCCGACAAGAATGCCTTGCTCCGCCGGAGCGTTCCGGTCACCAAAATCCACGTGGGGGACATGGTGACCGTCAATGTCAGTCCAAGCAAACGGCTTCCTAACCTCGGATATTTCAGAACTGCCACTCTGCCTGATGGAACGGTGCTCAAAGATTGCGGTTTTGCTGCATTCCGCGAGGGTATCGCGAAAGGAAAGACAGGCTGCGAGGAGAACGCGCGATGAAGAATGCGCTCATGGCGGCGTTGCTGATTGCTGTCTCGGTGCCTGCTTATGCCGCAGGCAAGCGAGCAGAACTGGACGGTGTCTGGATCTTATTCCGAGCCGAAATCGGAAAGGTGCAACTGACGCCCGAGGGCGAAAAGAAGCGCGCCGCCTACGATTATCAGAAGGACGATCCGGACTTCCAATGCAAACCCGCGAGCATTACCCGCGTGATGCATACGCCGTCGCCGCCGATCGAGGTCCGGCAACATCCGGATTATGTCGAGGTCAATTATGAGTTCATGGATGTGCGCAGGCGCGTGCCGCTGAAGAAGGGACTCGCCCTGAAAGATGCGCCCTATGCTGCGCGCAACTATCCGCACTTAGGCAGGTCGGTGGGCCAGTACGACGGCGAGGCGCTGGTCGTTGAAACGGCGGGTCAACGCGCCGGAGTGCTGGACACACTGGGAGTTCCGGGACTGTATCAATCGGACCAGATGCGCACCGTGGAACGCTTCATTCCAAATGGCGACAAGATGCAGATCGTCGTGACCCACCAGGATCCCGTGTATTTTGTCGAGCCGTTTACGGTCACCTTCAATTACCTGCGCCTTCCCGGCGGGAAGATCGAGAAGTGGGACTGCAAACCCGAAGAAGCCACTTTCGAGCGATTTATTCCGAACAAGAAATAATCGTATTGAACTGCTTTCGTTTGCGTTCGAAGTTCGCGAGTCTTGAATCTGGAGTAAGATGCTGTCGCATCTTCAAAACAAAAGTGGGGAGGCCTTTGCCATGATGGACCGGCGCCAATTCGTTTCCGCAGCCGCAGGTGCTGCGATTTTGTCCCGCGCGGCCGGCGCGTTCGCGCAGGGAGGTTACGACCTGATCATCAAGGGAGGCCGCGTCATCGATCCCTCGGTGCGTCTGGACGCGGTTCGCGATGTGGCGATCTCGGGCGGCCGCATTGCCGCGGTGGAAGCCAACATCACGGCGAGCGCGGCGGCAACCATTGATGCGCGCGGCAAGATCGTCACCGCGGGCCTCATTGACATCCACTCGCATTGCGGCCGTGAAGGCCGGGGCCCGGGGATGGTTCTGCAGGACGGTGTGACGGGCTGGATCGACGCGGGATCGCAAGGCGCCGATCACATCGCCGACACTGTGGCCGTAGCAAAGACGGCGCCGCAGTTAGGCCGCTGTCTGGTGAATATCGGGCGTGCCGGCATCCTGCCCGAAGGCGACACGATGGATATCAGCCGCGCCGATGTCGGCGCGGTGCGCGATGCCATCGCGAAGAATCGAGACTTCGTCGTCGGCATCAAGGCCCGGCTGTCTCGCGACGTCGCCGGCCCCAACGATGTCGAGGTGCTCCGGCGGGCGCAGGAAGTGGCGACCTCTTTCAACCTGCCGTTGATGATCCATATGGGCCAGACGATTTCGCCGCTGCCGCTGCTGATGAATCTGCTCAAGGAAGGCGACGTCGTCACCCACATGTTCGCGCCACCGCCCAACAGCATCATCGACGACAAAGGCCACATCCTGCCCGAGGTGATGGCGGCGCGGCGCCGCGGCGTTTGGTTCGACGTCGGCAATGGACAAACCGGACATATGAGGTGGGACACCGTCGAGGCCATCATGGAGACGGGTTTCTGGCCGGATACGTTCTCTACCGACTGGAACGTCAATTCCAAAACGACCGGCGTCATTGACTTCCCGAACTGCATGTCCAAGCTCCTGGGCTTCGGCATGACGGTGCCGCAGGCGATCGCGCGTGCAACGACGAACGCCGCGCGCACCTTCGCGGTGTTCCACGATCGCGGGACGCTGAATGTGGGGGCGGTGGCCGATGTTGCGCTGCTCGAGTTGCGCGCCGGTAATTTCGAATTCCTCGATAACTACAACAACAAGCGGACCGGCAACCAGAGACTCTTTCCGAGCGGGACCGTTTTGAACGGCAAGCAGGTTCAGCGCTCTTAGCGGCCCGCGGACGGGCGTCCGTCGCCGGCGGTCTTAACGTTCGGGGGAACCGGAAAGACCAGGTAGGGGTTATTGGCTTCCCACTCTTTCACCTGGATATCCAGCACCGGGCGGCCGCCCTGTCTTTGAACGATGCGGCCGGGGGACTGGATATCCGTCAGGATTTCTCCATGATCTGCATAACCGGAATATTCCGTCTCCATCGCCAGGTTCGCGAGGGCGGGATTATCGGGCCGCGTCTCCACCTTCGTCACGAAGTTCTTCGAGTCCAGCGTTGCCTTTACTGTAATCCCAGCGAGTTGCCCGCTTAGAGGGAAGGTAATGACTGTGGCCCCGTTCTCGGTGGAGACTGTCGTTTTCTCGCCGGCGGTCAGGGCCGCCTTGACTACCCCGTAAGGAAGCGTCCAGACCTGGAGAAGCCGCTCCTTTAGCGCCGCCATCGCCGGAGTTGCCGTACCCTTTCCCGGCACCAGGCCGCCGCCTGTCTCGGATTCATTCCACGCATAGTTTTCGCGCACCGTTTGAATACTCTGCTGTGGGGCTCCACCGCCGGGGCCCGTGCGCGTGATTTCCATGCGCATTGCCGCGGGATTGTAGCCAAGGGCAACGTAGAAGTCGGTTTTCAATGTCTGCCCGGAGCTATAGCTCGTCCCGCTGCCCCGAAATTCCATGGTGTTGATTACATCAATTCCCGGGAGGCGCGTGGCTCCGGCGCCTATGTCCGCCCACCGCACCATGCCCAAAGCGTCTGCCGCAGCCCGCAGTACGCCGGCGCGGTCCAGCGCCGTTCCGGCGCTCTGCGCGCCGAGAGATTGGAGAGCCAGCGCTCCAACTGCCGCGATCATCAATATTCCTGGAATCGTTGCTTTCGTCGGCATACCGCCTCCTTTAAGTTTCGACCAACGGATTCCCCTCCTTTTCAGAGAATGTTGCAAAACCTGGAGTAAGAACGGGAACGAGCCACAAGAGGCACAAAAGGCACAAGAATTTTGTGCTTCTTGTGCTTTTTGTGGCTAGATCCCCTCAC